>Ga0181582_10000047_pt1 | contig 67555 bp, 50 predicted proteins | sample 071ome_32_FD_132438 | JGI IMG/M metagenome (GOLD analysis project Ga0181582, IMG submission 132438) | Coastal salt marsh microbial communities from the Groves Creek Marsh, Skidaway Island, Georgia - 071405AT metaG (megahit assembly) | ecosystem: Environmental > Aquatic > Marine > Intertidal...
AAGAATGCGGTGTTCTAGGACTGAGCGGACTCAGCTCCGATATTCGAACCATCACCAATGCAGCCAAACAGTGGCATCGAGGGGCTACTCTGGCAGTAGATGTGTTTGCTTATCATCTTACCCAGGCCATAGTGCGATTGAGCGTCAATTTTAGAAGACTGGATGCGCTTGTATTCACCGGAGGCATTGGTGAGCACAGTGCTACCATTCGATCCAAAACCCTGCGTCAACTTCGAATCCTGGGTTTTGACCTGGATAGACTGCGAAATCGAATTGACGATAAAGAAAGTCAGGGAATTATTACCTTCAAAGGAGTCGAGCCCGTAGCCATAGTGGTTCCGACCAACGAGCAAATGCAAATCGCCTGGAAGTGCAGCGACCTGCTCAAGTCTGGATAGATCCAACTGTTCCGTTCGTGTTCGACGGGCCAATTTTGGACTGTACCTTTCACTGAGTTGACCTTCTCTTAAACAGAAAAAGGGGCCAGATTCTCACGGAATCTGACCCCAAACTTGCTATCGGGAGATTTTGGGACTGAACCCTCACTCTTAGATCAAGTCACTGTGTAACTGATCGAATTTACTTTTTTGTACCTGGAGGCGGAATGGATAGTCCTTGGTTCCCATCAAAAGGATTGCTGGAACTTCATTTTGCTCGTCATAGAACAGAACTGTTTTTTGAGCAATGTTCGCCACGACCGCTTCTCTCTCGGGCATGTTCAGGGTGGCGATTGTCTGATACTTGTATTTTCTGCTGGCTACAACAACTTCAAGGCTTCTCTCTCCAGTTTCTCTTACCTCAAGAAGTCCTTGTGGAAACTCGTAATCGAATTCTATAAAGTCACAGAAATTAGCTTCTTCAATTCCGACGCAATTGCGACCTTCTACCCTCAAAAACGGAATTCTGTCAGCATCAACAAGCAACTGAACTTTTTCCACGTTATCGATTCGAATGGGGCTGTCTACAGGTAGCGCTCGAAGTACGAGATCCTTTGCAGTTAGTACAGTGCCTAGGACGAAGAGTGTGAATAGAATACGTGTGAATTGCATGAGCGCCTCCATAGGGTCAGGAACCATTTCTCGGTTCAGTTTTATGTTAATGTTTAAAATATTTCCGGGGCCTTTACCTCCTCAGGAATTAAAAAAATCCCACACTTCCAAACTTCTTGTAAATGCCGGATCCTTTCTCCTGTTGTCTAGGGGGGGGTCCCAACGCCAGTCTTTGGCGAAGATGACTTCTTCATAGAAAGAAGCGTGCCAGCCTGAAACAGGGTTTTTCCCCAATTTGAAGTTTCAATTGGCAACCTTTGTTTCAAATTGGAGTTGCAGCTTGGAACGAGGGTCTAACAGCTCCCTTTAAAGGTCCTGTGAAATATTAGTCAATGGAGCGCTGTATCCTCCGGGGCAAAAAAAAGCTTCCTCTGAAAGGAAAAGCACTGATGCTTTCACTTCGAGAGGAAGCTCGTATTAAGTCTGGGGGCACAGACGCCTCGCATTCACCAGGCAATCTCACCAAAGATATTTCCAGTTCGATCCCTGGATCGACTGCAATCCCCAGTTTAAATGGCAAAAAAAAACTCCCCGAGTAGGACTCGAACCTACGACACACCGGTTAACAGCCGGTTGCTCTACCAACTGAGCTATCAGGGAATCTGACCTTACGGTCCATGCTTAAAAGCATGTTTGAAGGGCGTATTATGATTTCTTTCTCAACTGAAATCAAGTCTTTTTTTTAAAAAAAGCGAAGGTTTTTTTTAGCCTGAATTCAAGCCCAAAACCTTCGCTTCAAAAAGACTAGCTTAAGTAGCCCAAAATCTTGTTGGAACGACTCACAAACTCATTCATTTTCTTGCCATCAAAGCTCTTTTGATTGAGTAGTGCCAAGTCATAGAGATGCTGACAAACCAGATTTGCCTGGTCCGATTTCAGCCCCTGCTCCATCTCCACAACCTTTTGAACTACCGGAGATTGAGCGTTCACTACGAAAGTATGCTCTTCCAGAAATTCAGGAGCTTGCGACATGGAGATTGCACTCATTTCCTTGAAACGGCGCATATGTTCGGGCAACAGAATCATTCCTGAAACATCATCTGTTTTCAAATTTTCAACCCGAACAGTCACCTTTTCATTGTTGATGGCTCGACTGAAAACATCCTTTATTGAGTCTTCACGAGTTTTGTTCTCGGAATCGACAATCTTCGAGTCTTTTTCCTTATCTACCAAATCCTCATCAAGATCTGAATCGATTCTCGCAAACTTCACCTCTGGATTCTTCATTTCCAGATGCTGGATGTAATGTGAATCAAGAACTTCATCCATCTCAAGCACTTCAAGACCCTGAGCCTTGAACAGTTGAAGATAACTGTGCTGATCTTCGAAATTACTCACATAGTAGACTTTGTTCTCGTGCTTTTCCTTGTTTCTTTCGAGGTATTCAGCGAGGGTGGTGAAGTTTCCTTCATTACTTGACTTGAAGATAATGTAATCACACATTCTCTCGTAAAACTTCTCATCCTGGATTACACCAAACTTCACAAAGGGATTGATGTCTGGCCAAACATTCTCGTATCGCTCTCTTTCCTTCTTGTACAGCTCCTTGAGTCGATCAGCGATCTTTTTAACGATGTGCTGGGAGATCTTTCGAATCCTGGGGTCACCTTGTAAAGCGCTGCGACTGACGTTCAGGGGAATGTCCGGACAGTCAATCACACCCTGCAACATGAAAAGATAACTCGGGAACAAATCCTCAATAGAGTCTGAAACGTAGACATTATTGCAAAAAAGCTTGATTCGACCCTTGTGAGAGTCAAAGTTTTGCCTCACTTTTTGAAAGTAGAGAATTCCTCGAACCTGAAAGGGTGTATCGATATTGAAATGCAGGTGAAACAAGGGTTTTTCCTGCAATGGGAACAAGTTGTCATAGAGTTTCTGGTAGTCATCTTCTTCAAGCTGGCTGGCACTCTTGTTCCAGATAGGCTTTTGATCATTAATCTCCTCGCCATTGAGTGTAATTGGCGTTGGGAGAAACCCACTGTAGCGGTTAATCGTGCTTTTCAGTTCATGAGCATTAAGAAAGGGTTCGCTGTCTTCATTGATGTGCAAAATGATTTCCGTTCCATGTGACTCCAGATCCTCCAGGTCTTCCATGGAGTACTTGGTCGATCCATCACAAATCCAGTGAACCCCTTTTTCATCATCGCGAAAAGATTTTGTTTTGATCTCTACCTTGTCAGCAACCATGAACGAAGAGTAAAACCCTAATCCAAAGTGTCCGATGATACGGGACGCCTCTTCTGAGTCTTTATATTTCTCGAAGAACTCTGTCGCACCTGAGAAAGCAAGTTGGGTGATGTACTTCTTCACTTCCTCTGCACTCATTCCAACCCCGTTATCCTTAATATGGATTGTTTTGGCTGACTCATTGATTGCAATTTCAATCTTGTAATCCACATCACTTTGACTGGCTTCACCAGAGAGAGAAAAATGTTCATGCTTGGTGATTGCATCCATTGCATTACTGATCAATTCTCGAATGAAAATATCGTGTTCGCTGTACAACCACTTCTTGATGATGGGAAGCATATCTTCCGCAGTGACCGAAATTTTTCCTTCTTCGTGCATCCTTAACTCCTAATATGTTTCAAAACTCTTGGTTTGAGCGAATGAGTGCTCAAGATGAACAGACCAATAGAAAGCATTGTGCCAGAAGCTTGATTTCAAATTGAAACAGCAGAAACAGAATGAGATTGCCCGGGCTGCATACCTGGCTCTGCTGACCAAAACCAGGGATGTCCAATACTTAACCCCAAGACAGGAAAATTAGGACTTTCAGGATCAATTTTTCCAATCGGTCAAACAATAGATCAAGCTGTCAGTGAGTCAGCAAAACTAGAACTTAAGTCTTCTCTCAAATCCGAACTGGAAGTCCTTGTCAGCTTCACTGTCGCTTAAATCAAACTGGTGATCCAAGCTTTCCCTCTTGAGAATCAGTCCAAGTTCATCATCCAATTGAAACTCCAGTTTTGTTTCCGACTTTGTTCCATAATAAAGTCGCTCTTCTTCATGAGTCAGACGAACATCTTGACCCAGGCGAGTTCCCATTCTAATTCGTCCCAATCCCTTGTTTTCGCCAATCAAATTAGGTTGCAGGGAAATGTCCTCCAGACGAAACAATCCAGATAACAATGATTCAAATGGCCTGCCCAGAACTTCATCCTCCAGGGTCGCTGAAATTTGTCCCCCAATGAGAGTCTCATCTTGTCGGGAATCTGTTTGAAAAACCTCATTATCTCCTCCCGGTCCATAAGCGGGGACTCTGGTTCCAGGAGCTCTTCCCAGTCCCTTGCTTGCCAGAAGTCGAAGAATATCGCCTCGGTTCAAAGTACCGTCATCACTGTACAGTGAATAATTCATAGTCTCCAGGGGGCCATTGAGAGCCAGGGTTACCCTGCGCCGAGCCACTTCTGTTTCCGCTCTCAGATTCAGGCGAGTTTCAAAAGTCTTCTTTTCCTGACCCGGCAGCAAACTGTACACAGTTCCAGTCGAGCCTTCTTTTCCTGTTTTCCAGAGGGTATCCAGCTTGTCCTCAAGACTGCTCGTTTGAAAGCTGGATTGATTCCAGATCTGGTTGGGATCCAGTGAATCGATCTCACCGGAATTTAAATTGAGATTTTGTTGACGGGGAATGAATCGGATCAAACTTCCCTGCTCCAGTCGGAATCGATTTCTGGCCATCTCCAGATGACCATCCCGGACCAGAATATGACCATCCAGAATAGTCTCTTTGGAACCAATTGTTATGGTCAAATCCGGCTCGATTTCCATTTGAAAATAATCTGCCTTGAGCTGAACACCCTTCTTCTGAGCAATCTTGAGTCCGAAGTCATAATGACGAATATAGGGGATTTGAAGCTTTTCTGTATCTCGCTCAATCCAGCTCATGAGGTCTTCATAATCAACCACACCTCTTTGAGCTTCCAGATTTCCAAAACCGCTCAAGCGATCCCCGACTCCGGTGAGATAGACATTGCTTAATCGAACTCCATCGATACGCAGGTATTCGTTAGTAAAAGTGGGTCTCGCCAAATTACCCTTCAGGATAAACCTGTAGTTTTCAAGTGGAAAAAACTCACCACTGAAGTGGAAAACAGCTTGATGAAAATTCCCACTGAGGCGCAGCACTTCCAATGATTCACCGCGCATTTTTACATCCAGCCTGGTTGCGCTTAGCGGGTATACATTTCCATCATCCCAAATCTCCATGGAATCCAGATCAAGTGAGAAGTCTCCGTGGAGTTCCGGCTTTGAAAGTGTTCCTGTCAGCTGAGAATCCAGGGAAAAATCTCCCTTGAGCTTGTCCAGTGATTTTGGAAGAAAATCCCGAATAACTCCAACAGGAGTCTTTGGTAACTGAACCTTCAAATTCAGCTCTTTTCCTTCAACTTCCTCAAATCCCTGAACCCAACTCATAGGCTTTACAGGCAAGTAGCCCTGAATCTGAAACTCACTGCCAGCCTTGCTTAGCCTGATATCTTCAACTTCCATTCCTTCTGAGTTCCATTTCAGATTGCCTTCCAGTTTTTCAACGTAAGTATCTCCCCCAACGACATCCACATACAGTGGTTGCGCGAGAAGATAAAATGATAGTTGCGGGTCGGATTTCAATGACTTCCCCGAAAGCTTGAGGTTTAAGTTTCCATGGAGAGGTATCTGGTGATTCTCCGGGGCAAATTCTCTTAGAAGTCCCAGGGTGAAATCTTGTAAAGACAAACTTAGATCCTCATTTTTGAGTGAAAAGCTGGCTACTTGTTTATTGGAATTGTTCAATCCATTTTTATGGGTGATTTGAAACCGGGTTTCTATACCGGTTTGAGTTTCATACCTAATCTCGGCTGGTGCACCGAGTTCCAGAGTGTGATTGGTTCCCGTCAACCGTATTCTCTGGGCGGTTACCCTTGCACTGCTGGGGTCAAAGTCACCCTTTAACTCAAAATCTCCTTTGCTAAAGCGCAAATTCTTCAAAATTGGAAAACTCTTGTATCTGGCAAAGTTATCCTCCTTGATCTCAAAGCGGGTAGCTCCCAAATACTCCCACAAACTTTCTCCCACCAAACTCCCGCCATCCAGCTTGGCTGCCAGATGATGAAATCCATGAAACATCACTCTCGCCGACTCATCCCAAAATCTTAACTGATACTTCTTCTCCTTAAGATGAACTTCCATACCAGGCTTCACCAATTCCAGATTTTGAAAGTGAATTTTTTCACTGTCTACTTTCAGATGGGCATGAAAAATAGGCTCAAACTTCAAGTCTAGATTCCAGTTGCTGATTCCTACAAAGGGAAAATCCTTGAATCTCTGTTTGAAATAGGCAAGATCAAAATTATTACCCTGAAGGGAAATCAAGCCTCGCGGGTCCATCAAGTCCATTTTCAGATGAAATTTGCCGTCTTTGACAGGGAGGCCCAAATCCCACTTCCATTCGTTCTGATCTTTGTTTCTCCTGTAGTCAAAGCGTAGATACTCAATAGGAAGTCCTCCAACTTCCACTTCATGAAAGGATCCTTTGGAACTTAACTCGAAATCCCTTTTGGAGAACAATACTCTTCCCTCAAGATCTACATTGGCCCGACCAGTCACCTTCACCTTGTGAGCTCGTTTTTTTATGGGATCAATATCTTTTAGAGCAACATCTTCGCAATGCAGCTTGAAAGCAAATGCCTCCCGATTCAGATCCCCCTCAATACTGTCCACAAAAGCACCCAGCCAGGAGCCTCCCCTACTGTGAAACTTGAGATAGGGACTCGAAAGCAAACTGGCAAAATCAACCGACTCCACTGCTATCTGCTTTAGAAATACAGGAGTACCAAGATAAGACAATTCATGAACTTCCATAGGACTAAAGTTCAGGACTCCCTTTTCTCCTTCCATTGAGAAGGAAAACTCACCTTTCAAATCCTCCTGCAGTTGTGGAATTTTTAAAGCACCCATCAATTTATCGATTTTCATCTTTTTCATACTGGCTTCATAGGAATGAACCTTGTTCCCACCCTGATTGTAATCATAGGAACCCTGAATCAAAGACCCCAGAAAAAGAGCCTGTGAATGAGCCAGCTCAAATTGGCGATGGGTCCACAATCCCCTAAGGTAGAGATCATTCAATTCCAGATCCAGGTATCTGAGATAACTGCTAAACAAACGTCCTTCGCCCCGCAGAGAGTAATAGATCGGATCACCTCTCAAAAAATCCACTTTTGCAGGAAATTTCCCTGCCCGGTCTTGATGGGTGGAAAACACCAGACGACTTTCCATTGTAATACTGCCGTCATAGCTTAAACCTTTCATCGTAACCAGATTTCGTACAGAAGTGCCTTTGGACCGAAGGGCCACTTCGCCTTCTATGTTTTTCCAATCCAGAATAAGTTCCAGCTGAATGGGTAAAAGTGCATTAGCGGCGCGAGAGTTGAAGTCCTGGGCTTTTGCTATCATTTTCACCAGCCGATCATCCCATTCAAGACTACCCTGAAAACGAATCTGCTCATTGAACTTCAAGTCATTTTGCTTGAACAGCTCTTCCTGTTTGGACAGAAACAGCTCCAGTGGGTTCACCAGTTTCAAGTTATAAAACATGAGTCTTGAGCAGGAAACCGAACGAAAAATTTCAAATGTTTCCCGAGAGAGAGCCTCTTGTGACTCAGAGAGATTCACCAGATTCTGAAAGAAGTCATCCAGGTTTGCGACACTCACTTCAATATCATGAACTTTAGCCTGCTCTATCGTAAGTTCCCTGGAAATCAGATCAAAGGGATTGACCTTTAAATAAACAGAACCCAACTCTACCAATTGCTGCTTCTCATTGCCGATGTGGTTTTGAATTCTTACATCTCTGAGAAGAAAGCCTGTGATCAACCCCCCCGTTACCTTGTCGCACTGGAGACTATAGTTTTTATAGCGGGTCTCCTGAATATGGGAGGAAATATAGTGAAGGAAGATAGAGTTTATCAGCCCGGTGATAATTACCATGAACCCCGTAGTGCTGACAAACAGAACGAGGAAATACTTTTGAAGTTCCCTCAATCGATGTATCGTCATTCCTTATGAAACCCTTGCTCTTCGATGCTGATCCCCTTCACGATCCCATGATAAAATTTCCCAAGCCCCTTAGAAAGAAGTATCGTCAAACTTTCCGTTAGTAACAAGGGAAAATCCGGGCTCAAAAGAGCAACTTACTGTTCAGGGGAAAGCTTCGAAAGCTCTGGATTCCTGCTATACTTTGAATATGGGCCAACACATTCCTTGTTTTCAAATCCTCTTGATTCTTTCCACTTTTTGTCCATCTTTGATGGCGCAGGCGTCTCCAGCTACATTACAAAGCAGGTTTGATCAAGCTGTTAAACTTCATCAAAGTGGCAACAGCATGCAGGCTACGAGTCTTTTGGAGGGAATGTTCAAAGAGGATTTAAATCCCGTTCAAGCAAGAAACCTTAAAACCAGTCTCGCCCAACTCTACCTTGAAAGTGGTCGGTTTCAGGACTCTTTGATGCTACTGGAGCAAGTCGTTGATCAATACGCTTCTACCGAACAAAAGGATGTCCTTCTGTTGATTGCAAGAGCGCGTTCGGGACTCGAAGATGAACTGGGGGCGTGGAGAGATCTTCAAAACCTCGCCTATCTTTTCCCAGGAGATGAGTTAATTGTCCGTGAAAGATTGAACCAGGCCCTCAAGATGAATAAGCTCGCACAAGCACGCGAGTTGCTGCGAAAGCTACAAGAGATTTCACCATCACAGGATTTAAGAGATCTTCAAGAGCGACTCAATAACAGAGAGGCGCGAGTCGGGAATTATGTTGAGATCTACTCGAGCAGTTTTCATCTGAAAGTTCCTTCCAGCAGCTATGAAGACTTAATGACTGAGTTACTGCCAATCATGGAAGAGGAAGCCAATCGATTGAATGATTTTTTTGGCGTGACTCCCAAGGGACTTGTCAGAGTATTACTTCTCGAATCCAACGACTACCAGAGTGAACATCACCAAAGCCTTCCCAAACTTACACTCGGGGTCTCCGATTCACAATTTCAGGAAATCCGGATTCCACTGAGCAAGTTTCGCTCACCTGCTCTAAGCCTCCCCCTGTTTCGCCGGGTCATCGCCCATGAATATGTTCATCACATCCTTAGAATTCTGGCTGGTCCTTACCTGAGAATTCCAGTCTGGTTTCATGAAGGACTGGCCCAACTGCTTGAATCCTCAACAGTGGATCAAACAGTTTTATTGAAAAAACTGAGACCTATGACTGCCTCCATTCCTGATATCTCAAGACAGGCAGTTTTTCATACCAGACCACAGGCTGCCTATGCTTACGCTCTACTGTGCGTCTACAACCTGCAGCAAATTGGAAAGCTCAACGAACTTCTATTGGGGATTTCAAAATTCAAGTCACTGGGTAATTTTGACGATATATTCAGTAAGAGTCTGTCATTATCGGTGGATTCTTTTTTGGCTTCACAAAAGAAGCTTTTAAGAGAGCTTTTGGCAAGAGGTGAGCAATGACAGTTTCGGGAGTTGGTTCAGCAACAGGCAGTGCCTTTTTTACAGGTCTGCGTAAGGTTCTGAGTGGAAGTTTTGGCAGCGAGGGTATGTTAAGAACTCCTGAGGATGGACGTTTCACCTTATCCGGGGCCGGTATGCTCTATATTCCTAATCTGCGAACCGCTAATCCTCATCACAACCACGTCACTGTCGACAGAAACCTGCGCAATCGATATGCGGCCAAGGTTGATGTTGAAGGTGATTTCAGTGCGGCAACCTATAAAGCGGTTGGCATGGTTGTTAAAAAGCAGGATAAAGACAATATGCTAGTCATTGAAGTCAATTCCAAGGATGAAGTTCGACTGGTCAAATATCAGGACGGCAACAAATCGGTTCTCAAAAGTGTCCAGCTGGATGAAAGCCTCTCCTCAGAGTTTGAGATGGCGGTCGATGTGAACAATAGCAAAATCAAATTCAGCATCGATGGTGAAGAGGTTTTCTCGGAAACAGACTCCTCATTTCGAGGTGGAGAATTTGGTTTTGGGTCTTTTACAGGAACCTCAACTTTCAAAAACCTCGAAGTCTATCAGTAAGCTACTTTCGTAGTTGCCTTTTAGAACTTGGCCTGGAACTCTACGTATCCGCCCTTGAAATAGGAGTCAAACCCTACTTCACTAAGGCTGTCCGTATCAGTACGCATGTTCACATCATTGCGCTGATAACCCACACCGATCTCCAGCCCATCCATCAATCTGGACAGACTTCCGGGCACTTTCTGACGCAGTTCTACATTTCCTTTGAATCCTGCTGTATCCACACCACCCACATGGAATTTGGTAGCGATAACAGAAGCACTCAATCTCGTCTTCGAGAAAGGATACCAGGCCGCCTCCCCACCCAGTATTGGCTGAAAGGTCAGTTCATCATAGGCCACTCTTCTCGAGCCATCGACCATACTTAAATCATGATAACTTGCTCTGACACCGCCAATGAGTTCTACTTCACTGTCCGTTCTGTGAAAGAGAGTTTTCTTCACGTAGTTATCAACAGTGGTAACGCTGCCGTCCAGATCGGCTCCATTGGCGAATAAGGTGTTTCGAACGGTCAAGGAACCGCTGATACGACTTTGAAAGTCCGTGTTTGTCATGCGGGTGTACACAGGATATTTTCCAGGTTGCCATTTAGCCCGTAAGGAAATTGCATCGGGGTTAGTATTTCGATAGGTTCCATTTTTGTTCTTGCCAACTTTTCCATCCACATCTGTGAAGAGGTAGGGAACTACTGAGAAACTTTGCAAGAGACGGTATTTTTCGCGCTCTTCCTTGAAGAGTGACTCCCCATCTTTTAACTCCAATTCTTTTCCATTCACCAGTTCACGAAAGTAGTCTTCTCGAAAGGCTTTGTTTTGATCAAAGTTCATCCGCAAATGATCTTTCTCCAGGCGGAAGCTGAAAGGAACCTGTCTTGGGGGAGTGATTACCCTACCGCTCTTTCTGTCCCAGCTTCGAATAGCAGTAACCTTTCCAAGAGTATTGTAGAAAATCTCAATGAAACCGCGATGATTCTGTACCAGATCCTTTTTGACTGTCTGGGCATAAATCTTGTGATCTACGGGAACTTTTTGACCGGTAAACTTGTTCCAGGCAACTCTTCTGTGGATCAAGCCATCGCGAGTGTATTCCGACTTCACTTTGTAGTCGCGAAGATCACTCCATCGGGTGATGAACTCTTTGGAAAAGTTCTCATCGGCAAATATGATCCGATCCCAGTCTATCTTTTGAAGCTTCAGGTCTTCGTCTTCCACATCATAGCTTTCCATCGCTTCAATCTCGTCATCTGAAAGAATGATCTCACCAACAAGCTCACCACTCTTCTTGAATGCTCTTTGTGAAATGAAATTCCCTTGATAGTCGTATTTCATGACCACAAGATTCTCGAGATCTTCATAGCGCTCCTCAAGAATCACACCCTTGTCTATAAACTCGGGATTCAGTAGTTCCTTGCCCGAGTGAATATCAAGAACTACCGTCTTGAGAGGACTCATTTGCGCAGAGAAAGTAGTAATGATCTTATAATTCAAGGTCTTTTGAGTGTGGGCAACCTGTCCCGCTTTTAACATCATGCGAGAGTTGTTCTCCCCAAATACAGGTACAGAAAAAACCAGCCAAAAAGTAAGGCACACAAAAAAGCACTTCATCAGGATAGATTTCGTCTATCTGAAGCCAGGAGTGTAGATTAAATGGGCAATTAATCGATTCTTAATTAAGTGGCCGGGAAAAAGTAGAGACCGCCCCAATAAGTAATCAGGGCCAGAAGATAGGAAAGTACCAGCATGTAGACAAACACAAACAGGGGCCACTTCCAGGTGTCAGTCTCCCTCCGAAGCACACCAAAAGTACTAATGCACTGAGGAGCAAAGAGAAACCAGGCAATCAAAGACAACAGGACGGGAATACTGTAATTGTTTTGCATTCTCTTCGTTAAAGCCTGTGCCTGCTCATCCTCATCTTTACTTTCAACACTCATCACAGTAGCCATGGAACTGACCATTAATTCTCTTGCTCCAAAGGCAGGAATCAATGCTGTGCAGATTTTCCAGTCATACCCTAGAGGTGCAAAAACAGGGGCAATCGATTTGCCAATCTGAGCCGCATAACTTTGAGACAATTGGCTCTGACCCTCCTTGGCCTGCGGGAAACTGGCCAATACCCAAAGGACTATTGACAAGACCAAAATGACCGTCCCGGCCTTCTTGATAAAAAGCCATGCTCTGTGGAACAAACCTTTGAAGATGTTTCTTGCTCTGGGTATTCGATACGGTGGTAACTCCATCAACAAGGTAGATGGCTCCCCTTTGAAAAAGCCTCTTCGCAAGGCAAAAGCAATCACAAAGGTAGAGGCAATGGCAAAAAGGTACAAGCCAAACAGAATCAGACCTCGAATATCAAATCCACCCCAGACCTGGGTGGCCGGGACCAAAGCCGCAATAAGGACTACAAAAACGGGAATTCTGGCGGAACAGGTTGTCAGAGGAGCGACCATGATGGTCACCATTCTGTCCTGATAATTTTCAATGGTTCTAGCTGTCATTATCCCTGGAATTGCACAGGCATGTGAACTTAGCAGTGGAACCACAGCTCTTCCGGGAAGTCCCAGCTTGCGCATAAATGAATTCAGCAGAAATGCTGCCCGCCCCAGATAGCCAAAATCTTCCAGAAACAGGATGAAAAAAAATAGCGAAAGGATTTGAGGCAGAAAAACCAGCACGTTACCGACACCTGCGACCACACCATCCACTACAAAACTCTGCAAGAACCCGGCGGGTATAATCGAAACCAAAAACGAAATCACACTTTCCAATGTAAACTCAAGTAACCCGGTCAAAGGCTCGGCCCAGGCAAACAAAGCCTGAAACAACACAAAGAATGATCCCAGTAGAACCAGAACTCCTCCAACGGGGTGCAGCACAATAGCATCTATACGTTGGGTCAAAGTATCCGGTTGAATCGGACTGAGGGTGACCTCTTTGAGAACCTGCTCCAGAAACTGAAAGTTCTCATTGATCTGTTTTGTATCCTGGATCTGGGAGAGAATCTTACGATTGATGACTACTCCCTGATCTTCATTATCTTTAAGGCATTGGTCTAACCTGGAGATCAGCTCCTGGATGCCTTCACGACGGGAAGCACTGATACCCATGACCGGTACTCCCAGCTTTTCTTCCAGTTTGGACAAATCCAGTTCCAGTCCCCTGCGCCTGGCTTCATCCATAAGGTTGAGGGCAACCACTACCGGTAGACCAAAAGCCTTAAGTTCGAGTACATGGTAAAGACTTCTTTCCAGATTGGTTACATCAACCACAGAAAGGACCAAATCGGGGATTCTGCTACCAGGGGCCAACCCCAAAAGGTTGTCTCGGGCTACTTTCTCGTCAAAAGAGTGAACATCGAGGCTGTATAAACCAGGTAAATCGACCAGTACGGCCCCGCCAAGGCCCTTGACCCTGCCGGCTTTGCGATCAACAGTGATCCCGGGGAAATTTCCTACCCTTTGATTGGCTCCCGTCAGTACATTAAATAAAGAGGTTTTCCCACAGTTAGGCGAACCGACTATGCTTACGAGTTTTTCACTGCTGTTTTGTGAGCTTTTGGAGCCCTTGTGCAAACTATCCTCTTTAGGATTGCTGACGATACTGGCTTCCATGGGGGACTCCCGTCAACGAACCATGATATGAGCAGCCTCCCACTCGGTGAGGGCTATTTGTGAACCAGAAATTTCGACCAGAATCGGATCTCGAAACAAAGGGGCCTTGTTGAGAATTTTAACATTTCTTCCGCTGACAAAACCAAGATGGAGAAGCCTTCTGACTAAGGCTTCGAATACTTCAAAACCAACAGGAGTTTGCATACTTACAATCCTGGCTTCCTGTCCCTTTTCAAGACAACACAGGGCTTTGCAATCTTGCTTGTCGTGATGAAAGTCTTCCATACTCAACTCCAGATACGATTTTGAAAATCATTTTCAACTTAAACTTATTTCGGAGCTCAGTTATACTCCCGTATCAGACATTTGTAAAGCGTTGGGCAACAGATTTCATTACTTTTTCTTCATGAATCGAACAAATACCCTCAATCTAAGGATTCAAATCTATGAATATATGCAATTTAGTGTTGTAAGTAGTCGTTAGCATCCCTGTTTCCCAATGAACAGTAACTCACCAGAAAACCCCTTGAACCTTCCCTCCACGCTGTTTGAGAAAAGTTCCGAATCTGGAATGGATATCATTCTCCCCAATTTCAAAGGAATACCTGAAAGCTGCTCCTCTTCCGGGATGAAGATATTCGCTGACAGGAATCTTTTTACCGGACCCCTCTATGTCAATCCACCCACTTCGAATTCTCCACTCATCACTCACAATTGTGATTGAGTCCGCGTCAAGATGCAGCTCGTATTGGCCAGTCTTGATCACCTTTGAAAAAATTGCCAAGGGTTCAATAACTGAGCGAATCTTTTGAATCCCGAACAACCCACCATGATGGAAAAAGTTGCTTTTTAAACGGTAATCATAAAACCAGACCCCCCGAATCGGATTTCTCTTGTTCAACCGGAGAAGAAAAGGAATCAACTCGTGTGAAAATGGATTCGGGTAAGGCAAATTCACTTCCGAAAGATACACCTCTTCACCAATCTCCAAGCCCAGACTATTTGTGATCTCTTCAAAGTCATAGTGAGGTAACCTGAATTTGATCCTCGGACTTCTGCTTTGAAAAACGGGATAGTCCAGATAAAGATGACGATCTGTCACCTTACTGAGTTTACGATTCAACTCAAGGTCCCTGCCTCCCAACTGGTAATTACTCAAAAACACAATTCCAGCATATCCCGATTTACTGAGGAGGAGTTTCATCTCATCATAAAACTCTCCCATTAATTGAGACCTGAAGTCATCCATAGAAATAAATCCATTCTGCTCCAGGAACTTCTGATACAAGGTCATCTCCTTGAGGTAATCAAACCCCTCTTCCTGGAAAAACAGTGAATTCTCATTGGCCAGACAGATCCAACGCAGTTTTTCCCATTGAAACAAAGTTCTCCCGTTGATCTTTAGCTTTTGAAGTTTTTGAATCCATTGCTTAAGCTCCTCCCTTAGCTCCTGGAACAGATACAGATTTCCTTTGTACCCCGCATTTCTAATTTCGTTACTTCCTAGAGGATAGGAAAACAAGTCCAGATAGACACTAAAACCCATCCGGTCCACTTCATCCAGAAATCTTTCCAGTTCTCTCAGTAGCTCCCGTTTTGAGACTTTGTCAGTCTGTTGATAAAGTCTGTAAAACTTGTGTAAACGAAGCGAGTTCAGCCCATCTGATTTTGCTTGAAGGAGGATCTGCTTTCTTTGTGTGAATGTAAGCTCCCGGAAGAGGTATTCAGCTTCGAGATTCACCCCAAGTGGGAAGGCATGATAAACATTCTCAGACTTATGAACTGAACTGTTATTCAATTCTACAATTTTATCTCTTTGGTCTGAGCCCGCATTTGAAGGCGCAAACTGATAAAGCTGGCTCCAGGGCACAAGTTTTTGTCTGGATTTCAGTTCACAAAGCAAATCCTGAGAACCCAGTTCAAACTTTAAGCGAAGATGCCTGACTGGTTTCGCAAATTCCATTTCAAGAACACCAGAATTGCCCTCAAAGTTCCTGCATTCTCTCGGTATAGCGCAGGCACTCCAGACCACATTTCCAATAGAACTGTATTCAAAAGTAAGCTTTTTGGTTTCGTGAAAGCTGGCAAAGAAACGCAGTCCAGCCTTACCTCCTGCACTTCCAAGACAGCGCCCATGCTCATGGTGGAATACAAGAGCGAGCTTACCAAGCTTCTCACCCTCCAGACGCATTTGACTCAGATCAAACACACTTTCTGCAGAGCTTCCCTTGAATAGGGTAAAGAAGAATAGAAGGGCTGCTATCGCCAGATTACGAGTCTTGAGAGAAGCAACAGGCAAAGGACTCCAATCATCATTAGCGCGTAAATATTCCAGCGCAATCTCGAACTAACTCTCTCCATCTCCTGGGGGTCCTGAATGACAAGGAGTACCCAATCCGGCATGTGCACGCGGTTTAGCAATTTGAGCGCGCAGAAGCTGACCAACTCTTCACTGCTCTTGGTGTTTCTTTGAAAACCACCAACAAAGCTCTTTTTCATCAGTGAGACTTCTTCATCAAGAAACTTCCAGCCAGCCCCCTTGGGAGTAATTACGGTTCCATCGCGCTTAGCAAGCAGTATGGATCCACCTCTAGTCTCCATAACAGCCAATGCCAACTGAAAGACACTATCCAGAGAAATTCTGGCTTCGAGGGACCCCAGGGTCTTGTTCTGACGGCGATCACGGATAATCTGAAACCAACTCAGAAATGGCCTTGACCGTACTTCATACTGTTGGGTAAAACGATCTTGATCACGCTTGTATAGTTCTTCTCGCTGAGCTTTACTTTTCACAGCAAAAGAATTTTTGGAATTGTGAGCAGAGATGGAGAAAAACTCGTGAAGCTCATCCTTCTCAAGATCATGAAACTGAATGGCTACAACCGCTTGATCTGCCTCAAAGTTATAACGAAAATGCTCTTTAAGCTTCTGATGATCGAGACCTGCTTTTTGGGCGACATTCGCAAAGCTCTCCATCCTTTTCTTGACCTGCAACAATTCCTCTGCAAGTTGACGCCCCACAAGGAGTGCAAAATCTTTGTTGTTCTTGATGAACAAATCTTGAAAGAAGCGCTTTTCTGTATCAATTGCTTTTTGGGACAAAAAATATAATCCGCAGGCACCAATACCCACCAGAAGCAGTGTGAAGAAAAACTTTTTGAACATTGTCCCTAATCTCGTTCCCAACCTGAGCCGAAGTTCTAATCGAGGGGAAAATACTGCCCCCATGAACCAGGATGAATTTCATGATATGCCCAGCATGTGAAAAAGGTCAAATGATCAAGGTCAACAAACAGAACATGAAGCTTGTTCAGGCAACCATGATCAAGTGCATTCGCTGCAACTTTACCATGTTCTATCAGGGTATCAAAGCTGCCTGAATCGGGCACTCTATTACAAAGCCGCCTGGCACCTTCCCTCCCTACTAGTTTCCCGCAGTACTGCAAGGACAGTCCCACAGAACAAATTCATATAGACTGCTCTTCATTATGATTCATTCGAATAGACTGACTTACTCGGTAAAAGCTGCCTGTTGAAAAGGCAGATGGTCTTTGATTGACTCCTGGGAATCGAAACCACTATTCACTTTGGACCCTTGATACGGCTAAAAGACTTCTCAATGAAATCTTGGTGAGAGTACCATTTTCCTCATTGAACCTGTGTTCAGGCTATCAGCCTTCTCCTTGAGCCCCGGAAATGATTATCACAGTCCCACCATTGGTAACACTTTACGTACCACGACGTTTGCTAGAAATCCTCCCAGAGAAACCCTGAATTGATTTGAACTGCAAGCGTTGCTTTGTGGGAAGCCACGCCAGACATTTTCTGGAGCAAATCAGCTCTGCCCTAAAGCTTCTACAAGAATCAGTGCCCTAGTTCACATTCACTCGAACTGTGCAGATTACGCCGTCGCCAACCTGCTCCATTTCCTTGTCAATCTGAATCTCTCTATCAAATGTGTTCATGAGAAGATGAATCGTCGCTTCCCCTTTATAATCAGTAACCTGCTCAGCCGCAAGTGGAGTTGCTCGCCCACCTTCGAGAATCACACCGGTAATCTTGGGAAAGTCTTCGGGCAATTCCAGTCGAAACTCCATGGGAAGTTCTCTATGAGGAGTTTGTTCTTCATCAAGCACCTGAACAGTTATTGGAATCAAACTCTTCTCATCACTGAGGCGATGCTTGATCAATGGAATCTTTCGATCTCCCACCTCATGAGCACTCGGAGAATTTTCCTTGGTAAAGAAGTTTGCCTTGGCCACATCATAGCGATGGCCTTCCTTATTGGTCTGCTCTTTGATGTATTCATTAAAGTGCTCATTAGCCTCATCAAATTTCTCACCATCAAAGAAACGGGTTCGGCTCTTCCTGCGAGTCCTCTCCGCCAATAGCTGTTCTCCCTGATAAAATTGGGCAGCCTGCTCGAAGATTCTCTTGTTGCGCAGTTTTCTCAGATACTGCATATCATCCTGTACCCAGGCCAGTTTTTCCTTGGTTCTTATGACCTGAGAGGGAGTGTTCCCTTCTTTGAGGATTCCCTTTTGATAACTCATGATGACTTCCGAATGGATCGGACTCATTTCACTGAGAAAGCCTTGAAACTCTGCCTTGGCAACCTCATGTCCATCCTTGGGGGATTCATTCAAATACGAATTGATCCCGCTGACCGGTTTCAGTTTACCCATTGACTTCATGACCACTCGTCGAGATGCAGTTTTCCTGATTTCAGAATCCATTTTCGTGACTAACTCCTGAAAAGTTTTTCTGCTCTTTGCACCATCAGGTGTATCTACACCGGGAAAACCAGTTACAATACGCTTGTTCACAGTGGCTTTGGTATCAAGCCCCTCGACCCCCTGAAAGAACTCACGAAACTCTTTATCAGTTCGACCTTCATTCCAGTCAAAGCTTAGATCTTTCTTCTGAGCTTCTTCTATCTGATCATAAAAATGATCCAATCGATTCACTCCCAGTACTGGAGTTTGAGTGCGCTGGGGCTTGTGCTCGGCTTTCAAGTTCTTGTCGAGTTCCTGAACAAAACCGGGAAATTCATGATCCCTGTTTTCCCGACTATTTCTCAGATGAACCAGGTTCCTTGATTTTTGAATAGCTCTAGCGAGCTTTTGTTGTTCTTCATCCAGTTCATAGCGAGGGTCACCGGGGTTTATAAATGTAGGATAGTCATCTTCTTCTGGCTGCAGGGCCTGTGGATCAATACTTACAGGGAAATACATCTCTTCAATAAGAGCAATATTGTCCTCCATAATCTTGAGTCTGTCATCGATATGGATAATAAACTCTTTCATTGCCGGAACCATGGCAAAACTCAGTCGAATTTTTTTGAGATCCTTCAGTCGATCTCTCCAGGAATTTACCTTTCTTCGCAAACGCTCCCGGTTTCTGGCTTTTCTAAGCGCAGTTCCCGATCGCGACAACACGTCCTCAATCTCAAGAATTTCCTTGTGATTTCCCTCAAGGATTTCTGTCATTTCACTCAAAATCCCCTTGATCTTGCGAATTTCCTCTGAGCTGAATCTTGGTTCAGCACTGAGGCTGGCGAAAAACAAACAAAATAGAGTGAAGGTAATAAAGGCTCTCATAGTAACTCCCAAACACTGATAAAATCGGAAGATTTCTATGGTTTTGTTACGTTTTCAGAGCCAATTTACTCCCTCCAAAATAGTGAATCAGAGGCCCTTGAAAAACTATTCGCAACAAAAACAAACTAAAAAAAACAGGCTTTCTTGGAAAAAAGACTAAATTTACTGGATCAAATTACCGATGATAATGGTAAGGGACATTCTGCTTGCCTGAATCAGCCCCACTCGATCCTCGGGTGATTGAAGTTCTAAATTAGTCTTCAAGGGAAGCAGAATCGACTGGAACAAGGAGGAATCATGTCGGGCGAACTAGCCTTATCAACGGGACTGCTGTCAGGGATTGACTCAAACCAGCTCGTTCAAGCCTTGACTTCGCGTCAAGAGATCCCAATCAAGAATCAGGAAAAAAAGACTCACGAGCTCAAAATTCAGAAGGAAGAGCTTCAGTCCATCAATTCAGCCTTGTTTGCCGTAGAAGATTCCCTGCTTCAACTGTCTTTGAACTCCACTTTTAACCTGAAAACTGCAGACTACACTACCGAAAACATCGTTCTGGCCTCACCCACTACGGAAGCAGAAGAAGGCAGCTACAAAATTAATGTTACCCAGCTCGCGAAAGCCCATCAAATTGCTGGTACAAAGCAAGACGATGCCGCGGCTCCCATAAATTCCGAAGAGTCAACAATCAATATCAACGGGATCAGTCTTATCGTTGATGCGAACTCCACTTTGAACGATATACGCGATGGCCTCAATGCTCTGAAAGATCAAACCAATGTTGAAGCCAGTGTTATCGACGGAACCCTTATTTTGACAGGAACCGAAACAGGAGCTGACAGCAATATTGTTGCTGAAGACACTGATGGAAGTCTACTCTCCCAGCTGGGTTTCTTCGTCAGTAATGACAGCTCCGACATTCAGCCTGGAGACGAAGTCGGGGAGCTTTTTACCTCAGGTGAAATCACGGACTTCTCAGCCAGCGCAGGTACCATCAACGTCAATGGTATCGATTTAGTTCTGGCCGGAGGGGAAGATCTTGATGCAGTGGCGACCGCAATCAACAACGCGTTGCCCGGTACCTTCAATGCCTTTGTCAGGGATAACAAACTCAATATCGCTGCTGAGGGAGCCTCTATTGCGTTCACGGACACTGTGGGAAACAACGCTGCTATACTCACCGGGGCCGAGCTTCAAACCAGTCAGACTTTTGTAGAAAACACCTACACAGCCACTACGGAACAGGCAGGAAGATCCGGAGGAAGTCTTTGGGCAGACAGCTACGGTGGTTTTTCAGGCGGTAGAAATTACATCAGTCTGGATGACACTCCCAACGCTACACTCAATGCCAATTTTGATGAAGATGATACCATCGAGATAAACGGCACTAGCTACAAGTTCACCGCTGATTCTCCCCAGGACCCGGGGGGTGCCTTGGGAACCATTGCCTACCTGAAGAACTTTGATGGAACCGCCATAGGAAGCAACCTGGAAGCCAGTCTTGATGACCCTTTGGCATACACTATTACGGATGCCTATCTCGATCTCAACGGCAAAACCCTTACCATCAATGGCACCGACGTCAAATTCAGCGTGGATCACAATGCCCAGGAAGTCGCGGATATCATCAATGCCGCGGGTATTTCTGGAGTTGGGGCAGCTATAAACTCCAATAATCAGCTGGAGCTGAGCAGTTCTTCCCCAATTACTCTCGCTGGCACGGCCACCACTGAAATCAATTTTACGGGATCTACAACAACAAGCTCCACAGGCAATTACTACAATAGCGAAGACACCACAATTTCCATCAATGGGGAGAACGTCAACATTCAGAGCTACTCTACGCTGGAAGATATTCGTGACGCCATCAATGGTGCGACCGGAACTACAGGTGTTTCAGCAATCATAAATTCCGGACAGCTGGATTTTACTTACGACGACGCCCTCTTCATCAATGATGTGGGAGGAGACCTTGCAGAGAGACTGGGGATCCAAACCCAGGCTGCAAACGTTCTTCAAGAAGCTCAGGATGCCAGCTTCACAGTCAATGGACTAACAGTCACCAGAAGCACGAACTCCTTCGATGATGTCATTGATCAGGTCAACATGGAGTTACAGGATACAGGGTCTACAACAATTGATATCGGGTACGATACAGACAATGCCCGAACCAAGATCGAAGACTTCGTTGAAAAATTCAATTCTGCTATCGAGCTTACATACAATAAGCTCAACGCAGAAAAGGATTATGCTCTCAAAGGACTCAACAAGCAGGAGCTCGAGGAACTTTCTCCAGAGGAAATTGAAGAACGAGAAGATGCTCTTAGAGGCCAGATACTCGTTGGAGACAGCCTGGTTGGCCGAATCTATCGAAGTTTGAGAGGAATCAGCTTTGAGAAATTAACCACGGATGGCTCTTTCTCAACACTTGCGGATCTGGGAATCAGTACCGGTAAGATTGGCTCCAACAAAGACGAAACCAAAGTTGGAAAACTAAAAATCGTCGACGAAGAAAAATTCCTTTCCGCCCTGCGCAACAACATGGAAAGTGTTCGCAAGTTCTTTGCTCAGGAAGACCCGGCAGAAGTTCGAGGTTCTACTGGACTTGCTGAACGATTCAAGGGTGACATTCAGGAGTACACTGCCTACAATGGTCTTCTAACACGAAAGGCTGGAAGAGCAGATTCTTCGATTTTTTCCTCGATTGATATCCAAATCGCAAATATCGAATCCGATATACTCTTCAAGAATCGTAGTCTGATCAAGTATCAGGAGTCTCTTCTTTCCCAGTTTACCAACATGGAAACGGCTTTAGCAGATCTCCAGGAACAATCCAGTGCTTTAGTTCAGGCTTCAGGAGGGGCGTAATCAAGCATGGATTTTAGTATCAACGACCAAAAAATTGAAATCAAAGAAGGACTGAACAAGTTTCAAGAACTCATCCAGTGGGTGGAGCAGGAGCTTCTTCAGAAGGATGGCAAAGTTCTAACGCAAATCAAGGTCAATGGTACAGAAATCGACGAATACACAGAAGAAGAGATCAAGGAAGCACCACTAAGCTCAATCGACTCCGTTGAAGTTCAAGCGGAAACGCCACAAAATTTGGTTCTTCAAGGCCTACTGGACGCTGATTCCATGCTACCTGAAATTTTATCCAATCTTGATGTTTGCATAGAGAAAGTTCAAAATCAGGAAAAGGAAGAGGCTGTTGCAGCCTTCGTGAAAGTCACTGATGGGTTGAGCTGGTTTAGTACCATATATAGCGGAGCGGCCTCGGTTTTTCAGGAGAAAATTGTAGCATTGCAACTCGATACTCACGAATTCGTTTTGAATTCATCCCGACTCAATGAAATTTTGAATGACATACTCGATGCTTACAACAGCCAGGATAACGTGGCTTTTGCAGACTTACTCGAGTTTGAGTTGAAGGAAATTCTGGAGAGTTTGAGAGATTGTGTGAAAGACTTCCGAGAAAAGCTGAGTACGGTGCAATAATGGACTTTGAGTACATCAAAGATAGTTCCCCCAGCATGTATGAGATCCTCTCAGCCCCGGACTGCACCGATCTCAAGATTGATCGAATTGAGAAAATCGAAAGTAAACACGGACAGCCCAACTTTAAGATTCATCACAAAACAGGGTCTGTTACACTGCACACAAACTACTCACTGGAGCGTGAAGAAGAGCGTATATACAGTAAGACCAATATGGACCGCAACAAGCTGACTATTGCCTTTGGTCTGGGCTGTGGTTATCACCTCCATCGCTTTCTCAGGGAAAACCCAAACTGTGAACTCATTATCATAGAACCCAGTTACAAAGTTCTCTATGAAGTCATTCGTCATGTAGACCTGAAGCCATTCTTCAAAAATACAAGAATCAAGTTTCTTATAAGCGTCGAGATTGAAGAGCTATCCCAATATCTTGGAGAGTGTTACACCTATCATCGCTATTCAGGTATCCAGTTTCTAACTTTACCAAGCTATGAAGCTCTTTATGGTTCGGAGATGGAAATCTTGAAAAAGAACTTTCTGGAGCAGATGTCCAGGTACACCATTAATCTCCTGACTATTATGGAGTCCAAAGGCGAGTACACTGAAAACTGTATGCTCAGTACAGAGTTTCTGGGGCGTTTTCCCTGGGCTTATCGCCTCTTCAATCAGTTTCAAAATGTACCTACAATCATCATTTCTGCCGGTCCCAGTCTGCACTTACATTTCGAAAGATTGAGAGAACTGAAAGACAAAGCATTGCTGATCAGTGTAGATACGGCGCTTCCGATTCTAAAACAACATGGCATCACCCCTCATATGGTGTGCACTGCCGACCCAACCCAAGGCAATTTCATCCATATGAAAGGTCTGGACCTTGAGGGGACGTATCTGGTTATTGAACCGATGACCTACAGCAAGATACCTACTCTTCCCAATGTGAAAGCTTTTATAGCAAACTTTCAGGGCTACTACAGCAGCTACCTCGCCAATTTTGCAAGACATCCAAGTGAGATGGAGAGCTGGGGAAGCATTGCAAGTACCTGCTTTAATCTGGCTGTATTGATGGGAAGTAATCCTATAATTTTTGTTGGCCAGGACCTGGCCTACTCTGATTTTCTCTATCACTGTCCCAAGAGTCGATTTGATGATAACTACAGATCATTTATTGAAGGAAATCCAAGCTATCATCTCTATACCTCCTACCAGGGAAATCACATTCTTAGATTTCAGGAATATCCAATCTATGCCGAGCCGGATATTCTGGGTGGGACAGCCTTCACTCAAAAGAACATGAAACTCTACGCCGGTTATCTTACTGAGAATTTCGTAAAATCCGGACGACGAGTGATCAATGCGAGTGAACGGGGTATACTCAAAGAGGGTTGCGAGATTATGACTCTGCAGCAAGTTCAAGAGACGATCGTAACCCGGGACTTGCCTATTGCACAGCACCTGTCCACTATATACGCAGAAGGCCAGGATTATGACACTCACCGTCTCCTTTTGGATGTCGAGAGTAAACTGGAGAAGCTTCAGAGCGCCCTGGAAATGTCAAAAGCACTGCAAACAGACTGTCAGACACTGGCAAAATTAACCCGGGACTCAAAGGACCTTGAAGAGAAAGTTCCTGAAGAGGTAAGACAGTGCTTCAACAGAATCAACGAAAGTCTCAATTGCGGCATCAACGACGAAACCATGTTACGCTGGGTTGACTATCAAAATCAGAAAGCTGAAATGTTCTTCAAAAGGAAGATCAGTCAAAGACTTGGTGAAGAAATGACACCAGAGTTAATTGAAGAGCTGGCTGAGTTTTATTATAATTACCTGGAATCAAGAGTGAAGTGCTTTTCTGGTTTATTGAAGCACCTGAACTTGGCCAGGGAAGGTTGTTTGAATTCATTAGGATCCAATCCTGCCGGGCCAACGATCGATCCAGGTTCCCCGGCTTATCAAAGGAGCTGAGCCATGGCTATGCCCTATAAAAGCCAAATGAACCAATACAAGCGAATGAAGATCGAGACGGCTAGTCCTGAAATGCTGATCTTGATGCTTTATGATGGAGCGATCAAAAACATTCGCATTGCCCATCAGGGGATGGACAATCCATCGGAGATTGAAACCTGCAGCAATAGTCTGATCAAGGCTCAAAATATCATCACCGAATTAATGGTGAGCCTGAATTTTGAAATCGGTGGCGATATAGCCAGAAATTTGTTCAACATCTACGAGTTCGTCAATTACACGCTTGCCCAGTGCAATGTCAACAAGAACACTGACAATCTGGACACCGCAATCACCATGTTGACAGATCTTCGTGAGACCTGGAAAGAAGTCATCAAAATCAACAAGGAGAAGTACCCCAACGGTATTCCTCGCCCCGAAGGTATTGACGAATCTAATCCTCAAAACCCTATGGCAGGTACAACCCGTCCATCAGAGCAAATTGCGGATCAAGGCGCAGACTCCCAGGATTCAATCCAGCAAAATCCTGAGCAAACTACACCACCTCCAGCCCAGCCAGCAGCGCAAACACCTCCTCAAAACAACAAAGTGACCAGACAGGCCAACCGCTTCAAGCAGGTCTATGGCAAAAACCTTCCCCGCAAGATTTAGACCTCATCAAGCAAGAGAGACAGTTGATGCGAGTTGAGCCCTTGAGCGAAGAAGTCATCGATGAGGTTATTCCACTGGAAAAGCTCATCAAGCAGTACGCTCGAAATGTTCAATCAGAAGAGTTTCGAGGTCAGCTACTTTCCCAGTTTATTGAATGGGAAAAACAAGGCTTTGCATCCTGTAAAGTGGTATACAACGAAGAGAATGAACTTGTCGCTTATTTCTTGTTGATTCTCAATGAAGAATTGATGGATCAGTTCTTTTACCACGCCCAGGAGAGAAACTCACACTGCTCCTATCTTGCTCAGATCGCTGTAAAAAAGGAAGCACAGGGCAAAGGCCTGGGTTTACAATTAATGAAATTGATTCAGGAAATCAGTCTTCAAAACGGAAAAAAACGGCTGGTGCTGGAAGTTCATTCCGAGTCTCTGGCTTATCAGTGGTATCGACAACTCGGATTTGAGGAAATCTGCTCGCAAGTTTTTCTGGGAATGAATCTTCGGGAGTCTTCAAATCTTAGCTGACAGAGTCCTCCAAGCAAAACCTGTTAAGTCCACAATCTACACTTCACAATGAGCCCGGCAGAGATTCACTATCTCTTTCTCCGGCCCTTGTTCCCGGCTGATTTGCCGGCAGTTCTATATGATTTTTTGGATTCAGGAATCAAAAACAGAACGAATTCGTTGGCTTCCAGATCTCGAAGCTGCTTCTTAACACTGCTGAATTTACCCTGAAACACTTGTTCTCTGTCTGTAGTCAAACAGTAACCAAACAGAAGATTCCAATTCTTGAAATGTGGCTCAAGATCATCCAAAAGCTTATGCATCCGATAAGGCGTCTCCATGAGAAAGATAGTTTCCCTCGCTTTGGATATTGAGATCAATTCCTGCTCTCTGGCCTCTTTTTGTCTTGGAAGAAAGCCATGCATTTTAAAACTTCGCGAAGGCTCTCCAAAGTGCATCATCAGAGCACCCAGACTACTCACTCCCGGAATATACTCAAGCTGGAAACCGGAAAACAGCTCCTGTGCACTGACTCCAGGATCTTCAAATACAGGAGATCCACAACCGCTGATATAGCAAGCCTTCTCAATGGCTGGCAAGACATCCATAAGGTAGTCTCTCTCGCCTCTGCCCGACTTTCTGTCCCACAAAAACAGGTACAGCTCGCTGCGCTTTGAATTGAACTCCCCTTTGTAAAACGGGATCTCCAACCTTTTGAGGAGCTTTTCAGCTACAGGTATCTCTTCACACAATAGCAACTGCGCATTTTTGAGAGTCTCAATTGCACGGAGAGTAATATCTTGTGGATTCCCTATGGGAATGGTGACCAATGAAAAAATTTTATTCCTGGGCAAAAAGAGCCTCTGTGTATTCCGTAGGGTGAAAAACCTGCAAATCCTGCATTTGCTCCCCTACTCCGATGAATCGAATCGGAATCTTCAGTTCTTTATGAATCCCGATCAGTGACCCTCCACGAGCCGTACCATCAAGTTTAGTCATAACCACACCACTAAGCTTTAGCGCTTCATGGAAAATCCGAGCCTGATTGATGGCATTCTGACCAGTGGTCGCATCAAGAACCATCAAGCACTCATGAGGAGCCCCATCACATTGGCGGGAAAGGACCCTGGAAATCTTTTTAACCTCTTCCATCAGATTGGTTTGTGTATGAAGGCGTCCCGCTGTATCAATAATAACCACATCAACATCTGCTTCTTTGGCTCGCTGAATCCCGTCAAAAGCTACACTGGCAGGGTCCTGCCCTTCTTTGCCACAGACCACTTCACAATCCAGTCGGCTTCCCCAGGTTTTCAGCTGCTCGACAGCCCCTGCCCGAAAAGTATCACAAGCCACCAGCATGCATTTCTTGTTCATTTTTTGAAAAAGATGGGTCAACTTGGCTGTTGTCGTGGTCTTGCCAACCCCATTTATACCCACCATCAACACTACACTGAAGGGTTTTGCCTGCATATTCATGGCACTTAAAGAATCACTCAGTTCTTTCTCAATGGCTTCCTTGAGAACCCTGGAAACATCAGAAGAATCTTTCAATTCACCTGCATCCAGCTTGTCCCGAAGTAAATCCACAAACTCCATCGTCACGGAAACTCCCAAATCCCCTTCGATGAGAAGCTCCTCAAACTCCTCTAGACTGTCCTCGTCAATAGAGGAGCCAAAGACTGAAGAAATGGACTGAACCCAGCCGCCTCTGGTCTTGGATAAACCACCTTTGAGACGGTCCATCCATCCGGGCCCCTCTTCTTCTATCTCCAGAACCGGGGCACTGGAACTACCTTTTTGCTCCAGTTCTTCTTGTAGCTCCGAAGCCAGATCTGACTTCTTTTTTGAAAACAACTTACCCAGCATAACTCTCTCCGTCGTTGAGGCGCTTGATTACACTTTTCATATCTTGAGGAAGTCCTGCACAAAATCGAACAGGCGCTCCCGTGCGGGGATGTTCCACGATCAATGAAAAACTGTGCAATTGTACCCGATTGAGCCACTTAGACAAAGCACGACCCTGATATTGGGTATCTCCCAGGATTGGGAAGCCCAGATAAGCAAGATGAACTCTGATTTGATGGGTGCGCCCCGTCTTTGGAAAGGCCTGTACAAGATGAAACTTGTTCCAGCTCTTGATGATCCTGAACCGGGTCAGGGCCCACTTTCCCTTCGGACCATTATCCACTTTACGAAGCATGCGCCTGCGCTCATCCCTCCCCAAAGGCTGATTCACTTCCATTTCTCTTTTACGAGCGTTCCCGTAAACCAAAGCGAAGTAACACTTCTGCACTCTTCGATTGGCAAAATCTTCCTGAAGCTTTCGGTGAGCTGTCTCTGTCTTGGCACAAACAATGACACCGCTGGTTTCCCGATCCAGTCGATGGACGATTCCCGGTCGAAGGACTCCATTGATGCCACTCAAATTCTCTGCGAGATGCAAAGCTGCACTCACCAGAGTCCCCCCTTCCCCGTCATGAAGAGGATGAGTCAGCATCCCGGAAGGTTTATTGAGTACAAGCAGATCCTGATCCTGAAACAAAACCTCTACTCCCAAATCCTGTGCGGGTACTTCCAGAGAAACTGCTTTGGGGATATGAACGCTTAACTTTTGACCAGCACTGACAGCAAAACTCTTTTTGAGGATGATCTTCTCATCCACGCTGATTTGTCCATTTTGAATCAACTGGGCAATGTAAGAACGGGTTTGGTCTTTGAGATAACGGGCCAAAAGCTTGTCCAGTCTCTGCCCATCGTCAGTTTCTTCACATTCAAATTCAAGAAGCTCTTTTGAATCCGCGCATCCAGACATGCCAAAATTCAAACTTCAGACCCCATTCAGGCCTGACTGTCCTTTCTCATAAAGACAATATAAAAGTGCAAACCGACGCCATAGATCAAAATCAACAAGGAAATAGTCTGGGATGTTGAAAAACTCTCGATTCCCAAAATAGTCCCCCTTGGATCGTCTCTCATAATTTCAATCAAGAATCGAAAGACTCCGTAAAAATAACAGTAGAGAACCACAATCAATCCACTCTTAAGCTTCTTGCTGAAAAAATATGCCAGCAAAGCGAAAATCAAAAAGTTAACCAGCGAAGAATAAACCTGGGTAGGATGACGAATCACTTCCTGGGCAGGAAACTGAATTCCAAATTTTGCCAGAGGATGCCCCTGAACTACAGGCAATCCATAGCAGCAACCGTAAAAAAAGCACCCAATTCTTCCAATTCCCTGTCCAAGACTCACGGCCATTGCCGCACAATCTGCCATGGCCAGAACATTTTCTTTCTTCCACCACCAGTAGAGAACACCACCAAGGACGCCTCCGATCAGACCTCCGTAGAAGACCAGACCCCCGTTCCAAATCTTGAAGACATCAAGAAAGCCTCCCTGAAACTTTTGCCAGTAGACGACAACATAAGTAAAGCGAGCGCCGACAATAGCACTGAGAATGGAAACGATTGCCAGATTAAGGATCTTCTCTTCAGGAATCCCCAGAGTTCCACCACTTCTTACGGCCCAACGCACACTGAAATAGAAAGCCAGGGCTAGGAAAACCCCATAGGTGTAAATCTGAATGGGGCCGAGCTCTAATAAAATGGGATACATTTAACCTTCTTTGCGCGTCTTTGAGTCCTGAATCAACTCCAGAATCCAATCCAGAATCAGAAGACCTACCCCAATATTTATCACAATATCAGCCAGATTAAAAACAGGGAATTTGTAGGTCTGGTAATACACCAGAATATAATCAATCACATAACCGTAATTCAAACGATCCACCATATTGCCCACCGCACCGCTCAGGATCAAAACCAGAGCCCAGCTTGTGCGACGATCTTCCAGACGATAAACGCTCAGATAGAAGAGGATGAAGATACCGGTCAGTAGTGCGATAAAGACAAAAAAATGTCCTTTTCCCGGCATCATGCCGAAGGCAGCACCTTCGTTATGCACCAGTGTAAAGGTAAGAAAACCCGAGATCACTTCAATGTTGTAGCCATTGGCCAGTTTCATGGAAAAGTACTGCTTCAGCCAAAGGTCCCCTATCAAAGTCAGCCAGAAAACGTTAAACATGGGATTGTGACGAATGACCTTCCACCCTGAAACAACCATCATGAAAGGGAAATTAATGATTCCAAGAAGAATAGACACAAAAAACCACTGTGCCCAGACAATTATTTCCTTCCATCCGAATCGAACTCTTACGAATTCTTTGTCATAAAAATCTCTCAACGTTCTCCGCTCTTTCCAATTTGGGTTCCTGGTGCTTACTGTGCCAAAAACCTCGTGTTCAATAAATACTGATCCAGGCTCTGAGTCAACCTTGTCCACTTGCCTTTCCCTTCAACTTGCTGAAACTGCCCCATTCTCTGCACAGCCTCCTGAACCGGAAATCTGCGCTGTTCAAGAACTCCCACACACATGAGAGACTCGCTGATAAAAGGAATCAAACCACGATGACTACCGGCCTGACGATAAACTTCCTGAGCCTTCTCAAACCTGGCTGTCACCTGGTACAGCAAACCAAGTTTTAAAGCAGTCTCAAAATCCTGAGGGGCACGCTTCAAAGTCTGGGAATAGACATCCTCAAGAAGAATGGCCATGGGATTTTTCGGAAAGGTTATGGGACGTACCAGCTTTTCAAGTTGAAGTTTGAAAGGGTCAAAGTCTCCAGAATGAAAGGCTATGTGAGCTTTCATCATACGAACCAGATTATCATACTCGCTAAACGCATCAAGTAAGTCCAGGAGCCTGGTCATTCTTGGGTAAGCTCCTTCCATTAAATAGAGATATAGCAAAGCAAAATAACTATCCGAGAAATCAACTCTAGTGCTGATTGAATCCAGAAGCAACTTTTCCGCGTTAGCCAATTGCCCGTTGCGGACTGCTTCCAGAGCTTCTCGAAACTTCTTCTGGGCGTTTTCCAGATTTCTCTGTCTATCTGAGGCTCTTTCTCTGGCCTCCTCCTGACGAACAAAGAGTGAGTCTTCGATATAGCGCTGATCCACGGAACTGCGCTTTTCCCTAAAGCGATCGTAAGAGCTCTTCACCGGTTTGGGCTGCTTCCTGCTCACCACCTGATCCACTTTATTCCAGGTTGGCACAAATCGAGCCCTGTTCAAGTAGGGATAGGTTTGATCAAGTTTGGCTACTACAAGCTTTCGAGTCTTTTCTTTCTTAACAAACTCGAGCTGCTCCTTTGAGACTCTCTTGATGGACTCCTTCTCAACGGGCAATGGATACAAGCTTGCAACACCCTCGGGGTATCTATCAAGTACGCTCATGTAACGATAGTTTCCTTCGTTGAGTATCCCTCGCGCAATTTTCTTGAATTCTTCATTACCAGTGAGATAACTGAGTTTCACCAGAACCTGACCTTGCTGCACCAAAAGCAGATTCTTGTAGGCAGAGGTTCGTGTTCGATTATAAGAGTTGATTCTCTCCAGAACGCTCAGTGCTTCTTCCTCTGAACGGGTATGCAGACGAAGCAGTCCCAGATTGTAAATCGCCCACTCATCTTGCGGATTGATCTCTACGAGTTTTTCAAACTCAGTCACCAGATCATCATAAGGTTTGGCATAGTCAATCAAAGCAGAGACCTGTCGAATCTTGTCCCAATAAATCAGACACTCATCAAGCTTTCCCTGCCGAAATGCAATTTCACTAAGACTGTTCATTGCTCTGAAGTCCAGCGGATTTTCTACCAGACTCAATTCAAAATACTCCTGAGCCAGGTCCACTCGATCAATGAGCAAATACAAAACTCCAATCAAGTGATACAGTTCAAGATTTGCTGAGTCTGTTTCCAGCCTCTCCTTGAGAGAGTCGATCACTTCCATGGTCTGTCCACTTACAATTTTTGATACGGCGACATTCATTTCCCTGCGAGTTGCCTCACGAATTCTAAAGTCAAAATAGGGTTGAATCTCAGGTGGCAAATCTTGCCTCTCATCCATTTCGAACTGAAGGCTCTCTCGTATGGATTCACGCACATTCTTGGCAAATTTCAAGACTCTCGGGTTATCTCTAGAAAAGCTGATGGCCTTATTGATCGCCTGCTCCCCTCTTTGAAATTCTCCCAGTCTCAACAGAGACAAGCCCTGCATCAGATAAGCTCTTGAGAAGATGTAACCCGCCTGAACTGCATCTTCAAACTTGTGCAGGGCAAATCGAAAGAGTCGCGAGCGAAAATAAGCCATTCCGATTCGATAGTGAAAAATGGCCTCGGTAGGATCAAGATCAATCGCCTCCTGATAACTGGATATGGCCTGATCGTAGAAATCCTGCTGGTAATAGTGCCACCCCCAGGCAGCCTTGACCATTGGATTCTCGGGTTCCCGTTTGTGCAGATTTTCAAGTAACTTCTGGGCGCTTCGAAACTCTTTTTCAAGGTCCAGATAATAGGCGATCTGCACCAGTGTTGGCAGGTGGCGGGAATCAATCTCCAAAGCCCTGTTGTACATGGAGCGGGCCTGATACTTTTCACCCATCTCCTGATAGGCTCGTCCTTGAAGATAGAAAATCTCCAGTACATTGGAGTGCTCAGCCTGCAAATCTGAATAGTAACTGATTAGCTTCTTGAACTTTCCTTCCTTGAGCCACTTTTTTCCAATTTTGATATAGTCTCCGAGTAAGAGAATCTCCTCTCGATCCTCAACGGTGAGGTTTTGAAAGAACTCATCACGCTTCTTACTGGCCAAATCCTGGCTTTGGATCGCCTGCACAGCCTGCTCATTCAAGATTTTGTCCACCCACTCCAGAGCTCTGCGATGAATCTCCTGCTCCGCTTTAGTATTTTGAAGTACTTTTCTCAGTGCAACCAGAGCAAGATCAAATTCCTGCAGATCAATTCGTATTAAAGCTGTACGATACCAGGAAGGGTAGTCTCCGGGGTTCTCTGTGACGGACTTCTTAAGAATAGCCAAACTCTGATCATATAATTTCTCTCGATACAGAATTTCACCTTTCCTTGTAAGAAGTAAGGCCCTAAGGGCTTCCAGCTGCTCCCTATTTTGAGCAGTCTTTTCTGCCAAGTTCAAATTCCCCTGCTGTACCTGCTTCAGTCCGATACTCTTGGATTCCTCAACCAGACGCTTAAGGTTTGAGTCCATTTCATTCAGTTTGATCAGGGAACTCTCATATCTCTTTTTCTCCAGAAACACTTTGAGTTTATTGAAGGCAAAGAGAAAGACTCCCGGATAATTCGTCTCCAAAGACTCAAACAAATCAAAGGCCCTTACAAGCTTGCCTAAACGAAACCAGGTCATCCCGATCAAGTTTCTCAAGAGGGCCAACTCTCGCTTGGCAGCAACTGCCCGCTTTTGCATCTTGAGTTTTTGTTTCGGATCCTTGTAATTTTTAGCTGCTGCCGCGGAGTAATCCCTGTTCCGGGCCCTCATAAAGCGTAAAATCGACAAGAGTGTACTCTCAAGACTTACAAAATCATTGAGCTGAAAGTGAAGACGAGCCTTCATCTTCAAAACCTGAATCTTCATTTTTCGCTCAGAGCTGAGCTTAACCGCCAAATCCAGTCGAGACAGAGCAAAGTCATAGCGTTCTATCAATTCATACATCTTGGCAAGATCGAGCAGTACATAGATATTGTTGGGTTGCTTTTCTTCCACCTTTTGCAGATGCAACAGCGCTTTCTCTATGGCCGCCTGGGCAAAGTAGTTTTTGATATACCTGGCTTCTTTCTTCCCAACACCCTTAAGAAACAATGGATATCTAGCATCGGGGAAGGGCTGGGTCTCAAAACTCTCGTAAGGGTCATCGCTCAGGTAAAGATGGCTCCCACTACTTGAGAATACCCAGGATTTTTCAGCCTGGAATCCGGGGATGGCCAATAATTGAGAAGCCTTGTCACCCCACTTTTTCTCGGAAATGTTAATGGATTCTATCTCCATTTCCTGGACCGCAACTGCCTCCTGGGCACTCAATCGAGCAATCAGAAAGACGGTATACAGCATAGACAAGAGAATTTTCTTACACATAGAACATAAAGAAGATCGACAATAACTTCAGAATATTTCGTGATTTTGTCCTGATTTTACCGGCTATTATCGATTTTCAAGCTCGTAGGAAAATTGATCGAAACTTTGACTGGAGCCAATCCTGACACAGGTTATAATGCTGGCATGGAAGCATTATTGCACACTTGTGTTTTGGCCTTTGTTCTGTACTTGTATTACACAAGTCTACAGGCGGACAAGCGCGCCTCAAACCCCGGACTTGCAAAACGAAGGAAGCAAATCAGGGAAGAACACGATGCCAGTGAGAAAAAGAGTAATAATTCTGATCTGGAATCAGCGGTCATGCGCAGTATTTTGTTACAAATGGAAAGATGTGCCAACAAACAGGATGATGAAAGTCTTCTGTATCTGAAAGAATGCCTGGAACACCCCCGGGTTGAAATCAGCACAAGGGCCAGTGAGCTTCTTTCTTCCATGAATCACCCCAAAGCGTTAGAATTTCTACTGGCCTATATCCAAAAACTGGATCAGAAGATTCAAAAGAAAGAAGAAGTCATCGAGACCAGAAAGGTTCAAAAGAGACCAACAGTTTCCCGTAAGCCATTTGTTCGCTCGAGGCTCTCCGAGGCCGTCGTTGAAAATCAATACGAAGGAATACGAAACTACCTTGATTCCAATGAGGATGAACCAGAACCCCTCCAACTACGAGTCGCTTTGCTACGTTGTGCCACCGATGAAAGCGCAGGCTCGGGAATACGCCATCATGCAATCCACTCTCTCAAAGCCTTTGATCAACTCCCTCCTTCAAACCTTATTCAACAGTGGCTACAGGACAGAGATCCCCTTCTAAAACAGGCTGCCATGGAATTGATTCGACATTTCCAGCTTACTGAATTCGTTCCTCGTCTGGAAGTCGAGATTATGAACCTGAATCCCTCCATAGCCCTCGAAGCTATCTACTCCCTGCATGACCTTGGGGCCATGAATAGTCTACCAAAGCTCGAAATTCTGTTAAATCACAAGGAAGTTCTGGTTCGGGAGGCTGCCCGATTTGCCGTGACGAATCTAAGGGATCGCGTTAAACTTGGAAGCTATGAACATTAATCTGCCAATTCTGTGGTTTTTGCTCCTGACAAGCTCTGTTTGTGGTGCACCATTCCTTCCTGTGGAAAAAGGAAATGTAAATGAGCTGCAAGCCAAAGAAACCAGAAGCAAATCACTGCAGGAAAAACGCTACATAATTATACCTGCGAATGACAATCTGATTGGAATACAAGGTTTGATTGTTCCTCCTCCAAGTTCTGGATTTGAAGTAATCTCCCAGAACTCTGATACTATTTTGGACAATGTACAAAGGCTTAACTCAAGTGGAGTCGTCCTGTCTTTCATCCTGACCAGGCAAAAGTTTTCACAAAATATAATGGTTTCCTATCAACAGGGAGTCGGGCTATATCAAGGTCCTCTTCGGGATCTGGGAATCAAGCTCAAAAACTTTATGGGCGAATTGGGAACAACACACTTTCTGGGGGAGTTTCGCTTTGAGAGATTTCGATATATCTACTCACCCATTGTAGTTGTTCAACTCCCTCTGGAGCTGGACCTTGAAGGTTTGGCATCTGTCTTTAACAGCTATCTCAAGGAGACTTTTCCGGAACCCGAGGTGATGGCGCAACCAGTCTCGACAGAAGTAGAAGAGCTCGAATGGCTTGCAAAAGCGGCGAAGCAAGCCAGAGAAAATGAGTCACCATTCTCCTTTCTGGAAAAGGATGAGCCACCACTGCCTTTAACTGGACTCCGAGATTCAGCTGAAAATGACCCCCAAAATAACCCATTTTTCAAAGTCAGTACCTCTTCCAGTTCCTCCGAAAATCTATCGACGAATCAGCTGATTGGCATTCTCTATGATGGTCCTTCAGAAAGAGAGACTGTATTGCGAACTCGGGAAGTCAACATGGATGAAATGCCCGGCTACCTTTCGCTCGACCCTTTTACGGGAAGGCCTGTTAGCTCTGCAGTGACCCGAAAAAACCCCAACAAACCCACTCCACCAAGCACCTCCAGGCCAGTGGATGTGCAAGACTCTCCCTTTTTCTCTGATCTCGAGTCACAAAACTCTTTTCCCGAGCAAACCTGGTCCACACAGTTCAATGAATTCTCAACCAGTCCACTTTCTGCCAACAGTCCGAATTGGGATGTTGATTCGATCTTTAGCGAAGTCATCAGTTCTACCTCGCTCGATATAAGTTCCTCAGTATCCCTCAGCAAAATTTTGACGAAATCTGGCAGGGCCACCTTTGCTTCATCCTCAACTTCAGTAATTATGATGCAAAGAAGTACAAATGTCTCCAGTATTGAGAAACGGCTTCCATTGACTCCCTCCAAACCGATGCGTCCAACAGTTACCGATGGCAATTTGACCCAGCAGTATGAGTCTGAACTTCTCAAGTCATTTCAGCAAAAACAAAACTCAAATCTCGTTCCCTCCTGGATGTTTGAAGAATGAGTCCTCTGATCAAATATCAAAAGTCCAAATCTCCGATCAAACCATGGGTGATTTTTGCCATGGTCTATGCAATCTGCACTACAATTGCTCTCTTGTTTCTATTATTTTCCACTCCTGCACAACAGAGTGTAGGTAGTCTGGAAACCAAGGTTCAGGCACCTAAATCCACGCCGATAATTCCTCAAATAAAGAATACAGATTCAAAAACTGTAGCCCAGGATTCAGCTTTCCCGGTCAATGAACCTGAATCTAAATTATCTTCCACGACTTCTCTAAGTTTCTACAAACCGACGACCCCAACCCCCTTTCTGATCACTTCTCAAGTTGAAATCCTCGCCCGAGTCTCTTTGAAGGAAAAGCTTGAACTTTTGTTTGAAAAAATAATGGACAGCTCAGAGACTTCTCTTTCAAAAACTATTTCTCAATCCAAAAATAGTATCCGGGCTTTGTACGTACTCGAAGGGAAACTGGTTCTTGACCTGGAACGCCACGTACTGCAATCGATGGAAACACTCAGTGCCGTCAATCAAATGCAATTTTTGTGCGCCCTGGCATTCACAGCCATTCACAACTCTAATCATGAAAAGGTACAGCTTCTCGCAGGGGGAAAATCCGTGAATCTTGATGGAGAAGGTTTGATACCGGATTTTTCCAGAGAGATCGCCTTGAATCAATACTTGATCTTGACGAAGGAATAGTTGTGCTGCTCAAGTTCCTTATTCCAGGGCTATTTACCCTGCTACTGATTACCCAAACTCATAGCGAGGAAAGCTCTTACCCTGCATTGAAAATAGAGAGCTCGGTGCTTACCATTACTTTTGGTCAAAGATTTGGAATCCTCTTGATCGGTCTCAAGGAAGAAAGTGATTCAAAAGTAGTCACAGTTTATCCGGACAAGGAAGTTATTGAATGGAGACTTCCACCTAATGCAGTTCTGGAGTCGGTGCGCTGGTTGGGTGCTGAATTTGTTGAAAGCAAAAGGGCTGTAGGGTTCGGGTCGGGTCCTTCACAAGCCAGAGATCCAATACGTCTGGCCTCTGACAGCTTTGACCATGTCTATCTGGTGGACCAGGCTCAGGAAAAAATCACAAAGTTAAGCCGAGATCTGCTCTATATCACCGAATTTGGACACTTCAGCATGGATACCGCTGGATCCTTCGAAGATGACTTTGGGAATTTTGATGAAGGTGGCTTTGACGGACTGAAAGATGTTCTCGCCGGGGATCGATTGAGTTTGTTTGTTTCGGACTCAAGAAATCACAGAATTGTTGAGCTGGACCTGAGTGGTAACTTTGTTCGTGAAATCACGCCCCCGGATGAGTTTGACGAGCCCACTTCGTTGAGAAGAAATTCGAGAAATCAGCTCTATGTTCTGGATAGTGAGAAAGAGAGAATTCTGATTTTCAATGGCTTTGGAACGAGACAGTACGAACTGGGAGGTTTTGGAAGAGACCAATATCATTTCCAGCGTCCGGTAGATATTGCTCTAAACTCAAGCGACGAGCTCTTTGTTCTCGATGCTGGATTGAAAAAGCTCCGAAAGTACAGTTCCAAGTCAAGATTCATCAATGAAACGAATATTGAGCCCGTTTACTCTCAGTTACATGTGGGCCCACTTGGCTTCCTTTACGCCCTTTCGGATAAAAGCAAAGTTCGCTGTTTTACTCCGAATCTTGTAGAACTTCAGCGCTGTCCACTTCCTGAGGGAATCAACACTTTGAGATCTTTAACCCATTTATCCAACAAGGTTCTCATCGGTCTTGGAGTGCAGGCACCCTACCTGATCCAGATGACTCCTAAGCCCAGTTCTCACAGCTACAAAATCCCGTGAATAAGTGAGCAGAACTGTAATTGATTGCGTAGCGCTAACATATTCTTTACCAATCAGGGCCCTTTTGTTAGTATAATCGCGAAATGTCAGTTCGACCCCGCCTCCTGTTATCCCTTTGCAAACTGTTTTGCCTGATTCTCATTCTCTTGAGCCTTGCCGGCTGCATGAAGAAAAAGGACAGAACTCCTGACCCGATTAAAATCAAACCTGGATTAAGCGAGAGAGACAGAGTCCACAGCACCCATCAGATTGGAGTAATCGCGGGAACTAACGGTCGATATGATCTCGCAATCCAGCAGTTCAGAAAGGTTTTGCGAGAACAACCCAACCATTTGGAGGCTAATCACGACCTCGCTCTTGCGTATGCCAAACAAGGAAAAATGCGCCAGGCCATGGAGCAGTTTCAAAAGGTTTTACAGATTAACCCAAATTTTCCAGAGGCCTACTACAATCTCTCTGTTTGCTACTTTCGAATGAATCAACCAGAGCTTGCAGAGGAATATCTCGAAAGAGCTCTGGAAAAGAACCCAAACCACGCCAAGGCTCTGTTATCCAAAGCCAAATTGGCGGAAAGACGTGGTCAACTCAGAGTGGCTACCAAAATCTACGCTCACTACATCCAGATCAATCCTTCTGACCACAAAACCAGAGCGAAGATTGGATCACTTTATTTTCAACAGGGCCTAGATGAGAACGCCAAGATTGAGCTGAAAAAGACCGTCAAGCATATTCAGACTCCTCAAGTACTTTATCAATTGGGCGTTATCTACCATCGTCAGGGCGACTTCAGCAAAGCCGAACGACTTTATGAAGCCGTGATTACCAAAGATGCAAATCATGTAGACAGTCTGATCAGCATGGGAGAAATCCTCGAGCGCAAGGGCGACATTCAAAGAGCTCTTATTCATTTTGAAAGAGCTTACGGTCTGGAATCACACAATGAATATGTCCGTAACAAAATTCAAAAACTCCGTCGAGGATAAAACTTGAGTTTTCATTCCGCCTACATCGCATTACTGGGCTTGCCTAATGCAGGGAAATCAACTCTCCTGAACGCTATGGTTCAAAAGGAGCTCTGCATTGTCAGTGATCGACCACAAACAACTCGCAACCAAATTCTCGGGATTCGCCACGAGAAAGATCACCAGTTTTTGTTTCTGGATACCCCCGGCTGGTATACGGGGAAACTCAAACTCGATCAGTTCTTTCGAAAGCAGGTACGCCTGAGTATTAAGGATGCGGATCTTGTTTGTTTTCTTATTGATGCCAACAAAAAAGGCCTCAAAGCCAATCAGGAATATTACAAAATCGTCTCCGAACAGGAAAGACCTATCTTCTTGATTATCAATAAAATTGACTGTATGAAACAAGCCGAATTAATTCCTTATCTGGGAGAAATAGAGAAGAACTTTCCCGGAGCAAAAGAATACATTCCAGTGAGTGCTTTGGAACAAAACAATACAGAGCATCTGGTTGAAGTTCTCAAAAGCTATACCCCCGAAGGTCCACCTTACTTTCCAGAAGAAATGATTACGGACAAAAGTCCTGCTTTTTTAATAAGTGAGTTTGTACGGGAAGCCCTGTTTCAGGAACTGTATCAGGAGGTTCCTTTCTCGATTGCAGTGGTTGTAGAAGATCTGGATGAGTACGAAAAGAGTATAGAAGCCCGATGCAGTATCTATGTAGAAACCAAAGGACAAAAGCTAATCTTGCTTGGATCAAAAGGTGAACTCATTCGCAAAATCAAAGGCAATTGCAACAAACGAGTTCGCAGGTATTTTTCAAAGAAGGCTAAAATCGACCTGTGGATCAAGGTCAAAAAGGGCTGGCGTCAGGACTCTACAGTACTGAGTCAGATTGGTTACAAGGCCTAGAAAGCCTGCTTGGAAGAAAATGTGGTGCAAGAGCGAGACGCATCCTGTATTTTAGAGGGCTAGTTTCTGGAGAATGAGTAGTGAAATTACCCGATTATATTGAAGACATTTATCTTTCCGGTTTTGCAAGGGAAGGTATCATCACTGCACTGGTGGATGACACGGAAGAAGTTCCCTACAAAAAACTGAGATCCAACTCCAATATCTACAACAATCCTCTCGTAAAACTTCGTATAGTTTTCAAGGAAGACGTCCAGGACTTCAAGGTCAAGGGACGCTTTGGAAAGAATGAACTGAGAATCGTCACTCCACGGGATTCGAAAGGCGAGTTGATCGAAGAAGACGGCAAGGAGAAGATTAGAACCTCCCCACTTCATCGAGGCAAGAACGTCTTCACTATCGAAGCTGACGGGAAGAGCTGGGATCTGGTTATATACCATAAAACTCTGGTCCGGGACTGGGTAGAAGGACTTGCCCGAGCAGTGATACTGATCGTTGGTCTGAACACTTTTGTCATCCAGGGTTCCTACATCCCCTCAGCCTCCATGATGAACACCCTTATGGAAGGTGATTACATTTGGGTGAACAAGGCAGCTTATCTTCACAAGGAACCACAGCGAGGTGATGTTGTCGTCTTCAATTTTCCTCTTGACCCCACCAGAGATTTCATCAAAAGGCTGATTGCCGTACCTGGGGACAAGGTCAAGATTGAGAATCAGGTGGTTTCCATCAATGGAAAAGAGCTGAAAGAAACATTCACCAGACAGAATTATCTCTATGAGGTTAAGGAAAGCTCGGATCTGTTTACCAGTTCCACCAAAGCTGCGGTTCCTGAGGACTTCTATCTGGTGAAGTGGCCGGAAGCCGACTTACCCCTGAAGCTGGAAAACAACTACTTCAGTATGAATCGCTTCACCAAGACTGGTGAGACCATCGATTATAAAGATGAAACCAGAGGTGGTCGCTATTTTCTCCCACTCCAACTCATCGCAAAAGAGGGAGACCCAGTGGAGTTGACCAGCACTGGAATAAAGGCTTCCAATGTACTCCATCCCTCGGGAAGCTATAGAATTCTAAAACTGTTTCCACGACATTTGGCTAGCCAGAGGAAAGTGAAACCCGGTGTGGATATGCAGGAGTTCACCGTTAAGGAAAACAGTTATTTCGTAATGGGAGACAATCGCAACAATTCCCAGGATTCCCGCTTCTGGGGATCGGTGGAGAGAGCCAACCTGAAAGGGACAGCCCTCTTTCTTTACTTCCCTTTTGATCGAATGAAAATGATCAAACAAAAATTCGCAGACCTCGGGGAAAGCAAAGACTAGGCTCCATGCGCCTCAGCTTTTTGCTAACAATCGTTTTCGTTTGTACAAGCTCTGCCACTGTTTACGATTTCACAGAGTTCAAGCGCCTCTATGCCCCTGAGTCGACAAGCCCCCTGCCCCCCTCAACTTCCGTACTGAGCAAGTATTCGAAGCTCACTGAAGTAGAAAAGTACTTTTTTCTTGAGAAATATTTTCAGATTTCAAAAGCAAAGAAAGTCGCAACAAAGAGCCTCCTCGCACGTGCAACTCCAGTACAACTTCGCCAACTGTTAGCCGAGTTTCCCAGCCGTATCCTCAGAAGTGAGTCAAAGCTGAATCTGATTGAAATTTCTGTTCCCAAGTTCTACGAGGTCGATGAGTTTTTTGAAAAGGTTCAAAACCGCTTTCCCGCGATTCTGATAGAAAAAAATCCAAAGCTGGAGCTCTTCAGCTCTTTTGAATCTGCCTTTGAAGACAAGTCCTTTCCCTACGAAAGCTACTTCGAGACTTTTTCAGAGCGCTTGCCCATAAATATCCGCGATTACAGAGTCTGCGTCATTGATACAGGGATTGAACCTCATGAAGATTTACCTTTGATCACCGTAGATCGCTCAGATTCCGACGGCCACGGAACTCATGTTGCGGGCATTCTGGCAGGAATACGTGGCAACCAGAAAGGTGTCAAAGGAATCGCAAAGTTACGTAGCATTTCTTCTTACCAGGCAATTGGAAACCCACTGGAAGGCACTTTGATGGATCTTCTTACGGCTATGGAGCAAGGGCGAAGGGAGCAATGTAAACTCTTTAACCTGAGTCTTGGCTTTCTTGGATATTCCAGAATACTTTATGAAACACTCAGTGAATATGGAAGACAAGGGCTGATCCTGGTTGCGGCCGCTGGTAACAGTGGCACCGATGAGGATGTGCTACCAGCATCTCATCCAATGGTCATTGGAGTAGGTTCATTCACCAATCCCAATAAAATCTCCGACTTCAGCAATCGAGGAAAGAACTTGTTGATCAGCCTTCCAGGGGAGGACATCTACTCTACATCACCGGGACACTCTTACTCGCGCAAGTCAGGAACATCCATGGCGGCCCCTATCCTCACTGGAATTATTGCAATGTATAACTCTCGTTTGAGAACACCCGTCAAACTGAATCAATGGTTGGATTTACTGGAGTTCCACGGCTCCGAGTCCAACAAATCCCTGTCGGTAACTCATCGACCACTATTGATTGAGCGCCTGCTCAGTGATATGACTTCCTATCTAAAACTCAAGGATCTTCAGGATGAGGAAGAGGACTAGTATTTCGCATCATTTCTTCGCAAACTGATTCCTGATTCAGCCACTTCGAAACTTTCTGTCTTTTTTAACGTAGAAACTGGTGACCCGGAGGTTCTTTGTGCCCAATGTATTCAAGATCCTAGTAGTTTCTACCCTGTTTTTTCTATGGTGCCCGCAAAGCTTCGCATCAGACCTCGAAAAGGAAACAGACGAGAATTCCAGTATTTCTCTTTCCAAAAATGAGAAGTTTTTTCACGAGTTTTTTAGCGGACTTGAAAAGCTGGATATCCGCACAGAGAAACTGTACGAGCTCGCCAGAAAAATCAGCAGTATCGACTTGTCCGGCTTTGATGGAGAAGATGAGAAGCTTGGGGGCTATGGTGAAGCATTGTTTGGCGCTTACAAGTTGCTTCAGTTGAATCCGAATATGGACACCGGCAAGGATCACTTCAATGATGAGGGAGATCTTAACAGCTTTGAGCTACTCAATCCTCGACTGGCAGAAGTGGTCATCCACGAATTCTGGCACGCCTATGTAGCCCAGAAGATTGATGATGACGATGTAAAAACCCGCCAGGTGAAAGCACTCTATGAGCAAATTCAAAATGAAATTCGTGAAGATGGTCTGGATGAAGCCGTGAGAGAAGAAGGCTATGTAGATACTCTTTCACACATCGGCAACTTTCGCTTTAGTGACGACGGGCTGTATAAAAAGTTTGCGAGCGACTATTCCAACGAAGCAGTTGGTTTTTTTCTGGGAACTGCCTTGAATGGCCTTCTAGCCATCGAGAGAATCCTCATTCATTACAATTTCAAGCAAGGACTTACCGCCAACGAAGTGGCTTTCATCCTGGGTAAAGAAGTTGATGACTTAAGTTCCGAAGACGCCAATGATCCCAAGTTGAGTCGCTTCGTACTTCCTCCCTATCTGAACATGGCACTTAGTTTCAGCAGGGAAGCCAAGGGCGTTTTCCTGCCCTTTGGTGGGAATTCGACTATAGATAAAAAGTCCAGAGACTATGATTTTGAGTTCTCAAGTCACTTTGAAGCCTACAACGAACCTTATTTTTACTCGGGATTCAAAAACTGGTCATCTGTACGTCCCAAGTCCGGAGCTATTGCAATCCGTAAGGAACATGGAAAAACGATTCTCAAGGATTTCATTGGCCTTAACATGCCAGCAACCATGCAGGAAGTCCTGACTCGAATGAACGGTGGTACAGGCTATGCAGACAGAAGAGCCAAGCTCAAAAGGATGCGTTCAACATTCCTGAGAATGCATTTGGGAGCAAACGAGCAATTGAACAGTGAGGAAACGGAGTTTCTGGATATGAGTGATATCGCTACCCAGGGAGGTCAGGAATGAAACATACAATTCTAGTATTTCTGATTGCATGTATTTCTCTCGTTCAGGCACAGGAGCCAGGCTTCGACAGCCTTGAGAATGAAAGCGAAGAACAAAGTGTTCAAATTCCAGCGATCACTGACAAAGAACAGGAACTGATACAGCACTTAAAACGGGTGGCTAACTGGGAAGCCAATTCCTTTCGCTCCACCTACACCGATGGTCGAGCCATAGTATTCCAACGCTTCAGCAATCCCTTTATCAGCAAGAGGATTCAAGAGGATCGAGACTCTGCTCAAAGCAACGGCTACTTGCATTTTGTTCGAAACAATCTTCAATCTGACGCGGTCTATCGAGGTTTTTCCCTGGACGGTGAAAAGTCCCATCTCTTGAGTCACAAGGCACAGGAACTGCAAACAGATACCACTCAAGTACAGTTTAAAGATTCCATGCTCACCGGGTTTGTCTATCTCAACTCCAATTTTCCCCTGATGTATGCAAAAATCAGGGATGCATACAAGGAAGATGCTGTCTGGATGAAGTACCGTCAAGTTGATGGCAAGGTTCAGACGGTTTTTGAACTACCCAAGGGTGAGGTACTGGCTTATCTTTTTCTTTGCAAGGTGGAGGACAAGCGAGAAGTTGTGGTGGTTTTGAAGAAGAGCCTGGATCAGGAGTTTCCGGTTTGGGAGCAGAAAGCTCTGGAAACTACATTCTACAAGTACTTTGTCTATGACAATCAGGAAGAAATTCTCACAACCAACGAAGTTCAAAACTTCCACATTACCATTCGAGATTTGGGTAATGACCTCTGGACCCTGCGAAACGCTGCCTACCGAACCTACAGAACAGGACGGGAAAACTGGTTCGATACAGAGTACGGCAAGTATATCGATTACTCCAAGAAGTGGAGAGACCACGACCATTATCGCTACAAAGAGGCGCTGGCCACCGAGGTTAAGAAAATCGAAGAAAAGCTCAACGCTGATCATACTTCCAAACATGCAGCACTGATCTTTGGTCGGAACCGTGTGCAAGACGCTCACCGGGGCGCCATTCGCCAAATGGCTTATTGCTATGGAAAAGTATCCTCAACAGGCTGGCAGGACACAATTTCTGATCATGATCCCGGAACCAGTGTCCTTGAACCTTTCACAGTAGCGAAGCAATCCTATATTGTCCTGACTGCTGCCCTTACCAGGGAATCTAGAATTCTCCAGGAGCGCTACACAGAACACGTGAACGAAGAAGGTTCAGTAACCCTGGGATTCATGAACTACGACGAAGTCACTGCCTTTGAGCCATTTAGTCTGGATGAAGAAAACTAGGTTGCAAAAGTTCACACTTCTTCCCACAGTTGAAAACTATTTACTTCCTGTGTGGATGTTTCTCGCTCTGTGTACAAGCTCAAGCTTTGCTTACAGCTATGATCTTCTCTCTTCGGACTATCGAAGCGAAAAGGGCTTCCATGACTTGCAATCAAAATTGAGTCGAACCATGGTCAACCTTCAGCTCCCACTGAAAGGAGAATATTCATCAGGCGAGACCAGGAAGCCATTTTTCCCGCCCTACTCGGAGATCGATCTTCAGCCCTGTTCCTCACCGGCACTGATTGTCGAACCATTTCGTCACTGGCAAGGAGGCCCCTATCCTGAAAAACCAAGAATTGAGGAACTGGAAAAACTTGTCAAACCTGCTCTCCTGGAGGCAATTCGACAAGGCCTGAAAGATGCAGACTTCGAAAACCTGTTCAAGAACTATATGGAATCCGAAGAATTTTCCAAATTTAGTACTTCTTTTCAAACCATTGATGATCAGCAAATCAGATTGAACGAAAGCGAAAAAAGGAGTCTCGCACTCATGGTATGGACCGAATACCAAAGTCACTTACTACGGATGGCCCTTAACAGTTCCATTCGCACCCTGGAAATGAACTTCGCTGTAGAGTCCTTTTATGCCCACAAGCTTCCACAGCTAAAAGACAAGTTTATTGACCAGTCTCACCCAGATCCTCTGCCAGATCTACTCGTTCCCAAAGAGACCTCACTGCAGCACTGCATCAGAACTTTGCATAAAGATTCCGCTCTCACTTCTACATCAACAATGAGGTTCACACCCACGACTTCAGTAGCGCAAGCACTCCTTGAACGACACCCTTTTGATCTACCTGAAAATCAAAAGGAATTGACCGAGCGTTTCAATAGTTCTTTTCACATCAAGGAGAAATTGCTTCAAAAGAGGAACAATTACAGAAAACGCCTGTCTCAAGAGAAAAAAGACTTCGAGCCAGGGGATACACCCTTTCTCAGCCCCTCGGATCTTCAGTAATCAAAAGGATTCAATATGCGTTGGATATTACTTCTATTACTCCAATCTTCGCTGTTTGCAGGCTCCGCTGGTTTAAAAAATGGTTCCATTGGAGGTAATGTCTACTCGGATAACGGAAAACCTCTCGCTGGTGCAAATGTTGTCATCGTAAAAGAGGGAGAACCGCCCATAATCAGATCCACCGTAAGCAATGAAAATGGCGCTTACTACTTCCCTTCTGTTCCCATCGGGGCTTACACGCTGGGCTACTCCAAGTACGGATTCAAGACAATCTCAACTGCTCAAGGAAAGCCTGAAGATCAAACGGCCATTGGAGCTCAAGTACGAGTCTATGTTGAGTCAGGCATGAGTGTGAGCGCCCCTTCTGTTCGACTGGACTCTCTGGGGCCCTTTGGTCAAGCCAGCGTGAAAATTCAGGTGGTCGATCAATTCACAGGTCAGGAGGTTCGAGATGCAACAGTAATTCTGGGGAATACAGCCACAACCAGTTCAAGCGGCAACGGCGAATACCTCCTGCACCTGAACATTCCACCCGGTGAAAATCCTGGTGCAGCCAACCAGGCACTTCAAATCCAGGCTCCCGGATTTGATGATGTTGCCGATGAAATCCAGGCAATTGCCGGACAAACCACGGAGTACATCGTGGAACTACCACCCAAGGTTGCCACAATAGAAGGTAGGCTAGATTTCTCCGCTTTCCCACTGAACAACCTTGCCTCACAAACCAGTGTACAGGTCAGGGGAATTCCTAAGGAATTTGCCCAGGCAACAGTCAGCGATGATGGTACTTTTTCGGTCAAAGTTCCAGTTTCTACCCGCAACACAAAAAAGAGCTATGACCTGGTTTTTCATACCAAAGGATTTCAACCAATGGTTGTCTCTAACGTCATGGCACCGGAAGCAGGGGCAGTTACTTTAAGCGCTCCTGTTGTACTGGCAGCTATTGTTACACCGGTAACCGGTCAGGTGGCCACAAGATTTGGTTCTTCCGGAGTTCCCTCAGGTGTGAATCAGGCCTTTCTTGAAGAACTGGGGATTTCCACCTCCATCAGCGGCGGAAACTATACTTTCAGCGCTGTTCCAACAGGCGTTGATTTAACCCTGAAAGTATTCTTGATGAATCAATTCGGTCAGGTTGAAACCGGAACTCTTACCTTTCGTGCAACAACCAATGGAACTGGCATTTTTCGTCTTCCCACTGTAATCACAGAGGGTGGGGAAAATCCAAACAACCCCGAGCCCTGATCTTAATTTCAGGCTTCCCAATTTTTTTGAAGCTTTCACCCTTAGATTAAGAACTCAAGCGAATTCCATGGTAGAATCACTGACGCTTTGTCTCGCCCGGAAAATGGTTATTCCCGGGGGGCAAATACTAGTGATAAAACATCAAGAAGATGAAGTTGAGAACCGCACCCTGGAACAAAATGAATGTAAAGCTCTTTAGTGCTTTCTTCTTCCTTATTCTTCTGACTTCACTTCCCATTGGCTACTTTTCAATCACACAGCAGCAAACTCTCGTTAACTCTTACGTCAACAAAACAAACGACGCCTTTGCCAACTTCATCGCCTCGCATGTAATCAGTACCCTTCGCCTCAGTCGATTGCAGATGGAAAAATATGCCATCAAAACTGAGTTTACCGAGCTTGAAACCAATCGAGTGAAAAAACGACTCGAAGAATTTGTAGAGCATAACCCTCTCTACAAAGGAGCTGGCGTTTACAATTTTCAAAAGAAGCTGATTGCTGAAACTTCTGAATTCCAACGCCTGAAAACACTCGAGCACCTGTTTTCACGCTCTCTTCTCCATCTCTATGGAATGAGTCTCTTTGAAAAACTTGATGACTCTACTCTGGAAGTGGAGATGGCTCAAGACATGCCCCAACTCAGACTCCTCATTCACAAAGAAGAAATGATTCAGGGTGTCCTCATCGTTCAGCTCAATATGGAGTACTACCAGAAGACTTTGAACAATCTAAAGATTTTTCTTGAGTATACCAATGAATATTCGGACATTTACATCCTGGATGATCATCGAAAGATTATTTCAAAATCAAAAAATTCCACCCATGAGATTGGTCAGGCACTCCCCGCGAGCTTTATCTATCGCAACGGTGCATATGTCAAAGACCTCCAGGAAATCTTTGGAACTACAGCCAGTTTCTCCAGAGCCAGCGATGACACCCCACCCTGGCAGGTGGTTTTTGTCCCTAAAGGTTCAGCAAGGGACAGCCTGCAAAAGTTCAAAGTTACCTTTGGCTATTTTCTGATGTTCTACATCTTTGTCGCCTTGCTTTTAGGATTATTTGTAGCCGGAAGAATTACCCGACCTCTACATAAACTTGTGTATTCCACGGAGAAAATCGCCCAGGGAAATCTCGATGTACAAGTCCACGTTGAGGGAGAAGACGAAATCACTGAACTTGCGCGTAAATTCGACGTAATGCGTAAAAACCTGCGGGATTATCAAAACCATCTGAAAAAGAAAATCACTGAACTTCAGACACTTTATCAGGTGGGAACAATCGTTAGCTCCGAGCTTGAATATTCCATCCTGCTAAGAACAATTCTGGATACCGTCATCGATGTGATGTCAGCCGAAAAAGGCTCGATCATGGTCTATGATGACAAAACAGGTCTTTTAAAAATTGCTATGGCAAAAGGTCTTCACAAGGATGTTATGAGAAAGACAGTCCTCGCAAGCGGCGAGTCCGTTGCAGGTCATGTTTTTCAAAGCCAGCAACCCATGCTTGTACTGGACACCCTCAAAGACAACAGCTTCGTACGTCTCAAGGGAAAAAATATTACTCCGGGCACCATGTTGTCTGTACCATTGATGAGTAAAGACAAGGCCCTCGGGGTCATGAATATCTCAAAGTCCATGCCCTACAGCTTTAATGATTATGATCTGAAACTCTTTCAGGCAATCGCCAATATTTGCGCCACTGCAATGGATAATGCCCGCTTGTATAAACTCGCGATTACCGATGAGATGACAGGACTTTATGTACGTCGCTTCTTTTATCAGAATGTCAATCACCTGATCGAAGAGACCAATGACCGATTCGCCTTAATCATGCTGGACATTGACCATTTCAAAAAATTCAATGATACCCATGGACACGACTGTGGAGATAATGTTTTGATTCAGGTTGCCAAGACCATTGCTTCAAGCGTCAGGGATTGCGATATCCCTTGTCGTCTGGGAGGAGAAGAGTTTGCAATCATTTGCCCGGGACAAAACTCCAGAGAGGCAGAAATACCCGCTTCGCGACTTCGAGCCCTTATCGAAGAAACACCATTCAAACTCGATTCGGGTGAAGTGATTCAAATTACTGTAAGTGTCGGGATTTCTCAGTACCCTGAGGATGGTAGCACCATTGAAAAACTCTACAAAGCTGCGGATGAAGCCCTCTACCATAGTAAAGACAGTGGCCGAAACACCGTGAGCACCTACCAGGACTATCTTCATAAGACTAAGGCTCAAACCATAGTCAAGACGAACCAACCATCATCAATCGCACAAGCCCGGGAAGAGGGTGAAGAATGAAACCCTGGCAAATTCTAGGTAGCCTTGTTTTATGCGGATGCATCTTCGCACTGTTTTATCTTGCGGGCATTCTTGCCATGCCCAGAGAATATCATTTTGAGTACCAGAAACTTTTTCTTCCTGCTTGCTTGCTCAGTAGCCTGCTTTTAAGCTTGCTACACTACTTCCAGGGGAATTATCGTCGCCAGATTAAACAGTATCTACACAAGCTTCGCATCCTGGACACAGTTGAGATTGAAGAAGTTGAGCCTGGTGAACCTATCTACGATTTTCATCGAAACTTTGTGGAAATCGTTGAAAAAGTCAGTGATCATGCCAAGGGCCTGGCCCCGGAGGGCGTTTTCAACCCACTACCTTTTATTCAGTCTCTGTATGGCAAGGAGTCCGGTCTGGCTGCTGCTGGTGACTTTCTTAGCAACATTTCTTCCCTGCTGCCTAATGCCGAAATCTATCTCTTCAGTGTGGGCTCCAATCGAATCTACCCCCTATCCCAGATTAATCCGGACAATGATTTTCAAGATTTCTCCTCCAAACCTGCTCCCGCTTTTTCTATCCGATCAGAATTCAGTGGCAAAGTATTTGAAGAAGGTCTCCCCTTCATCACGAATGAGCTGAAAGCCGACCCCAATCTGGGCCAGTTTTTAAGTGAGCATAACCCCAACATTCCAATCTATGGTGCACTCTTCCCTCTTGGTGATGGCAAAACCACAAGAGCTCTGGTATGGATTCGCGATGAAAAACAAGGACTGGAGTTCCTGGATTCTCATCAAAACACCTTTCAATTCCTCTTCCAGGCACTCTTTCACAAGCTGTTCCCGGTTCCAAATCTTGCAGATCTGAATCCTGTTGAGCTTCCCAGTTTCGTACACTTTGAACATCAGGCTCAGTATTACCTCCGAGCCAGTCACAACAGTAAGAACCCTCTAGCGGTGGCCTGTCTTTTTCTAAAGTTCAAGGAGACTTCCTCAGCTGCTGAGCACAGGAAGGTAATTCTGGAGCGATTGCCTGAACAATTGCCGCGATCTTCGATCTTCTGCAAGCAGGATCAGTTGATCTTCTTTGCCTTTCATAATCTTGCCCGCGAGGAAGCTATGCTCAAGTGCGCTCATCTGCTCGACAAAGTCATACGCTACATGAGTCTTGAGCATGGCGATGAACCGATTGGAGAAGTGAATCTCGCTCTGATAATGGAAGAAAGTTCGCAGGACAGTAAATGGAGCAAGATCTTGCGCAAAGTTCATGAGGTTTTAAAGACCAGTATCAGTGAAGGTCCAAATTTAATGCGCGTCCACCCGAAGGAAGATGAAGATGAAGAATAGTTTTTATGTTACGACTCCGATTTACTACGCCAATGGAACTCCTCATATTGGACATGCTTTCACTACCTATTTGGCAGATACACTGGCTCGCTATCATCGTCACTTTGGAAAACAGGTCCGATTTACCACAGGAACTGATGAGCATGGACAAAAGGTTCAGGAGGTTGCTCAGCAAAACAATCGCACTCCACTGGAACAAGCTGATTTGATTTCCCAGAGATTTCGAGATGCCTGGGTCGAACTTGCAATAGGGCCGGATGACTTCATTCGAACAACCGAAGAGCGCCACAAAAAGGTAGTGAACAATCTTGTCAAAAAACTTATGGACCAAGGGGATATTTATAAGGGAATCTACAAGGGTTGGTACCTTATTGAGGAAGAAGACTTTTATCCCGAATCCAGAGTCCACGAAGTGAGTGATGACCCTGAAAATGATCCCAGATTACAAAGAGTTGAAGAAGAAAATTACTTCTTTAAACTCAGTTCCTACACTGAAAAGCTGAAGGCTCACTATGAACAGGAGCCCGACTTCGTACTTCCCAGAAATCGCCGCAACGAAATGCTGTCATTTCTTGAGCAAGGACTGGATGACATTAGCATCTCGAGGGCAAAAGTGAGCTGGGGAATTCCTGTACCGGGGGATGAAGGACAAGTCATTTACGTCTGGATAGAAGCCCTGATGAATTATCTCACTTCGGCAGGCATTTACCAAAGTGAAGAACAATTCAGCCACTACTGGCCAGCGCAAGTCCAGATTGTAGGAAAAGACATTCTCAAATTTCACGCTATTTACTGGCCTGCACTTCTTCTGGCTTTGGATCTGCCCTTACCAAAAACAATTCTGGCTCATGGCTGGATCTTGTCCGGCGGGGAGAAAATGAGCAAGTCCAAGGGAAATACCCAGGACCCTCTCACTCTTTGTGAGCGCTTTGGTAGCGATGCCCTTCGCTACACTCTCATCCGCGAAGTCAGTCTGGGTCAGGACGGGAATTTTGACCAGGATATTCTGGCGAATCGCTACAATGTTGAACTTGCCAATGACTTGGGTAATCTCTTCTCTCGCACTCTGGGTTTTGCCAGAAAACGAGGGGAGTCGGAACTGAAGTATACCCGGCAATCAGTAAAGGATCTCCCAGTGGATGAACTTTATCAGAAACTTGGAGACTGCCTGAGGGAATACAAGGAACAAATGGATTCCTTTCAGCTTAGTAGAGCTCAAGAGGCACTGGTCAAAGCACTGCAGACACTGAATCAATTTGTGGATGCATCCAAACCATGGCAACTCGCGAAAGAGAATCAGGAGTGCTTTCTCTCTTTTACTCACCTCATGGCGAATTGTCTCTATACTATGGCACAGGCTTTTCACCCTTTCCTGCCCCAAAGTTGTGACAAAATTTTTCGGACTCTTGGGACTCAGCCTAAAGAGACGGGCTACTCCATTGAACTATCTCAACTCAAGGATTCAATACAACTTGGCGAGACCCCAACCCTGTTTCCAAAAATCAAACTTGAAACTAGTAAGAGCAGTGAAAAACAGCCGTCTAAAAAGAAAAATAAGCAAAAGTCCATCACAATCGAGGACTTTGAAAAAGTCAAAATGGAACTGGTAACCATTCTTGAAGCAAGCAGCCATCCAGACGCAGAGAAACTACTGGTTTTACAAGTCTCAACCAGTCAGGGAAAGCGTCAGGTCGTGAGTGGAATCTCCAAATATTATGAGCTCGGTGACCTCCCTGGTAAACAGGTTGTCCTTGTAAAGAATCTTGAGGAAGTCGAAATCCGTGGGGTCAAATCTCAGGGCATGATCCTCGCGGCCTCGAACAAGAAGGAACTCAGCCTTGTCACAGTAGACAGCAAGATACAGGAAGGGAGTAGGGTTTCATGAGCGAGCTCTATCAGAACTTTCTTTTTGATACTCACACCCATCTTCATGATCCCCGCTTTGACGAAGATCGTATGCAAGTCCTGGAGTCCTGCAGTGAACAGCTTGCAGGCTGGATTAATGTTGGATCTGATCTCGCTACCAGCAAAAAATCCATTGAATATGCGACGAACTTTTCCAAAAGCTTCGCGAGTGCTGGAATCCATCCTCATGACGCAGCAACACACAGTATGGATGAGCTGGATGATATTCAAAAACTGCTTTCCAATGAAAAGGTAAAAGCTGCGGGAGAAATGGGCCTCGATTACTACTACGACAACTCTCCCCGGGAAATCCAGAAGGAGATCTTCAAAAGGCAACTTGAGTTTGCCAAAGAAATTCAGCTTCCCTGCATTATTCATGTGAGAGATGCTTTCGAGGATTTCTTCCAGGTGGTGGATGAAGTCAATTACCACCATGGAGTGGTTCATTGTTTCTCAGGTGACGTAAAGCAGCTGGAAGCCATTGTCGATCGTGGTTTCTATGCCGGCTACGGCGGTGTCATTACTTTCAAAAATGCCCAGATCACCAGAGACAGTTTCTTGAAGACCCCCCTGGATCGTATATTGCTTGAAACGGATTGCCCCTATCTCTCTCCCGTTCCCAAGAGAGGAAAACGAAACACTCCTCTTTACGTTTCTTACGTAGCCGAGTTCGGAGCCGAAATACGGGATATCACTGTTGAGGAGCTGGTGCGAAAAAGTTACGAGAACGCGAAGGAACTCTTTGAATTGACATGATAAGTCTGCGCCACACTTTTGTGCTCCTCGCCCTGCTTCTCCTTTCTCCCGAATCAGTTTGTGCACCCTGGGACAAGTGGGAAAACCGGAGCAATCCCAAGAAGAACTCAAAGGCTTTGATGCCTGAAGAACTCAGACAATCAAGAGCGCAGAAGTGGAAAGACAGGGTCGATCAACTACTGGCTCAAAATCAGCCCGAACAAGCTCTGAATTTCCTTCAAGATTGCTTGAGAATGGATGCAATCAACCCATACGCAATGGGGATGCTCGCCTACCTCAAGCTAAGTTATTCCAGACTCGAAGGAGAAGCAAAGGAACTAGCGCAAAATACCCTGAATCTTTACCCACGTAACATTCCTGCTTTGCATACATTGGCGTGGTACTTCTATCTGCAAAAGAACTTCACACGCAGTTCCCAGATTTTCTCCGAAACAGGTGATATCAAGACCGAGTGGTTTGAGTTCCACTATCACAAGGGACTGGCCAAATGGAAAGCCAGAGATCTAAAAGAAGCCGGAAAGGAATTCAAAAAAGCATTTGATCTTGATCCCAAACATACGCCTCTTCTTACCAGCATGGGCCTGTTTCTCAAAGACAGTGGAAATATCCAGGGAGCGATTCACTATCTGCGTAAAGCTTATGAAGCAGCCCCTGTAAATGATCCAGCAAGAGATTGGTTACTTGATCAGATTGAAGGATTGATGCCACTTTACAAAACTGCAAAAAACAGGAGCAGTCAATTCGTACAAGACATACCTGTAGATGTCAGCCCTGAAGCACAAAGCAAGGTTGAACCACCTGCACAAACCATAGTCCAGACTAACTCCCCTAAGAAGGACCCAACAGAAAGAATCACTGATTCTCAAAAGCCACCCAGGCAATCCAATCCATTTCTGGAGCCTCTCGACTCTGAAGACCCGCAAATTCTTCAAAAGGATGACTCCATGCTTGGCGTCTTAACTCAGGAAGAGCATTATCAGCTGGCTTTGCGATTTATCAAGGAGAGAAGTCGGGATGATGCAGTCTCTCAACTCCAAACAGCTATCGGAATCAAACCTAACAATGCGATCGCAATGTCTGCAGCCTCCTATCTGAAAGAGGCCCAGGGCCTACCTTTCCTCGATGACAATCAAAGAGTCAATCTACTCCTTGGACTTGCCCAGGATTACTTTGAAAAATCAAGGGAACAGGTCTCCATCTACCTCTATAAAAAAATACTATTTTATGCAGAAAATGACTTGGCCAGGAAAAATCTAGCCTATCTGTACGTTCACTTCGAAAGACCAATTCAAGGTTTGAGAACAATCGAACCGCTTTTGAAGAAATATCCAGACCGACCCGAATATCTGGTTATTGAGGGATACGCTCTTGCTCAACTGCGAAGATTCAGAGAGTCCCTGCAATCTTTGCGTAAGGCTTCTCGATTCTCGGTTCGTGAAGACGATCGATTCACCAAAGAGTATGCACAAGAGTTGGAACAAAGAATCCAGATTTATGAAGATCCTACCAGCAAGCAATGAGCCCAAAGATGGCTTTTTTCAGTGGAAGCAGTGCATTGAGACCTCAAGTGCTCCAGTCCATTTGGGCAGCTTGAAGTGCTTCGTGAAAGATGCCCCCCGGGATGGCAACATCCGAAACTGTTACAAGGAAGCTCTCACTCAAGATTCGCTATCCTTCTTCAGTCTCAATCAAATCCACTCTTCTGAAATTGTAGAATGCCCGAATCAACTGAAGCCGGATTTCACGAAACTCGGAGAAGGGGATGGACTGACTACAACGCAAGCTAATCAGGTTTTAACAATCAGAACCGCAGATTGCCTGCCTTTGTTTCTAGTCCAGGAAAATAGAATAAGTCTGCTTCATGTCGGCTACAAAGGCTTGCTTGCAGGTATTCTTGATGAGTTTCTCAAGAATCTGGAACCTGGTGATCTCTACGTGAAGATTGGAGACCATATCCACAACTGCTGCTTCGAGGTCAGAGAAGATGTGCTAACACTATTTGAGGGATTTGAATGGTTTGAAAAGGACAAAGACCTACTCATCAGAGAGAATCGAACCTTTGTCAAACTCGAAGGAATCGTAGAGCGTTTTTTTTGCTCCAGCTTAGGAAGCAGACTTGCTATCGACACTCAAAGTCGATGTACTTGCTGCAACGATGACCTGTTTTCACATCGCGCATCAAAGACCCCCTTTCGAATTGGGCATGTCATCTGGAAAGAAGGATAAATATGAGACTCGGCTTGAATATAGATCACGTAGCAACTTTGAGACAGGCCAGAAAAGGTAGTGAACCGGACGTCCTGCAAGCCGCATTAATAGCCCAGGACCTCGGAGTCGATCAAATTACTGTGCATTTGCGTATGGACCGAAGGCATATCCAGGACGATGATGTACGTCTGCTTAAAAAGAGCCTGAAGATTCCTCTGAATGTGGAACTATCCACCGGCAGAAGAATGCTGCAGTTTGCTTGTGAGGTACATCCAGACAAAGTTACGCTCGTACCTGAGCGCAGAAATGAAGTCACAACAGAAGGTGGCCTGGATCTCAACCTGAAAAAAGAAGCAGTAAAGAGGTTTCTGAAGCGAATGAAGAAACTCAATATTCCCGTAAGTCTGTTCATTGATCCTTGCACTGATCAAGTCAACCACGCCCTTGCTATTGGTGCGGACGAAATCGAAATCAATACGGCAGCTTACAGCGAAGCCGGAAATTCTAAAGATCGTGAGATCGAAGCCAAAAGGATTGAAAGTGCCGCTATTCTGGCCAAAGAGGGCGGCATGACTGTCGCTGCTGGACATGGTCTGACTGATGAAAATCTTCCTCGCATTCTACAGATTCCTGAACTCGAAGAGCTCAATATAGGTCATCATATCGTTTCACAATCAATTTTCATGGGATTTGAAGGAAAGATCCGTCAGATGCTAAAGTTGCTTAACTCAAAGAGTGAGTAGTTGATCACAACGACTACCATTCGACAGGCAGAACCTAAATGTCATTTGATATTCAAAGATTGATTGAGGATTTACAAAATTCAGATCCGGATATAAAACTACTGGCACTGAACACCCTCTCACGCTTTCAGTACGAAAAATTGAAAGTTAAATCCGGGCTTGATCTAATCCGCGTTGAACTTGCAAAACTCACCACTCACGAAGAAAGCAATGTGGTCTTTCTTGCCAAGAAAGCTCTGGATCACTATCAGAAGTCTATTGGCAATCAAGGAAACCCGTCCGAAGGCGGAAATCAGGGAACAGTCAGTGTAAATCTTGACGAACTCAATCATCCCGACACAGAGATTCGCAACGCCTGTTTAGCACAGATTCTCAGTCTAAAAGTAGTGGAAGCTTACAAAGAGGTCTTGCTATTACTTGCCAGAGAGCGAGATCCCCGAATCATAGCAACAGCTATTCGAGCACTTGCCCAGATTGGTAATGAAAAAACAGTAACCCTCCTGCAAGTATATCTATACTTCTCAGATGCGCGGATACGGGCCAATGCAGTCGAGGCAATCGAGCAACTTGGGCAACATGAAAGTATCATTTCCATGTTGCCACCACTGCTCAATGACCCCGACAACAGAGTCAGGGCCAATGTTATCAAGGCAATCGGCGCTGTTGATCCTTCCGAGGTCTTGAGTCACCTCCAGAAAATGCTGAGACACAAGCAACTGCCTCAACGCTCTTCTGCAGTTTACGTCTTGAGTCAAATCAAGGGGAAAGAAACGATCGATTTGCTCAATCAGGCTTCCACAGACGAGAACGAAGGCATACGATTACAAGTAGTCGACGCTCTGGCCAAGCGCACAGATCAAGAAGTTATACCCATATTAAGACGACTCAGCCAGGATATGGATGTTGAAGTTAGTGAAAAAGCCCTTCAAGCTATTGAGGACTTTTCGCAGCGCAAAATGGTCGACCTGGTAGACCTGGCTGCCATTCAGGATCAGCAGGATCTTGAAGAAGAACAAGCCAGGCTCGAGGAAGAGAAGAGCAGACTGGAACAAGAGGAGCAAAACCAGCAAGACGATATTGACCAGGATGCTGTTGATGAAGAACTTGAAGTTCTGTTCCTGAAGACAGGCAACGAAATTCTCTCGAGTATTAAATCCAATATCCTCAAAGATGATCGATTTCTGGAAAATGCCTACCAAATCGACAAACTGAAGCAAAATTTCGAAGATCGCCGCGCCAAACATTCGGACAAGAATTTTATGGGCTCACTGAAAAAGGTCTTCGGAGGCAGCTTCGATGAACAGGTAACCCTGCAAAAGATCGAAATGGCGCTTGAAGATGCCATTATTGAACTGGGTCAAAAGGCGTATGAGATTCACTTGAAAGAAAAAACTGAGTACCCCGGTTTACAAAAGACCTTTGCAAGAGTGACAGAGTTGTTCGCCTTGTTGCAGGAAACAGAATCCTAGACCTTCCCAAGCTCAATTTCCCTGATTTTATTTGCTATACTTCCGGGCATGGGATTGCTGTTTTCAACCATAGAAAAAGAGCTCACGCAGCAGGATGAGGAAATTCGACTCCTCGCCGTTATTAAACTACTGCATCTTCAAAAGAGTTTTGTCGATGATCCTGAACTCTACCCACAATTGCGCAGTTTACTGAGAAACTACTTTTACAGGTCTCCCGATGAAATGTGCTCATTGGTCCTGAATGCCCGACTGGAACTGCACAATCAGTTTGGCAAGTACCACGTTAATGACGAGGGGTTGCGGACTAAATGTCTCGGTGCACTTCGACAGCAAGTGAGCCCAAGAGCCGAATTGTTTCAGTCGCTCTTACAACTTGCTGATACGGGTTTAACTGAGGATCTGTTTCTGGTAGGAAGTTACTTGAAGAACCAGGATCCAGTCTTGAAGTGTGGTGCGCTTGAGGTCTTTTTAGAGCTTGGTATTGCAGGTGATCTGATCCATGTTCTGCCTGTGATTGCAGATTCAAAATTAAGGGTGAATAAGTTGGCGCAGGCGATAGTTCAACGCTTTGAAGTTGATGAAGTCCTGGCCGTGTTAAAGAACATGGCAACAAGTAAGGCAGTAGTCAGCAGAATTGCTGCAATCTACGCCTTAAGCCAGATCAGTGCCCCGGATGACTGTTTTGAGCTTTTATATCAACTCACCCACGATCCTGCTCCAGAGGTTAAAATCAGGGCAACACAAGCACTGGCTTATCACCCCAATCAGAAGTCAGCCGCCAGACTGGCGGAGTTGCAAAATGATCTAAGTATTGAAGTCTGTGAAAGTGCTCATCGAGCTTTGCAAGCTCAAAAGCAAGGAATTACCAAAGCAGGCTTCGCCCTCTAAGGATTCATCTCATGTCAGCAGGTCAAGTTCAAAAAGTTCTTCGAGATTTAAAGTCAGGCACTGACAAACTGAAGATTCTTGCCTTGATGTATGTTCCAAGAATTAAGGATCCAAACAGTAATAGTCCTGAAGAAATCGAGCTGCTCTCGCAAATGATCCTGGAAGCAACCAAATCTTCTAACCCGGACATTTCTTTTCTCGCGAGAAAGGCACACAACTCCCTTCAGTCAAAGCTCGGTCAGTCTTCTCCACCGACTCCTGCTCTGCCAAAACCACAAGTAGAAATCGTCCTGGAGATTCCATCTGCGACTACTGAGAGTACCGAACTCGATCATCTCAGCTGGCTTCAAGCCATCCAGTCCGATGACTTCTCCATGGACAGAATGCAAGAGTGCCTTCAGGATAAGGACAACCGCATCAGAGCCACTTCCGTTGAAGTCGTTTCCAGAGTGTGTGATGCCCCAACCCAGCAACAACTTTTGCTCCCATTGTTGCAGGATGAAAACAATCGGGTAAAAGGCAATGCAGTCGTTGCTCTGGGCTCTATCAATCTTGACTCGGTCACTGAGGCCCTCGCCCAAATGCTTTCCTCCACACGCATCAGTTTTCGAGAATCAGCAGTCTGGGCGATTGGTTCTCTGCCTCCCAGCGAAATTCTCAAAGGCTTTTTATTGAAGTGTCTTCATGACCCCTATCGCGATATTCGCTTGAGAGCAGTGGAGGGATTGGAAAGGTATCCTCATGCAGATATAATTTTGCAGATGCGCAGACTTCAGAATGATCTCGATATTGAGATTTGTAAAAAAAGCTCTGAAGTACTGGCCTCTATAGAAAAAGCCCAGGAGAGTATCAAAAGAGACAATGTCCATAGTTTGATCGACCAGGCTGATATTGATTCACAAGATCTCGATGAAGATCAGTTCCTGACTATCGAAGAAACACACACCATGGAACCCTTTGACTTGCCGGCTGAGCCTCCCAGCAACATAGCCAAAAAGGAAGAGAGTGATGATGATCTGGATGAATTCATCGATGAAGACCAGTTTCTGCATGTGGATCAAGATGAACACACCACAATATCTATCGAAAACGATTTCCTTGATTTGCCAGTAACTCCAGACCCGACCCCGGTGAGTCCGATACAATCGAATGAATCCAGTCCGCTTCCTGATTTTGATCTCGATGACTGGGAAGACGATGATCAGTCAAGCGATGAGCCCTATCATAATGGCGATACACAAGAAGAGCCTGCACAAGTTGCTGAACCTTCTTCTATCCCGGCACCAAGGGAGGAAGTTGAGTCCAAGACCATTCCAACTGTGGTTTCTGACTTGAAAAGTGAACCTCAGGAACCCCAACTGGAAAAAACAGATCTGGATGCTGAGGGAATTATCGACCTTTTCTCCGAGGAATCTGAAACAGATTCTCAAAGTGAAATGGAATTCACGGGATTTGCCGATGATTTCCCGGATGCCTCCTCTGGGCGGGAGGATAGCGTGGATGTCTTTGATAGTCTGCCGGAAAATGACTCTTCTCCCTTCTTACCAGCCGGGCAAGTAGATGAGCCTATGTCCTCCTACGAGGAAGGAATGGAGGATGATCAGCCTCTGGATTCAGGAGAAATCAGACTAGACTCAAGGGAAAACAGACTTGATTCAAGTGAAAACATACTTGATTCTCAAGTCGGTGCGGCTCAATCCGAGACATCTCGGGACGAAATTGATGAGACTCTTCTCCCCTTTTCAGCCCTCAATCAGGAAACTACTAAAGACAAAGAAGTTGAAACAGCTCAAGCAAGCAGCGATCAAGAAGTCCAGAATCAGCACCAGGAACCTACTATTCAGCCAGCTCCGACGGAGAATACTCAAGCAACACCCGTTGATCCAGCAAATCAGGGTGTGTCACCAGGAATTCAAATACAGTTACCTGGGACAACCGAGCTACAAACCGCTATCGAGGAAGATGAGGGTTCATCAAGCCTACAATTATCTCAAGACCTGCAGGACCAGCCTGAAGTTGAAGATTCGCGCACAAACTCAATTGAGCAAGACCCCAGTCTCACTCCAATTCTGAAGCTTGCCAGAAGTATTCAGATGAAGGATACAATTTCCAGGTTGGATTTGAGCCAATTGATTCCACCCATAACCATAAAGCCGGAAACTCAATTGGATGTCTTTCAACTCTTTCAACCAGAGACTTGCGAGGAAGTTCAATTCTGGATTCAGGAAAGCAGCAACTCAAAGTCTACTGTGACTGATAGAAAGACAGAAAGGTCTCCAGTATCCACTGAACAAAGAAGGCCTCAAGAAGCTTCCAATTCAAATGAACTCAGATCTCAAATCAATACGGTCCTTCAAAAACTTGGCCAGCAGATTTTTATCCAATGTAATGAAGGACATGTGGAGCACGAGGCACTCAATCAAATCCGCTCTCAGATTGTTCAATTCCAGAAAAAGCTCCAGGACTTCCTGTCGAGTCCTCAGGGAGGCGACTTAAGGCAAAACAAGCTCAAGTTGGAGCGAAAACTCAAAGAGCTTTACACACAAATGGGTCGACAAGCATTGCAGGCATTTAATCAGGGTAAATTCGAGTTTCCAAGGGCTCAGGAGATTCAGCAAAGGTTGCAGTCCATGGTAGAGAAGCTGCAAAACTAGATTTCGATTCCCTGAATCCAGCGAACATCGCTATCCAAGCCAATAAATAAATCAAAGCGGCAATCGAGCTGCTGATACATTGGTTTTGTCATCCTGAAAAATGAAGCAATGCCTCTCAATCGTTTGCGCTTTTGACTGTTTAATGACTCCAGTGGATTCACAAGATGATCATTCTTTCTAAAGCGGGCTTCTACAAAAACCAGTTTCTTGCTGGCCCCTTGAGAATTATCAATTGCAATCAAGTCAATTTCACCAATCTTGCAGTAGTAATTCTGCTCAATGACTTTGTGTTCATGACTTTCTAGAATTGATCTCACTTTGGACTCGAATTCACGCCCAACTGCTGTTTTGGACTTAGCTTTCATTAGCTTTGGTTCTTGAGCTGATTCACTTCTGTAGTAGTCAGTTTTCTGGTTTGGCCAATTGAAATATCGAGTTTTACAGGTCCACAACGAACCCTGACCAGTTTCACCACATCCAATCCATTCGCTTCACACATTCTGCGAATCTGACGGTTCTTGCCTTCTTTAAGAATAATCTTGAATTTGTGTGTGCCCAGTTTTTCGACATGGCACTCCTGAGTAACATCTTTTCCGATTCTTACACCGGAGCGCAAACTTTCAAGTACCTTTTCTGTGAGATTCTCGCGAGTAGACACAATGTACTCTTTTTCTTTCTCAAAACTGGGGTGAGTTAGCATTTGAGCCAATTCCCCATCGGAAGTTAGAAAAAGCAAACCCTCACTGTCTTTGTCGAGCCTTCCTATTGGGAAGAAGTGTCTTTGATAAGGAAAACAGTCCTTAAGGTTGGGTCTTTCGTTATCGCTCAGGGTACAAATAATACCTCTTGGCTTGTGGAATAGATAGGTGCCAAGGAACTCTTCATCTTGCTCATGAATTTGATGAACAAGTTCACCGTCAACGGTTACTACATCATCTACCTGAACCGGGGTTGTCACTTCAGCCCGCTGGCCATTCACCTGCACTCGACCTTCTTCTATCAGGCTTTCAGCCTTCCTCCGCGAGCAGACTCCGGCTTTGGCCAGAAACTTGTTCAAGCGCATGATTTACTGTGCCTGCCCCGATTGGCGTTCCTGAATCAAACCTTCTCGCTGCCCCCACTCAAACCCGGGAACTAGACTCTGCATAATTCCCTGTTGCCACAGCCCTTGAACTTCTGCCGTCTTTGAAAACACCAGATTCCATTCCATTCCGGGAACATTCCATCCGGTAATGATGATTTCCACCTCGTTTTTCAAGACACGTTTCTCAACTTTCAAATTTAGTTTCGGATCAGTCTTGAGAAACTCTTCAACCCATGGTTTTCGTCCCAACCCAACTCCAAACTGATAACTGATGGAACCATAGCCATCTCTGGGAGCAACCTTGGGGTGATGGACCCAAAATTCCAGATGATCCTGAGCAAGCTGAGATCCAATCGTGTGCTTGATCAATTTCTTTGGAACTCGAACAAGCAATTCGGATTTCTTCCCCAGACGAGCTCTTACACCTGTTACAGGTTTTTGATCAAAGGGGTTCTGAATGACTGAGTTCACTTGAAAAGGCCAAACTTCTACCTTCACAGGTGAATTACCAGCACTTTCTGCAGTCACCTTACTGCTCACGATCGTAGTTGCCACCTGGACAGGAGAATCAGACTTAGCATCAGTAACTGAAGCAAGCTTGGAAGAGCTATTTTTGATTATGCCAGCGCTTGACGCTACTGAATTGGATGCAGAAGTTGTCTTTTGGGTATTTCTCTCCCCAATACTATGAGTGGTCACAGGATTTTTCGCCTGACTCTGACTTTTTGAGTCTTGCACGGGGCTTGTTTTGATGACGGTTTTTTCAACCGCTTCAGCTCCAGGGCTGCTCGCCTGAATTTTAAAGTCCTCCTTGCTTACTGTGAAGCTCGCTTTCACAACTGCAGTAGATGGGGGAGCTGTGTGTAGATCTCCCTGAATAATCAGAGTGCTTGATTTTGGCACAGCAGATGGTACAGCCACCACAGTCTTGACAAGAGCTTTGCTCACAGAGCTTGAAGATTCCACCTTTGCAGGAAGCTTGGCCTTAATTTGATCAAAGAGTTTGTCGGACTCCTTTTTCCCGTCAGTGGCAATCCATTGCTTGATGGACGTGCTTGACTTCGCGTTCGCTTGTACAGAAACCGCTTCGCGTACTGGCTTGATCTGCACTTGATCCATCTTGAACTCTGAACTGGTCTTTACAGATGCAGGCTCAGCTTTCTTCTGTGAATCCTCAGAATCGGACTTGGGAAAGAGAATTCCTGCCTTCTTCTTGCGTTCATATTCCTCAAAGTCCTGTGCGTCAAACGGCCAAAAAACATACAAAGCCCAAGCTAAAATGTTCAGTGCCAGTAAAACGAACAACAAAAACTTTAAAAATTTCAGCAGCATAAAACGATTCAGGATTTGGGCTGAATTTCAGTAATCCCACCCATATAAGGAACCAGTACTTCAGGTATCTTCACACTTCCATCGGCTCGTTGATTCAATTCGAGTAATGGAATCATAATACGCGGAGAAGCGATCAAAGTATTATTGAGAGTATGGCAGTATACATTTTCGCCATTCTCTTCCTTGTATCTCATCTTCAATCTTCTGGCTTGAAAGTCATAAAACATACTGCAAGAGTGTGTCTCACAGTAATCGTTTCGAGAGGGCATCCAGGAATTCACATCATACTTCTTGACCTGTCCCTGACCCATATCTCCTGTACAAACAGCCACAATTTGATGGGGAATTTCCAGACTCTCCAGGAAGTCCGTTGCATTCTTCAAGAGTAACTCATGAGCCTGCTGACTCTTTTGTATATCGTTTTCCAGAATGTAGACCTGCTCTACTTTCTGGAACTGATGAATCCTGTACAAGCCATGAGTATCTTTTCCGTAGGTTCCTGCTTCCCTTCGAAAGCAATTCGACCAGGCAGCCAGTTGAATTGGGAAATCCTGTTTGGAGAGAATCTCATCATAATGGTAGGAGGCCAGCGAAACTTCACTGGTACCTACCAGATACAAGTCATCCAGCGCCATCTTGTAGGCCTGCTCCTCACCTCCTGGAAAATACCCGGTACCCATCATGGCATGCTCTCGCACCAACACAGGAACAGTCATTACTGTGAAGTCTCTTTGCCGTAAAAAATCGAGCGCATAACGCAAGACCGCCATTTCAAGCAAAGTTCCTTCATTTTTGAGGTAGTAGAAACGAGTACCGGAGAGCTTAACCCCACGTTCAATATCAAGAATGCCGAGTTTGTCACCCAGGGCTACATGACTCAGTGGCTCAAAATCAAATTCAGGGACCTCTCCCCACTCCCGCAGAAAAACATTGTCACGGTCATCTTTACCAACAGGAACATCTTCAGTAACTGGAGACGGAACTTGAAGCATCATTGCATCAAACTGCTCTTGCACTTCCCTGAGCTCCAAATCGAGTTCTTTGGACTTGGTGGAAAGAGTCTTCATTTTGGCGATGTGATCACCCTTTTCCTCTTTGGACAAGGTCTTGATAATCTTGTTACCTTCCTTGAGTTCATGACGAAGTCCGTCAACTTCAGAAGATAGATCTCTGCGCTTCTTGTCCAGGTCCAAAAGCTCATTCACTTCGAACTTCATGCCTTTGTTCAAAGCAGTCTTGTTGATCAGTTCAGGATTCTCACGAATAAACTTAATATCGAGCATTTTACTTAATTTTTCCTCTCAAGATCTGAGTTCTGCTGGGCAATCTACTTGAAGCTCGGGAATTGACTTCTTCACACAATCAAGCTCCATCAGATTCTTTTCAATTCTTAAAATATTCTTAAAGTCCGCAAGGTTCACATGGAATCGTCTTGCATTAAACAGCTGTGGGATCAGGCAAACATCTGCCATACTCAAGGAGCTTCCCACACAAAAATCCGAATCACCGGCCTCCAGTGTATTTTCAAATGAGGATAACCCCGATTGAATAAAGTCATGAGCCCACTGATTCTTCTTTTCTTCCGACAATCCCATTTCATTTTTCAAGTACTTAAGCACCCGAAGGTTTTGAACAGGTTGAGTGTCGCACGCCAGAATCTGGGAAAGGGTCCTTATCCTGGACTTCTGAAACGCTGAGCCAAACACCAGTGGATTCTGCTCATACTTCTCATCAAGATACTCAATAATGCTCATACTTTGAGTCACTGAATCCTGACCGTCCACCAGTAAAGGAACAAAGCCCTGAGCTTGCAGCTTTAAATAGCTGGCGTGGCGTTGCTCTCCTTCCTTGAGATTTATGGGAATATATTCAAAATCGAGGTTCTTGTAATGTAGTGCGATTCGCACCCTGTAGCTACAAGAGCTTCGAAAATAGCCGTAAAGCTTCATTCTCTACTTCCCAACTACTTTCACCACTTGATCAATTGCCCCAAAGATTGAGTTTCCACTATTATCAAACATCTCGATCCTCACTCGGTCTCCATGCTTCATAAAAGGAGTTTTAAACTCTCCAGATTCTATCTTTTCCAACATTCGCTTTTCAGCCAGGCAAGAACTCCCTCTGGAGCGGTCCAGATTAGATATGGTTCCGCTGCCTATGATAGTTCCAGCTCCAAGGTTACGAGATCTGGCTGCATGGGAGATTAACCGAGGAAAGTCAAATGTCATATCCACGTGACAAAAAGGCTCACCAAATAGTTCTTCGTTGTAGTGAGTGGTTAATGGCAAATGGATCTTGCCTCCGTCCCAGGCATCCCCCAACTCTTCCGGAGTTACAGCAACCGGAGAAAATGCACTGGCTGGTTTGGATTGAAAAAAGCCAAATCCCTTGGCAAGCTCTCCAGGTATAAGACCTCTTAGACTCACGTCATTCACAAGCATAATCAACTTGATATGCTTTCCCGCATCTTCGGGCTTCACTCCCATGGGAACATCATCAGTAATGATTGCAACTTCAGATTCGAAATCAATTCCCCAGCTTTCATCAAGGCAAACAATGTCGTCTCTGGGACCTATGAAGTCGTCGCTCCCACCCTGATACATCAAGGGGTCTGTCCAGAAGTTCTGTGGCATTTCCGCCCCTCTGGCCTTTCGTACTAACTCCACATGATTCACATAGGCGCTTCCATCAGCCCATTGATACGCCCTTGGCAAGGGAGATTCAAGGAGCGTTGGATCAAAATCTTCGGCCTCTTCTGCGAACTTCCCTTCATTGAACTCGTCACTCATATCCTGCAAACGCTTTTCAAAGAGCTTCCAGTTATCCAGTGCAGTTTGCATGTCTTTCACAACATGACGGGCAGAAACCATTCTCTTGAGGTTACGATTCACCAATACCAGTTCACCATCTCTACTTTCTCGGTCTTTTCTTGTTGCCAGTTTCATCTTGCCTCCAGATTCATTAAACCAGATTTCCGCGCTTTTCCTGATCCAGCTCAATCGCCTCAAACAGAGCTTGAAAATTTCCCTGCCCAAAGCCCTCGCTCTTTCCTTTTCTCTGAATAAATTCAAAAAAGAAGGTGGGACGATCCCCTATTGGCTTCGTAAAGAGCTGTAGTAAATAGCCGTCCCCTTCAAAGTCCATGAGTATACCAAGTTCTTCCAACTCATCAATACTTTCCTCAATTGCCGGCTTGGCTTCTCTCATCTGCTCATAATATGTGGAAGGAACCTGCAAAAACTCAACTCCATTTGCCCT
>Ga0181582_10000054_pt1 | contig 64433 bp, 64 predicted proteins | sample 071ome_32_FD_132438 | JGI IMG/M metagenome (GOLD analysis project Ga0181582, IMG submission 132438) | Coastal salt marsh microbial communities from the Groves Creek Marsh, Skidaway Island, Georgia - 071405AT metaG (megahit assembly) | ecosystem: Environmental > Aquatic > Marine > Intertidal...
CGAGTGATGCACTGACCGGCCTGCCCTGTTCGTGCATGACGGCCTGCGCCAGGTGGAAGCGCTGCCATTGGGCCGATAAATCAGAATCCTGCTCCACGGATTTCAGCAGGCGTCGCAGTTCGAGGTCGTCTGCTTCGCCGTCCATCAGTGCGGATAGTGATTCTCGTTCGTAGTCGCTCATAGATCGCCCCGATCGTTCTGCTGGCCCGTGGACCAGTCACTGTTGCCCATTATTAAGGGTTTGATTACTGGTTTCTACTTTTCTACTGCGCTCGCACGGCATTTTTTATTCTGAGCTGCTGCGGGCACACACTTCCTTCCTTCGACTGCAAAACCTGCCTTTAGTTCGCCCTGACTCGCACTTTATGCGAATCCTGGCGCGCTAGAGTAAATCGCGAATCTTTTTATCGATCGCTTCGCGTGCCCGAAAGATGCGGGAACGCACCGTTCCTACCGGGCAGTCCATCACTTCCGTGATGTCCTCATAGCTAAGACCTGAGAATTCCCGCAGGGTAAATGCGGTTCGCAAGTCTTCCGGTAATTCTTCTATCGCCTCGGCGATGGCCTCCTTGAGTTTGTCGGTCGACAGGCTGCTCTCGGGATCTTCAATATCCCGCAAGACGCTGCCCATTTCCGTGACCTCTGCCTCGTCTACATCCACGTCGCTGGCCGGCGGGCGCCTGCTACGGGATACCAGGTAGTTCTTCGCCGTATTTACCGCGATGCGGTAGAGCCAGGTATAGAACGCGCTGTCGCCACGAAACAGGGGCAGGGCGCGGTAAGCCTTGATGAAGGCTTCCTGGCTGACATCCTCTACTTCCTGTGCGTCATGAACAAATCGGCCAACCAGAGCCGCGACACGGTGTTGATAGCGCAGGACCAACAAATTGAATGCGTTTTTGTTGCCCGCCAGCACCCTGTCAACAAGCTGTTGATCGGTATCCTCTGACATTTGTCCCTACTCCTTGCTTGCTCCAGCCCCATTCTCCAGCGCACTGCATCGGCGATTTTGAGCGTGACTGCCAGGAACAAATGCATCCATTCGCTACTGTCAGACAGTCGCCAGATGCAAAAGTTCTCGGAAAAGATAAAATTAGCGCCACTTTACAACAATGGATCATTGTCCCGGCAGCAATTACTTGGCAGACAACAGCTGTTGACCGGATTTGATCCATGGCCGCTGCTACCGCCGTATTCCTCTGCTGTGGCTGAACAAGTCAGCAGTTATCGAAAATTCCCCTTTATTTACAAAGAGTTATGCTATAGATGAGCGCATCTTCCGGGCGCAGTACCGATATCCTGATCATTGGCAGTGGCGCCGCCGGCCTCACACTGGCCCTGCGTAGCGCGGATTTTGCCCGCGTTACCGTACTCAGCAAGGGCAGCCTGCAGGAAGGCGCCACCTTCTATGCCCAGGGTGGCATTGCCGCCGTGCTGGATGATTCCGACAGTATCGAATCCCATGTGGAAGATACCCTCACCGCCGGGGTCGGGCTCTGCCACCGGCCAGTTGTAGAGCACATGGTTGCCCATAGCGCCGAAGCCGTGGGCTGGCTGGTCGCCCAAGGTGTGCCCTTCACCAGCAAGCAGGGCGGCACTGGCGACTCTGCCAAACCCGATGCCGCTACCCTCAGTTCCCTGCATCTGACCCAGGAAGGTGGCCACAGCCATCGCCGGATCATTCACGCCACGGACGCCACGGGCAAAGCAGTGTTCGAAACCTTGCGAGGGCGGGCTGAGGAGCACCCTAACATCGAGTTGCTCGAAGGCTGTACCGCTGTAGATTTAGTGACACAACCCTCTCAGACAGGCTCTGGGCGCGCCTGCGTGGGGGTTTATGTGCTGAACCAGGAGTCGCGCAAGGTTGAGGCCATCCGAGCCCGCTTTGTGGCCCTGGCCACCGGTGGCGCCAGCAAGGCCTATCTGTATACCACGAATCCGGATGGGGCCAGCGGCGATGGTATCGCCATGGCCTGGCGCGCCGGCTGCCGTGTTGCCAATATGGAGTTCAACCAGTTTCATCCAACCTGCCTCTATCACCCTCACGCCAAGTCTTTCCTGATCACCGAAGCCCTGCGCGGCGAAGGAGCGTACCTGGAACTCCCCGATGGCGAGCGTTTCATGGAACGCTTCGACAAGCGCAAGGAACTGGCGCCGCGAGACATCGTTGCCCGGGCCATTGACCACGAAATGAAGCGTCTCGGCTGTGACTGTGTGTTCCTGAACATCAGCCACAAACCCGCGACATTCATTCGTGACCATTTTCCGACTATTTACGAGCGTTGCCTGCATTTCGGCATCGATATCACCCGCGAGCGTATTCCCGTGGTGCCAGCCGCCCACTACACCTGTGGTGGCGTCATGGTCAATGAGCGAGGCGAGACCGATATTGAAAACCTCTATGCCATCGGCGAGACCAGCTTCAGCGGCCTGCATGGCGCCAATCGTATGGCCAGTAATTCCCTGCTGGAGTGCTTTGTGGTCGCCTTCGGTGCCGCCGAGAGTATCCGTGACAAGCAACAGCACACCGCCCTGGTCGAGCAAATCGCCGAATGGGATGAGAGCCGGGTGACCGATTCCGATGACGAGGTGCTGGTGTCCCATGACTGGGATGAGATCAGGCGCTTCATGTGGGACTTCGTTGGCATCGTACGCAGCAGTAAGCGTCTGCAGCGCGCCCATAGCCGTATCCAGTTGATCCGGGAAGAAGTTCGCGACTATTACATCAAGCACAAGGTTACCAATGACAACCTGGAACTGCGCAACCTGGCGCTGGTGTCAGAACTGATCATTCGCTGCGCGCTTGAGCGTAAGGAAAGCCGGGGCTTGCATTTCACCCTCGATTACCCGGAACAGGATGACGAACCCCGCGACACCATACTGACCCCGTGACGCGGCGCCGTGATAATCCCGAAGCGCAGATACCCGAGCAGGCTGCTGTACTGCGCGTCATTCACCATGCCCGGGACCAGCAGCAACAACTGCGCACCGGACAGCCGGGCAGTGGCTGGCTCATCAATTGCCGCGGAATGCAGAATCATCAGGTGCTCACTGGCATAGCTGACCCGGGGCAAGGCGACCCTCACCAGCCTGCCCTGCGCATCCCGACCCATTGATAACTCGGCCCACTGGTCCCATATCAGGAAGGCCCGGATACGGGTACTGGAATCTGCACAGTAGTCACGATGAGCCCTCAGGGCGAGCAACAGCAGCACGACCACCAGCGCCCCCTGCAATACAGGCAGGAGCGAACTGCCGAGGACAGCCAGCATCGCCACGAGGTGCAGGGCAATGACCAGCCAGTGGAAAGGTCGAGAGTATTGGCAGTCTATTCGCAAAGGGAAACTCCAGCGCAAGCCGCTGAAGTCTAGTGCTGTTTCTCGTTGTGGGCGAGAATGAGCGCGATAATAGCCCGGTATTTTTCCTGGGGAGGTTCGGTTTGGCGCATCAACCAGTTGAAAATATCCTGGTCTTCTTCCTCGAGCAACTCAGCATATAACACTTGATCTGGGTAACTAAGTGTCGCAAACGCTTCGGTAGCAAATGGCACCAGCAACAGATCCAGCTCGAGCATGCCGCGTCGACTGTGCCAGAAGATTTTTTGCAGATTGAATTCAGACATATAATTTCAGGAGTCTCTAATCGAGCACATCGAGCAGGTTTGGCCTGAAGCCTGTCGGCGGCTGCCACAGGGTCCAGAGATCACAAGATTGATCGAAGGCTTCTACTACGCGCACAGGCCTTAAACAGATTACAGGGTTCGGTCAGCACACGCTTTTTGTGCCGGCCAGAAACAGGATTATTCAGGAATTTTCAACAATACAGAAGACTATGCTAATTACCGAACTGCCAGACTTTGATTACCTGCAGGTAAGCGGGCCCGATTCCGTTAAATTCCTGCAAGGCCAGCTTACCTGTAATGTCGAGCGGCTCACAGCGTCCCAAAGCCTGCCGGGCGCAGTGTGCAACCTCAAGGGCCGGGTGATCGCCGATTTTACACTGTTCAAGGACGGAGAGAATTACCTGCTGCAGTGCACTGCGGGCTCGGGTAGCAAGTTGCAGCAGACTCTCGCCCGCTACGCGGTGTTTTCCAAGGTGGAACTCGCCCTCGCTCAGTCCCCTGCTCGTGTCTGTGGCGTCATCGGCAACGGCGCGCGCGCGGCGTTTGCCGAATTGGCGCTGGAATTCCCTGACGGAGACTATGCGGTGAGCGACAGTACCGAGTACAGGATTCAACGCCTGCCGGGACGGGTGCCCCGTTACCAGCTGTGGTGCAAAACCAGTGATGCCGCTGCTCGACTCCGGCAACTGGACGTCATGGAGGAGCTGACCTGCAGCGCTGCATGGCTACGGGAGGAAATCTACGGTGGCATCGTGCACGTCGACGCGGGCATGAGTGAGGAATACACGCCACAACTACTGAATTATGACCTATCTGGCGTGATCGATTTCAAGAAAGGATGCTACACCGGCCAGGAAGTTGTGGCGCGCATGTTCTACCGGGGTAAGCCGAAGAAGCGCCTGTATCTCATCGCCTGTGGCGAAGACCTCGAGACCGACACTGTAATCAGCAGCAGTTCCAGTCCTGAACAGCCAGCGGCGGAAATTCTGTCCGCGGTGCCGCGGCATGGGGAAGAGCCCAGCGTGGCCCTGGCAATACTGCCTACAGCCCTGACGGAAGCTGAACCTGCCAGCCTTGTCACCGAAACCAAAATTTCCGTTCAAATCCTGCCCATGCCCTATACTGAATAAATAAGGACACCAGAACGCAGGGATTAGCGCATGACCGTGGACGTGGAAGAAGTCAAAAACGATCTGCTGGAAGCACTCGAACATGACAAACTGGTTCTCCCCACCCTCCCTGAGATTGCGCTGCAAGTCAGGGAAGCGGCGAACGACCCGAACACCGATATTTCACGCCTGCAGGACCTGATTGGCAACGATGCGGCGCTTTCTGCCCGGGTCGTACGTGTCGCCAATAGCCCGCTGGTGCGCGGTGTGCAAGCCATCGAGCACTTGCAGGCTGCGCTTAGCCGGCTGGGCGTCACCTACAGTTGTAATCTGGTATTGGGGCTGGCCATGGAGCAGATGTTCCAGGCCACCAATGACGGTATCGACTCGCGGCTGCGTGAGGTCTGGTCACGCAGTGACGAAGTGGCTGCCATAGCCAACGTACTGTGCCAACACTACACCACGCTGGAGCCGGACAAGGCTACGCTGGCCGGTCTCACCCAACTGATCGGTGTACTGCCTGTGCTGACTTATGCGGAAGAGAATGAGATTCTGCTGGAGGAAGCGGACGCCGAACAGCTGGACTCGATCATCGAGGCCATCGCGCCGGATCTTGGCGTCAAAATCCTGGAGTCCTGGAATTTCCACCCTTCCCTGGCCCACGTGCCGAAAGATCACCTGGATTACCACAGAGGCAGCGATCAGGTGGATTACATCGACATCGTGGTAGTCGCTCGTCTGCAGAGCTATGTCTACGAAGCGGGTTGCGGGCGCAGGATCAGCTCAAGGGAAGTCCCTGCCGTGGCCAAGCTGGGGCTGGAGGTCGATGATTCAGAGGATCTGGAGTTGGGCTTGCATATCGAAGAAATCGATATGGCAGTTGAGTCCCTGCAGTAAGCTGCGAGCGTTTCCGCCTACTGCCAGGAAAAATTACCTCGGCGCGTAAAGGACGCCCACAGGCTGTCCATCATCGACAGGTTGACGTTTTCGAGCATCTGGATCACGTCGATACGGCGCGCGATCTCTTCTTCGCTGATAGATTCGAGTTCGAGAATGCGCTTGTTGAGACGAATGGCGTCCTTCACTCCGATCAAGTACAGCAAGGCCTCGGGCTCTTCCTTCACACGCCTTATATGCAGGGAATGAATACCGTACTCAGCAATCTTGCTCAGGCATTTCTTGCGGTCATTGAATCCGACTGCAAATTCAATGGGCACAAGACTGTCCTGAATCTCTTCGGGTAGTTCTGCCGCCTGTGGAACGCGGTAGTCGCTTAACTGGACAACTTCACCCATTCTCGCCTACTCATTCTTGTTTTCTGTAGAAGAACCCCGGATACGCGGCGCCAGGTCGGCCGCCGTGGAGGTTTAGTGGAAAGTATTCTGAACCCGTGAATTTGGTGGCGTCAACATATTGATTTTCATAAGAATTTTTTTTGTAAAATTCAATTGAAGAAATACTGATAACTGAAAATTCAGGGGGTATTTCAGGATTGAAAGCCGGGATCCGACAGGGCCGGCCTGGGGTTGACGAGGTTTTGCCTCTATTTTCGTGGGATTTACCGCCTGACCCTCGATGTGGGCCTGAGCGTCTGGCAGTGTGCAAACAGTTTGGGGACGTCGGCCTCGTTGTTCTCCAGCAACAGCTACTTTCGCGTTCAAGAGTCGATAACTCTCTGGAACCAACATCTGCCTTCGATGAGGCAAGAGCGTTGAGCTGGGTGCAACTGGCTGGGGACGTCTTCCTCGCCGTTCCCCAGCAACAGCTACTTTCGCGCTCAAGAGTCGATAACTCTCTGGACCAGAGCAAGACTCTGTGTAAGCTGGTGTCCCCGGCAGGAATCGAACCTGCAACCTACGCCTTAGGAGGGCGTCGCGCTATCCAGTTGTGCCACGAGGACATGGGGCGCAAGTATATACTTATGCTCCGCTCTACCCCACCATTAGCAGCCAATTAAATCCCAGTCGCCATGATCAGCATCATCCTGCCCACCTACAACGAATCGGAATCCGGATTCCTGCAGCCTGTCCTGCACAGCTTTAGCAGCTGGGATGACTGCGAAGTCATTATTGTCGACGGGGGGAGTGTGGATGGCACCCTGGAACAGTTGCAGCAAACTCCGTGGCAGCTTGTGCAGTTGCCCCGAAGCTCCCGCGCCGCACGCTTGCAGAAGGGGCTGGAACTGAGTCGGGGGGAAATCGTCCTGCTACATCATCCTCGCAGCCTGCTGGACGCCTCAGCCATCCCGCAATTACAGGAACTCGCTGAGTCCGGCTCCGCGTTTTGGGGCGGATTCAGCCAGGCGTTCGATCTGCAACATCCGCTGCTGGATTTTACATCCTGGTATTCGAATCATATCCGGCTGGACAGGCGCCAGATCGTCTATCTCGACCATTGCCTGTTTATGCATCGCCGATTACTGGACCAGGGCCTCACCGTCCCCAACCTGGAAATATTTGAAGACACCGCACTCTCCCTGGCATTGCGACGCATGACCCGGGCCATTCGGCTGCCTGCGAAGTCCATGACTTCCGCGATACGCTTCCAGCGCAACGGAGTCATACGCCAATCAGCCATGAATCAACTGCTGAAACTGGGATACTCGCTGGGTATTTCGCCGGCGCGCATGAACCGGTGGTATGAAAAAGGCCTCGACCTCAACCAGCACTAAAACCAGCACTACGCGGAACAACTACCCCCGCCCAGTACGCAGAATTTTGCGCAGTGAGGGTGATTCAGTTTCACACTGCGCCAGGCTGCCTTGAGACTGGAACCCAGGTTGAAGCGCTGATCGTAGGGCAACAAGGTACAGGCTTGCACCGACAGATGGTCGTCACCCTTGTGTTTAACCACCATGCGGGATGTGGCACACATCATAGTCGCCGGATCCTGGTTGAGGATGCCCCAACAGGCTGTCGTGATTTCCGGCACCTCGGCTGACTCATCCATTTCCGGAAACAACACCAGTTGCTCGGCATCTTGCGCGTCGAGGGTAATTCCCTCGCGCGCGAACAGGGCCGCGAAGCCTTCGCGCATGGCTACTTCATCTTCGCCCCACATCGTTCTGCCGGCCACGGCGAAATTAAACCCGGTGTCAGACATCCACCTCAATGCCTCGATGGCAGGCTTCCAGGATCGCGCTCCGCGCTCCAGGGCATGTGTTTCTTCCGCATAGTGATCCAGGGAAATGCGGATCGTAAGAGCCGGGCCATAGTGCTCGTGCAGTCGCAGAAGCCCTTGCCTCTCACGCAACATGGTGTTCATCCCGTTGCTCAATACCAGTACGCGAAAACCACGCTCCAGACAGAGTTGCAGGGTGTCCATGAAATCCCTGTTCAGAAACGGTTCCCCACCTGTAAACCCGATCTCGCGGGTGGGGAACTCCTCGCGCTGGATTTCGTCCAGCAGAGCCTGCACTTCCGCCGTACTGACAAAACTGAGTCGGTCATTCGTTGGGGTGGATTCGATATAACAGTTCTCACAACTGAGGTTGCACAGGCTTCCCGTGTTGATCCACAGTGTTTCCAGTTGCCTGGGGTCAACCGATGCCCGCGGCGAGCCATCCGCCGTGGTATCCATATCCAGAAACCGGGTCTGCACCGGCTCCCGATCCGCATCCACTTCTATCACTTCAATTCGATTCATAGCCTTGGGGTCTAACAACAAGCCGCGGAAGCGGAATCACCCGATTCAAAGGACAGTTCATAGGGGAATTCAGTACCACAACCCGGAAAGATACCAAAGTGCTTGCTGAAGTCGCCGTAAAACTCAAAGAACTGCCGGTAACGCGTATCCGCCAGCATCATGAAGGTGTTGCCACATACCGGCACTACTCTTCCCGCGTCAAAGCGATGATGGTTATCCAGCACGAAACTGGCAGCCTGTTCCTTGACGCCACCGAGGTATTTTACCGCCTGGCCATAATCCTCGCAGGCCGCCTCCAGTGCGGGTAACTTGAACAGGCGATAGCTCACGGAATAGAAACTGTAGCCCTCAAGCTTTCCGGCCACGGCATCGTTTTCCACGGTGATTGGATGAACATCCACGATGCGGGGATCAGGAAATCCACAGCGCCTGGCGAGGTTCTGAAAATCGTTCCAGTACAGGGCGCCACCCAGGCATTCCCCGTATAACTCCTTGTCGGCCGCCAGTTCGGCAGGGAGTCGCCTGTCACAATAAACATCAGAAAAATAGAATTCCCCACCCTCTCTCAGTACCCGATGCGCTTGCAACAGGACGGCCCGCTTGTCTGTCGCCAGATTGATCACGCAATTGGAGACAATTACATCGAATGAGTTATCTTCCAGTCCCGCCTCGTCCAGGGCCTGGATATTGCCCTTCACGAAATCGACGTTCGAGCGGGCGTAGCCAAATTTTTCCCGATGCCACTCCCTATGTGTCCTGGCGATGGCCAGTTGCTCATCGGTCATGTCGATTCCGATTACCCGCCCCTGCTCTCCCACCAACTGGGACAGGAGGTAGCAATCCCTGCCGCTGCCACTACCAAGATCCAGGATCGACAGTCCTTCGATGTGAGTCGGAATGGTCAGGCCGCAGCCATAGTAGCGTGAGCTCACTTCCTCATGGATGTTGGCCAGCGCTGCCTTGATCTCCCGGGGATAATCGGTGATCGTGCAACAGGCATTGGTCTTCAGATCGGCACTACCCTGCAGTTCCTTGCCGTAGTAGTCCCTGACGTCCTGTTCTATGTTACTCATCTCATTCATGCAATCTTTCAGACCTCTTTATCCATACCTGGTTTGTGCTGACTACAAAGACCTCGTGGCGCGCGATTTTCTTCGTACCCACATTCTACGCCATTAAGCTGTAAAGCGATGTATCGCCCTGTCATAAGCCCGCAGCCAGTGTGATAACATCTGGCACTTACTGTCCCGCAAGCGCGTTGCCATCTCAAGCCGACCCCCCTCAGGAAAGCCCGTGTCCGACTCACCTGTTCAATCCTCCTTAAGCTGGCTCTGTAGCAGCTTCGAAAGCCTGGCCACTAGCGAGCTCTACGAAATACTGCGACTGCGCGCCGAGGTGTTCGTGGTGGAGCAGGATTGCCCCTACCAGGACCTGGACAACAAGGATCAACTGGGTTTCCACCTGCTGGGCCGTGAAGGCTCGGCACTCAGTTGTTATGCCCGCCTGCTGCCGCCGGGAGTCAACTACCCCGAGGCATCAATCGGACGGGTAGTTACATCCACGAGTGTGCGCGGAAGCGGGCTCGGCCGCCTGCTATTAAGGGAATCCATTCGTCAGTGCCAGATTTTGTGGCCCGGTAAGGGCATCACTATTTCAGCCCAGCACCACCTGGAAAAGTTCTATCAGGAGTTTGCATTCACCACCGAATCGGAACCGTATTCCGAAGACGGCATTCCACATATCCGCATGCACCGTAGCGGCTCACGGAATTAGCGCTTCAGGAGTTCCTGTGTTTCATCGAAGAGCTGCAGAGTCTCCACGTCCCGCTGTGGCTTAAGCAGGCTCACCAGCACGATGGTCGCGGAGGCCAACAGGAATCCGGGTACGATTTCGTAGAGGTCGAACAATCCCCCTTCCAGATTCGACCAGACTACGACAGTCAACGCTCCGAGCAACATCCCGCCTATGGCAGCCTGCGCCGTCATTCGCCGCCACAGCAGTGAAAACAGGATGACGGGACCAAATGCAGCACCGAATCCGGCCCACGCATAACTCACCAATTCCAGCACCCTGCTTTCCCGGTCACTGGCAATCAGCAAGGCCACGATCGCTATGACAATGACGGCCCCACGGCTTACGGTCAGCAACTCTTTTTCAGAAGCGCCGGGTCGCACAAATACCCGGTAGATGTCTTCCGATATCACGCTGGATGAAACCAGCAACTGCGAATCGATCGTCGACATGATCGCCGACAGAATCGCGGCCGTGATGATACCGGCGATCCAGGGGTTAAACAGACTCTGGCTCAGGGCTATGAACACTGTCTCGGGATTATCCAGCGGCGCATCGGCGAAGTAGGCAATCCCTGCGAGGCCGGTAGTCACCGAGCCGATCAACACCACAATCATCCAGGCCATGGCCATGCGACGGGCAGGTACCAGCTTCTCGGCGCTCTCGGCCGCCATGAATCTGGCCAGTATGTGGGGTTGCCCCATATAACCAAGCCCCCAGGCGATCAGCGACAGGAATCCCAGAAGCCCCATGTTGGCGAACAATGCGAGGCTGTCCGGATTTACCACCTGCATCTGTTCGCCCACTACCGGGATTCCGCCACCGGAAGCAATCACACCCACCGGAGCGATGAGCAAGGCGGCCAGCATCAGCAAGGCCTGAATGGCATCGGTCCAGGCCACCGCCAGGAACCCGCCAACAAACGTGTAGGCGACGATGATGAACCCGCCGGCAAGCAAAGCCACGCCGTAATCAAGCCCAAAACTGTTCTCAAACAATATCGCGCCACCCACCAGGCCGGAAGCGGTATAAAAGGTAAAGAACAGCAGGATCACGGATGCTGAGAGGGTGCGCAATATCTTGCTCCGATCCCTGAACCGGTTTTCAAAATAATCCGGCAGGGTCAGACAGTTATTGGCGTGCTGGCTATAGACTCGCAGGGGCCGGGCCACAATCAACCAGTTGCAGTAGGCCCCCAGTACCAGGCCGATACCGATCCATATTTCGCTCAGTCCCGACAGGTAGATCGCACCCGGCAGACCCAGCAACAACCAGCCACTCATGTCTGATGCGCCCACGCTCAAGGCGGTCACTACCGAACCGAGCTTGCGACCGCCCAGGATGTAATCCCCCAGGTCATGGGTGCGCCGATACGCCTTTATCCCCAGATAGAGGATTACCAGCAAGTAGCCGCAGAAGGTCAGCAACAGTGGAAGGTTGGAAGTCATAAATCTTTTCTTGGGTCTTGGGTCTTGGGTCTCGGCCATCTGGTCCGGGAAACCCGGATCGCCCGTCATTCTATGCTATTTGCGCCTCGCTGTTCTGCAGGCTTAATCTGGGAAAACAGCAATCCCCTGCCATCGGGCCCTGGCGGCCCCATCCGTCATTTAATAAATAATATACTTTATTATTTGGCCGGGCTCGTAAGCAAAGTAAAAACTTTGTTTATCCTGCCGATAAAACCCCTATAATGGACACCAGCAACAAACAATCGCAGATTCTCCAGCGCCTGAAGAGTCGCGGACCGCAGTCCGTCAGGATTCTGGCCAGCCAACTGGGCATAACCACCATGGGGGTGCGCCAGCATCTCGCCGCCATGGAAAAGCTTGGGCTGGTGAAGCCGACGCGCGAGGCCCGGCAAAACCGTGGACGCCCCGTGCATCTGTGGGCCCTCAGCGGCAAGGGCCATGCCCGATTTCCCGATCGCCATCAGGCCCTGAGCCTTGATCTCATCGAAGCGATCGATCGTACTATGGGGAGTGAGCAGCTTGCTTCACTCATCTCCGAATGTGGGTCTCAACAGGTGCGACAGTATTCAGGCCTGCTGGAAACCGCCGCAGACGATCTCGGGGAGAGACTGCGGTTACTGGCCGAACTCCGCACCGAAGACGGCTTTATGGCCGAGATTCGACTGCTCCCTGAAGGCTGGTTATTGATTGAAAATCACTGCCCCCTGCACGCCGCCGCCCGCCGCTGTCCGGCGTTCTGTGACACCGAGCTGAGCATGCTGCGAACACTGTTGCTGGAACACGCAGAGGTTGAGCGGGCCGATCACCTGCTGGCCGGTGCCCGGCGTTGTGCTTTCAAGATTACCGTCAAGGCAGCCGCGAAGAATTAGCCCTGGGCGCTTGCCCTGTACCAACCAGAACCCGAATTACTGATATAGTGTAAACACCTTAGCGGAACCAGACCCTGCCCGATGTCATCCACCCTGAAACACGCCCTCAGTGCCGCACTGGTGCTACTCCTGCTCGTCCTGGCCGTAATGCCAAGGATAGTCAGCTCCAATGTCGAGGCATCCACCGCCGCTAACCTGTCCACCCTGTTCCCGCCCGAGGCCAGGCGTCAGATACAGATCACGCAGGCCAGCTATGAGCGTGGCTGGTTCAAGTCCGAGCTTCGCTATGACATACGCTTTACGCCCCTGGGTTCCAGTGACCCCCTGGTCATCGAACTGCATTTTGATTACAGCCATGGTCCACTGCTGTTCACCGCAGAAGGATTGAGACTCGGCCTTGCCTACGCCGATATCCAGCCACGGTTTGCCGACCCTCAGCTCACCCAGACCCTGCTGGACATGCCATTTCCTCTCCCGGAACTCAGCATGAGCATGCTACTGGGCCTGGATGAAAGCCTGACAGTCAACATGGACTTCGCGCCCACGGCAATCAGCGACAATGGCGCCAGGGTGAGTTTCGACGGCTTGCAGGCAAGGCTTGAGGTCGCGCCTGACCTGTCAGCCAGTTTCAGGATGGATATGGGGAGACTTGACGCCATGCAGGCCGGCAGCGGCATGGGCTTCTCCATCGGTGCGCTCAGCCTGAGCAGCACAACAGAGCAGATCAACAACCTGATGGCGAATAGCGATGCTCTGCTGGAGATTGCGGAGCTGGGTAGCCCAGGGCCACTGGCTTTCCACAGCAAGGCCCTCGCTGCCAACTCCAGCATTCGCAATAACGGCACTACTGCCATCGATGTTAGCCAACAATTCACCGTCAACGAGATTGACAGTGAGCTGCCACTACAGTCTTTCACCTGGGATATGGAACTCAACAAACTGCAGACTTCTGTGATCGCCCAGTACTACGACCTGGTTTTTGAGATGCAGGAACAACTGACAGGCGCGACTGACTCCGGCACCGGTGACAGTGACCTGCTCGGCGAAATGCTGGATGAATTGGGATTGGTGGTGCTGCAGAACCGCCTGGTGGTGAACAACTATTTCACAGCGAACGCCTATGGGGGTGATCACAGCCTGGGTATACAGCTGAGCTGGCTGGGTCTGCCGCAAGTCGGGTCTTACGAAGAGCTGTCCATGGCGGCGCTTCTTGATGCGCTGAATTTGCAGATCGATCTGTCACTGGATCAGGAAGCCATTCTGCAGAGCCCCGCCGCTGCCATGGTCGACCCCTACTTGCAGCAGGGATACATCACCGTAAATAATAGCCGCATCGGGATGGATATCTCCCTCAGTGATCGCCAACTGGTGCTGAACGGTGCGATTACTCCCCTTGAACAGATTTTTCCCACGGTATCACAGTGAAACCAGATAACACCGCCATCGCGCTTCGTCACAGCGATGAAGCCCGCAAACTTTTCAGCTACCCAAAATACTGGGCGGAATGCTTCGGTACGGCTCCCTATCTACCGATGTCGCGAGCCGAGATGGATGAGTTGGGCTGGGATAGCTGCGACATCATCATCGTCACAGCCGATGCCTACATCGATCACCCAAGTTTTGGCATGGCGGTGGTCGGGCGCCTGCTGGAAGCCCTCGGATTCCGGGTCGGCATCATCTCTCAACCGGCCTGGGATTCCACCGCGGCATTCGAGCAGCTCGGAAAGCCAAATCTGTTTTTCGGTGTCACTGGCGGCAACATGGACTCTCTCATCAATCGCTATACCGCGGATCTCCGCATGCGCAGCGACGATGCCTATACGCCCAACGGCGAGGCAGGCAAGCGGCCCGACCGCTCCGTGATTGTGTACAGCCAGCGTTGCCGGGAAGCCTATTACGACACGCCCATAGTCATTGGTGGCATTGAAGCTAGCCTGCGCCGAATTGCCCAATATGATTACTGGAGTGACAAGGTACGCAGATCGATCCTGGTGGATTCCAATGCAGACATACTGCTCTTTGGCAATGCCGAACGCGCACTCGCCGAACTGGCCACCGAACTCGCCGCCGGTAAACGGGTCCAGGATTGCTGGGACTTGCGCGGCACGGCCATGTTACGGGACGCAGCTCCCGCAGGCTGGACCGAGATCGACTCGACCCGAATCGACTGGCCCGCAAAAATAGACAAATTGCCAAATCCCTATGAGTACAGCCACAAGGAACTCGCCAGCGATGACCCTGCCAGGCACAGGAACGCTGCCAGCGAGCAAGACCCGGAACAGGCCCAGGCTGTGCGGATTATTCCATTGCCTCTGCAACGCCAGACAGAGTACGACAAGGCAAGCAGTTATATTCGCCTACCGTCATTTAATAAAGTGACGAGTGACCCGGTTCTTTATGCACACGCGTCGCGCATCCTTCACCAGGAAGCCAACCCCTACAATGCGAGACCGCTGATCCAGAAGCATGGCACCCAGGAAGTGTGGGTGAATCCCCCTCCCCTGCCCCTGGAAACCGACGAGATGGACTGGGTGTTTGACCTGCCTTACCAGCGGCGACCACACCCGTCCTATGCCGACGCACGTATTCCTGCTTATGACATGATCAAGACCTCGGTCAATATCATGCGCGGCTGCTTTGGCGGCTGCACCTTCTGCTCCATCACCGAACATGAAGGCCGCATCATTCAAAGCAGGTCCGAGGAAAACATACTGCGGGAGATTGAGAAGATCCGCGATCAGGTGCCCGGCTTCACCGGCACCATCTCTGACCTGGGCGGCCCAACCGCCAACATGTACAAACTGAACTGCAAGTCACCGCAGGTGCAGAAAACCTGTAAGCGCCTGTCCTGTGTATACCCGAATATCTGCAAGCATCTGAACACCGATCACAGTCCTACCACACAGCTGTATCGAAAGGCACGCCAGGTGAAAGGTGTGAAACGTGTCGCGATCGCCTCGGGTTTGCGCTACGACCTGGCATTGCGCGACCCGGAATACATCGAGGAACTGGTTACCCATCATGTCGGCGGTTACCTGAAGATAGCCCCGGAGCACAGCGAAGAAAAAACCCTGTCGCAGATGATGAAGCCCAGCATCTCGGCCTACGATGAGTTCAAGAAACTATTCGACAAGTTCTCCCGCAAGGCTGGCAAGGAACAATACCTGATCCCCTATTTCATTGCCGCCCATCCGGGATGTGATGCAGAGGATATGCTGAACCTGAGCCTGTGGCTCAAGGAACACAACTTCAAGCCGGACCAGGTGCAGACCTTCTATCCTTCACCCATGGCGCTGGCAACGGCCATGTACTATTCAGAAAGAAATCCGCTGCAGAAACTCCGCTATAAGTCTGACAAGCTGAGTGTGTGCAAGGATATTGACCAGCGTCGCCTGCAGAAAGCCTTCCTGCGTTACCACGACGAAAAGAACTGGCCCCAGCTAAGAGAGGCTCTGCACAAACTGGGGAGGGATGACCTGATAGGTCGTGGACCACGCCACCTCATCCCGCCCGCAGATTCGGGCGCGCCGGGAAAGCGGCCAGGGAAAACCAGGAAACCGGGCCAGAAATCGCGTCGCCCGACACGCCGTCGCTGATCAGCCACGCACCTGCAGGTTTATTTCTTCCATGATGCGCCATTCGCCTTCTTCCTGCTGCATCAATAACTTCTTCAGGGTGTTATCACCGTAAGTAGGCGACTCATAGCGCAGCCAGAACTGGACTTCCAGCATATCTGCCTCCATGCCGATGAAGCGGAATTCTGTCATCTCCAGGCGAATCCACTCTGCATTGCTGATTACCCTGCGACGATTACGGCGCCACTCGTCCTGGCTGTCCTGGTAGCGAGGGACGAAACCAGTATGATAGCTGGCAAAATACGCGTTCAGTTCTTTATCCTGCCAGGCGGCAACCAACTTGTTCACAGCCTGTTCGAGGGCTGCTATGTCTGTTGTTGGATCAGAAGCTGAGCCTGGCGCTGAATCGGGCTCGGAGTCCAGGGTAGTACCAGTAGCGATACCCGGCTGGGGTTCCGCATTGTTCGGCTGGAGCAGTGCCTCAGGGGCAACTGCAACAACGGCGACAGATTGATCCGGCGAATCCGCAGCCGGAGGCGCTTGTTGCTCGACTTCGAGCGCCGCAGCCACATCGCTGTCGACTCCGTCAGCTTCCGGCTCACTGTCCTCTTCGCTCCTCGTTCCAGCGGCTGTGTCGCTTTCAGCTTCAGTAGCTGCGGCTGCAACGCCTGCATCCACGACAAGTGCTCGATCGGTATCCGGCATCTCTTCTTCCGCTTCCGCCCCGGATACAGCTGACGAAGGTGCCTCCTCGGTGTCTGCCGCGAGCGGTTCGAACTCGGGTTGCACGATGCTATCCGTGTCCACACCTCGCTCCTGTGCAGTCACCAACGCCAGGCTGGAGTCGGATACTGGCTCCGGCATGTCCGCAGTCGCAGCCGGCGGAAACGCCTGGGCGAGATCATTCACCACGGCCGGGATAGTCTGCTCGGCTGGCACTGAAGGCGCTGGATCACTGGCAGAGAATGGCGAGGAACCGGCCCCGGGTGGCTGGCCCGCGGGCTCGGCAAGCTGCGTATCAGCATTGTCAGTTTGCTGCGTCGGCATGACCGGTTCGGGGCGAATGCTCTGGGGTATTTCGGTGGCGGCCAACTGCAGGTCCTCTTCGCTGTTTCCGCCCTGCAATTGCTGATAGATGAACCCGAGTGAAGCGACGGCAAATACAGCGGCAAAGGGAATCAGTGCACCCAGGCGATTGTTCTCCTGGGCCTGCCCACTGGGCAGGACTTGCTTGCTGCCGGCATGCTTGAGAATCTTCACCAGTTCTGCACGACCGATGGGAAGCATCTCTGTCTCCCCGAGGCGGGCCTGCACCATGAGGCGACACATGTTCTGGGCGGGACCCGGATAACCCTTGCAGGCCTTGTAGAAATAACTCATTGCAGCTGGCTCCAACTGCAATCCCGGGATACCGGACTTCTCGGCATATCGATAGAAAAACTGGCTCAGCGCTTCAGGGTTCATCGGCTCCAGCACGAAGCGATGGGAAACATTCAATAGCAGCGACTTGAACTCCTGATTGGTCAGCAAGCGCTTTTCCAGTTTCGGCTCACCACAGAGCACGATATTGAGCACCCGCTTGCTGTCCACCTGCACTTCCGCCAGACGATAGATTTCCAGCAGGGTGATATCTGTGAGCAGATGGGCATCGTCGAAAATCAGGATCAATGGCTTTTCGGATTTCTCCCGCAAGGCGTCTTCGAGCAGGCGCGGGAAGTTTGACGATTCTGGCAGGTCCAGTTCCCGCGAGAGCAGCGAGCGCAGCATTTCCGGGGACTCGATTGCCGCCTGGAAGTAGATGACGGAAAAACCTTTGCGGCGCAGGTACTTGCTCAGCTTTTCACAGAGGGTGCTCTTGCCGCTGCGGGATGTACCCAACAGTTTGATAAACGCTTCAGGCATCGAAAGAGCGGCATGCAGTCCCTGCAGGGTCTGCAAATAAGGGCCCTCACTAAAATAAAACGCCTGCTTCGTAGTCATCTTGTTCTCAAATGCGCATGCACTCTATCAACATGGGTGTCAGCATTAGCCGCTGCCATGGATTACTCTCTGTTCTTGAGATTGAATTCTATATTGGTGAGCACGCCTCGCAGGATGTTCATTTCCATCTCGTCAATGCGAACCCGGTTAAACAACCTTCGCATTCGCTGCATCAGTTGCCTGGGGTTATCCGGGTCGTGGAAATCGATGGCTACGAGGACCCGTTCGAGATGCGCATAAAAATGTTCTACCTGATCCCCGGACGCAAAGGGCTGGTCCCAGTTCTGTTCCAGCTGTGACCCAGATGCTGCTTGACCGGCATTCGTTGCGCCGTCCCCGGACTGCCCGTCTTCTGAAAGTTGATTGGCCATCGCGAGGTACGCTTTACGAACCTCGTAACTGATCACCATCACGGCCGCAGCAAGATTGAGAGAGCTGTAGTCAGGATTTGCAGGAATCTGCACGTGAAAATGACACAGTTGCAACTCCTCGTTATTCAGACCGGAATCTTCCCGGCCAAATACCAGGGCAATGCTGCCACCTGCCCCGCTCTCCTCAATCACCTTCTCTCCCAGTTGTTCCGGGCTCAACATGGGCCAGGGAATGCTGCGTCGTCGGGCGCTGGCACCGATGACCAATGTGCAATCGGCTATCGCATCGGTCAGCGTGTCCACAACCCGGGCCTTTTCCAGTATTTCGAGGGCAGAGGCCGCCCGGCCCACGGCCACACCGCTGGGGAATTCTTCAGGAGCCACCAGTACCAGTTCGCTCAGCCCCATATTCTTCATGGCGCGGGCAGCCGCACCTATATTTCCCGGATGGGAGGTGCTCACGAGCACGATCTTTATTCTGTCCAGCGTTCCCATACTTCCAACTTGTCCAAACCAAACTCACAGCACAGCATTATAGCAGCTGGCCACAATTGCGCCGGGTTTCGAGACCGCTATTTTCGCCCTACATGGGTTATCTACAGGGCTACATGACTCTGCTATCATGGCGCGCCAGCCGAGCCGGTCGGCAAGCCATTTTCAGTCAGATAGTCAGGTAAACGATCCATGCATGCCCTGGTCAACATAGCACTGCGCGCCGCCCGCGATGCAGCCGAATCTCTCGCCCATCGCGTGGAACGTTTGGATAAGGTCCAGATTGTCGACGACAAGCCGAAATCCTTCCAGACCAACCTGGATGCAGATGCTGACAAGTCTATTCTCTACCACCTGCAGAAGACCTACCCTGAGCACAATATTTTCTCCCGCATATCCGGGCACCACCCAGGCAAGGAAGGCGAACCGCTCTGGTTGGTTGACCCGGTGCTTGGTAGTCGCAATCTCGCCAACGGCTACCCACAGTTCGGCGTATCGATCGCCGTACGGATAAAAGATGTGATTTCCCATGCCGTGGTTGTTTGCCCGATGGTCCAGGAGGAATACGTGGCCAGTCGCGGAGCCGGCGCTCAGATGAACTCGCGACGGATTCGGGTCAGCGAATCTGTCGACATGGAAAACGGTTTGTTCGGTCTGAATGAGCTAGGCTTGGACCAGAAAAAATTCATTGAGTTTCAGCAGGCCCTGCTCCGGGCTCAGGCGAGTCCGCGCTTGTCTGGTTGCAGCACCCTGGACATGGTGGCTGTCGCCAGCGGCAAGTTACAGGGCGGCTGGTGCTACCAGGCCGAGGAATGCACCAGGGCCGCGGCGAGCCTGATACTGCAGGAAGCGGGAGGCCTTATCGGCACCGAGGAAGGCAATCCCCGACTCGAGAGTGGCAAGGAGTTGCTATTCGCCAATGCCAAGATGTTCAAGCAGCTCGTCAAACTGCGCATGCGCTGTGGCAATTGATTGCAATATTCTGTGTCGCCGGTCTTTTCGATAGCGCCTTATTGTATAGTCTACAGCGGAGTCGCAGGCGGCGGATCGCAGTGCCGATCTCGAAGTTGCAGACCCTCTGCGCAGCCACAGCCCACACTGCGGCAACACATGTGAACCTATTGGGGAATCGGTAATACGATGGCGGAAGCCACCAGGAATCAAGCCAAACGCTTTAACCTCATCGAAGGCTCCATCAAGCAGGCTCTGATTCGTATGACCATGCCAATGATCATTGGCATGATCATGTTGTTCACGTTCAGCCTGGTAGACACCTGGTTCATCAGTTTCCTCGGTACCGAATCACTTACCGCCATCAGTTTCACCTTCCCGGTCACCTTTACCATCATGAGCCTGGCCATTGGCCTCGGCATTGGCGCCTCCGCCGTGGTCGCAAAATACCTGGGCGGCTCTCAATTCGAGAAAGCCAAGGAAGCCTCGACGGTAATCAATTACCTGTCCTTCGCCCTGGCTGCGCTGGTAGCCGCCTTGATGGGGCTGGCCATGGACGACCTGTTTCGCCTGATGGGCGCCAGTGAGGAACTGCTGGTACCGATCCGCGAATATATGTGGGTGTGGTTGCCGGGCTCGATGCTGATCGTGTGCATCATGACAGGTAACAGCATCCTGCGCGCCAGTGGCGACACAAAGACTCCCAGCATACTGATGGCCGCTGCCGGCCTGATGAATGCCGTTCTTGATCCATTCCTGATCTTCGGCGTTGGCCCCTTCCCCGAATTGGGCATCGCCGGCGCGGCGTGGGCGACTGTCATCGCCTGGTCTGTCGGATTCGGCTATCTGATGTACACCCTGGTTGTGAAACTTGAGATGGTGAGTGCAACGCTGCCTTCGCGGTCCACCATGCTCCGGGCCGGCCGGGACATGATGCGCATCGGCATCCCCGCCGCCGGTGCCAACATGATGACTCCGCTGGCTGCCGGTGTGATGACAGCCATAGCCGCCGGGTTTGGTGACACGGCGGTTGCCGCATTCGGGGTTGGTGCTCGCATCGAACCCATGGCCACCTTGCTGGTGTTGGCCATGTCCAGTTCCCTGCCACCCCTCATCAGCCAGAATTTCGGGGCAGAGCGTATGGACCGGGTGGCAGAAGCCTATCGCCTCGCAATCCGCTTCATCATGGTATGGCAGCTCGGCATCTATCTTCTGCTGGCGCTAACCGCCCCGCTGATCGCGACCGTGTTCTCCGATGACCCGATGGTGGTGGAGGCGATTACTCTGTTTATCTGGATCATGCCACTGGGCTACGGCTTTCAGGGCATCATCATACTGAGCAACTCTTCCCTCAACGCGCTGCACAAGCCGCTCATTGCACTGTACCTGAGCGTGGCGCGCTTCTTTGTGTTCTACGTGCCCCTGGCCTGGCTGGGGAGCCTCTACTACGGCTTGTATGGATTCTTCGCGGGGGCTGTTTGCGGCAATTTGCTCATGGCAATAATTTCATGGCGCTGCTTCAGAACGGTACAGACCATCCTCAGCAGCGGGAGCGTGTCAGACTTGACCCAGGAAGAGGCAAGCCCAGCAGAAGGCTCATTGGAAGGCGGCCAGGCAAAAGATCCGCGGGAGCAGACCGCCTGAATCTGCCCCTGGGGCTTAACGGCTAAAGAAATTCCTGACCGTGCTCATCAAACCGCCAGGCTTGGGGTTGGATAACTGCGGTTGCAGTGAGCCTTCGCTATCCACCTTCGCTGACTCAATGGCCGCGTGGTTACCTCCGGCAGCCACTCCCGCTTCCGCCGGCTCCTCGCCTTCAACCAGGCTGAAACTCTTGTCATCAACGGTTGCCGTAGCCCCCTCCTCATCGGAATAGGTGAGGCGGTTATTGCGCTCCTGGAATGCCAGCATCTCACAACATATTTCGTTGTACTCTTCCTGGGTCAGCAGTTCGGGACGCTCTTTCATATTGAGCGTAAACTGGCGATCGTTCGCCGCCGACAGGTAGTGGAGATTCTTCTTGTGGGTCAACAACAGCCCCTCTTCCTTCGCCACGTTGTACAACGGCGTTCCCCTTAGAGGAATATAGGGGAAGAAGAAGAAATGCTCAGGTGCGATACGCTGGTTCAACTTGAGGGTTTCCCGCATATTGTCTGCTGTCTCCAGCGGCATGCCGACGATATTAAACGTGAGTCGGTTAATACCCGCCTTCTTGCAGTTGTCCGCCGCATCGATGACCTGCTGGTTCTTCATCTTACGGCCCAGCATCTTGCTGCGATACTCTTCATCGCCGCTCTCTATGCCGAACCAGATAGTGTGGCATCCCGCCTCCGCAGCAGTCTTGCAGAATTCCTCGCTCATCACCTCCACCCGGGAATTGATAGAGAATGGCAAACCAATGCGTTCTTTGTAGATCTCGAAAAATTTCCTGACAAATTTCAGGTTGGACAGGAACAACTCATCCCAGAATTCGAAGTAACCGACGTCATAGAGATCGCGCAGTCGCTCCAGTTCGGTCACCATGTCTTCCGCATCGTACTTGCGCAGGAATTCCTTCTTGCTGCGCCAGCCTTCCAGGATAGGCGTGTTACAACAATAGGTACAACGGTAGGGACAGCCCCGCCCCGTCATCACCGGCAACACCAGCTTGCCCTTGGGGCCGAAGATCGAGGAGTTTACATCCTTGAACCCGTCTTCCTTGCTGAAGATGTCGTAATCCGGAAAGGGTAGCGATTGCAGATCGCCGATCTGGTGTGCTTCCGTCTTGAAGACCTCGCCATCCACCAGCTTTTCCCACATGCCATCCGCCGGACCATCTTTACTGCCACGCAGATGTTGGATGATGTTGCCGATAGCGTACTCGCCATCGCCTACACAGATGTAGTCAATATTCGGGTTCCCGATCGTCTCGTCCTGGGAGAGCATGGCCTGGTAACCACCGATCAGGATTGGCAGGTCCGGCATGAGCCGCTTTAATTCGGCGAAGTATGGCTCCATCGGAAACCAGTGGGGGCTCATGATCGAAAAGGCAATCAGGTCTGCATCGAGGGCCTGTATGGTTTTTGCGTAATTCTCCGGTGAATATTTCTCAGCATCGCGCAGGATCAGTACGGGCTCCAGCATCACTTCCACTTCGGGGAAATCTCGCTTCAGGTAAGCCGACATGCTGGCGATGGGCATGGCAATTTCATTGCCATCTGGCGAATAGAAGGCGAATACCAGGCGCAGGTTCTTGCGCTTAACGGAACCGAAATAGCGGGACTTGTTCTGAGGGTAAGCTGGGCGATCGGTGCTGATCGCGATAACGTCCGCTTTGGAATTCATGCAGGCCCCTGTGTCATCGGCTCGAATTTGAGAAATAGTTTCAGCTGAGAGAATGCCGGGATTCTCCAGCCCTGACCCGCTAAGCGATCTCCCTTGTGCGTTAGCAGCGTCTATGGGAGAGCATATCGACAGCGGGCCGAAAAATTATACCATGCCATCAACGCCGTGATCATTTTGCATTTACCGCAAAAGCCCCTGAAACTATTGGGGTTTTTCCTCGGCCCCAGGCTCCGATTTCCTTGCGATCGCGGATTGCTATATGCTCTGCTCTCGCTAAATTCCTGTTGCTGCAGGGGTTTCATTATCAACTGCGAAAGGACACCGTGCGCGTGAATGCCTTAGAAGCGCTACATACCAGGGTATCCACTCCCCGGCTTACCGATCCGCCCCCTGGCGAAGAGGCGCTGAACAACATCTACAAGGCGGCATTTCGTGCCGCCGATCATGGGCTGTTGCGGCCCTGGCGTTTCCTGGTAATCAAGGGCGAGGCCCGGCGCCGCCTGGGCGAGTTGTTTATCGAGGCGGCATTGGCGAAAGACCCTGAGCTCTCCGAATCCCAGCTGGAAAAAATTCGCAGCAAACCTCTGCGCGCCCCCATGGTCATCGTGACCATTGCCGTGCACAAGAACCACCCCAAGGTTCCGGAATTTGAAATGGATATGTCCGCAGCCGCCGCCACCCAGAACATGTTGCTCGCGGCCCACGCCCAGGGCATTGGCGCCATGTGGCGCACGGGATCCATGGCCTTCGACCCCCACGTAAAGCAGGGTCTGGGCCTCGAAGATAATGAGAAAATAATCGGCTTCCTGTATCTGGGAACGGCCCTGGGACAGACCCGGGCGATCAGCCTGGAAGACCCCGCAGATTACTTCACGGATTGGTCATAGTGGGTAGCCGCAGTATCGACATGCAATGCTGGAAATGTGGTGCCGAACTCAAGCATCTACTATTGCCGTTTTCCCGCTATGAAGAGTGCAGCACCTGCAAGGCCGACCTGCATACTTGCCTGGCCTGTCGCCACTATGATCCGACACTCTCTGATGCCTGTCGCGAAGACAGGGCCGACTTCATCCTTGACAAGGACAAGGCAAACTTCTGCGATTACTTCAAGGTAAACACCAGGGCGTACAGGAAAAAAGATAACGATGAAGCACGCGCTGCACGTGCCAGACTGGCCGCCCTATTCGGTGAAGAACCAGCGGACGAGGATGCTGGCGAAGATGCCTCCCCCCATTCTGAGTCCGACAAGGCGCTGGCCGAACTGAAGCGCCTGTTCGGTGACAATGACAAGTAACCACTGCTCTAACTGATCCTGACAAGCCAATGCGCACGACTGTATTCTCTACCCCACTACTGACACCCCTGCTGAGAGTAATCTCAATCCTCCTGCTCAAACTCCTGGGATGGAAGTCCAGGGGCGAACCTCTCGACTACCAGCGCTGCGTGCTCATTGGCGCCCCTCACACGAGCAACTGGGATTTCCCCCTGATGCTCATGGTAGTACTCAAACTCAAACTGCGGGTTTTCTGGATGGGCAAACATACCCTGTTTCCCTTCCCCTTCGGCTGGTTTATGAAGTGGCTGGGGGGCATTCCAATAAATCGATCGGCATCCCATAACGTCGTTAACGAGACGGTGCGACAGTATGCCGAGAATGATCAACTCATCGTCCTCATACCGCCGGAAGGAACGCGCAAGAAAGTAGCAAAATGGAAAACCGGTTTCTATCACATTGCCAACCTGGCAAAGGTTCCAATCCTGTTGGGCTACGTGGACGCGTCCATCAAGGAGGCAGGATTTGCTGATTTCTACGAACCCAGCGGGGATGTGGACAAGGACATGGAAGAGATACTGGCTTTCTACGCCAACAAGCAGGGCCTGAATGCAGACAACAGCTGAGCTCGATCAGGCCGATTGAGCGATTCCGGTCGCGCCCGCCTCTGCGCCCTGATACTGCAGAACAAGTAACAGGTTATCGAATATATGCGCCGCATACTGTTCGAGATTGACTTCCCGTAACTTGAATTTCCAGTGCTTGAGATGCCACTGTTGCAGCTGGCCGGTTATGGAGGAAGCCAATAATTCCGGATTGGCACAGACAAACTGTCCATTCTTGACGCCAGCATTGATCGCATCCACCAACAGACCATCGAATCGCAATTCAAGATCCATGGCCTGCTGTTGCTGTTCCCGATCCAGACCCTTGAGCTCCATGTAACAAAAGTAATACCAGGGGTTCAACAACTGCATCATGAACAGTTCGCCGTAGATGATGGCGCGCAGACGATCCACCGGATCCAGGTCTTTGGCCACCAACTCACCTATGACCTCATCGATATAATTCCGCAACACACCTTCGATCACGGAGGCCAGTTCATTCTTGCTACCGATGTAAGCGTACAGGCCACCCATGCTGATGCCGCTTTCGCTGCTGAGATCCCGCAGGCTCATCGCCTGGAATCCCTTGGCATTGGCGAGCTTAAAAGTGGCCGTAAAAATCTTCTCCAGATTGCCAATGGCGACCCTGGGGTTTTTGATCTGGATCTTGTCCCGATGCATCTCGAAGACCTTGTTCCAGAATTCCTCCCCCTCCAGAATCCAGGCACGGCGAAACGCTTCCAGGGATATTTCTTCAGGCCAATCTGCCATGTGGTGCTTTCCTGCTTGCTGCTGTTCGCTGTTGGGTCCCGAACGAGAGAATGTCCCAACCAGTACTATGGCTTTATACCAGACTACTTGAAAATTGTCTGTGAGAACTTTGATTCTGCTCAAATTCTGTACTGAAACAGGTCCCTCAGATCCAGTAGGAAATGACAGCCGTGGAACCGGCGACCGCACAGAGAAGCAAGGATGCCCTGCGCAGCGTCTGGTGGGAAATCAGGTGAATGGTACGCATCGCCACCCAGTACCCGGCAAGGGTCGCCGGCATCAGCGGCAGGGATATGCGCAGTTGCTCCATGCCGAACCTGTCAACGGCCGCGAGCATTAACAGGGACAGGATGCAACTCACCACAAAAAATGCCGCCAGATTGGCCCGGATGAAATCGTTGGCCTGATGCTGCAGAACCAGGGCCATGGGCGGCCCCCCGATGGATGAGCTAGTACCCATGAAACCGGACAGGAAACCCGCCGAAAACATCGAGGCATTGGTGGGCCGCAGGGCAATATTGGCCAGACTGAGGCCGACGGCGAACAAGACCGACAGACCAAGCCACAGGGCCAATGCCCGCTGGTCGATCCAGAGCAACAGCAAGCCCCCGGCGATGGTGCCAGGCACCCTGCCGATGATGGCGAATTTCAGCCCCTGGAATGAAATGGAATGCTTGTGCCTGGCGGCGTTCGCCAGCGACAGGGTCAATGCGCAGACGGTGATGGGGGCTGGCACATAGAGCGGATCAATGAAGAACATCAGGGGTGCGGCGATGATGGCCAGCCCAAACCCGATGGAGCTCTGCACGAATGAGCCTACAAAAATTATCGCGACCGCTACCGCTATATCCAAACCAAGAACCCCGGCAGGTGTGAATCATTGAATCTGCCAAGAGAGCAGACTCGGGGAAAGCGCGGCATGATAACCGCTGGCGCTTGCAAGCTCCAGCCTGCCCTGGGACGGCCGGACCGGCTCATGCCATGCCCTAGCGAAACACGATCGTCTTCTTGCCGTTAACTATGATGCGGTGCTCACAGTGCCACTTCACTGCCCTGGCAAAGGTTGCACACTCGGCGTCCCGACCAATCTGCCTCATTTCCTCAATGCCGAGGTTGTGGTCAACCTTCTCTACTGTCTGTTCAATTATCGGCCCCTCATCCAGATCCGCGGTGACGTAATGCGCCGTGGCACCGATGATCTTTACTCCTCTCTCATAGGCTTGCCGGTAGGGATCCGCCCTCTTGAATCCGGGGAGGAACGAATGGTGAATATTGATAATACGTCCCGGAAACTGCTCGCACAGTTGCGGCGACAGAATTTGCATATAGCGGGCCAGACCCAATAGATCAACCCTGTGCTCATCCATAAGCTCTGCGATACGCGCCTCCTGTTGGGGTTTGGTTTCCGCGGTGAGGGGCAAGTGATGGAAAGGCAGACCGTACCATTTTGTCAGGGACCGCATGGCATCGTGATTGGAGATTACGCCGACTATATCCGCCGGCAGCACACCATTCTCCCAGCGAAGCAGAATATCGTTGAGGCAATGTCCATGCCTGGAAACGGCAAGCAGCACCCGGGCGGGCTCGGCCAGATCAAAAAAGTGCCGTTGCATGTCAAACTCATCGGCCACCGCCGAGAAGTCCTCATCCAGTGCTGACAGCCCCGGCAGGCTGGTGTCGGTTTCCTCGAACTCCACCCGCATGAAAAACTGGTCCGCGACCGGGTCGCGGTGCTGGGCGACATCGTAGATTGTTGCGCCACGCTGGAACAGGAAATCACTGACCGCCTGACTATCCCGTATGCCTCCGGGCAGGAAACCGTCAACACATATCTAGCCGGATCCGTGGCACTCACTGTCATTTCTCCAATCTGATGATACAAGCCAGGCATATCGCACAAGACCAAGCGCTGCCCACAAACCTATTGTAGTGGGTAAGCGGGAATATCGCACTGGCACTGCGTTGCATGCTCACGCATTCGAATTTCGCCTTTCTATTTATCCCCTTCTATTTATACAATGGAACCCCTGTTTGCTGGCTTCCCCGACGGGAACATTCACTTACACATTAATCCTGAAAAACACGAACAGCATCCACCGCATCGCGAGATCGCGGCAGAAATCGCGCCAGGAAATGATGAGTCAGGAGCATCTCATTCACTCCACCCAAGGAACACTAGATGAAGACTAGAGCTGCAGTGGCATTCTCAGCGGGCGCGCCCCTTGAAATTGCCGAGGTTGATCTTGAGGGCCCAAAGGCTGGTGAAGTTCTCGTAGAAATCAAGGCGACCGGCGTTTGCCATACCGACGCCTTCACCCTGTCGGGGGATGATCCGGAAGGCGCGTTCCCGGCGATACTCGGTCATGAAGGCGCCGGGATCGTGGTGGAAGTCGGACCCGGCGTTAAATCCGTGAAGCCGGGAGACGCAGTCATTCCCCTCTACACGCCGGAGTGCCGCGAATGCAATTTCTGCCTTCACCCCAGAACCAACCTGTGCCAGGCGATCCGCAGTACCCAGGGTCAGGGCCTCATGCCAGATGGCAGCAGCCGCTTCTCCCTGGATGGAAAACCTATCCTGCATTATATGGGTTGCTCCACATTCTCCAACTACACCGTCTTGCCGGAAATTGCGGTCGCCAGGATTCGCAGCGATGCACCCTTTGACAAGGTCTGCTATATCGGCTGTGGCGTGACTACCGGCGTCGGAGCCGTGGCCTTCGATGCCAAAGTTGAGCCCGGCAGTACCGTCGCCGTATTCGGCCTGGGCGGGATCGGCCTCAACGTGATTCAGGGTGCACGCATGGTGGGCGCCGACCGCATCATCGGCATCGACATCAACCCAGCCAAGGCTGAACTGGCCAGGGCATTCGGTATGACAGACTTCATCAACCCCAAAGAGGTAGACGATGTCACCGCGGCCATCATCGATCTCACCCAGGGTGGCGTGGATTATTCCTTCGAGTGTATTGGCAATGTCCACACCATGCGCCAGGCACTGGAATGCTGCCACAAGGGATGGGGAGAATCCTTCATCATCGGCGTCGCTGGTGCGGGACAGGAAATATCAACCAGACCTTTCCAGTTGGTAACCGGTCGCTCCTGGCGCGGCAGCGCATTCGGTGGCGCCCGAGGTCGCACCGATGTCCCACGGATCGTGGATTGGTACATGGACGGGAAGATCGAGATAGACCCACTCATCACCCACACCATGCCGCTGGAAGACATCAACAAGGCCTTCGATCTCATGCATGAGGGCACCAGTATCCGTTCAGTCGTTATCTACTAGCCGGGAAGCAAACCCATGAAATACCTCCATACCATGGTCCGTGTCAGCGACCTCGACAAGTCACTGGATTTCTACTGCATCAAACTGGGCCTGCAGGAAATTCGGCGCTACGAAAGCGAACAGGGTCGATTTACCCTGGTTTTCCTGGCCGCGCCGGGAGATGAAGAGGCCCAGGTAGAACTCACTTATAACTGGGATCCGGAAGCCTACGGCGAGGGCCGCAATTTCGGCCACCTCGCCTACCAGGTCGAGGATATCTACCAGACATGCCAGCAATTGATGGACGGGGGTGTCGTCATCAACAGGCCACCTCGGGACGGGCGCATGGCCTTCGTACGCTCGCCCGACAATATCTCCATCGAACTGCTGCAGAGGGGCGAGCCCCTGCCTCAACGAGAGCCCTGGGCCAGCATGGAAAACAGCGGCAAGTGGTAGCCGGGTGAAACCGTGGAGCAACTTGAGCCTTTATCGACGCTCGTTTATGATTCGCCCTTCTGCAACATCGGCTCTTCGCGGCCCACTATCGCCAACACGGTATTTGGCCAGCTTGTCCCAAGGACCTGTTCACCCTCGGTACTCAGCCTAGCCACTCATTAAGAACCAGTAAACCAAACCGGATCAAGCACGATGCAATTACTCGACGGAACCGCCTGTTCCCAGGAAATACGGCAGGAAATAGCCAAAGAAGTTGAAACCCTCAAGGCCGCTGGCAAGCGAGTACCTCACCTCGCGGCAGTACTGGTCGGAGACGATGGCGCCAGCCAGAACTACGTCGCCATGAAAATTCGCGACTGCGAAGAGATCGGATTCAATTCCACCACCATTCGTCTCGAGGCTGACATCAGCGAACAGACCCTGTTGGACAAGGTTGATGAACTCAACAAGGATCCCGACATCGATGGCTTCATCGTGCAACTTCCCCTGCCCGCCCACATCGATGAGAACAAGGTAACCCTGGCCATTGACCCTGCCAAGGATGTGGACGGCTTCTCACCGGTGAATGTCGGCAATATGTGCCTTGGCCTGCCGACATTTGTCTCGGCAACCCCAAACGGCATCATGGAGCTGTTCAAGCGCTACAACATCGAAACCAGCGGCAAGCATTGTGTAGTCCTCGGGCGCAGCAATATAGTCGGCACACCGATGTCCATACTGATGTCGCGCAACACCAACCCGGGCAATGCCACGGTAACAATCGCCCACAGTCGCACCCAGAGCCTCAAGGAACTTTGCGCCAGCGCCGACATCCTCATTGTAGCCATAGGCAAGACTGAATTCGTCACTGCGGACATGGTGAAGGAAGGCGCTATCGTTATCGATGTGGGCCAGACTCGAGTGCCGGACAGCAGCCGGAAATCAGGATTTCGCAACGTAGGAGACGTGGACTTCGAAAACGTCAAGGACAAGTGCTCCTATATCACCTTCGTAACCGGGGGCGTAGGTCCCATGACGCGCGCATCCCTGTTGCAAAACACCCTCAAAGCCTACCAACGCAGATAGAGAAAACACCATGTTTCAATCAATCCAGCCCCTCCCCCCCGATCCTATTCTGGGACTCTCCGCCGCGTACCGTGCCGACACCAACCCCAGGAAAGTCGATCTTGGTGTGGGTGTCTACAAGGATGCTGCCGGCAACACGCCGGTAATGCGCGCCGTGAAAAAGGCCGAGGAGAAGCTGTTAAATACACAGGCTAGCAAGGCCTATGTCGGCCCCACCGGTTTTGCTGATTACAATGACGCGGTGGCACGCATGTTGATGGGCGACGATTTGCTGGCCAAACTGGGCGGTCGTCGTATTACCGTCCAGTCGCCTGGCGGTTGTGGTGGCCTGCGACTCTCTGCGGAATTCATTCAGAAGGCGAATCCCGGTGCCAGGGTATGGGTCAGCGACCCCACCTGGGCAAACCATGTCCCCTTGCTGGGCTCGGCTGGCCTGAATATCGAGCTCTATCCCTACTATGACTACGAGAAGCATGATGTGCGTTTCGATGAAATGCTGGCCTGCCTGCAGAAAGTGTCCAGCAATGAAGTCGTGTTGCTCCATGGCTGCTGCCACAATCCCAGCGGAGCCGACCTGAGCAGGGAGCAGTGGCAGGCCGTCAGGGACGTTGCACTGAAACAGGGCTTTACGGTATTCATCGACCTGGCCTACCAGGGCTTGGGAGATGGTCTCGAGGAAGACGTCTATGGCGTGCGTTTGCTTGCAGAGTCGCTGCCGGAGCTCATCGTCGTAAGTTCCTGCTCGAAGAATTTCGGCCTGTACCGGGAAAGAACCGGCGCAGCGACCGTGATCTGCGAGAATGAAACCCAGGCTTCCGCCGCCAATACCCTGTTGGCAGCCAGTGCCAGGGCCAACTATTCCATGCCACCAGACCATGGTGCCGCCATCGTAGAGACGGTGATGAACACACCGGCACTGCATGACGACTGGGAGATGGAACTGAAAGAGATGCGGGATCGCATCAATAGCCTGCGCAGCCTGCTGGTATCCCGCCTGCGGGACGCCGGTGTGGATCAGGATTTCAGTTTTATCGAGAGAGAGAAGGGAATGTTTTCCTTTCTCGGCGTGACCAAGGAACAGGTGCAGTCACTGATTAACGACTACAGCATCTATCTCGTTAACTCCAGCCGCATAAACGTTGCCAGTATCAACGACGACAACATCGATTACCTGACTTCCAGCATCGCAGCGGTACTCAAGTAAGCGATAGAGCAAGGTGTGCAACAGGTGTGAGCCAATCGGCTCACACCTTTACCGCCATCACATCCGACGAAATACCCTGGATAACACAGTTGGTGGTCGCTCCCGGCAACTGCATCCAGTCATTCTCTTTCACATGACTTTCCACGATCACGAGATCTGCCTCGATCTTGTTGGCCATCTTCTTGATTTCGCTGGCCGGCTCACCGTGCACCAGAAAGATTCGGTCTGAAGGTATTTGCAGCTTGGCCTTGTGCAGGAGCTCCCTGATACGCAGCGCCTTGTGATCCTGCATGCGTTGGGCGTGGGGATCGTCGTGACCACCCTCCGCCTTCACATCGACATCATGCAAACCGAGGGTCAACACGTGCACGACATAGAGGTGATTCATCTCATCGCCACACACTTGCTGCACACGATGAAGAAGTGATTCAGACAATGGACTGAGATCAATTGCGAGCAGGAGCTTTCTGAAATGAGCCAAGGCATTCACCCCCAGATCGACAGCTTTGGTGAGAATCGGAGCAGTAATGCTCCATGCTTGGGGAAGAAGTTTAGAGAAACGCGCCCTGAGGCTGCTTGATCTACATCAACGGGCGCGCTTTTTCAGGGAGTCAGCAACCTGGGCTGCAAAATCCCGCAGTACAGTTTCTGTGGTTTCCCAGCCAATACAGGCATCCGTGACTGAGACGCCCGGCAGTATGTCGTTAGGGTCATCCGGAATAGGCTGGTTACCCTCCTTGAGGTTGCTTTCCAGCATGACTCCGATGATGGACTTGTTACCATCCCTGATCTGCGCGGCAACTGAGTTGAGCACATCCACCTGGCGTTGAGGATCCTTCTGCGAGTTGCCGTGACTGCAATCGATCATGATGTTTTCCAGATGTCCCGCTTTGCGCAATTCCTCTTCACAGGCTTTAACACTGGTCGCATCATAATTGGGTGACTTGCCGCCTCTAAGGATGACATGACAATGAGGATTACCCTCAGTACGGAATACCGCAACCTTGCCCTCGCCCGTTACCGAGATGAAGCTGTGATTGGCTGCAGCAGATCTGATGGCATTTATCGCAACCGATAACTCGCCATCCACATTATTCTTGAAACCGACTGCAGAAGAAATCCCGCTGGATAGTTTGCGGTGGGTCGGTGATTCTGTCGTGCGCGCACCGATCGCCGTCCAGCTCACCAAGTCCTGGAGGTACTGGGGAGAAATGAGATCGAGCGCCTCGATCGCGATAGGCAGGCCAATCTCGGCAATATCCAGCATCAGCTTGCGACCTATACGCAAACCCTGGTCGATGCGATGGCTGCCATCCAGGTACGGATCATAGATCAGACCTTCCCAACCCACTGAGGTTCGTGGCTTCTCGAAATACACTCGCATCAGAATCAGCAGGTCATCCTGCAACTCGTCGGACAAGACCTTGAGGCGTCGAGCATAGTCGAGCGCCTCTTCCGTATTGTGGATGGAACAGGGCCCTACCACCACGATCAGCCTTGGGTCTTCCCGGTCCAGCACAGCCTTGACAGCCCTGTGTCCCGCACGCACGGTTTTCAGGGTTTCACCTTCGAGGCGAAACTCATCCAGCAACTCGTTCGGAGGTGGCAATTCCTCGTGACCGGTGATATGCAGGTTGTAGATTTCTTTTCTGGCTTTGCCCATTTTCCTGATGCTCAACGCCCTGGGGGCGGATTTTTAGGAAGGGGGATTATGGTGGAAACTGGCCGCCAACTCAAAGGCAATTTGGGCCAGTGGTATTCTGCAGCTTGCGCCGTTGCAGCGCATTAGCTAAAGTGCGCCGGTTTCAAAGTACGCCAACGCCAGCAATAAAGGGGTCTGAACATGCCAAAAGCCAGTGAATTGAAAAAAGGGATGATCGTGGAAATCGACGGCGCTCCCCACATCGTGAAGCAGCTAGAGGCCAAGTCCCCCTCCTCCCGCGGCGCAGCCACCCTCTACAAGGTGCGGTTTAACAATCTTCAGACCCGCCAGAAGCTGGATAGCTCCTTCAAAGGAGATGACCTGCTGAAGGAAGCCGATTGCGTTCGTGTGCCCGTGCAATTTTCCTACGTCGATGGCGATGAGTATTACTTCATGAACCAGGAGGATTACAGCCAGTACGCCATGAATACTGGCGAGATCGAAGACCAGATACCCTACCTGGTAGAACAACAGGAAGGCATCATTGCCCTGATCATGGATGGCAATCTGGTGGGCATCGAGTTGCCTCAATCTGTCACCCTGGAGGTGGTGGATACATCTCCCGCTGTCACCGGCGCATCAGCCACCAATCGCAGCAAGTCCGCCACTCTCTCCACCGGCCTGGAAGTGCAGGTACCTGAATATCTATCGAAAGGCGAGAAGATCAAGGTCAATACCGTGACCGGGAAATACATGTCACGGGCCTAAGCCGCCCACACCAGACAGTGCAGCACCGCTCAGTAGATCAACCAGAGTACCAGCACACAGGCCGCGGAACCGGCCAACACACCCAGTAGCAGGCTGAAGCGCTCTTCATTGGTATTGTAGGTCCAGCGCTGCGCCGAGGAATCGGCAGCACCTCGAAGTGCCTTGTCCAATTCTTCGAACTCTTCCTCACTGAGTGCGTCATCCTCGGTCTCGGCCTGCGCCGCCACAGCAACAAACTGAACCGGTGTGGCGCTATCGTCGCCCCGACTCTCCTGAAAGCCGCGCCGGGCTGCACGGCGATTGACGGCTGTCGTATTAACAGACTCCTGCTCAGATTGCGGCTGCTCGCCGGAGTCTGGTGGCATAGCCGGCTCATCACCTGGTCCGACTTCACTGGTCACTGCACCCTCGACAGGCGCCGATGTCTCGAGATTCTCAGTGCCGGCGCGTTCTTCCACAGAGGTTGCTGCTTTCCTGGCCGTAATCCGCGGCAGCAGTTCCTGCTCCCGCAATAGCTGCTGCGCCTGTTTGAAGGCCTTCGTGGTATTGGACAGGATTCTTCGCGCTGGATTTCTGGACTTGCCAAACTTCAACAGGGTATAGCGGCAACGACTGTCCTTGAGCACCGTAAGCAGCGAGAGTTTGTATTCATCGCTATCTGCCAGCTTGGCAGTCAAGCGATATTGCTCGTCCTCCGACAGATCACTGTCCTGGGGACGCTCCCATTTTTCATTGCGACCATGGCGATAGACGCTTAGCAGAAACCACCTGATCAGCTCCTGGATATTACGCTGTCCCAACTCATGCTCTACCCCCTGCAGTACGTCTGCGAGAGAGTCGGCAGACTGCCAGTCGACGCCCAAGGATTCGGCGAGCTCACACTGATTAGGGGTCAGGTCGAGCTCTTTCTGGCGAAGCGCTGCCTTACCCTGTTCCGTTTCGTAATCGTTCATCGTAGGCAATTCTGCTTTGCTTTCTTATTCGGGAATGAAGTTGCCGGTTTTGAGGAAGTGAATCACATGGTCGATCAGATCATTATTGCGCATCATGGTGGTATGGACGACTGGCAGTACCAGATGTTCCTTCATACCCTCCACTCGTGTGCTCTCCACGGTGACTATGCTGTCATTTTTCGATTCCAGTAACAAGGATGCCAGGGGATTGATGTTTGTATCCCCGGCAATAATACCCAATTCAAAATCCACCGGCCCCAACTCACGTACGATCCCGGATGCATCGGTGCCCAGGGATTTCGCACCCGGACCCAATAGCGAAAATCCTGGCCAGCTGCGCAGACGGTCAACCAACTCCGCTCCCTGGTTGGGTGTCCCCAGCATCACCGAACGCCCCAGCTCAGGTATGTCATTCTCCGCCAAATAGTAACGTAAAAGGATTCCCCCCATTGAATGCACGACGAAGTGAATCTGGCCATCACTGCTGTCGCGGCAAGTCTCGAGGCCGTCATTGAGGGCCATCCGGGCCAGCACCGGAACAGGATGTTTACGGGACGGGTAATTGACGTTGGCGACGGCATAGCCGGAACGACCCAGCTTTACCTCCAGTTCATGCATGGCATTGGAGACACGCGCCAGCCCATGCAGCAGCACCACACAATCAGAGGCATACACGGGGCTTGTGGCGAGGAGAGCCAGAAGGAAGACGGTTTTTCGACTCGGCATGCAGCCAATGCTAGCAGGATTCGCCGGGACAGGCGTGCTGGCATTGCCAACACAGGGCGAAGCTGCCCGCATTGTGTTCCCCACAGGCCGGACATTGCCAATCAGGCAGTGATTCGCCAGAGTCTGTTGTCATCTCTGCGATCAGTCGCTCAGCCAGTCGATAGCACAAGGGATTTACCACCCACACTTCGGCCATGCATTCGGTCACCGGTACCTCACCCGCCACGGTGTAGAGCCGGTCGTTCCTCACCTCGACATCGATGTCCTGAGCTTGCAGCATATTGCGCACGTGCCAGACCATGGCGACGTTGTTGTCAGAATACACGCGTTTCATGGAAATCCTGAGCAGCCGGCCCTATCGGTACACATGGCGCCAACGCAGCCCCGACAGCCACAGGCTGACGACGTAGATTGCGATACTGCCGATGACCAGGACACTCAATCGCAGCACCTGCTCCATGACCGTCCAGCCTGTCCACTGCTGCCAGCCTCCCGCTATCCAGAGCAGGTACAGGGCCATGGATGCGCTGGCCAGCAGCAGTTGGAGCAGGAACTTGCCCCAACCGGCCTGCCAGTGAAACACATCATCACGCAACAGCCCCCGCAACAGCAAACCGCCGTTCACAAAGGCAGCGATGCTGGTTGCCAGGGCGAGCCCTACATGGGCAAAACCATTGAGGAAGAAGACGATATTCAGGACCATGTTGGTCGTCATGGCGATGACACCGATCCGCACAGGCGTCCTGGTGTCCTGCCTGGCATAGTAGCCCGGCGCAAAGATCTTGATGGCCATGAACGCCAACAGCCCCAGTGAGTAGGCCCGCAGACTCCCGGCAGATTTCACGACATCGTCGGCGGTGAAGGTATCGCCGTGAAACAGGGTTACCAACAAGGGTTCTGCGATCAACACCAAGCCCAGAGACGCCGGTATCGCTATCAGCATTACCATCCGCAGGGCCCAGTCCAGGGTCTCGGAAAATTCCTGCATGGACGATTCAGCATGCTTGCGTGACAGGCTGGGCAGCACCACGATCGCGATGGCGATACCGAAGGTGCCCAGGGGCAACTCCATCAGGCGGTCAGAGTAATAGAGCCAGGACACGCTGCCGGTCACCAGCAGGGATGCGATCAGGGTATCCAGCAGGAGATTGATCTGGCTGACGGACACCCCAAACAGCGCCGGCACCATCAGGCGCTTGATACGCTGAACCCCTTCATGCTGCCCGGCAAATACAGGCTTCGGTAGCAACTGCATGCGCGCCAGGAATGGCAACTGGAAAAACAGCTGCGCTACCCCCGCCAGCAGGACCCCCCAGGCTAGGGCCAACTCGGGCACCGCCATATAGGGTGCCAGCAGGAACGAACAGCCAATGAGCGATACGTTCAACAGCGCAGGGGTAATTGCCGGTATGGCGAAGCGGCCGTAGCTGTTCAATACCGCACTGCACAGTGCCGTCATGGAAATGAGCAGTAGATAGGGAAAAGTGATACGCAACATCTGCACAAACAGCGCGAACTTCGGCGGTTCGTCGGTAAACCCGTAGGCCAGAGGCACGGCGATGAGCGGCGCGGCGATGATGACGATGACAGTCAGTAGCAGCAGGAAGCCCCCGAGGCTGGCCGTGACCGCATTGATCAGCCGCTGCACGTCCGCAAGGCCCTGCTGGCTGCGGTATTCAGACAGAACCGGCACAAAAGCCTGGTTGAATGCGCCTTCCGCAAAGAGCCGCCGCATGAAATTGGGGATCTTGTTGGCGAGGAAGAAGGCATCGGCACCGTCGGAAGTGCCAAAAATGCGGGCGATGGCGATGTCCCTCACCAGGCCCAGCACCCGCGATACCATGGTCATGGATCCGGTTATGCCGCTCGCTCTCAGCAGTCCGCCTTCCTTGCCGGCCGCCGCACCCTCCTGGCTCCGGCCCGTTGTGTCCTGTTGTTCTTTCATGAAATTACGATTAACCCAAGGCTATCCCCACCCGCTTCGGCCGCCCGCCGTCGTGAGCCGATCACAGATCACCGATCGACATCTATGTTCTATCGGTTTACTTATTGATTTCACTAGACATTTTAAATGTCGTTCCGCTCCCTTTCCAGACCAATGCAGTTGACATCAGAGGTCTAAAACGGCATAGTGTCGCACCTTTGAAATCGGCCCCGGCCCACGTTGTATGCGGCATGGGACTACTTAAGATTTCCTTACCCGGCAAACTCCAACTGAATCGCCAGCGAATAGCCGGGAAAGTCTGAATTTTGAATTGAACACAGTACTGAATTATCAACAAGGAGCTACACTTGGCTAACTCACCACAAGCCCGCAAACGCGCTCGACAGAGTGAGACTCGTCGCCGCCATAATGCCTCATTCCGTTCCATGGTGCGCACCTACATCAAGAAGGTGGATGCTGCCATCGCAAGCAATGACTACAAGGCTGCCACCGAGGCCTACAACAACGCTGTACCGGTTATCGACCGCATGGCTGACAAAGGCATTATTCACAAGAACAAGGCTGCCCGACACAAGAGCCGGCTGAATAGCGCCGTCAAGGCCCTGCAATAAGCACTCGGCAGACGCCCAATAAAAAACCGGCTACTGGCCGGTTTTTTATTGCCTGCAATTAAGTGGAACAGTCTCAACCCAGAATGAGATTGTCGCGATGAATGACCTCTTCGTCACCCACGTAGCCCAATAGCTCCTCAATTTTATCGGAGCTCTTTCCCGCCAGCTTCTTGATCTCGTCACTGCTGTAATTCACCAGCCCGCGGCCAATTTCTTCACCACTCTCATTCTTGCAGGCCACGACTTCGCCGCGGGAAAAGCTGCCGTTAACCGCCCTGATCCCCACTGCCAGCAGGCTTTTGCCCGATTGCTGCAAAACGGTTACCGCACCGCTATCGAGCTGCAGGGACCCGGCAAGAGACAGCTGGCCGGCGAGCCACTGCTTCCTGGCAGCCAGGGGTTCGCTGTCGGCCTTTAGCAGCGTGCCGAGCGCCTCGCCTTGCGCAATGCGCAGCAAGCCATTCTCGATGCGGCCATTGACGATGCGTGTATTGGTGCCCGATCGGGCTGCCAGCCTGGCAGCCGACACCTTGGTTTGCATGCCGCCACGACCGAGGCTGCTACCCTTGCCGGCCATGCCCGCCAGACTCGAATCCAGTGCCGACGCCTCATTGATGAGTTCGGCGCCTGTGTTGATCCTGGGATCGGCTGTGAACAGACCCTCCTGATCCGTGAGGATAATCATTTCATCGGCATTGATCAGGTTGGCTACCAGCGCGGCCAGGGTATCGTTATCACCGAAACAAAGCTCGGCCGTGGCGACGGTATCATTCTCATTGACTACAGGTACGACGCCCAGTTCCAGCAAACTGGTGAGCGTGCTGCGCGCATTCAGGTAGCGGGTTCGGTCGGACAGGTCTTCATGGGTCAACAGAATCTGTGCCGCATGCACGCCCTGCTCTATGAAGCAACTCTCGTAGGCCTGGATCAGCCCCATCTGTCCCACCGCTGCCGCGGCCTGTTGCAAGTTAATTTCACGGGGGCGGCGTTTGAAACCCAGGCGCGAAACACCTTCAGCGACAGCGCCACTGGACACCAACACGAGGTCGATACCCGATTTTTTCAGTTCGACCAGCTGTTTTGCCCAGTGCGCGATGGCGGACCGGTCGAGACCGAGTCCATTGTTGGTAACCAGGGAGCTACCCACCTTCACGACCCAGCGCGAGGATTTCTTGCTGGACACCCTGCTCATTGCTCAAACTCCCACTGGATCTCATCGAGGTCGTCATCGACATCCTCGGCCGCATTTTTCTTCTTGCGTAAGGCCTTGCTCGCTTCGATGCTGCGTCGAATCTCGAACGCCATGCGCTGTTCTTTCTCTTCTTCCGCCTCCCTGAATGCCTCGTCACTCGCACTCTGTTCGCGGTAGTGCTCTATCCGGGTCATTAGTTCCTGGGCCAGTGCATCACAGCCCTGACCGCTGAGGGCGGCTATTCGGATTATGGCGCCCTGCCAAGCAAGTTCATCCCGTAGCCTGGACTCCAGCTCATCGACCTCTGCTGATTCCAGCATGTCCACCTTGTTAAGCACCAGCAGCATTTCCTTGGCGGCAAGGGTCTCGCTGAATTTCTCCAGTTCCCCCAGGATGGCGCGCGCATTGTCCACTGGATCGCCACCATCGACTGGTAATACATCGATGAGGTGTACCAGCAGCCGGGTACGTGACAGATGTTTCAGGAATCGGATGCCAAGGCCAGCTCCCTCGGCCGCGCCCTCAATCAGTCCCGGGATGTCGGCCATGACGAAGCTGCGCTCCAGGCCGAGACTCACCACACCGAGATTCGGAACCAGGGTGGTAAAGGGATAGTCGGCCACCTTGGGTCGGGCCGCGGACAGTGCGCGTATGAGTGTGGATTTTCCTGCGTTGGGCAGACCCAGCAGCCCCACATCGGCCACCAGTCGAAGTTGCAATTGCAGAGTGCGGGTCTCACCCGGCTTGCCCTTTGTAATCTTGCGCGGTGCCCGGTTGGTACTGGACTTGAAGCGAGTATTACCCAGGCCATGCACGCCGCCCTTCGCCACCATGACTCGCTCCCCGGCGGTCTGCAGGTCGGCGATCAGTTCTTCTGTGTCCACGTCGATGATGCTGGTGCCTACCGGCACCTTCACTACCAGGTCATCACCACCTTTGCCGGTGCAGTTGCGACCCTGTCCAGGCTGGCCATGTTGTGCGCGGTAGCGAGGCTGAAAGCGAAAATCCACCAGGGTGTTGATGGCATTGTCGGCTTCCATGAAGACACTGCCCCCATCGCCGCCATCGCCGCCGTCGGGACCACCCTTCTCAATGTATTTCTCTCGACGAAAGCTCAGGCAACCACTGCCGCCGTTGCCTGCCTCAACCTTGATTTCTGCCTCGTCTACGAATTTCATTGTCTGTTTTCCAGGTCATGGCTGTCGGGAGACTCACCACGTCAATGGATACCGGTTAACACCGGGTGATTACTATTATTGGGTTCCCAAAACAAAAAAGCCCCGTCGAGTGACAGGGCTTTTCTTTCAATCTTGTTACCAATCAGGCCGTTTCGACGCTTTCCACACTCACAAACTTGCGGCTGTTGGGGCCTTTCTCGGCGAACTTGACGATACCGTCAGTCTTCGCAAACAGGGTATGGTCACGACCACAGCCCACGTTCTCACCCGGGTGGAACCTGGTTCCGCGCTGGCGAACGATGATGTTACCTGCCTTGACTATCTGACCGCCGAACAATTTCACGCCCAGGCGTTTGGATATTGAATCGCGGCCGTTATTGGTGCTACCACCCGCTTTCTTGTGTGCCATATCAGACTCCTGAACTTATCCTTTGATGCCGGTGATTTTCACTTCAGTGAAATGCTGCCGATGTCCCAGCTTCTTCTGGGAATGCTTACGACGACGGAACTTGATGATAGTTACCTTGTCGTTGCGTCCTTGCTTGAGCACTTCTGCCGTGACCTGACCGCCTTTTACATAAGGGGTACCGATCTTGACGGACTCGCCTTCGCCCACCATCAGAACGTTATCAAACTTGACCTCATCACCGGCGGCTGCATCCAATTTTTCCAGCTGCAGAACTTCACCTTCTGTGACCCTGTGCTGCTTGCCACCGCTTTCGATTACCGCGTACATACTGAACTCCAAAACCTTCCTGGATGGGATGGTACCCATCTCCACGAGGGGGCGTATTTTACGGGATTGGCAGCCTGCAAGCAAGCGAAACATAAGGGGTTTGCAGCCATCCCCGCGGCACATGAAAAGACCGGATTTCGGAGCCTCGCGAGGAATGTCTACCCTTGACAGGGCCCTGCCGGCTCCCTAGCATCCCCGTTCACTCAAAATCCACCCCATTTCTGAGGCCTGACAAACGGGGCCACAGGGTAAAAAAAAGCTCCTGCCGATGTACCAAGAACTGCGCGCCGTCGTCGAATCCGACTTCCTTGCCGTCAACGATTTCATTATCGATCAGCTCTATTCCCAGGTCGACCTGGTGGAGAATATCGGCCACTACATCGTGGAAGCCGGCGGCAAGCGCATGCGCCCCCTGCTGGTCCTGTTGGCAGCCCGGGCCTGCAATACTGGCTCTGACAAGCATGTCCCCATGGCGGCGGTGATCGAATTCATTCACACGGCGACCCTGCTGCATGACGACGTGGTGGACATGTCCACCCTGCGCCGCGGGCGACCCACGGTGAATGCCGAGTGGAATAACCCCTCCAGTGTGCTGGTGGGCGACTTCATCTATTCCCGGGCATTCCAGATCCTGGTACAGATTGGTGACATGCGGATCATGGAGATCATGGCCGACACTACCAACAAGATCGCCGAGGGCGAGGTACTGCAACTGATCGCCAAGTCTAACCCGAATTCCAGCGAAGCCGACTACATGCGGGTCATCGAGAACAAAACGGCGATCCTGTTTCAGGCGGCAGCTCAGAGTGGCGCGATGCTGGCAAGCGCAGGCGCGGACTTCGAGGACGCGTTCCGACGCTATGGGCGGCACCTGGGCATTGCCTTCCAGCTGGTGGATGATGTGCTGGATTATGCCGGCGACACAGAAAAACTCGGAAAAAACGTGGGAGACGATCTGGCCGAAGGGAAATCTACCCTGCCCCTGATCTACACCATGGCAAACGGCGACGAGGCCACGAGACAGCTCATATCCCAAAGCCTGTTGGCAGACGAACTGGATTCCCGGACCCTGCAGGATGTGATCGACATCGTAGGCAGCAGTGGTGCTCTTGATTACACTCGACAACTGGCAGAACAGGAAGCGAGCGCCGCCAGAGAATGCCTGCAGGCCCTGCCGGAGTCGAAGTACCGGACGGCCTTACTGGACCTGGTGGACTTCGCTGTAGACCGCAGCAGCTAGGACGCTTCAGTACCCGCACCCTGCTTGCCGGGACACTGTTCTCAATCGAACAAGAATCGACTTGTCAGGAGAATTCCATGGCCATCAGGCAGCTCTTTCTCATCAGCGTGCTATTCCTCGGCCTCGGCGCCTGCACGGCGACCGGCCTTGGCGGAGGAAGCCCGGAAGATCGGCGACAAAGCATCCAGCAAATGCGCCAGGAAGTATTGGTCGAGTTGTACAACATTAAACCCGACACCCGGGTGCAGATCGGCAGTGCCAGCGGTTATGCCGTGTTCACGAATGCCAACGTGAACCTGATCCTGGCGAGTTTTGGTGGTGGCGTGGGAGTCGTCCACGACAACGACGCCAACTCAGACACCTATATGCGGATGGGTGAAGTAGGCATAGGCCTCGGTGCGGGAGTTAAGGACTTCCGTGCGGTTTTTGTGTTCCATGATGATGAAGCACTGGCGCGTTTCATGGACGTGGGCATCTCAGTGGGCGGACAGGCCGACGCCGCTGCCAAGGCTGGCGATCTCGGTGCCGCCGTGGGTGGTGAAGCGATCATGGACAATGTCACGGTCTATCAATTGACCCAGTCCGGGCTGGCACTACAGGCTACGATCAAGGGTACCCGCTACTGGATCGATTCATCCCTGAACTAGTCAGGAGGGAGGGGGTATCGATACAAGCGAATCGATACGAACAAATCGACCCAAACAACAATTCGATCCAAACAAAAAGACGGCGTATCACGCCGTCTTTTTTTATCTGCTCACATACTGCAGTTTGTCTCCAGTCAACCAGGCACTGCAAGCACCCGGCTTCAACTACATGGCCGGATAGTTTGGACCACCACCACCTTCCGGCACCACCCATCGAATGTTCTGTGCTGGATCCTTGATATCACAGGTCTTGCAGTGCACACAGTTCTGGGCATTGATCTGGAATCGCTTAGCGCCGGAATCATCCTCAACCACCTCGTACACGCCCGCAGGGCAATAGCGCTGTGCCGGTTCATCGTACATGGGCAGGTTGACATCGATGGGAATGGAAGCATCCAGTAACTGAAGGTGACAGGGCTGATCTTCTTCGTGGTTGGTATTGGAGATAAACACCGATGAAAGCTTGTCGAAACTGATCACGCCGTCGGGTTTGGGGTAGTCGATCTTCGGTGATTCTGCAGCGGGTTTGAGCTGGGAATGATCCCGGGATTTATCGTGCAGGGTAATCGGGAACTTGCCCATGAAAATATTCTGCTCGATAAACACCAGCGAACTGCCCAGCCAAAAACCCAGCTTGTGGAAGCCAGCGCTGAAATTCCGGGTCTTGTGCAGTTCCGCGTACAGATCGGAGTTTCTGAATCGCTCGCTGTAATCCGTGAGTTCCTTCGGTGGAGTGTCGTCGGACAGGGCTGCAAACAGGGATTCCGCTGCGAGTATTCCAGACTTCATTGCCGTGTGGCTGCCCTTGATCTTAGCCGCATTCAGAGTGCCAGCATCGCAACCGATGATAAGCCCACCGGGGAAGGTCATCTTCGGCAGGGAGTTCAGGCCACCTTTAATGAGAGCCCTGGCACCATAGCTGATGCGCTTGCCACCCTCGAGTGTCTTCTTGATGACTGGATGCTGCTTGAATTTCTGGAATTCATCGTAGGGGCTGATGTGAGGATTGCTGTAGCCCAGATCCACGATCAAACCAAGTGATACCTGGTTGTTTTCTGTATGGTAGAGAAAGCCGCCGCTGGTGGCTGCATAGGACGCACCGGTCATGGGATAGCCTGCGGTATGTACTACCCTTCCCTCATTGTGCTGTTGCGGGGGAATTTCCCAGACTTCCTTGAGACCGATTCCGTAATGCTGCGGGTCACTGTCGGCATCCAGCTTGTATTTGCTGATGATTTCCTTGCCCAGGTGGCCGCGGCAGCCTTCGGCAAAGATAGTGTATCTGGCATGGAATTCGAAACCGGGCTCGAAGGAAGCCTTGTGCTCCCCCTTGCTGTCCACCCCCATGTCACCGGTGGCCACACCTTTCACATTGCCCGCTTCGTCGTAGAGCACTTCTGCTGCCGCGAAACCGGGAAATACCTCGGCGCCCAGTTCCATGGCCTGTTCTGCCAGCCAGCGACAGAGATTGCCCAGGGAGATAATGTAATTGCCGTGATTGTGCATGGGCCGCGGCACCAGCATATTGGGAAATCGCGCGGAGGATTCAGGACCGCCCAGGAAGTAGACGTCATCTCCCGTGACCCGGGTATTAAGTGGGGCGCCCTTCTCTTTCCAGTCGGGGAATAACTCCTCCAGCGGCCCGGGCTCGAAGACGGCCCCGGACAGAATATGGGCACCCACTTCCGAACCTTTCTCCAGCACACAAACCGAGAGTTCTTTCCCCCCCTCCTGGGCCAATTGCAGGAGTTTACAGGCGGTGGCAAGCCCTGCCGGACCTGCGCCGACAATGACCACATCAACTTCCATCGATTCGCGTTGCATGCATGAACCTCAGCGGTGTTTCAAGAGTGTGAAGCTGGAACAGGGCCCTGGCAGGTCGCCTTGATCGGCCCGGATCGAGAGCCCGGTATTATCCTTAATTACTCAAACCAGCGCAAAACGCCGCCTGTGGCGGCCTGGGCCATTACAAAATGTCACAAAAAATCAACAATCTGAGACCCAGTTCTGGCCGCTAACTGTGATACTACCGGCCTTTCTCGGCTAGCCCTTACATAACGAACCCATACCCCTGGACAGTCCCGCGCCGCTACTGGGCGATGCACTGGCGGGGGTCACTTTGGAGCAACAACAATGATTTCATTCCCTGCCTCCCGCAAAACCCTGGCATCGGGGATTGTTCTACTGATGGCCCTGCAGGCGAACGCCGCTGCGGCACAGGAAGTGACAACGGATGGCGATGACTCCACGGTCACCTATCCGGCTGAGTATTTTACCCAATACCAGCCGTTCTCGGTCAATGACATGCTGGACCGGATTCCGGGTATCAACGTGGCCCGACAGGGCGGTGGCGGTAGCGGTGGACCAGGCAGTTCCAGCGGCTCCGGCAGGCGCGGTCTCGGTCTGGGTGGTGACGCCATCCTCATCAATGGTCGCCGCATTACTGGCAAGAGCAATGAAGGCAACAGTCAGCTGAGCCGCATTCCGGCTGACCAGGTCCAGTACATCGAAATCATTCGTGGTACCTCGGGCGACCTCGCCGTGCGCGGTGGCACCCAGGTCATCAATATCGTGCTGCTGGAAGCAGAGTCCCGCTCCTCAGTCGCCTACGAGATCAATTCGGATCAGTATCACGATGGCGAAATCAAGCCGGGCGCCAAGATCTCGGTCACCGGTCAGGCAGGAAACCTGGAATACCTGGTGAGCGCCGAGTCTGAGCCGCGCTGGGAGTATCGCACGGGTTTTGAGACCAGCATCCTGCTGGACGGCTCATTGAATGAGACCGTGACTCGTCTCGATACCCGTGACCAGCAGCCACTGATTCTAGCCACCAATCTGGGCTACCAGTTCTCCAGCCGCGACATCGCGCATTTCAATGCCCAATACGAGGACAATGATGCACCGGCGTTTACCGATCGCACGATCATGGATCATTCCGTGGATCCGGCGACCGCGAGATTCGAGTTTGACGAAACCGGCAACAGCGCCGATTTCTGGGAAGTGGGTGGCGACTATGAGCACACTTTCAGCAACGGTGACCGCTGGAAGACCCTGTTCATCGTGAACCGCAAGGAAGATGACAGCAAACGAAATCGTTATGTGATCGATGGCGGTAACCGCACCAAGGACCTGTTCCTCGATAACTTCAACCGTTATCAGGAACGCATCGTGCGCAGTTCCTACTCCATGGATTTCGCCCAGAGCCAGGCCATTGAATTTGGAGTCGAGCGTGCCCAGACCATTCTGGACTCGACACTGCAACTGGGATTGCTCACCAGCAGCGGCACCCCTTCAGACCTGTTTGGCGGCCTGACGCCGATTACCGATACCGATGCCACTGTTGAAGAGATTCGATATGAAGGTTTTGCCGTACATAACTGGCAACTCAACGATCGGATGTCTCTCGAAAGCACGCTGGTATTTGAGCAATCCGAAATCAGCCAGAGTGGAGATGTGACCAAGAGTCGAGACTTCAATTTTGTCCGACCGAAGGTGGATTACAGGTTCAACCTGACCCCTACCCTGCAATTCCGGGCAACTGTTGAGAAGGATGTCGCTCAACTCAACTTCAATGATTTCACGGCAAATATCGACGGCAACGACGATGAACGTGATGCGATCTCCGGCAATGCAGACCTGCGCCAGGAACAATCCTGGCGTTACGAAGCCAACCTGGAATACCGATTCGACGAAGACAACGGTGTCATCAACACCAACCTCTTCTACCATGATCTCGAAGACGTGATCGATCGGGTCAACATCTCAACCACAGACTCGATCGCGTCCGCCAATGCGAATATCGGCGATGGTGAACGCTACGGCATGTCAATCGATGCCAGCCTGCGGATGGCAGTTATCAACATGCCACAGCTGCTGATCACTTCCCGTGTACAGGTGGAAGACTCCAGCGTGACAGATCCCTTTCTGGGTATCGATCGTCGCCTCAATCGCCAGGGACGCGGAGATATACGCTTCGGTTTCCGGCACGATATGGCATCAGCACCGGTCAACTACGGCCTGAACTTCAATTACAGCATTCAGGACAACCGGGAGGCCTATGACGTGGACAGGATAGAGAGCTATAACTCCGACCCGTTCGCGATTGCATTCTTCGAATACCAGGGCATTGAAAACTTCATCATTCGCCTGGAAGCGACCAATGTGCATGAGAGTGAACGCTGCCGTGTTCGTACCCGCTACACCGGCGGTACGATCGCCACGGGCAACATCAGCGAAATAGAGAACTCTTGCAGCCACAATGGCGAGAAATATGCGATCAAGCTGCGAGGCACCTTCTAGACCTCCCCTGCCCATGCAGGAAGCAATCCCTCCCCCGCAGAAAGTGGCTGGCAAGGGACAACAAAAAACCAGGCAAGGTAAACATTGCCTGGTTTTTTTATGGTTCATCGCGCCATTACGGGGGCTATGATCGAGCGCTGATTGGGGAGGCCACCGCTAGCCTCGCTCATGCACTACGCACGATTAGCCAACCCTGTTTCTGTGACACCGGCCTAGTGCACGTACCACATCACCGAGCTGGCCAGCAGCAACAGCAGGCTGCCCTCTACCATCGCCAACAAACGCTTCCTGGCAGGAGACATCCTGCCCACGTAGCGATTCACCGGAACCAGTATCTGTCTGTATCTGTGATTGGTCATCGTATGTCTCCAGTCCTTGGGGTTCAGAGATGGCGGTACTGTCTTCACACAGCGCATCGGCGCTGCTCAGCATGATTGAATGTTTCCCCTTACCTGCTTAGACGATGAAAATCGTAAACGGTTACAGGGAACCAGTATGGCGACCACGGCGGGAAATTCTTAAGCCTTGCCTGCATGCCAGGGTGAGCATGCGCCACGCAACATGAACTCAGCATGAAGGCTGGGAAGACCAGGTTCAATTACCCGGGAGGTAAACGAACCTGCCCTCTAAATTGGGAGACAGTGTTCAGCCAGGCGAATGAGGAGAAAACAGCACCGCCGCTGCCGGCAGATCGACAACCACAGCTGTCAGGGCCTGAGTCGGGGGGCGGGAGAGGAGATTGCGCTTACTCTGCCGGCTTGGTGAAGATCATCATGTGCTGCCACGGCAGGAAGTCCAGAGTGTCTGTCCACTCCAGCCCAAACACACTCATCTCCCTCACCGCCTGCACTTCCGTCATCTTGTGCAGCGGGCGTATCGGCACACTGGCATCCTCGCCTCGATATTCCAGCAGGAATATTCGCCCACCCGGGCGCAAGGCCCGGTACAGGCCATCAATCATCTCGAAGGGATGGGAAAACTCATGGTAGGCGTCCACCATCAGCGCAGCATCGATGGAATTTGGCGGTAGATTCGGATCATCCACCTGACCCAGCACCAGTTCGATATTGCCGACCTCTTCCCGGCTCGCGCGCTCGTCGATGAGCTGCAGCATCTCGGGCTGGATATCGATCGCCATTACCTTGCCCTGTGGCACCTGCCGGGCGATGCGGAATGAGAAGTAGCCGGACCCGGCTCCCACATCGGCAACGACTTCATCGGGGCGCAGGTTCATATTGACCACGACTTCATCGGGCATCTCCTCCTGAATGCGTCCCGGACGGTTCAGCCATTCGGCGGCCTGATGCCCCATGACGAAGGAAATCTCCCTCCCCATGTAAAACTTGCCGATACCGGTGGTACGGCGATCGGGATCTTCGATATACCCGGGGTGCTCTGCGGCGCTGAGTGGGTGGCTGAGCAGCAGTGCTGCAGAGAGTCCTGACAGCGCCAGGATTTGCCTGATGGTCTTGAACATGATGAATCGCCCCCGCGAACCCAGTGCCTGGGCACACTATACGCCTATAAACTGGCCGCCGATAAAATGAACCGTGCTGAGGGCGATTGTAATGCAGGGGCTATGCGAAATGAATGTCATAGCCGGTGAAGGTAAACAGGGCCCTAGAGCAGTCGCAGCAGCCTCTGGCCAGTGCCTTTGCACTTCGGGCAAGTGCTGGTATCGGTGATCTTGCCAGCGCCCTTGCAGACGTTGCACACATCCTGGTAGGGCTTCTTCAGAATTGACTGTAATTCCAGCAGCGCCTGTTGGGGAGCATCTTTATTTGCCAGAGACATCTTCTACTTCCTCGCAAAAATGGGTCGAAACCGCTCCGCTACTTACTGCCGGCCGTCCAGTCGCCCGGCTTTTCAATTCTTTAGCGAAAATTCCCGGGCTTGTGAACAGCATCGCACTACGGGGGTATTATGCCCGGCAAACATGACAAAAATTGTTAACTGCCTCACATTTGCCTCTGATTCTCACAACCTCTCCATATCCTTTTGAATTTGCTATAAATATTCATAAGTGAGCGATTCATGATGCGCCTTGAAGCCTTGTGATAGACTCCCTGCCTTGCCGAGTTGCCGGCCAGCCGTCGGCAGCCACCGTATTCCCAAGCCCTGCACCCGGTGGGATGCAGATCACTGGCCAACGATCAAAGAAGGAAGCTGAAAATGAGCAGAGTTTTGGAAGGCATCCGTGTCCTGGATTTTGGACGCTATATTGCCGGACCCTACTGCGCCACATTGCTGGCAGATATGGGAGCCGATGTCATCCGCATAGAGAAAGTCGATGGCTCAGAGGATCGCTATCTATCCCCGGTAACGGCCAAGGGTGACGGTGCGCTCTTCATGCAACTGGCTCGCAACAAGAAAGGCCTGACCCTCAACCCGATGAAGCCTGAAGGCCAGGAAATTGTGAAGAAGCTGGTCGCCACTGCCGACGTGGTGGTGGCCAATCTGCCGCCCGACACGCTCAAGGCCATGGGGCTGGACTACGACAGCCTGACGGCGATCAAGCCCGACATCATCCTCACCATGATTTCAGCCTTCGGTCGTGGCGGCCCCTATGAGTACCGAGTCGGCTTCGATGGTCTGGGCCAGGCCATGTCCGGCAGCATGTATATGTCCGGCACGCCGGAACAACCGGCGAAAGCCTATGCGCCTTTTATCGATTTCGGTACCGCATCCCTGTCCGCCTTTGGCACCATGACCGCGCTGTTCGAACGACAGAAGACGGGACGGGGGCAGATAGTGGAGGCCTCATTGTTCAACACCGCACTCACCATGATGAACGGCACCGTTATCGAACAGGCTGCCATCCAGCGCAACCGGGTTGCGACCCTGAACCGCTCCCAGACTTCGGCACCCGCCGATACCTTCAGGACCAAGGATGGCTGGGTGCTGGTGCAATCCGTGGGTGGCCCCCTGTTCAAGCGCTGGGCAAATCTGATGGGCGAAGATCACTGGCTGGAGGATCCTCGCTTCAAAGACGATATCAGCCGCGGCGACAATGGCGAGGTGATATCCGAACGCCTTGCGGCATGGTGTGCCGAACGCAGCACGGAAGAAGTGCTCGCCGCCATGGAGGAAGCACGCCTGCCTGCGGGTCCGGTCATGTCACCACAGGAAGTACTCGATGACCCGCATATTGCCGCCAAAGGACTATTCCAATACACACCATATCCTGGCCTGCAAACCCCTGCCCCCCTGATGAAGACACCGGTGGAATTGTCTGCAACCCCCGGTGAGATTCGACATCGTGCGCCGGAGTTGGGAGAGCACACAGAGTCCATCATGGAAGAGTTGGGTTACTCGGCGGAACAGATTGCCGATCTCAGGGCCCGCCGGATTATCTGAACGGCAGCAACTCTCAGCCAGGTCAATCATCCTGCCCCGGCTCCAGCCTCCCGCGTGCAAGGCAGTTCCTTCGACGCGGGATGTCGGTTAGTCTGTAGCTCTCGCTAACCACTACGGGCACCGGCATGACTTCCAATTATTCCAGGGAAAAAGAAACACACACGAACACCAGCAGCCGTCGCAACTTCATGCGCAATACCGCCGCCCTGTTCGCCGCGTCGGGAAGCCTGATCCCGCACCTGGCCCAAGCCCAGGATGCCGGCGAAGACTACTGGCACATGGTACGCAAGCAGTTCGCCTTCGGTGAAGACGCCGTTCCCATGAATGCGGCCAATCTCTGCCCTTCATTCCGGGCAGTCACGGAAAGCATGGCCCGTCACACCGCCGACATTGATTTTGACTGCTCTTTCAACAATCGTGCGAAATACTCTGATCTGCTGGAATCCTGCAGGGGTCGCATCGCCGGGCAGTTGGGTGTCAGCGCTGATGAAATTGCCCTGGTGAGAAACACCAGCGAGGCAAACAACACCATCAACAATGGCTTAGAACTGGATGCAGGCGATGAGATTCTGCTCTGGGACCAGAACCACCCGACCAATAATGTGGCCTGGGAAGTGCGAGCCCGGCGCTTTGGCCTGCGCCTCAACCGGATCAGCACGCCGCAGGCGCCGCGCAACAAACAGCAACTCGTAGACAGTTTTGTGTCCCGAATGGGCGCCAATACCCGGGTTCTGACCATTACCCACGTATCCAATCTCTCCGGCATCCGATTACCGGTCAGGGAACTGGTCGAGGAAGCACACGCCAGGGGCATCTATGTTCACCTCGATGGCGCACAATCCTGGGGAGCCCTGGATATCGACCTGGCAGAACTGGACGTGGATTCATACAGCGCCAGTGCTCACAAGTGGTATATGGGACCGAAGGAAGTCGGTCTGCTCTATGTCAACAGTCGCAATACAGACCGTATCTGGCCCAGTGGCGTCGCACCCGGTTGGGGTGACGATGCGGAAACAGACCTGGTGGGTGCTCGCAAGTTTGAATCCCTGGGGCAGAGAGATGACGGCGCACTTGCTGCGCTCGGTGTGGCTGCCCAATTGCACGACGATATTGGACCCGCGCGCATCGAGCAGCGGGTTCGTTTCCTCGCTCAGCGACTGAAGGCTGGCATCGCCGATGCCGGTCACGAACTGGTCACCCCAATGGCAGCAGAGTTAAGTCATGGTGTATGCATTACCCGGGCCCCCGCGGGCCAGGGTGGCACCTTGAGCAATCGCCTCTATGAGGAGTTCGGCATCGCCGGGGCCGCTACCGGTGGCATTCGACTCAGCCCGACGATCTACAACACCACGGAACACATCGACAGGGCGATAGCTGCAGTCAAGGCACTACTGGCCTGACACGGTCACGACAATTGCTGTTACCAGTCGATTCTCAGACCGTCCCCATCAAAAACCCGAATAATAAGAGACACGAGAAACATGAAAGGCACGATACCCTTAGGCACAAGACCCTTGGCAACTAACCGGCTGTGTACGCGTGGCATCGGCACGCTACTCGCCACGCTCTCATTGCTGGCCAGCATCCCGCTACTCGCCGCCGAACAGGAATTCCTGATGCCTGGCAGCGTGCGCGAAGCCGACATTCCCGCGGACATCTACCGGGATTCCTGGGCCCGACTGCCGGAAGTGAAAAGGGAACAGCTGGACAGTGACGGTCAGCGCGCATTCGACACCTATGTAAGACCCGGCACTGGCTATGGCAGTGGGCTGCGCGGCCCCATCGGCATGTGGATGCACAGCCCGGCCCTGGCCGAGGCCACCTTCGACCTGCGCGAGCGGGTGCGCTATGGCACAGCGAAAGACCAGCGGCTCACCGAACTCGCCATCATCTCCACCGCCCGCGAGATCGACAACCAGTACGAATACAGCGCCCATGAACCACTCGCCGTTGCCGCCGGACTGGAACAGGAGATAATCGATGTCGTGCGTTTCCGCAAAGACCTCGACAGCCTCGGAAACATAGACGGCTTTGGTCGCACAGAACAAACCATCGTCCGCTTTGCCAGGGAAGTAATCAGCGAAGAAAAAGTGAACAGTGAGACCTTTGCCGAGGCACTGGACATATTTGGCCCCGAGGGGCTGATGGACCTGGTAGGATTGATTGGCTATTACAACTATGTCGCCATCACTCTCAAAGCCTTCGATGTGCAGCGCCTCCCAGGCACCGAACTCCTGCTTCCACAAAGAGTGGAATAGTCAGCGCAGCACGCCAGGCAGGCTCACAGCCCGCGCAGGAATGAAGCCATTGCCGCATTGGTCTGCTGCGATGCTTCCTGCTGCACCCAGTGCCCGATACCCGGAAACAATTCCACTCCACGCAGATCCGGCACTACCCGCCCGATGGCTGCTGCCAGCTGTTCCTTACTGGCCCCATGGATCACCATGTCCTTCTCACCGGCAATAAACAGTGTGGGGACGCGCACGACTGGATCGAGGTCCGCCGTGATCTCCCAGTTTCGATGCAGGTTTCGGTAATAGTTCACCCCTCCCCTGAAGCCAGAGCGGCTGAACTGGTCTACAACATACGCCAGATCGTCCGCGCTTAGCCACGACGGCAGTCCTTTCGGCGCTCCGAGCCGACCGATCCAGCCCCCGGCGGAATGATGCCGATCAGCGATGACAGGAGCCTCACGCGGAGAGTCCGGAGAAAGATAGAGACGGCTAATGATGCCATGAGGATCGGCATCGTATTCTTTCTCAGCAATTCCGCCAGGCGCATTGTGATAGAGCATGTAGAAGAAATTCTCGCCATGGCGTTTGCGGTAGCTTTCATAGAGTGATTCAGCAGGCCTTCCCGCATAGGGCACACTCATGGCAATCAGGGCGCTGAATCGCCCGGGATGAAACAGCACAGCGTGCCAGGCAACGATAGCGCCCCAGTCGTGACCGATCATGATTGCCTGCTCCTCACCGAGGGCATCGAGGATACCGGCCATGTCATCACTCAGACTCCGAATATCATAGGCTTGCACTTCAGCCGGCGCTTCGGTCTCACCATAGCCACGCATGTCCGGTACAGCCACTCGATACCCTTGTTCGACGAGAAAGGGTATCTGATGGCGCCAGTTGTACCATGACTCGGGCCAGCCATGGGCCAGTAGGCACAGGCGGCCATCCCGATTCTCGCTACCCGCCATGGCAATTCGCATGCGAATGCCATTGGCATGAATGGTCTTGAATTCAACTCCCGGCAAGGGACAGTTATCTGGATCGGGCATGGCTGCAAATTGCTCCTGATTAAGTTTCTCTTCGCCTGACTCAGTTCGATTGAGGACCTGGCGGCCGCCTCAATTGCAGGCTTCAATAACAGATCTGCGGCAAGGCTATCATGTCCGACTCCGGCCTTAGCAAATACTTTTGTTACGCCGGTTTACTGGTTATGCTGCGAGCAGGAAGTCCCTGGCAGGCTCGTTGCCAGACACCACAAGGCCAAACCCCAGCAAGTCGAGGAGACCTGATAATGAAAACAAGAGGCCGCATACTAGTGCTCACCGCACTGCTGCTCGCATTCTCCGCCCACGGCCAGGATGTTCGCATGTACAACACCGCGAAGACCAAACTCATGGCCGGCGGCCAGGTGCTTGGCGGCACGGTTGATACATCTGACCCGGACGTCTACTGCGCCATGGCCAACGCGGGATTTGATTTCATCTGGATCGAGATGCAACACAGCCCGCTCAACTATACGGATGTCGCGCGCATGATATGGGCTTGCCGGGATGCCCCCGCAGTGCCATTCATACGCATACCAGACGCCACCGAGGGAGACATTCAGAAAGCAGCAGATATTGGCGCCCTCGGCATCATAGTCCCCATGGTAGACACCGCAGAAAAAATGGAAAACGCCGTGCGCTTCGCAAAGTACCCCCCGCTGGGTCGACGCAGCCAGGGCGGCGGTCAATACGGACGACTCTGGGGCAGTGATTACCGGCAGACCTGGAATGACAATCTGATGATCGTGGCCATGATAGAAACGCCGGAGGGAGCGGCTGCCGCCGATGATATCGCGCGCGTCGACGGGGTCGATGCCGTTTTCGTCGCCAGTGGCGACCTGGCCAGCTTCAGTGGTCAGCGCCAGGGTGATCCTCAATACGAACGACTGGTGAGTCGCATCAAATCGGAAACAGAAAATGCCAACAAATTTGTCGGCGGCCCCTCGGCCTGGATGACATCACGGGAAGGCTACCAGCTGTTCCAGGCGCCCAGTGTCACCAGCCTGATTCGAATCGGCGCCCGGGTCACCCTGGAACAGGCCGATCCCTGTCGCTTCCTGCCCTCCGGTGCAACACCGGTTGCCGGCGAGAACCCCTGCCCGTGAATCCAACTCGGGAACCGAGACGCCTAGGCTTGGCTAAGTGCAGTTAAAATTTCGCCGTACAGACCTGGGGCAAAACCCTAGTCTGGCACCCGATTGCCGGCGATGTACACCTGTTGGATCGTCCTGGTATTCAGGATATCAGCAGCCGGATTGCTGTCCAGGATAGCGAAATCTGCCCAGTTGCCCGGTTCCAGGGTACCGATATCGCTCATGCCCATGCACTGGGCTGCCACACCCGTCGCCGAACGCAGCGCATCCAGTGGCGACATGCCCGCCTCAACCATTAGCTGCAACTCCAGGTGTTCGAAGTAGCCCTGGAATCGCGCCGGGGGACCGGTATCCGTTCCCATGGCGATAGGCACATCGGCTGCGTGCAGGCTGGCCACATTGCCGAGCGCGACCTCGAGTCCCTGCTTGTACAGTTGCGCCGAACGGCTACTGGCCATGCGGCTCATGCGTTCAGGCGTCTGCAGTTCGGCCAGCACCTCGCTATCAGCTTCCTTTAAGAAATAAGGATCGGAAAAAAAGTCGGGCACGTCTTCATAGACAAAGGTGGATACTTCCCTGGTCAGGGTCGGTATATAACAGACCTCCCGTTCCCTGACCCTGGTGATGAATTCATCATCCACTGGCAGGTCCCTGATGCTGTGCGCGATGAGATCGGCGCCCGCATCCAGCATGTATTTGGCGTCTTCCAGGTAAAACAGATGCACAGCCACTGGCAGTCGACGGAGATGTGCCTGGTCCACCAGTGCATCGAACAGGGGCTTTGGCAGTTTTTGCGTGGCACCGAGATTGTCATCGAGTCGGGTCTTGATGAAGTCTGCACCGAGGTCCGCGTTCTGGTTCACCCGCTGCCTGATCGTACTCTCATCGTTGCCGCTCACCACCGTTCCGGCCACATAGAGCCTGGCGCGGTCGAGATCCTGCGTAAATTGCTCATTACGCAGTCGAAAACCCGCATCCTCATCGCCACCGAGGCTGAACACCGTGGTGATACCGTATCGCGCGTACAGACTCAGCTGTCGCAGCAGATTTGCCCGGCTGTATTCCCCGTTTGCATCGAGGCCGACCGTCGCACCCACATGGCCATGGGCATTGATAAGCCCGGGCATGATGTACTTGCCACTCACATCCACCACATCGGCATCCGCAGGGACCGTTACCGCATCCCGGGGCCCCACCGCCCGTACCCGGCCATCGGTGACGACCAACACAGCATTGGACAAGGGATCGGCGTCGGTGCCATCGATCAGGGTGGCGCCGACGAAGGCGATACTGCCTTCATTGGCCTGGCCTGACAGGCCGCTGAGAGAGAGTACCAGCAGGAACAGACTGCGTTTTATTGTTGTCATGGGGGTCATCCTCCTGTGGTTATTGGAGAGGAATTGTGTGGGAATTGCAAGGTGAGTGGTATTGGGGTGGGGATGGGAATCGGCTGAATGAGCCATACAAAAAAGCCCGCTGTTGCGGGCTTATTTGTATGGCGCACCCGGCACGATTCGAACGTGCGACCCCCTAGTTCGTAGCCAGGTACTCTATCCAGCTGAGCTACGGGTGCGTGCTGATCTGGTGATTTACCGGCGTCAAGGCCGGCCACAAAATCAAGGCTGGGTATTATAGCGAAATTCCTGATATTTCATAGCGATATGATAATTTGTCCTTAAAATTCCCGGTTTCCAGTCCAGCGCCTGCTGAGATACCATTGGGAAAGGCATAGTAGTTGAAGAGTAGTTATGCAAAACAAGCAGTTATGGCTGGATCTCATGAGAAAATTTGGCCCCACAGTCGCCGCAATTGTCATCATGTTCTTTGTCACCCGCGTCCATGCGGACTACGAAGACGGGCTGGATGCGCTGTTCAAGGGCGATTACCAGACCGCCGTCCGTGAATTCACCCTCGCCGCCGATGCGGGCCTGGATATCGCCCAGTACAACCTGGCCATCCTCTACTACCTCGGCCGGGGGGTCGAGCAGGATATGGAAAAAGCCTTTGCTTTGACCCATGCCGCCGCCCAGCAGGGGCATCTCGGTGCCCAGGCCAACCTGGCGAGCCTGTATATCGATGGCTCAGGGGTAGCGAGCGATGTTAATCAGGGAATCGCATGGTTCAGTGCTGCCGGCCGCGGTGGACATGCGGACTCGGCGCTTACCCTGGCCAACATGTACTATGACGGGAATCCAGTTGAGCGGGACCTGGTATTGGCCCACTCCTGGGCCAGCATGGCTGAGCTGTATAAACACGACGAAGCGGCCGCGCTACTGAGCAAGATTGAACGTCGCATGGCTGCGGAAGAAATGAGCCAGGCTCGCCGCCTGTTTGCCCGCTGGCAAATCGAGCCCCATTCCCTGCCCGCACACTGATAGTCCCGTCATCGCCCTCGACTCGCCAACACACTGGGTGCAACCGGATCATCCACCGGATGACGATCCCTTTCTCATATGGGATCCTAAAATGGATAACCAGCACAGCGGCGCATTCACTACCCTGAGTCAGTTCGGCTCGGCGCTCGATATCGGCATGGAGGAGTTATTGATCGAGAGCTATTTTCCGGCAGATGAAACCACCCGGCGCTTTTTCCTACAGGCGCAAAACTAGTTCGCTGCCGCCTGTTCCTGGGCCAGCTGCTGCCGAGCCTGACGCAATCTGAGCTCCAGATGGGCGTCCCAGCTTTCCGGGTCTACGAAGGGATGGGGATCGCCATCCTGTCTCTGCGCCAGCCTGTCCCGGCGCTCGAAGATTTCCCCCGACATGGGATGACTGGAGACGTGCACTTCAATATCCGGCAAGGTCTGCATCCGCTCAATGCTGTCGACATACATCTGCAACCTGTCTACGCCGGTGAAGTTGATACCGTCACCCCCGAACAGCATAGCCGTGTGGGGGTAGCCGTTGTCGTACACGGTGAAGATCGTGGATAAGACGCCCGGCGTGTGCCCCGGTGTCTTCATGAAGCGCAATCGGGTTCGGCCGAGATTGAGGGTGGCACCATCGCTCGCCGACAGATGCCGAATAGGTTTGGGATACTCGCGAAACACCGGAGGCTGCTCCGTCATGGCCCAGTCTTCTTCCGTCATCATGGTGACCGCGGCGAATTCCTGCTGAAACCTCAGTGCACCACCAACATGATCATAGTGCGCGTGGGAGACGATGAGATAACGCACGTCATTCGGGTCGAAGCCCAGTTCACGGATTCCCTCGATGGCCAGGTCGGTAAGCTCATCATACATGGCATCGAATACGATCAGCCCCTGATCCGTCACCAGCAACCAGGAAGACACCCACTCCGCGCCAATATAGTACAGGTTGTCAAATACCTGGAAAGGTGCCACCCGCTGCTGCTCGGGATCGTGCAGATCGCCATCATCCTGGGCGAAAAGCGACTGTGCAAGTAGTGAGAGCGACAGGGCAAGAGCGAGGTGAATCTTTTTCATAGTGGAATCCTGAAGAGGGTGGCGCCGGTAGAGCAAGTGAAATTGCCCAACATCTGGCAGCCGATTTTATATACAAAATAGGTGTGGATTAACAGGGTGTGACACAATCGATTACTTTTATGTCGGCAAGAGTCCAGATATCGGGCAAGCCTGTTCCAGTATCAGTAGGAACGAGGCAAGCCCAACTCGTGTTCTGCCAGGAAGTTCAGGATCATTTCCTGGGAAATAGGAGCAAGTTTCATCAGTCGCGCCTCACGCCAATATCGCTCAACATGAAACTCCCGCGCATAACCAAAGCCACCATGGGTCTGCAGGGCCTGATCAGCCGCGAAGAAGCCCGCCTCTGCCGCCAGCCATTTGGCCATATTCGCCTCCGCCCCACAGCGCTGGCCCGTATCCAGTAACCAGGCCGCCTTCCTTACCATGAGCTCCGCAGCCTGCAGGCGTGCGTGAGCCTCAGCCAGGGGAAACGCAATACCCTGATTCTTGCCAATGGGCCGGTCAAACACAATCCGTTCATTCGCATAGTTCACCGCGCGCCTGATTGCGGCTTTACCAATTCCCACGGCTTCCGCCGCAATCAGAATCCTTTCGGCGTTTAATCCGTCGAGCAGATAGCGGAAGCCACTGCCCTCCTCTCCCACCCGGTCTTCTGCCGCCACCGGAAGATCGTCGAATACCACCTCGCAGGTTTGCACCGCATTGCGACCCAGCTTGGGAATCGGGTATATTTCCACCTGGGGCGTCTGCAGTTCCGCCAACAAGAGGGTCATGCCATCAGTCTTCTTTTCCACCTGCTGTTTCGCCGTGGTGCGAACCAGCAGCAGAACCCGCTGGGATTCCAGCGCCTTGGTCGTCCAGACCTTGCGCCCCTTCACCAGGTAATGATCACCCTGCTGGCGTGCAACAGTCTCGATCGATGTGGTATCTGTACCGGCGTTAGGTTCCGTAACACCAAAGGCTACCTGTAACGCGCCGCTGGCAACCGCCGGGAGGTATTTTCCCTTCATGGCCTCGGAGCCATGATTCACGACCGGGTGCATTCCGAATATGGATAAATGAAGAGGCGTGGCACCATTCATGGCGGCACCGGAGGCCGCCACTTCTTCCAGCAGCACGGCGGCTTCCTGGATACCCTTACCCGCACCGCCATATTGCTCGGGAATGGCTATGCCTAACCAGCCGGCGCTGGCCATGGCATCGAAGAACTCTCCAGGAAACAACTGTTCACGGTCGTGGCGCTCCCAGTACTCATCGGGAAAATCCTTGCACAGCCGCGACACGGCCTCCCTGATCAGCAACAGATCCTCGCTCTCAGAAAAATCCATAGGGAATGCGCTAGCTCGTTTGCGCGGCCACCTGAGCGGCTACCGCGAGTATCCTGCGTGCCCGCTTCAGGTGGGCGACATCGACCATGGCACCGCGAAAGGAAAACGCCATCTTGCCTTCTGCCTCATTCTCTGCGAAAGCAGCCAGCAATTCCCTTGCCTCACTGACTACCTCTGCAGAAGGAGTGAAAGCCTCATTCACGATTTCAATCTGGTCAGGATGTATGGTGAGCTTGCCGGTGAATCCCATCAGCGCCGCATCATGACATTCCTTGCGCAAGCCTCTGGTGTCCTTGAAGTCCACATAAACCGAATCGATAGCCTGCACCTCGGCGGCACTGGCAGCGAGCAGGCAGATAGCGCGTACGAAGCGAAATACGTCGAGGTAGTTACCCTGCTCGTCTCGTTTGGCGTGTGAACCCAGGGCCGCCGCAAGATCTTCAGCACCCCAGGTAATCCCCGCCACCCTGCCATTGCCAGCCATCTCTGGTAACTGGAAAACTGCCTCCGGCACCTCCGTCCCGATTAGCAGCAGCGAAACCGATCCCCTGGCGAGGCCCTGCGCTTTCTCGGTGGCCGAGACCAGCTGATCGATGGCATCGACGCTCGCGCGGGTAGCGACCTTGGGCAGTACCAGGGCATCCGGGCGAGCAGCAACGATGGCCTCCAGGTCCTCCCTGCCCCAGGGCGTATCCTGGGGATTGATACGCACCAGACGTTCCTTGCCATTGAAATCGGCGTCCTGCAGCCAGTGCACAACGGCATCCCGGGCGGTCGACTTGTTATCCGCCGTTACGCTGTCCTCCAGATCGAGTATCAAGCCATCGGCAGGCAGGCCAAGTGACTTCGCAAACATTCGCTCGTTGCCACCCGGCACAAAATGCAGCGATCGACGAAGGCGGGGGATATCCTCGACCGAGTCAGTCATGGGAGATTTTTCCTTCGAGTTTCATTTTCAGCTTACTGCTCCCTGTTTCAGCATCATGCCTTTACGCAGGCAATCACACACGAGCTCATCTCGCTGGTTATAGGCCCGATGCTGGAACCACACGATACCACGATCCGGTTTTGAACTGGATTCCCGCTTATCGGTCACCGTTGTAGTAACCCGCAGGGTATCCCCGATAAAAACCGGGTTCGGGAATTCGGTCCGCTCCATGCCCAGATTACCCAAGGTGGTACCCAGGGTCGTATCGCCCACGGACAAGCCGATGGTCAGGCCCAGAGTAAAATAACTGTTCACAATAATCCGGCCGTAGGCCGTCTTCGCCGCAAATTCAGCATCCAGGTGCAGCGGCTGAGGATTGTGGGTCATGGCGCAGAACATCAGGTTGTCGGATTCGGTAATGGTCCGATGGGGTTGATGTTCAAACACCATGCCGATTTCCAGCTCCTCAAAATACTTTCCACCCAATCTTCTGCTCCGCTTACCTTAATGGAACAAGCATTGTAGTGGCAACTCAGGCGACCATCCATTACATTCACCCCCTGATAGAGGAAGCCACAGAACTATGAGTGATAACGATGTAAGGGCATGGATCGGCCGCCAGCAGCAGCTGACCGACAAGATCGACTGCAACAGGGCAAAGGCCATGTCTGCCATGTTGGATGACCCCGGGTACGACTTGAACCCCGACGCTCCGCTACCCCCCTTGTGGCATTGGCTGTATTTTTGGGAGCCAAGCCAAAACCGGGGGCTCGCCGCCGATGGCCATGCCAAACGCGGCAGTTTTCTGCCCCCCATCGAACTGCCGCGCCGTATGTGGGCCGGTGGCGAGCTGGAGTTTCTCCGCCCCCTGACCCTCGGCGCAGAGGTCGAGCGAAACTCGCGCATCGAGAATATCGAGAATAAAGAAGGAAGAAGCGGCAGCCTGAGTTTCGTGACTGTCAGCCATGAGATCAGCAGTGAAGGCACGTGCTGTATCCGGGAGAGGCAATCTATCGTCTACCGGGCTGCGGCCAGGCCATCAGCATCAGGCCCAGCGCCGTCCCCGGCCCCCGCTGGCAACTCGCCGCCCACACCCACAGCTGATTTCTCCCGCGAGATGCACGCGGACCCGCTGCTGCTGTTCCGCTACTCCGCCCTCACCTTCAATGCCCACCGCATTCATTACGACCGGGGCTACGTGACTGAAGAGGAAGGCTATCCGGGATTACTGGTACATGGGCCATTGTTGGCGACCCTGTTGGCTGGACTGGCCGTGGCGCAAAGCGCACAGAGCCGACTGAGCCGATTCGAGTTTCGCGCGGTCGCACCCGTATTTGATCTCGATCCATTCCAGCTCTGTGGAAAATACCCGGATGCAGGGGGTAAATCTGCACTCTGGGTCGCCAATAACAGGGGTGACATCTGCATGAAAGCCACGGCCACTATGACATCTTGAAGGTTCTTTATATCCGCTGCACTGTGCTAGAATGCGCCGCTCCGGAGAGATGGCCGAGTGGCTGAAGGCGCGCCCCTGCTAAGGGCGTATAGGTTAACCCCTATCGAGGGTTCGAATCCCTCTCTCTCCGCCAAACACAATAAACCCCGCTCAGCGGGGTTTTTTTGGGCCTAGGCTATGCAGTCCAGACCAAATCTAATAATAGATAAGATTTTCCTGTTTGATCCTAAAAGCACTCCCCCATACCCATCCTATTGTTTTTATTGGTTATTTTCACCAAGCCGATTAATTATTTCCATACATTGCAGTCAAAACTCACGCAAAAACATTAAAATAATAAATGCTAATCCCTGATCTAATAGTTAAGAAATGTACTCAGTCCTGACCGACGGATTTAAAAACATTAATCATCTTCTCCAGGTAGACTATGCTTTGCCGTGTACTGCAATCGGCGGGGACCTCTTCATATTCTCTACCCCAAGGACAGGCACTACATTTCAACAGCATGCAACATGAGCTCGCTGTAGAAATATTATCATCCATTTAGAGAATCGTCAGAGGCAGTGCCCACCAAATCGATTGGCACAATACTCCAATCTGTATTGTAAGTGATACTTCCTGCGTTATTGGTCTCAATCGCCCCCAAGAAATCAGGCGAACCAGATACATTATCTCCGACCGAATAGTAGCCAATTAGGGATCCAGTAACATCACCACTGCCATCTTTCATGATTGAGGTCTTAACATAATATTCAGACGCAGTAATGGCCTCCTCTCCGGGAATGCCATTATCATTCAAATCAATCCCAGCCGGCTCTTGCGATAATTGCTGTATCTCTATACTCGCACTTCCTAGCGGGAATAAGTATGAATACTCGATTTGAATTGAGCCATCTGCGAGTTCAGTCTCAATATATTTCATCCCGCTAGAATTCTCTAATCCGAAGAATTTGGCTAATTCCGCAGCATCACCATAGGCATACGCCTCATCTTCTATGTTAATAGCATTCACGCTTGGCGATAGTACCACTTCGGATGATTGTAAGTCCGGAGATTGGAGACTTTCACTCACAGTGATCGTGCCGAGATAATCATAATCATCTGAAGCATAGAAACTAGTTATCGTTGAGATTAGTGAATTATCTGTACTAGTGATCTGAAGTGATTTGACCAAGTAGTTAGCTTCTACAGACATAGGATCCGGAACTTCTATCGTACTTACAACTCCATCCTTATCCAAATCGATTCCAATAGGTTCATCACTACCTTGTTCAAATGTTTCAAGACTTAATCTAGCAATACCTAAATCAACCAAATATGAATAACCTATCAGAACAATGTTGTCGGAAGACGAAAGCTCAGTAAATCTGACTCCTTCCAAGCCTTCCAGCCCAAGGAATGATGCTATTTGAACTTGGTCTCCGTAAACATAGTCAGAGCTAGTTATTAATTTTGTACCCATATCCGTACCTGTATCCGTACCAGAATCTAGGGTGGAGAGATCCCAGAGGGTGAGATCGAGGGTTTTATACTGAGGAGTGCCTTGATCCCAGGCATGGAACACCCGTATCGACTCGACATTCTTAAGCGTCGCATCACCCAGATAGCGGAAGTTCGCCTTACCCCAGTCAGTACTCTCAACGCGCCAGCTGCCATTATCTTGACGAGTGACGGTGAACATTATCGCGTCAGAGTATTCGCCCGTTCCGTTGCCATCAGCATCCAAGACTTCAGTAGTGTCTGACACCGTATACGTCATGATGCTTTCATCGAAGC
>Ga0181582_10000062_pt1 | contig 60261 bp, 49 predicted proteins | sample 071ome_32_FD_132438 | JGI IMG/M metagenome (GOLD analysis project Ga0181582, IMG submission 132438) | Coastal salt marsh microbial communities from the Groves Creek Marsh, Skidaway Island, Georgia - 071405AT metaG (megahit assembly) | ecosystem: Environmental > Aquatic > Marine > Intertidal...
CGAGGTCGAGGTCGAGACGAAAGTGGCGAAAGAGGCGTTGTCTGCGTCGTTGGATATGTCTCCGGTGTTCGATTTGAACGTGCGGCCACCAATGCAGGTCACCCGGAAGGGCACGGCGGGCACGGCGCCGGCGCTGGCCGACGAGGCCTCGTCGATCGCGACCCGGGTGGCCGCGAAGGTGAGCAGGGCGACGAGCCTGGCGACCAGCGCGGCCGGTGACTCTGACGACGACGGCGTCGACAGGAAAGATAGCATCGCGGCGTTTCACTGATGATTTCCATCCCTCGAGCTCTCTCTCCAACTCCACCGACTTCCTTGACGAATCCTTGCACTCTGTAATTCCCTCCTTATACCTTCTCTCTGTGCAGTAGCCTCGGTTGTTCGAGCCTTGAACAGAGCAGGGGGAAGAGACGAACGCGGGTCGAGCTCCGTCTAGCAGACGTTGATCGATTCTTCGGCTTTGGAAACAGAGATGAGCTACGGCCAGGGTGGGTACGGCTATCAGCCGAACGCCAGCACGTACTATGGCCACGAGACGCCCATGAACTATGGCGGAGAGCAACAGGCGCCCCCGCAACAGAGGACGCAGCAGGATTGGACTGGAATGAACGTTCAACAAACCTCGCAGCAATTCCAGCACCAGAACGCGACGCAGCCTGCATACCAGGAGGCGACACAGGCGACACAGGCCGTCGATGTCCCCGCGATCAAGGAGATCGAGCGGTCTGCCGCGTTCACCTTCTGTCCATCGGTACGTTCTGAATCGATCGCCAGCTGCTCCACCAGCGGTCTGTTCTCCTCGTTCTCCTCGTTCTCCTCGTTCCTCGGCACCCGCCCGCGCTGGTCCCTGACTGACTCGCGTTTCCCATCCATCCCATCCGGTTTCCTCCCGCCTGCAGGCGCCGTTCGTGGCGGCCGGGTCCGTGGCGGGCGCGATCGACCTGTCGTTCAGCACGTCGTCGCAGCTGGAGATTTTCGCGCTCGACTATGCCACCTCGAACAGGCGCTTGCAGCCGATCGGTCAGGCGATCCAGGCGTCGGAGCGGTTTGCCAAGCTGTCGTGGGTGGACACGAGTGGGTCCGAGCTGGCCAACCTCGAGTACGGCATGTTGGGAGGGGGTCTGTCGGACGGTACGGTGTGCGTGTGGAACCCGGCGCCGATCATCGAGGGGACGTCGGCGCCGGACTCGGCGCTGTTGTGTAGGATGAGCAAGCACCAGGGGGCCGTGAGGGGGCTCGAGTTTAATCCGCTGAGTCCAAAGCTGCTGGCGTCAGGCGCGATGGACGGCGAGGTGTGCATCTGGGACCTGGCCACGCCGACGCAGCCGTCCCTGTACCCGGCCATGAAGTCGAGCGGGGGTTCCGTGGGGCAGGTGACCTGTCTGCAGTGGAACAGGAAGGTGCAGCACATCCTGGCGACGGGAACCTCCTCGGGGTCTGTGGTCGTCTGGGACCTGAAAAAGGCGAGGCCGGTCATCACGTTGTCCGACTCGAGTGGCAGGAGGCGGTGCAGCTCCATCGCATGGAACCCAGAGATTGCGACGCAGGTCATGGTGGCGTCGGACGACGACGTGTCGACCACGCTGCAGCTCTGGGACCTGAGGAACGCCGTGTCGCCGGTCGCCGAGCTGGCCGGGCACCAGAAGGGCGTGCTGTCCCTGGACTGGTCCGAACACGACCCGTCGCTGCTGCTGTCGTCTGGCAAGGACAACCGCGTGGTGGTGTGGGACGTTCCCTCCCGCCAGATTCGCCAGGAGATGTCTTCCGGCCCCAACTGGAAGTTCCAGGTCGAGTGGTCGAACAAGAAGCAGCCGGGCGTGTTCGCTGGGGCAACGTTTGAGGGAGTCATCGGTCTGCATTCGCTGTCGAGCCTCCCGGCCAACGCGTCGGTGGCCACCAAGCCGCTGGCGTGGGAGGAGAAGCCGGTCGCCGGCGCGAGCTTCGGGTTTGGCGGCAAGTTGCTCAAGGTCGTCAACTCGAGCCGCCAGCTGCCCACCGGCGAGACGGTCACGACGGCGTCCGGCGAGATTGATCAGCTGAGCACGGAGGGCGGCGTTTCCAAGCTGTCCCCCGAGTTCGAGAGCGTCATCAAGACTGCCGACAAGGCGTCGCTCAAGCATCTGTGCGAGGCCCGCGCGGCCGCCAGCCGCGACAAGGAGGACTCTGAGACGTGGACGTTCCTGATGACGCACTTCGAGGACGACACGCAGCGCGACCTGCTGTCCAAGCTCGGATTCGAGTCGTTCATCGCGGCGCCAGAGGGGGCCGTGCTCGACCAGGCGCACCACGGCGTCCACCACCAGGTCGAGCACAGCTTTGGCGAGATGGCGCTGGGCGACCAGCACTTCGGAAGCGTGCACCAGGGTACGGCCGGCAACGAACTCGCCAACGCGCTCGTCAACGGCGCGGGCGCCGGGGGCATCACCCCGCACGCCCACGACGATGGCGCGGCATTCTTCGACCAGGCGCCGAGCATGCCCACGTCTCCTGAAGCTACGTCCTTCTTCGACACTCTGGGATCGCCCAATGCGTCGATCGACCGCCAGAGGCCCAACGCGCGCGCGGCCGCCGCGTCGGGCGGTGCGGCCGCGCCCGAGCCGCGGGCGCCGCCCTCCCCGAAGGTCGAAGACGGCGCCCCTGGTCCGTCCGAGGACGAGCTTCAGAAGGCACTGTTCGTCGGAAACTACGAGCGTGCCCTGGATACGTGCATGAGCGCCAAGAGGTACTCGGACGCGCTCATCGTCGCCGCCATGATGGGCGGCGACGCATGGGAGAGGACCAGGACGCGGGTCATGACCGACCAGCCCAGGCCATACATGCGCATCGTTAACGCCGTCATGGACGGAGACTGGAAGGCGTACGTGGCGTCGCGGTCGCCGCAAAGCTGGCGGGAGACCCTCGCCGCGTTGCTGTCTTCCGCGCCGCAGGAGCAGTTCCACGAGCTGGCAAACGACTTGAGCAGCTCGCTCCTCAACGCCGGTTTGAGACACGCGTCGTTGATCTGCAGCATTTGCGTCGGCGACGTCGAGACTGCCGTGACGCTCTGGAACGAGGCCGCCGGACCCAACGCGAGTCCTCGTGCCAGGGAGGCCCTGCTGGAGAAGGCGGTCATCCTCGGCATGGGCGTCGACAAGAGCGGTACGAGCTCTGCGCTCGGAGACCTCCTCGCCAAGCAGGCCGAAGAGCTCGCCTCTGCCGGCCAGCTGTCGGCAGCCTACGACCTCCTGTCGCTGGTGCCTGGCGGGACGTCGGAGAAGGCCAACGACCTCCGGGACAGGCTCTACCGGGGCGGCGCCCTCGATCAGCCGCAGGCACAGCAGCAGCCGGTCGAGGCGGTCGAGGCGGCAGACGCGTTCCAGAACGTGGATCAGTACCAGCAGCAGCAGCAGTACTCGTCGCAGTCGTGGGATGCAAGCTTCCAGCCGCCGCAGCCGCCTGCCTCGTACACGCAAGAGACGTATCCGGCCGCCCCGCCGACCGGCGATATGGGAGGCATGGGAGGTGCGAGTGCCATGGGTGGCCAGGATTCCTATGCGCCCCCGACGGCGTACGGCAATGCCAGCGGGTATGCACCCTCGCCACACGGCATGGACAACCACAATCCGACGTCTCCCTACTCGACCATGTCGACATCGCAGCCGCCGAAAGCAAGCGTTTTCATGCCATCGCAGCCGGCCACGAGCGCGCCGCCCATGGCCTTCCCGTCCACAGGATCGGGCCAGTTTGGCGTGACGTCGCCGACCTCGCCTCAGAGCGCGTACAACCACCCGCCGCCGGTGCAGACCCATAGCATCCAGCCCCCTGCGCCCTCGCATTCGCAGGCTCAGCAACAGCAACAGCAACAGCAGCCAGAGCCTCAGGTGTTCCAGTCGTACGCGCCCACACCGAGCGCGCCCCCGGTGGCCGCCCCGGCAGGGCCGCCGACGAGCTTCAGCGCGCCGCCGCCTCCTGCGCAAGCCCCCCAGCAGGAGTTTGCGCAGCAGGAGACGTACGCGCCTGCAGCCCCGCCTCAGGTCTTCCAGCCCGCGCAGAGCGTTGGCTCTGGAGGGTACCAAACGGACATGAACCTGCCGCAAAAGTCGTTCTCGTCGACGTTCCAGCCCAGCGCGCCGGGGTTGAACGCCGCCGCCCCGTCTGGCCCGCCCCCTGCGGCAGCGCCGCCCAAGCCCACGGGCCCGCCGGCCGACGTCGCCCTCATGACGGCCGACATCTCCAAAATACCGGGCAACCTGGTGCCGATCGTGAACTCGTTCAGGTCGCTCTACCAGGCCGGCGAGCAGGTCGCAGCCACGCAGCCGGCTCGCAAGCGGGAGCTCGATGACGCGAGCAAAAAGCTGGGCGCGCTCGTCTGGAAGATGAACGAGGGCACCGTCAGCGACAGTGTCACATCCAAGCTCCTGTCGCTGGCCGCCGCGCTCGACGCGTACGACTACGCCGGCGCTGCCCACGTCCAGGTGCAGCTGACGACCGGCGACTGGGACGAGTGCTCGATGTGGCTGACGGCCCTCAAGCGGATCATCAAAATTCGACAAAGCAGCCACTGAGTTCATTTAACTGTTGAAAAGACTGAAGACTGAAGCGGCGAAATCAGGCAGATTGGCCGGAACTCAAAGGCGGCGCGTACCGGTACCGCTTCCACCAGCGACCGACGTGGAGCGCGTCCAGCAGGCGGGTCACGCCGAGGGCAAACAGTGTAAACACAAACCCGAAGCTCATAGTCAACGTCAGTGCCAGCCACATCTCGCCCAGATCGTCCACCGTCGAGCAACAGAAGAACCCGCGGACCTCGGCGTACGGGCCGTTCATCACGACCTCTGGCCGCAGCATATCGACGGCGGCTCGGAGCAGCCGCACGATCTCGTCCGCCTGCGCCGTAGCCGTGTCCACTTCCTCCTGGAGCAGCGCCCCGACCACCAGGCCCTGGACGCCGCTGCCGGCGATGGCCTCCCGGACAGCCGTCTTGACATCCTCGACGGTCTTCTCGACGTCGCGGACGTCCACTCCAAACGCGTCCTGCACCACGTCGTATACGTCTGAATACGGAGGCGAGTATCCAGGCGACGCCATGCCGACGTTGACGTAGTACTCCAGCACCCTGGACGTCGTCGACGATCTCGTCCCGTCGTCGACAATCTCGTCCACGACGTAGCGCTCGAGGTTGTCGCAGGTGTCGTCGGCGACGACGATCCCGCCGGTGTGCGCCACCATCACCGCGCTCGTGAGCACCATGAGCACCATGAGCAGGAAGAACGACAGCGAGTGGAGGAACGGCCATCGCACGAGCGCCATCGTCATGACGGCGACCGCGAACACGATGGCCAGCGCGTAAAGCACATACATGCCCGCCGCACGGTAGCTGTTGTATCGCTGCACGGGCGGCTCGTACGTCGCGATGGCATCGTCGATGGCCCCGATCACGTCCCGCTCTGCAGTATCGACGGCATCTTGTGCATCCTCCAGCAGCACCCTGAGGTCCCGCTGGATGTCGTCGATGGCCGCCTGGACGCTGTTTTGGGTGTCGACAAAGTTGACGACCGCGGACGTCAGCCCGCCCGACTGCAGCTGGTTCTCGATATTGGTCACCGTCACATCAAGCTCCAGACCGACATCGATCGCGCCCTGGACCGTGCGCAGGACGTCCTCAACGTAGCCGCGACCGCTGTCGGTAACGACGCCGACGCCGTCTGTGACGACGCCAGACCGGATCGTGGTGAAACCGTAGATGGAACATGCGACGACCCCGAGTCCCGTCAGAATGGCGCCCGTGAGGATGAGAAGCTGGCCCCGGGCCTGCTTGACGGTCGGCTTGTTGCTGGAGTACGAGTACGAGTAGGCGTTTTGATACGTTTTCTGGCCGGCCGCGTCGGCCGTCAGGCTCACCGTGTTGTTGATGGTGTTCTTGTTGGTCTCGTCCGTCAGAGCCGGCTCGGGGCATTTCTTCCCGCCGTGCATTGCGGCCCCTTCCGCCTCGAGACTGTACAGCCTGTCGAGCGGATGGGTCGACATCGATGACATCGGCGCCGTCTTTGTCGGCGGCACAAGCACCGGCACCACGGACCCTTGCTCGGTTGCTTCGTACAGTCTCACTTGTCCCAACGTGTGGGTCACAGGCGCCCTGCGCCGGCGGCGGCAGCAGCAGCGGCAGTTGACCACAAGCCTCCATACGATGAAAACGAGCAGGACGGCGGCAAACAGGCACAGCCCGGCGATCGACGGCGCCGCGGCCGGCCAGACCTGGCGAACGAGCGCGTTGCACGCGTGAGGGGTGAGGGAGTGAGGGAGTGAGGGAGTGAATGAGGGTGGGGCGCGTGGGACGAGGTCAACTACCCACCGTGCCCGTGTAGTACTCGATTGAAACGGGGTCGTAGAACGACTGGGTTATGCGTGCACGCATTCCCACGTGGGAAGAACGAAGAGGAGTGAGTGAGCGGTTGGGTCGGTGAAAGAAGCAGGCGAGCGAGCAACGCACGTCGTTTCCTCTCGGGGTCGAAGTGAGTGAGTTGACCAGGCCTCGAGCGACGGTGACGTCGCACTGGGCGTACGCTGGTGTATCCATGGCTTGACCTCCGACGCGTCGGACGATTTCCCCTCGACGATCGGTGGTTCGTTCGCTGTGTTGAACGGACGAACGGCGTTGTTCAATTTTCCACGAGAATACTGACTGTAAAATACATGATACAAGTGCGAATCTCTGAAGAACAGAGCCCAAGGAAGGAGTAGGGAGGACCAAAGGAGGCGGTTTCAACCGTCAGTCAGGCCGGTGGTTCGGGCGAGCCGAGAATCTCGTCGACGATGAGGTCGCCAGATCATCGTTTGCGGTCATCTGGTGGTCGGTTCTTCTGTTCGGTTCGCCGACTGTCCTCGCGCTCACTTCGCTGAGAGCGACCACGGCCGACGCCCGCCGACGTCTTCCGACTGTCGGACTCGACGTCTTTCGGGAGAGAGAAATACTCGGGAGCAGAACGACGTAGCCCGCCGCTGTCTCGGAGCTCCAGCGTCGGGCTGCGACTCACGATGGTGGCGATGCTTCTGAAGGATGGGCTGTCTTGCGGTCCTCGGAGCTGGATCGGAACGTGCCGCGGCTCATCGAACTCGTGGGCCGGTCGAAGCACCAGCTTCTCACGAGTCGCTCGCCTCGCTCACGCTCCTGCACTTTTTGAATTGATTCTGGGCTTGCTTGACAGGCTGCCTGCCTCGCCCAACGCGCGAATACCAGTCCCCACCGTCGAACGGTAACACCAACCACGAATCCAACTGCACGAATTCAGCGCCGCGTCGCTCATATATGGCGATCAGGACCATGAAACTGGCGTCATACACGACCTCCGCGGCCCTGGTGGCCGGGTATGCCGCTGTGCTCCTTGCGCTCGCCAACGCGGTGCCAACCGCGTCCGCCCAGTCGCTCTCGGGCGCTACGTTTGACAGCTGCGTGCAGCTCTCGAATGACCTCCAGATGCACTACACGATCACCGGAGACACGATGGATCTCGTGATGGAGGGCAGGCTCCCGGACCCGACCGTCGACTCGTGGTACCTATCGTACGGTGGGTACTGACCTCGACCGACGTGCGCGTGCACGCCCAGACTCAATTCTATCTCGCGCTACGCGCTTCGCTCGTTCGCCAGGCTACTCGGACGCGACGGCCAGAGGCTCGGAAATGGTCGGTGGGACTGCCGTGCTGGGCGGTCTCGTCAACGGGGAGTGTTTCGGGTACGATTACTACCTGGACGGCACGCTGGAATGCAATTACGCGATGGGGTACGGGGCCTGCCCGACGTTTGTGTTTGACAGCTCGAACGCCGGCGCCTCTACGGCGAGTCTCGTTGAGTGTGAGAAGTCGGGCGATACGTTGGCGGTCAGGATGAGCAAGAAGCTCGGGGTCGACGAAGCCGGGATCCCTGGGACGGCTTGGCCACTCGACGCCTCCAAGTTTGCGATGTGGGCATACGGACGGGTCAACCCGTCCTCGACGGCGGAGCAACCCGTGGCCTTGGACCATTCCAGGGAGACGCCGAGGATTCCCGGGCTGAAGATCGAGCTCGGTGTGCCGCAGAACTCGTGCACGGGCTCGTTCGGGTTTGTCGGCAGGGGCGGGGCGCCCGAGCCCGTGACGCCCGAGCCCGTGACGCCCGAGCCCGTGACGCCCGAGCCCGTGACGCCCGAGCCCGTGACGCCCGAGCCCGTTCCTGCGGTTCCCGCCGCCCCTGTTGCGCCCGCCGCCCCTGTCCCGCTCGAGTGCACGATGGACGTGGACGGCATCAGGCAAAGCTTCCAGACGTGCTCGCCCGTCAACGGGGTCGGCACGAACTTTAACATCATGTGGAACCTGACTGGGGATCCGAACGATCCAAACAGCACGATCATGACCATGGGTATGACTGCCACGATGCCCAACCAGTACGTGTCGGTCGGCTTCCCGAGCAAGCCCAGGTCCATGAAGAACGCGGCAGCGATCATCATGGCCAATAACGGCGCGGGGTCTTCGATCAAGCAGTACTACATGACTGGCTACGACGTTCAGGACGTGTTCCCCAGCGATCAAGGGATGAATCTGTTGGACCTGATCGAGCCGAGCTCGGCTAACGGTGAGATTTCGGGCATGTTCACGGTGCGCCTGCCGTATCCCGTCCCCCTTACTGTCTACGACTCGAACGCACTGCGTCGTCGCCTTTTGCACAACGACGACGACGACCGCGGCGAGGGGGGCGACCGCGGCGAGGGGGGCAGGGATTCCCGCAACGGCCCTGGCAGCAACCCCGGCAGCCCGGGGGCAGGCGCGCAGACGGCTATCGCGGGGGGCTACACGGGCCCTATGGCTTCGTTCCCGATGATTTTCGCGGCTGGCGACGTCAACCCCGATGGAAGCCTGCGGCGACACTTTGACGACGGCGCCGCCAACATGAACCTCGCGTACGCGATGACTGCCAACGGCGTGGCCATCAACGGCGACGTGACGACGGTCGAGGACGAGTCGATCAAGGTCGCCCACCAGGTCATCATGGCCGTCGGCTGGGGCGTCCTGATCCCTCTGGGCATCGTCGGGGGCCGGGCAAAGATGCAGCTCGCCGCCCCCAAGTGGTACAACGTCCACAGATACCTGCAGACCATCGGGTACCTGATGGGTCTCGTTGGTGTCGGCCTCGGGTTTGGCATCACCAAGTCGTGGGACGTGCTCTACCCCGTGCATCGCGACCTCGGCATCACGATCACGGTGCTCGCCACCGTCCAGGTCTCTGCGCTCCTCTGGAAGCCCGCGCCGGGCACGTCCCTCCGCGCATACTGGAGTCCGATCCACATCTGGCTCGGCAGGTCGACCGCGCTCCTCGCCATCGCCAACATCTACTACGGCATGCTCGGCCAGGGCGAGTACAACGTCGAGACGTGGGCGTGGGCCGTCTACACGGCCGTGCTCGGCCTCATCGTGCTCCTCGGCGTCTACTCCGAGTGGCGGGAGATCGTGCTCCGCCGAGAGGCGAGGCAACGGGAGGCGGACACGGACGCGGAGAGGGGGTCGGTGAAGATGAGCGCGCCGGCGAGCGAGCGGGGCGACGGCGACTCGTTCAAGTCGAACGGCACCGGCAGCTCGTGAGCGAGCGGGTGGGAGAGCGGTACTACTACTACTACTACTACTACTTTTATCATTACTGTCTATGTTTATGTGAAATCAAGACTCCAGTGACTGGAGGACTGGAGTGCACTCCCGCCCAGGTGTGGCCACCTGGACGCTGTCACAGCTGAAAAAACGAAGTTTGTCCCCGGGGAGATGATCCGTCTCTACAGCGTCCGGGTACGTCGACACACACATCATCACAGGACATTCCTTGGGCGCCATGCGTGCCGTTTTTGGCGCTTCCAGGCGGCTTCAGACGCTTGTGTTTTCGAATTCGTGAAACGCCCCCTCACGCACCCCACACCACCCACCCACCCATCTGCACCCAGGACAAGCAGAAGGCCGATGCGGAGGCCGCGGCATCGGGCACCAAGACGCAGTCGCCCGGCGCCCTCCGGGCCCAGAAAGACCTCGGCGAGCTCGACCTGCCGAAAGGCGGCAAGATCAGGTTCCCAGACGGAGAGGAAAAGTTCATGAACTTTGAGTTCGTGCTCAAGCCCGACGAGGGCATGTACAAGGACGGCATATTTTTGTTCACGTTCAGCATCCCCGATACGTACCCCCACGACCCGCCCAAGGTCAAGTGCCTCACCAAGCTATACCACCCGAACATCGACCTCGACGGAAACATCTGCCTCAACATCCTGCGCGAGGAGTGGTCGCCCGTGTTGAGCATTTCATCCGTTATTTATGGCCTCCATTTCCTGTTCTTGGCCCCCAACACCGAGGACCCGCTCAACAAGGACGCCGCCGCCGCGCTCGAGAAGAACCCCACCAGCTTTGCCTCCAATGTCAAGGCATCCCTGACGCGGGGTGCGAGCATCCAGGGCACGTACTTCCCGCCGGCCAAGGGCACCGACACGCAGACCGTGTGATGTGTCCGCAGACGGACGCGCGGCAATGTGCAGAGGCGCGGTGTTGTGCGTCGCGGTCTCTGACGAACCGAAACGAACCTATGGACACGGCCATGTAACGAACACCCCGACACGCGACGACGACGACGACGACGAGAAGGAGGAGGAGGAGGGGGGGGGCTGCTGCTGCTGCTGCTGACGATGGATGAGCTTCCTCCCTCTGGCACCTTCTCCTCTTCTCCTCTTGCCGTCCGTCCGCTACTTCCTCCGCACTTCTTTCTTTCAGAGTCAATAACACAGGTACGTAACAGTCCCGACGGGGCAAAGAGCGCCCCGGGCGGCGGAGACGGCGGCCATGAGCCGCGAGCCTTTTTTCCGCCGCAAAGCTTGGAGGTCGCCATCCGTCCCGCTCGGCCGTTCGATCGCGTTCGCGCCGCTCGAACTCGAACGTATCACGCTGTTGGTATCATGCCGTGACGCGTGGCGGTTGGCGGCGGACAGCCGAGCGGGACGGCGTCGTTCATCCGGAGGCGTTCCTTTCACGGGAATTTCCCGCGCTGTCCGGCGGTCGATCTCCCCACCGCGCCGCGCGTCGTCGCTGGTCAATGTCGGGACGACGACCGCGCGGCCGCGGCCATCCCGGCGGCCGAGGGCGAACGCACGGCGCGTCGACGAGAAATTCCGCCTCGTCCTCCCACTCACTCCTCGAAAATAACGACAACACGACAGAACGACGAAGATGGCTGACGCCCCGAAGAAAAGGTCTTTCAGGAAGTACTCCTACCGCGGAGTCGACCTCGAGCAGCTGCTCGACATGTCGAACGACGAGATGGTCGAGCTCTACGGAGCGCGCCAGCGCCGCAGGTTCCAGAGGGGACTCAACAGGAAATGCATGGCCCTGATCAAGAAGCTGAGGAAGGCGAGGAAGGCCGTTGAGGGAACTGGCGAGAAGCCGGAGCCCGTGCGCACGCACCTGAGGAACATGGTGATCATCCCGGAGATGATCGGCAGCGTGGTGGGTGTCTACAACGGAAAGACCTTCAACCAGGTCGAGATCAAGCCCGATATGCTCGGCGACTACCTCGCCGAGTACAGCATCACGTACAAGCCCGTCAGGCACGGACGTGCCGGCATCGGCTCCACCACCTCCTCCCGCTTCATCCCGCTCAAGTAAAGTAGCGTGATATTGTAACTATTTATTCGATCATATGGATGGATGGATGGATGAATGGATGTTTACAGCGAACAGCGAACAGCGAACAGACGGCGACAAACGCAACGCCTACTTCTTGCCGTTCTTCTTGGCGGCCTGGGCGGCCTCCTGCTTGGCGTAGTAGTCCTGTCCGAGCCTCCAGAGCACGGAGAACATGAGTCCCTGGATACCGTTGGAGATGATCTTGGTCTTCAGCCCGCGGCCCATGAGGCCGAGGACGCCGTCCTTGGCGACGACTTGCTTGACGACCTCCGGGTACGTCATCGGCACCGTCGCCGTCTGCTTGGTCGTTTTGACGACGCGGATCGAGTTCGAGACGGTGTCGGAGACGGCGCTCGCGCAGAAGCCGATGAACGCGGCCCTCGTCAGCTTCTTTGGCAGGTCATCGTAGACCGGCAGGGCCGAGTTGAGGAAGTTGTAGGTGGCGAACCAAGGGTAGTGTCCGGCAAACGTGGCGGCAGAGGCCGCCAGGGCGCCGTGATAGAGCACCTGCGGGCCTCCGGCCCTGACCTTGGCGCCGAGGGCCGGGAGGCCCCGCTTGCCCTCGACCTGCATGATGGTCTTCATGGCGTCGACCGGCATCAGGAAGATGCGGAACAGGCCGGCGGCAGCAGACGCGGCGAGGGTCTTGACGCCGACCGGGAGGTCCCTGGTGTTGGGGTGGCTGTCCATGAACGCCAACACACCGGTGTTGGCGGCCGTGTCACCGAAGCGGGACAGCGGCCCCTGGAGGAGGGCCGGGCCGACGCCCTGGTAGAACCTCCCGATGCCTCCCTCGGCGTACAGGGTCTTGAGCGCCTGAGTGGTGGACATGCCGTAACGGTACTGGTAGTTCACGGTCGTCCTCAACCACATCAGGGACAGCACCTGGATTCCCATCGCCGCGGCTCCCGGGATGCCCCCTCCGAGGGCCCGCTTGCCGGCCTTGCGGAGGATCTCGCCAACGTCCGGGGTCTCCTCCTTCGCGGCGGCCCTGGCGCTGAGCTCGAAGACCGGGTTCTGCATGCCATTCTTCGCGGCCCCACGCTTCGGCAGCGTGATGGAGACCGTCGGCTCCTCGCGGCTCTGGACGGCGACGAACATCGTGAAACCTGACGGCGTTGATTGCGCGGTGTTGCTTCGGCGGGTTAGTTGGACCGATGCGATTGCCGTATCGGAACGCCTACACGAGGACGAGACGACGATACGCGGGCACGTACGGTCAACGAGGGAAAAACTCGGCTAGATTCGAGTGAGATTGGGAGAGTCAAACGCGGAGTCGACGTGAGGTAGCTGGTCGTCTCGACGAGGGTGATGGTCAATAGTATGAGTATCGTAAAGAGAGATAGAGAGAGAGGACGGGCGCCGAGCATGGGCGATCCGCACCGAGACGAGAATCGGAGATCGGGGGCCTCGTTCGAGACGAGGGGTGGGTGAAGACCGGCGGTCGTGACATTCGTCGTTATCATCTACCGGTACGATATTATTAAACCAGTCATTATTATCTTCTTCTCCTACTGTACAGTATCGTCGTCGGCTACAGATGGGTTGTCGTCAGTTGCGTGTTTGGTATTGTACATGTCCCCGCTCGCGTTTCGTTTCTCATCGCCGGGCGCTTGTTCTTCATGGTACAGTTCTCCTCCTCCTCCTCCGTACAGTTCTCCTCCGTCCATCTTCTACAGGCTGACTTGGCGGAGCTTGGACGTGAGTCCAGACAGGTTTCCGCGGATGGGCATGAGGTTGCCCTGGGAAGCGGGCGACGGGGCCGACGCGGCAGACACGGGCGTCGCTGTGACGTAGTGCACCTCGACGGCGTCGCCGTTCTTCAAACGGGCGCCGAAGTTTCCGGGGTGGACTTCGACCCTGTTGACGATGATCCTGGCCTCTTGGCTCGACTCGGCGTCGCTCAGCAGCTCGGCGACGGTGGTGCCTTGGGCGACAGTCTCGACGGCAAAGGTGCCTCCGCGGACGAGGGCGACGACCACGCGGGCGTTGGCGTCCTCCACGTCCGGAGGCGCCAGCACCTGGCCGCTCTCCTCGATGTACTGGTGGAACGACTTGGTGTTGATCTCTCTCTCGTTGTCCTCGTTCTCCTCGCGCGTCTTTGCCGCCTGCTCCTTCCAGGCGGCCATGATGCGCTCGAGGCTCTTGTCCTCCGTGGGAGAGCCGGACGGGCGGAACTTCTGGTCGATTCCGACGTGCTTCTGCGTCTCAAACTTGGCCCAGTTGGTGGCGCTCCCCTCGTTGGTGGCGGCGTTCATGCTGGACGCCTTGGTCGCCTTCTTGGGGTCCACCTCCTTGTACTTCCAGTGCGAGGCGTGGGCGCCGTACTCGGCCAGGTAGTGCATCTTGTCGGTCCGGATCTGGATCTCGACCAGGTGCCCGTCGCCGGGATCGGCGATGACGTGCAGCGACTGGTATCCGTTCTTCTTGGGCTCCTTGATGTAGTTCTTGGTCCGTCCGACCACCTTCCACGAGGTCTCGACGGCGCGGAGCACCCTGTAGCACTCCTCCCGCGAGCTCACGATGACGCGCAGCCCGCGAACGTCTTGCACTTCCTCGGCAGAGTATCCTTTCTTCTGCATCTTGCACCAGACGCCCCACAGGTGCTTGGGCCTCCCCGTCAGGTCGAGGTGATCGATGTCGCTCTCCTGAAGCGTGGATCGGAGGCCGTCCATGAGCTTCACGAGCGTCGTGGGCTCCTGGGCCGGGCGCAGGGCCCTGGACAGCACCATGTGCTCGGTCGGCAGCAGGCAGCTGAAGCTCAGGTCCTCGAGCTGCGACTTGATGGACCAGACGCCAATCCTGTTGGCCAGCGGCGCCCACACGTTCATGGCCTGGTGCGCGACCTTCTGCACGTACGTGTTGTGGACCATCGACGGGTCGTGCCTGACGGCGTCGGCGCACAGCTTGAGCTCCGCGAGTGCCACGCTCAGCCGGACGAGCAACGCCTTGGGCGACGCATGCGACAGGAGCAGGGAGATGAAGTCCAGGCACTGCGGCGACGTCTCTTGCGGGGCGCACACCCGCATGGCCACCGGACTCAGCTGCTCGAAGCGATGCAGCAGGAACGACATGTGGGACCCGCTCTTGACGTGCTCCACGGCCTGCTCCGATCCCAGCATGGGGCGCATCTGGGCCTCGGTGAGCATCCTGCCGTCCAGGCAGTCGTGGAGGAGCGCGGCCGAGACGGCCGTCTCGTCCGCACCGAGGTTGGCGAGGATGACGGCAGAGCTGACGCACTTCTCGAAGGTCGGCCCGGGCACGGCACCCGAGTTGACGTTGCCGTCGTGCGCAAGGCGGGACATGTTGAACGCCCTGACGACCAGCGATTCGTTGAAGACCGAGTACCGCCTTTGGAGGTCCCCGAGTAGTGTCTCAATGTGCCCATTGCCGTCGGTGCTGCCGTCGGACGGCGGCGCCTTGGGCGGCGGGCTGGCGGGGGTCAGCGAGCCGAGCCCACCGAGCCCGTTGTGCTCGCGGTCGCTGCTGTTCCGCGACGCCTGCCGCCGGAGCAGGGACGAGGAGCTCGGCGGCGAGCGGGCCCGTTCGAGCGTCGCGATGCCGCTCGCGCACGCGGCCCCGCCCAGCGACTGGGTCAGCAGCGACGGCCTGGCCTCGTCCTCGGCCTTGGGACTCTCGGGCCTCTTCTTGCTGTCGAAGTCGAATCCTTCGATCTTGACGAAGGACTCCGTCACAAAGCCGCGCTGGGACGAGCTCGAGCTCAGGGCCGAGGTCCTGCTCTGGTCTCTCATCATAGACCCAGAGACGGACCCAGAGCGGGAGTAGCTGCCGTTCGGCGATCCGTAGTAGCCCGAGGCATCGCGGGCGGACGAGGACGCGCTGGTCGCGATGTTGTGTGACGACACCTTTGGAACGGCGACAGGCAGCACCATTGTGGTGGTCTACGTCGTTGGTTGTGTCAGGAGAGAAGGCGCCACGTGTCTCCTTCCTCTCGAGATTCGTTTCGATCCTCCTATGGTCCTCTTCGTCTTTCTCTGAGGGCGGGTTGCCTCGAAGATATCGAATACACTGTTATAGGAGACCATACAGACGACGTGTTCGCGAGGTGAGGTGGCAGGTTCGCGGGCGTGAAAAATTCGATTTAGGGCGGGAGCCCTGCTCTCGGCCGCCCCGCCGTTTCCGATCCGAACCGGAGCCTCGACAGGTCCGACTCGCCGACATACGACGCTCGTGGACGAGATACGGAGCGCGGCGAGCCGTGAGAGGCCAAAAGTCGAACCCTCCCTGATTACCGAACATTACAGAATCGAGGGTTTCGTCCGAGTTCGACCGTCAAACCGGCCGCGTACGTACCTTCTAGGTGATATACAGTACAGTAGGTTATATATACAGGGTGGAAATTCGTTTTTGCTTTACGGGTATCGTCGCAGGGGGCCTTTCCCCTCGAAAGCGTCGCTTCCCGAGACCGACGAAGCTGATGAAGGTGATCATCAGTCAAGCTTTTCACCTTGGCGCGGCTGCCAGTCGCGTAGCTTCCTCGCGAGGACTCGATCGTCGTCGAAACCAGGCAACGTTACAAAGCTCAGAACCCACCACCACCGCCGCCGAACCCACCGCCACTGCCGCCGCCCCCGAGCAGCGTCGTGTAGCCCTGGACGACCACCCACCCGACCGCCAAGAACAGCACGAAGGTGATCGCGTCGTCCTTAAAGGTATCCCCGCCCTGGAAAAACTTCGTCGGGTCCGTCGGGTCCGGCACGAACTGCTCGTCCTCGTCCAAGCTCCCGAGCACGCTCGACACGCTCTTTTCGATCAACTCGCTTCCCCTCTTGCGGGCCTCTCTGCTCTTCTGGACGCCCGCCCACGCCAGCCTCGCGGCGTTGTACGCAGGCTTGGACAGAAGCGACCGGACGTTCCACGAATCTTCGCGCTTTTCGATCTGTCCCGTGAGCAGGTTGAGCGTCACGGTGGTCTTCATGGCGACGGAGACTGGCGTCGGGCTCTTCGAGTTGGGATCGAGCAGTCCCTCCAGCTCGTACTCGATGACCGCCTGTCGCGAAGGCGGCGCGTCGAGCATGTACATCTTCGTAATCGTCACCGACTTGGCCTTGCAGAAGGACGGGACGAAGTCCGCTTTGAACTGGTCGATGCCCTTTGTCGTACAGTACCTGTCTTTGTATTCCACGTCCCGGGAGAGCAGCGAGGTGGTCCACACGCCTGGCGAACGAGCAAAGCGCGTAGCGCGGGTGAGAGCGTCAGGAGGGGGTGAAAAAATCAGTGACTTACCGTTGCCCCGCTCGATGTCCTTCGCCAAGGCCTTGACCGTCAGCTCGACCGCCGGGGAGCTGGTGCACGAGAAGTCGTCGCAGTACGACGGGGGAAGGTTGTCGACCGACATGTCATCCACGTTGTTTCCCCCGGCGGAGGTGATCGTTCGTTCACGGGTTCTAGTTACGCTAGTGGTATAGGAGACGGCGGGCCTCGCGCTGGGTGGGTGGCGGAGGAAGGAGGAGGACGAGGACGAGGAGGCAACCGCGTGCCGGTGCGGGTGTGGTCGCATCATCGTCGGCGGATACGTCGTCGGTCGCACGGGGATATGGATACCGACGCGTGTATGCGTTGCGTTGGGAAAACTGTGGGCCCGCACACGAGTGTGTGATATACCGAGCCCGAACACGAGTGGTTCAGATTTAGATTGACTCGCCGAGTCGGTTTCCGGAACCGTTTGCTGGGTTCATTTGCGCATACGAGGCGATGGGAGACTTCCTCGATGACTGTCTGAACCTCGAGTCGCAGGTACGTACGGGCGGTGTCGCGGTAGACGTCCGAGCCGTCCCCCACGACGGCTCTAACTCGTAGTTACGTGCGCTCGCTCAGTTTTATCAGAGCGGCTTCGAGCAGGGCCAGGAGGACGGTCGCGTCCTTGGCCGTGACGAGGGCCGAATACTGGGTATCAAGGAGGGATGGGACCTGGGATTCGAGCTTGGCTCGTACTTGGGCGTTGCCGAGGCCCTCCGCGCGAGGCGGTCGTCCAAACGGGCCGAGGACGGGGCTTTAGCGGCGGAGAGAAAGCTGGGGCGGCTCGTGGACACCGTGTACGATTCGCTGATGGCGTCGTCGCTGGGCAGCGGACGGGAGGTGGCGGTGCACGGTGGCGATATGCAGCGGGGCGACGTGCACCCGCGGAACGAGGAGATGCAGGCGTTCGTCAAAGACGTACGGGCGAAGTTTCGGATGATCGTGGCGCTGGTGGGGGAGGAGGAGCGGCGGCGAATCAATCGGTTCCTCGACGGCGGGAGTGGCGTTGGCGGTAGCGGGACGGTCATGACCATGGACTTTTAACGAAGCTTGGTTGGCAGGCTAACCACGGAGGCTCCAAAGCAAATCCCTCCTCCTCGCCGCGACAAACGAAAGCGACGACTCTCGCGCGTGCGAAAAGAAACTTCGTCTCATTTCGCACACCAGCCATGGCCGCGACGATCCGTGCTCGCGCTCGCTCGCTCTCGGCGCTGTTGAGGGCCGCAGAAAATTTCCAGTCCACCTCCGTCTCCGGCAGTACGAGAGCCATGTCCGCCCTCACCAAGTACGTCGACGAGTCGGCCATCGGCGCGCCGGCAAAGCGTAAGGGCTCGCACACGAGCCCCGCGCCGCCCCTGGTGAAGAGCATCCTGGACGGCAAGATCGCCGACACGATGTACGTGCACGGCCCGGGCGGCACCCTCGTCGGCGAGGACTACAACGGGAATCGCTACTTCGAGCGGCCAGACGGGCAGGCAGGACGGAGTCGGTGGGTGGTGTACAGCGGCGCGGCGCATCACTACGAGAACCAGAACCCGACGAGCGTCCCGCCCGAGTGGCATCAGTGGCTGCATTACATCTCGGACGAGAATCCGGTCAATTCGCCGGGCGAGAAGAAGCCCGCGTTTGTGACCGCGACCGTCGGGCATCCGAGCTACGAAAAGCGGGCCGGCGTCGAGAAGTACCAGCCAAAGGGGGCGTGGGCGTGGAACGCAAAGGGCGGCAGGCGGAACTGGCGGAAGTTCGAGGCGTGGAAGCCATAGGGTGATTGTATGGAGTGATGTATATACGGTGATTTGTCACAAAAGAGAAAGACGTCAATTGAGTCAGTCAGGGGTGTCAGTCGGGCGTTCAGTCGACGGAGATCCGCTCAACGCCTTCGGCGTCCGCGCTGACCTCGGCCTGCTCCTCGACGTAAATCTCGTTGACGTCTTTCCCCACGAGCACCTGCCTGGTCTGCGAGTCAATCGTCTCGCGCAGATCGTCGTTGGTCTTCAGCGTCTCGAGGGTCTTCTCCCTGCCCTGGCCGAGCCGCTCCTCGCCGAAGAAGTAGTACGATCCCCGCCGTTGCACGACGCCCGTCGCCTCGGCGGCGTCCAACAGGCACCCGTTGGCGGAGATCCCAGAGCCGAACATGATGTCAAACTCGGCCAGCTTGTACGGCGGCGCGACCTTGTTCTTTGTGATTTTGGACTTGACGCGGATGCCGATCTGGCCCTCTGCGCCCGCCGAAATGCGCTCCTTGATCCGCACCTCCATCCTCACGCTCGAGTAGTATTTGAGCGCCTGTCCGCCTGAGGTGACCTCCGGGTTGCCGTAGATCACGCCCACCTTCTGCCGCAACTGGTTCAGGAAGATGATCGAGCAGTTGTGCCTGGACGCGTTGCCGGCAATCTTCCGCAGCGCGGCACTCATCAGCCTGGCCTGCGCGCCCACGGTCACCTGCCCGATCTCGCCCTCGATCTCCGCGCGCGGCACCAGCGCGGCGACCGAGTCGACGGCGATCATGTCCATGGCCGAGCTGCGAATCAGCTGATCGGCCACCTCGAGCGCCATCTCGCCCGAGTCCGGCTGACACAGGTACAACGAGTCGATGTCCAACCCGAGACGCTTGGCGAACAGCGGATCAAACGCGTGCTCGGCGTCGATGAGCGCCACGTTGCCGCCGTTCCGCTGGACCTCTGCCAGCGCGTGGAGCGCGAGCGTAGTCTTTCCAGCGCTCTCGGGGCCATAAATTTCAATCACGCGGCCCTTTGGATAGCCCCCGCCCAACGCCAGGTCGAGCGTCAGCGCCCCGCTCGGGGTCACGGCCACCTCTCCAAACGTGTTGGACCCGAGCTTCATCACCGAGTTCTTCCCGAACCGCCCTGCTCGCGTGAGAGAACGAGAGTAAGAGAGTGAGAGAGAAAGGGAGTGAGCGGATGGTGGATCGGCGGGCGAAAGCTCTTCAACACCCACCGTTGATCTCCTTCAGTGCGTGGTCCAGCGCCTTCGCTCGGGCGGACGACGAAATCTCGCCCTGGTCCTCCTGGTCCTCGCGGTCCAGCGCCGCCGCCTTCGGCACCGCAGCGAATCCCCTCAACAGCGTCTGCGGGCATGGACGCGCGAGGCGCCTGAGCAGCAGAGACGACGACATTACGGATTTGTGCCCGGCGTTCAAATTCATGTGGATTTTCCCGTGCCTGGAACTCGTTCGTTGCTCGTTCGTCGTTACTGTGGGTTAAGATGAAATTCAAGACAGATTTGTTTGGGGTGGCGTGAAGAAGACGCCCGCCTAGGGAGCGGGAGAGCAAGCAGAGAGAACGGGAACCCTCGTTCGAAACGGCCCCTCATCCCAGCCCACCCCCACCACCGGTTGCATTCGAGTCTTCCGTATCCAGGCCGGTTGACGACGGCGGGGTTGGCCGGCGCTCGATGAGGTTGGTCGGCGCGCTGTACACGTAGTCCGGGATCGAGTACAGGACCCCCGTCTCGTCGTACAAGAGCGTCATCGTCTCGTTGGCCACGATGACCCCGGCCGCCTCGAACATGAGCACCCCGTTCTCCAAGTCCGTCTCTGATGCTGCCTTGATTGTGTCCCAGATGACGCGGTTTCCCCCAAAGTGCGGCTCGGTGTCAAAAAACTCGGCCCGTCGACGCTCAAGCTCCTCCTGTGTCATCGGCTTCTCTGCCTTCCACCGCGGCCGCGTGACCTTCTTGACCGTCGGGACGGCGTTGTAAGGCGCCCGGGAGGACCCACGGCCACCAGCACCGTCGGACGTGAACGGCAGGGACACGCAACACCCCATGTCGACAACTCGGTGCGCTTTACTTTACCCCGCGACGCGTCAGAGGTTTACCGCTTCAGGTTCACCGCTCGCGCATGCGTGTGTGGGTTCTCGGGACCCGTGTGTTTACGACGGCTGCTGCTGTTGGCGGCCAGACAGACACAGCCCGAGGAGGGGGCACCTTGCGTCGCGAACACCACAAAAATTCAGCCCCCCCCCATCACCCGAGAATGCTCGTCTCTTCGGCGATCAACATCAGCAGGACACGGACGGCACTCGGACCCATCGCGAGAACGCAGCGATCGAGGCTCCTGACGACGAAAACGACGACGACGACGAGAATGGCAGCGGCGATGACCACACAGGAAACCACCAGACAGACCTACGACCGGTGCGTACTGACCAGACTCGGCTCTTGGCTCCCGGCTCCCGGCTCTCACTCGCGCTTCGCTCGTTCGACAGCCTCGCGAACATGTTGCGTGATACCGCGGCGCTCGGCGGGATCAGCGGCCTGCTCGGCTGGGACGAGATGGTGATGATGCCGCCCGGCGCGTCCGCCTCGAGGTCCCGGCAGAAGGCGGCGCTTTCTGCCGTGCTGCACGCCAAGAGCACGGATCCCGAGCTGGGCGAGCTGCTGAGCCAGCTGGCACAGGCGGACGGGCTCTCGGAGTGGGAGGCGGCGACGGTGCGCAAGGCGGCCAAGCAGTACAAGAAGGACACCGCGCTCACGGAGGAGTTTGTGCGGCGCGAGAGCGCCCAGGAGACAAGGGGCTACACCGAGTGGGTGAAGGCGCGTGAGGCCGACGATTTCACCTCGTTTGCGCCCGTGTTGAGCGAGTGGGTGGAGCTGAAGAAGGAGCGTGCGGCGATGGTGAATCCGTCTGGTCGGGCGTACGACACGTTGGCGGACGACTTCAGCGCCGGCCTGACTGCCGAGCGGGTGACGGAGATCTTCGACGCCGTCAAGGCCGAGCTGATCCCGTTCCTCGCCGAGCTGCGCGAGAAGGGTCATGCCCCGGACAACTCGTGGCTCGTGAACGGCGACTTTGACGTCGAGAAGCAGACGGCGCTTTGTTTCGATATCGCCAAGGAGCTCGGCTTCGACATGAACAAGGGTCTGCTGAACGTGAGCGTGCACCCGTTCACCGGCGGCTGCGGGCCGGAGGACGTGCGGATGACCACGCGGTACAAACAGGCGGACGTGACCGAGGGCCTTACGGGCACCATTCACGAGACTGGACACGCGCTCTACGAGCAGGGACGCAACATGGGCGAACACGCCATGGACCTGCCGGTGAACGAGGCGGCCGGCATGGCCATCCACGAGAGCCAGAGCCTGCTTTGGGAGCGAATGGTCGCGCTCTCGATGCCCTTTGCCGAGTACTTGCTGCCCCGGCTCACGGAGAAGTTCCCCGAGCAGGTCGGGTCGAGGACGGCCGAAGACCTGTACAAGGCGATGAACGTGGTGAAGATGTCCAACCTCATCCGGGTGGAGGCCGACGAGGTGACGTACCCGATGCACATCATCTGTCGCTTTGAGATCGAGCGGGACTTGATCGAGGGCACGTTGGACGTCAAGGACGTGCCGGCGGTGTGGGCGGCCAAGATGAAGGAGTACCTCGGGGTGGACGTGCCGAGCGACGCCGTCGGCGTGCTGCAGGACATCCACTGGAACGGCATGGGCGCGTTTGCTTACTTTCCGACGTACACCTTGGGAGCGATGGCGGCGACGCAGATCTACGAGACGGCGGCTGCGCAGATCCCGAACCTCGACGACAACATCCGGGCCGGAGATTTCAAGCCGCTCAGGGAGTGGCTGCGGGTCAACGTCCACGAGCTCGGAAGCCTGTATGAGACGGCGGATGAGCTCCTGGTCAAGGTGACGGGCAAACCCCTGGACCCGAGCATCTTTGTCGCGTACCTGAAGTCCAAGTACACGTCCATCTACGGACTCTGATATTTCGTTGTTGTTGTTGTTGTTGTTGCTGTTGTTGTTGCACGTCATCTCGTCATCTTCTCGCTCTCATCATGTTCCCCACGTCGTATCCGGTCCCGCTGCCCGTCTCGAGCTGGCGGGCGCGGCCGGGCCCGACCTTCTTGAGCAGCCACATCGCGACGCCTCCCAGGTACCTCGTTAAGTAGCCCATCAACAGCACGGGATGGTTCGAGATCATCACCTCGTCCATCTCGTGGTAAATCGCCCGGAGCGTCAACGTCGCAAACATGTCGAGTGACACCCGCGCGCCGCTCTTCTTCTTGTTTTTCTGCTCCATCAGCCCGTCGCAGCCGTATACCATCCGGCTCCCCGAGCCGTCGTCCCCGGTGTCGACCGGACCGGGGCAGATGACGCTCACCCGGATCCCCCGCGCGTAGAGCTCTGTCGCCATCGACAGAAAGTACGCCCGCACCGCGCTCTTGGCCGCGGCATACACGGCCTGACCAGGCGACGGGACCAATGCGGCCATGGACGCGACCACGACGTGATGCCCGTGGCCCTGCTCGAGCAGGTGGGGCAGGACGGCGCGCGCGACGGCCATCTGCCCCATCAGATTCATCTGTACCAGCTTGACGGCGACGTCGTGCCGCGTATCTTCGACCCGCGCGTGCTGACTCGCCCCCGCGTTGTATATCACGTAGTCAATGCCGCCGCCGCTTGCTGGAATTCCGAACGCCGCAAACGCGGCGTCTGCTGCCCGCTGGACGTTGTCAAACGTGTCCGTGATATCGAACGGCACGATTGCCACGTCACCGTCGCGCATGGTCGCGTTGTCTCGCACCAGCTGGTCCTTGAGCCGCCCCAACGTCTCGCCGTTCCTGGACGACAGCACGAGCCGCGCGCCGCGGGCCGCCAAAGTCACCGCCAGCGCCCGTCCCAGCCCCTGGGAGGCGCCCACGATCCACACGACCTTGCCCTCGAAGTGCCGCTTCGGCGGGTCCCGTCTGAACCGCAGGGACAGGTCGCAGGAGGCGAGGACAAAGTTGGCCAGGACGACGACGGCAGCGATTGCCGCAGCGGCGGCCGATAGGATCGGCACGCCCAAGTTCACGGGAAGCGCCGCCATGGCAACGGTCGTCGATCGTACTGTTCTTGTTCTTCTCTTTGCTCTCGTTGCTGGTGCTCTTGTTGCTCTTGTTGCTGGTGCTCTTGCTCGTGCGAGCGTGGACGGACCAGGGGCCTGGAGGCGTTCCCGGAAGGAGGGAGCGAGCAGCAGTAACTTGTCGTCGCGTAGGATGCGCATCGAGGTCTCGAGAGAGACACGAACGAAGACGCGATACGGCACAAACGGAGCGATCGACGATACCGGTATATTGAATTGCTGGGGAAAACCTCATTGGTCAAAAACTCATCGTCCACCGAGCCTGGGCATGACCATCTGGCTCGTCATGTCCACGAGGCTGACCTGCTGCTTGAGCACCAGCGCAAAGCTGGAGATCTGCGGCAAGGCGGGGTCCTCGTAATTGAACGTGAAACCCTCGACTTTGTCCTTCGGCGGCGCGTCCAGGTCAACCTCCTCGTCGCTCTCCGACTCGGCCTTCTCCTGGAGCGTATGGACCACGAAGTCGAACACGCCATGCGCCTCCAGGCTCCCGCCGAAATCAAAGGAGCTGGCCGTCGCGTCCACGGAAGACAGCCCGCCGCTCGACGTCGCCCCCTTCTGCAGGCTGCAGACCCACGCCCACCCCTCGGACTGGGCGGCCTTTGGATGCGCCACGCCCAGCGTCGCCATCGTCATATACACGATCGAGATCCAGCGGGAGAACAGCGCCTGTGAGACGCTGGTACCGCCCGGGGGCCTCGCGACCCGCACCTGGAACCCGCCGCCCTGCTCAAACTCCTCCTCCTCGAGGGCCAGATACACGTCGTCAGCCGTCCACCCGCACACGTACATATGTCCCGCCGTCTCTATAAACGTCCGAGCACCCACCAAGTACCCCAGCGCCGCCGCATTGAACGCCAACAGGAGCCGGACGGCCAGCGGCCGACACCCGATCCGGTCCTCTTCCTCCAGCGGATCCTCCGGCATATTCAGCATGCTCGTCACGAATTCGGGCGCCCGGAAATCGATCACGGAAGACTCAGAAGCCGCCGTCGAAGGACCGTTCCGCGCAAAGTCGACCATCTCGAGCGTCAGCAGCACGAGCCGGGCGTTCTGCTGCATGACCCGAACAAACTCGCCGGCCCCGCCCACTTGAGACATGTCTTGGACGTTCTGCTGCATCAACAGTCCCTGGAACGTCATGCCCTCCTCTCGATACTTCTGGATCCACATCTTGGCGATATTCCGCAGTCCCAACACCGCCTGGTTCTCTTCGCTCCCCTTTGGCGTTTTCTCGGCGCCGTCCACCCCGTCCGCCTCATCCACCTCGTCCAGCGTCACGTACACGCATGTGGTCCACGTGAGGAGCACGTCCAGCATCACGGGCTGGTTCATCGACCCGGTTTCCCAGAGCGAGATGGTACCGAACGTGACGGCATTCTTGATTGCGTCGAGCGAATAGCCGGCCTCGTAGAAAGCCATGACCGATTCCACAAACGCCTTGGATGCAAAGAACGACCGATTTTGTGTCGCCAGAAATGAGAGCAGGAGGCTCTTGACCAGGGCGTTGGTCTTGGCTTCCGCTGCACTATCAGACACGTCGGCGTCGTCGGGCTTGGCGGCGCCAGAGAGAGAGGTATTCCTGTCGTTGTTCCTGACGTATTTCGACCCGAAGAAGGAGACGAACGAGGAGGCGACGGAGGAGAAGGCGGCGCGTCGACGCCGGCCCCACCGGGTGGCGCATCCGTCGGCGGTTCTCGCTGTGGTTCTCCGAATGGTGGGCGCGACGATGCCGCACACGCGGTCGGTCACTCCCGCATTCGGGGCCACCGCGCGGACGGAACCACGCATCGAGACTGCAGTCATGTACCTGCAGGAAACGGCGTCCGAAATTGCGTCGAGAATCCTTTTCGGTACACTTTTTTTCGAGCGAATGGAAGGTCGACCAAAACCCGCGCGAGCAGCAGCCGTGGCTGCTCCTGTTACCACGAAGAAGCATGCCATGCCCATCGTGAGCACGCAGGGAAGGAACCCAATGCGAGAACGACGGACGTGTCGCGCAAAGCCCAACGACTCGGATGACGCGAGCCCCTCAGGCTGGACGCCGTTCTCCCTGCCCGAGGCCGAGCCGAGCACGCGGCCGCGGGTGCAGCGGATGGTCGAGACGCGACGTGGGGATCCATACGTGGAAGAGGCGCGGGGCTATGGCGACGGCGACGCTGCGGTCGGCGCAACCGCGGTTGGAGAGGACGACGAGGACGCCCTGTGCTCGCACTGCAGCGGCACGGGGAGACAGGTCTGCGAGTATTGCATGGGACTGGGGCGGACCAACTATAAAAGCAAGGTGATGTTGCCGAAAGGCGTATGGCCCACGTGGTGTACGAAGTGTATTCGGTGCAGCGGGGAGACCGTATGTGGCGTTTGCCTCGGATCTGGAAAGAAGCGGTGGGTACTGATGATCTCGACCGACGTTCGCTCGCTCCTCGCTCCTCGCTCCTCGCTCCTCGCTCCTCGCTCCTCGCTCCTCGCTCCTCGCTCCGCATGCCCCGACTCTCTCACTCGCTCACTTGCCCGCATCATGTTCCGAAGGGAACCCATCGGCTTCCGAGTGTAAGAAATTTCTCAAATTCTACGTCGTCATCACCATCATGAGTTGTGTGGCCTCAACGTCGTCGTCGAGCGGCACGCACGCCGTCGTGGCGCTGTGCAGACGCATTCGCGGCAACGCTTTGAACGAATTGGGGCTGTTTGTGCCGACCGCCGCCAGCGCCAGCGGCCTGCACACGACCACGCGCGTCGAATCGAAGAAAGGTCGCCTGAAGGAGCCACTGGCGAGGCGGGCCGACCGGGGGCGCCGTCGGGCCGAGCATCACGACCGGGCGACGAGCATGGGCGGGGATGCGAGCACGAGCGCGAGCGTGCCGCCGCAGGCCAACCCGGAGCTCGTCGAACGGTTCATGGGGCTGCTGTCGCCGAAGGAGAGGAAGCAGGAGGCGCTGCAGTCGGTGATCCGGGACTTTGCCCGGTTTCCCGGCGATTCGGGGTCAAGCGAGGTTCAGGTCGCGCTGCTGACAAATAAGATTTCGTCGCTGGCGGAGCATCTCAAGGTGCACAGGAAGGACTTTAGCTCGAAGCGGGGCCTCATGGCCATGCTGAACCAGCGGCGGCAGACCCTGCAGTACCTCCGGCGGAGCGACTTTGAGCGGTACGAGTTCTGCCTCGACAAGCTGGGGCTGAAGGATCTCGGCAAGACGTACGACCGGCTGAGTGCGAGATACTCTGATTGAGGACTCGTAGAGTCGATCGATTTTGTGTGAAAAGTTTCCAAACTGCAGATTCTCCTCCAGGCCCAGATGACAAAGAGACTTAGCGACGATTGTTTATGAATCGTTGTAGCCTTTTCTCTTCTCCCACCTGCCGTCCACGCGAGCGCCACCAGAACGAGCGAGCGAGCGAGAGAACCCCAACATCACATGAAGTACGTCACCGAATCCCTCCCTCATTCCCACCTCACGCACCCACCCCCTATACCCTCATCCCTCCTCACCAGGTGTGTCATCCAGCGCGTCTCCCAGGCCGCGGTGCATCTGCAGCGCGTCGACAGCCACGGCGCAAAGGCCGCGAAGAACCTCACGCACCCCGTCGCCCAGCAGGCCGAGGCCTTCGAGAGCAAGATTGGGAAAGGCCTCCTGTGCTTGGTCGGCATCGAAGCGTCGGACGAGAAGAAGGACATCGATTACATCGCGAAGAAAGTCATGACGCTGCGGCTGTGGCCCGACGGGGAAAACCGACCGTGGAGCCTGAACGTCGCGCAGGCGCAGGGGTCGATCCTGTGCGTCTCGCAGTTCACACTGAGCGGAAGGACGCGGAAAGGCACCAAACCCGACTTTTCGAGGGCGATGGCGCCCGACCGGGCCAGGAGCATGTACGACGAGTTCGTTGCCACGCTCCGGAGACACGCCGACGAGCAGCAGGTGGCCGTCAAGGACGGCGTGTTTGCGGCCATGATGGACGTCAGTCTCACCAACGACGGCCCGGTCACCATCTTGCTCGACTCGGCCAACGACTAGTCGTCGTCGTCGTCGTCGTCGTCGTCGTCGTCGTCGTCGTCGCTATCGCGGCCAGAACAGGGCGACCAGCACGCCGGCGAGGGCGATGCTCGAGCCCACCCAGTCGCCGACGTCCGGCTTGTTCCCGTCCAAGACCCACTCGAACGCGTACGACAGGATGATGAAGAATCCACCGTAGACGGCAAACGCGCGTCCGAACGTGAGCTGGGCCGGCTGGAGGGTCGGGATGAACCCATAGGCGACGAGCACCAGCGAGCCGATGCACGCCCACCACCAGGGTTTTTCCTCGCGGATCGTCTGCCAGACGAGCCACCCGCCTCCGACCTCGGCGAACCCCGCGAGGAGAAAGAGGCCGATCGACGCGAAGACGGCGCCGACCGTCCAGGTCGTGGTGGTTGTGTCTTTCGTCATTCGGTAGGGTCAAGGATTGCTCGCTCTTCGCGGCCCCGTTGACCTCTCGGGCAGAATTCTGGGAAGCATGTAAGGTAATGACGTTACTTGCATGCGGATGGGAACAGCAGGTGTTGGCAAAGAAAAAAACAGAGTCCGTACCGCGTCCTCCGAGGCGTCCTCACCACTGGTAGGGTTGGGGGGCGCTCAAGCAAATTTTTTACCAATCTCTCTCAGCTCGTGGGTGTCGAAACGAGTTTCGGCAAGTCACGGATACGATAACGTACGCTGAGAACCATCGCCGAGTTTGACCCGTTGAACATTGAATTCTTCTCGAAAAAACAAACACCCAGCTCTTCGCGTGCGGCTTCGACTTCGACGTGCAGCTGGCCTGACGACAGGACGGTATTGCATTGTACCACGTATTCGTCACGGGACCATAACAAGGTCGTAGTAGTAGTTTGACCCTCGGGTGCCACGTCAGCTCTCAACGTCAACTACCATGGAGCCGTCGAAGCACAGCCCAAAGCCTTCCCCGAAGCGGCCAGCCAACCGCACCGCGTCGCGACGCCCGCGCGCGCATACCAGCGGGGAGCTCTCGTCGTCGTCGCGCGGCCCGACCGGCGGCCGCGGGAATTCCGACTTGCTCACTGACATCACAGACAGTGACGACTTTCGGATGTACTGCATGAAGGTGCTGCCGTGCAGCAAGCGTCTGTCGCACGACTGGACGACGTGCGTGTTTGCCCATAAGGGGGAGAAGGCTTGCCGTAGGGATCCCCGCAAGTTCATCTACACAGGCATCGCGTGCGTCGACATGAAGGACACGGGGTCATGCGAGAGGGGCGACGATTGTCCGTACGCCCACAGCACGTTTGAATATTGGCTCCACCCCACCCGCTACAGGACGCAGCTCTGCAAGGACATGGGCGACTGCAAGCGCGAGACGTGTTTCTTCGCGCATCGTCCGGAGGAGCTCCGCGTCCCGGACGAGAAGCCGCACATCAGCCCGGAGCAGCTCGCCATGGCGTCCCTGTCGGGCGTCCGCCGCTCCATGGAGCGCGAGAAGGGGACAATGAAAAAGGGGAAGACGAACCGGTCTGGCACCAACAGTCCGATGCCAGCACCCGGGGTCGTCCGCCGCCCCCAGCCGGACAACCTGGCCTACACGCCCTACTCGCACGCCCAGTCAGAGGCTCCGTCGCCCCGCGCCTATTCGGTGTACGACACGACGCCGGTGCGCTCGTCGGCCCCGCTGTCGTCCAGCGCCGCGCTGGGAGGCCCGGGCGGTGCGAACGCCAGCGGCCCGAGCGGCAACTGGTTCCCTTCGCACCAACCGGTCCGCAGGTCTGCGAATGCCGCCACGCAGATGATCAACCAGGACGGCGCGCCGTTCAACTGCCACAGGCAGCGCGCCGATGAGATTGCGCTCGCCGACGCCCTGGCGAAGCTCTCCCTCAGCCTCAGCCATCAGGGAGGCGACCAGAGCAAGGACGACGTTATTCAGACGGTCCATCAGGTCCTGAGGCAGGCGTTGGATCAGAGGGAGAGCAGCTTGGAGTTTGACGTCTCGGGGCTCGGTGGGGTGGGTTTGAGCGACGGGAGCAGCGCCGAGCTGTCGGCTCTGGGCGACGTTTCGAGTGCGCGCAGTTCGAGCGACGTCGGCTCTCCGCTGTTCCAGCACATGATGGGCGCGAACGCCTCGCACTCACCCGCGGACACGAGGACGCTCGACCCGTGGAGCGGGCAGCAACAGCAGCAACAGCAGCATCCTCATCGTCCTCATCACGGTGAGAGGTACCACTTTTGAATTCGGGGTACTCGTCATATTCAATGCTTTCGTCAATTTATCGCAATCACCATCAATACGTTTATTTGTTTATCTGTTCGTTCAAATGAAATCATCAGCCACCGTCCGCCCCGTCCGCTCCGTCCGCTCCGTCCGCCCCGTCGGTCGTCGACGCTCGAACCATGACGATCAGGGACGACGCGACGGAAAAGAGGACGGCGCCGATTGCCATCTCCATCCGGAGACTCGCTGGCACCTGGTCGCGAGGTGTCGCGATCTTGAACCCAAACTCCTCGTAGAGGCCCCGTCGGTCTCGCAGTGTGGTCAGAAAGACGGTCGAGCCGTCCGGCGCCAGCTCGAGGGCTCGCCGAATGAGCGACTTCCCGATGCCCTGCCCCCGCCAAGCCTCGTCGACGATGACGGACGACAGCTGATACGTGTCGGGGAGCTCGCTCACCCGGCCTAGCTTGGCGCCGCCGACCAGCGAGCCTTGCGTGCGGGCGACGACGATGCACTTCTCGACGTCGCACGTGTAGGGCGCAGCAAAGTTGAGACGCTCTCTGAGCAGTAGCTTGAACAACCGCGGACGATCGGCCGGGTGGGCAGGTCCGTACGTGACCGAGGCTTGCGTGGAGAAGGCCAGCGGTCTTGTTGTCGTTCGTGTCGTTCCTCTCATGGTGAGCGGTTTCGGCGAGTTCTCACTCACACAACGACCCGATGAGCAATGCGAATGACAATGAAATCGAAAACTCGAAACTCGTTTCGGAAACTCGTTTCCCCTAGGATAGGGGAACTAGCTAGGTGCTGTGCGGGAGCAGACTGGCCGTCTCGGCCTCGATGCCTTCCCGCCAGTCGCCGGTCTGCAGCCGATCGAGACCGTCTCGCTCCTCGTCGAGCGTCCAGGCGATGCAGGCCGCCGCCGCCATGAGGATGGCGCCGAGGACGAACGGGACGCCGGGCTGCACGTCGAGGAACGACCTGAAGAGCATCCCGAAGATGAGCGGGCCGATGCCCGATGCCAGCGCCCTGGCCCCGTACAGGGCTCCCTGCACGGCACCTTGCTCGTCTGGCGAAGAGTTGTTTGCCTTGATGCCCGAGATGGTGGGGAACGTCACCGAGCCGAGCGAGCCGAGGGCGACCGCCCCGATGGCCTGCCACTTCCGCGTGGCCAAGACGAGGAGCAGCTGCTGGGCGCCGCCCACCACGAGACCGACGAACAGCAGGCGGCTCTCTCCGAGCAGCCGCAGCAGATGGGGGAGGAGAAATCCCTGCACGAGCAGGGCGCCCGCCCCGAGGACCACAAACATCGCCGACGTATCCGAGGGGCCAAAGCCCAGGCGGAGCTGCAGGTACTGGATCAGGATGTCCTGGAGGGCTTCGCCGGTGGCCGCCGTGATGACGAGGATGATCTGGCGAACGAGCGAACGAGCGAAGCGCGCAGCGCGAGTGAGAATTGCGTCTGGGCGTGCGAAGAGCGATGAGCGATGAGCGAGCGCACGTCGGTCGAGATCAATACCCACCGTGAGCTTCACGAACAACCGCGACCTCTTGAGTATCCGCAGGGCGCCCACCAGCCCCTCGAGGGGATCGAGCGGGGACCGAGCCGTCGACGTGGGCTGCGCGGGCGGATCCAGTCGACGCTTCTCACCGTTGTCGTTGTCACCGAAAGCGCTCCGGGACTCTGGCAGAAACAGGACCGTCCCGGCCGTTGCAATCGCGAGCATGAATAAGGTGGCATACGGGACCGTCTGCAGGGGCACCATGGCGCCCACGGGCGGCCCTATGAGGATGGCCACCGAAAAACTCGCGATGATCAACCCGAACGCGGCCGCCCGCTGCTCCCGGTCGATCCGATCGGCCATGTACGCGAGGCTCGGCGCGATGATCGACACGCTCTGGGTGAACGGCTGCACGACGTATATCCACGACAGACGCATCATGCCACTGACATGCGCGATGAGCACGGCGATGGGCGCCACGCTGAGCAGCTGCGAGAGCAGGATGACCGGCTTGCGGCCGTTCCGATCGCTCCACGCGCCCAGCCAAGGCGCGATGATGATAGACAGGACGGCGTTCTGCACGAACCCAGAGGCCGTCGACCACGCCACGACGTCACCGTGCGCCTCGACGCACGCTTCCGGGGACTCGTCGACGGCGTAGTCGCTGCAGCGGATGGCGGTGCCGTTGCCGAGGCGGGCCGCGGCGAAATCGTCCGTGAGCAGCGACGGAAGGACGGGCACGAGGAACATGCTGCCCGTCAGTTGGACGAGGATGATCACGAGGAGCCGCCACGTGGACGTCTCGACCAGCGACTGGACCAGGCTGGAGGAGGGGGAGGAGGAGGCTTGGGCCATGTTTCTGATTTGATGTTCGGCGCCGGGTGGTTGTTCGCTAGAAGCGCGACGAAGACGACCTCGCGGGCACTGGGCGTCAGATATATACGCAGCAGTCTAGTCGTAGTCGTCTATCAGCATCACATTACATGTATTCGTGTGGGGTATTCGTCCGCGGTGGCACCCACCACAATTTCCCACCCTATTCTACAGCAGCCTTCCGTTGAACGTAGAAAGCGCCACGCCAAACGCCTGCACGGCCGACAGAAGGGTGGGATTGAAGTCCAGCACGAACACGTTCTCGTCGACCTTTCCGAACTGCATCACGACCGGATCGTCCATCCCCTGGCCGGCGCCGCCCTCGACGAGCTGAAAGTTCTTCACCGAAGCCAGCTTCACGCGCCCACGGAAGTTCAGACACCAGCAGTTCAATGCCGCATTCCAATGAGGTGATTTGTTATACAGCGTCTCGGACGCCGTCGGGCACACCTCCATGCGGCGCGGCTGCATGATCCCCCGCATCCGAGCCTTGTACTTCAACCGCAGCGCGACGGCCTTGACCCCATCACCATCATCACCATCATCACCATCATCACCAACATCATCACCGTCATCACCGTCATCATCACCATCATCATCACCATCATCACCATCAACACGCAAACCACCCACCGCCTGCTCGATCGAAACCTCGGCCTCTGCCCCCCTCGGGACGTCTTTCTCCACGTAGTCCCGGACCCCGATCCCGTCCGCCAGGGCCGCCACGATCTCGTCGCTCAGCCTGAGCTCGTAGCTCGTGCACAGCAAGTTGGTCTCCAGCCTCGCACACGGCTCGACACCCTTGGCCGCGGCCTTCCTCGCCTCCTCGAGGAAGATCGAATACGAACTCCGACCCTTGCTCACCGCACTCATCATAAAGCTCGTGCGACTCGACTTGTACTTGCCCGCATGCAGCGTCAGCACCACCGTCCCAGACTGCACCTCCCGCCGCACGAAACACTTGTACAGCCCGCTCCGCGACCCCACCGCCACCGGCACCGGCGACTTGACGAACAACTGGTTCGGATGGGTATACGAGAACGCCCCGGACACGTTGAGCTGCCACGGATGCCGGTAGACGGCCCGCCGCGCGGCGTCCCGCCACCGCCTCGACACACCAGACACGGCGATCAGGTACCGGACGTCCTCCGCCGACATCCGATGCGGCTTCCCGGTCTTCTTCGACGGCCGACCGCGCACCGCCGAGTCACGCAGCTTGGACAGCACCAGCTCGAGCACCTCGAGCGGCAGGTCCTCGATCGCCGGGTACGGTTGATCGTCGACGACGTCCTCGTCGACGTCCACGTCGGAGACGTCGTCGGGGACGAGATGGTTGTTGCGTCGGTCGCCAGAGGCCCTGCTCGGAGGTTTCTCTTCGTCTTTCTCTTCATTGTCCGGCACCACCGCGACGTTGCGACCGCGCCGCAGCGACCACTTCGCGAGCGACGACGACGCGTCCATACTCAGGGATCCGTGTCCGTGTCGAGCGCCGAGGGACCTACGGAACGACTACTACCGGAAGCGAAGCGGTTTTCTAGTCCCGAGGGTTTGAATGATTTCTCCCGTCCGTGCGTCCGTCCGTCCGTGCGTCCGTCCGTCCGTACGGGCGGTATTCAGCAAAGAGAATAGCTTCTATCTTCGCGCCGGGCGAGAACGAAATGACGGAATGACCCTCCTATGACGCGTCTGCGAGCTTGAGCTCAAGTTTGCCAGCGTGGCGAGCCCGCGTGCCCCAACACGCGTCGGGTGGGTCGTCCAATTTTGATCCACGCGTCGGTCCGACGACGACTACAACGAATACAACGAATACATACCACGTTGACATCGCATCGTCCTCCTCCTCCGACGACGGCCCATCAACGACCCGAACATGGACACCGAGTCGAATCGAACCGATCGTCTCTCGGCCCTCTCGGCCCTCTCGGCCCTCTCATCGACGCGCTCGCTCGTCCTGGCCGCGCGCAGCTCGTTGCGGTCGGCACCGGGACTGGCGCTCTTGCATCGGTTACTGTACCAGACCGAGTCGATCGTGTCGGGGCTGCTGGACGTGGCGAATCCATCGACGCTGCGGCCGGACCGTCCGCGGGGCTTCATAGAGAGTAAGTACAGCGCGAGCGGGAGTCTGACGCAGGGCGTCGGTCAGGAGGACGATATGGACAGTGTGACGCTCGTGGACGCGACCGAGGTGTTCCTGGAGGGCGTGTGCGATGCGGCGGTCGAGATTGGGTGTGCGGTGGGCTCGCTCGCCAAGCAGGGCAGCGTGGAGCGGTTTCTGCGCGTGGAGGACAACTTAGGGCTGCTCCGGGCGGCGACGAACGACTTACAATATTCCGTCCAGGCCTTTGAGAACGTGGTGGTTTCTGACGTGGGGCGCTCGCTGCCGAGGGACGTCTTGGAGGACCATGCGCGGTTGCTGGCTCGCGTCCAGGACGCGGCGTTTGTCGCCGACGTGGACGTCGTCGCGGCGGTGCAGGACGTGATCATCGATGTGGTGGGTGGCTTTGCGGCTGGTGCGCAGGCTCCACGGCGCACCCGCCGTGGGGCCGTGGAGGTGATGGTCGGGTTGATCGAGGCCGACGGGATTGTCAAGGACGAGTGGCTGGTGGGAGAGGCCAGGTCGCTGTTGGCGTCGGCAGAGGTGCAGCGGGCGAACGGGATGTATTCACAGTATGCGCTGTTCGTGCTCGTTGCGGATGCGTTGTTGGATATGGCCGGGGCCGACGACGGGGGCGTCTCTGAAGCCGTGGCGGGTCTGGAGGGTGCGCTCGAGGGGACGGGGCGGGTGAGGAGCGTCGAACAGCTGGAGGCACTGGAGCCGTACGAGCGGAGCCTGGCGCTGCTGGTGCTGGCTGTCACGGCGTACGAGGATGGCGGCCGCGGCGACGTGGCGTCGAGGCTCGAGGTGCTTTGTGCGAGCTTGGATTTTGTGTCGGGGCCGCTGACGCGGTCGATGCTGTTGCTGGCCATCGGGAAGCTTTTGGCCGATGCGGGCGTCCGGAAGGGGCTGGACAGCGCGACCGTCGTCCTGCACGTGGCGAGCATCTCGAGGTGGATCGACAGCGGCTCGGCCAACGTTCGCAGGACGGCGGCCACCGCGCTGGCGGGTGTCCTGCCCACGAGTGCAGAGCTGAAGACGGCGGCACAGGCGCTCGGCGTGGGGAAGCGGCTGATGCGTCAGCTCGCGGGGGCTCGTCAGGATGTTATGGGGCTGCGTGCGACGCTGTCGGCACTGTCGGCGATGCTGAACGACGAAATCGCGGCCGAGCTCGCTCGAGCGGCCGACGGGTCGCCCGATCCGCTCGCGCTCGTGTTTGACGTTCTGAGGGACAACCTGGATCACCCGAGCAAGGGGTCGCCGGAAGTGATACGACAGGCTGTCAAATTCGTCTTCGGGATGGTGTCGCGGAGCCCGCTCGCCAGGTATCGTGCGATCTTGGCGAACGGTGTGCCGCCACTGGAGCGGGTGTTGGCGTCGCCGGGGACTGGGGGCGTGGGGACGAACTGCGGCAACTACACGCTCATGGCGTTGTACCACCTCAGTCGGATCACGAGCCTCGACGACGAAGCGTACGGTTGGTCGGCGCTGGGCATCTCCGCCCTGCTCGACTTGCTGTCGTCGGAGTCTCCCGAGGCAGCGTCGCCGGCGACGCCAACGCCCGCCCAGTCCGCGGCGGTGCTGACGCTGAAGCACGTGTTGAGTCGGCGCGACCCGTTCGTAGACTCGGAGAAGCGGGTCGTTGTCGGCGATCGGCACCTGTCGGCGCTCGTCAGGCTGTCCACGTCGAGCGACTCGGAGGTCGAGCCTGGCGTGGCGACGGCGGCGGCACTCGTGCTCGGGGTGCTCGTCGATGGCGGGGGCGAGAGCAGCCCCAGGATGGCGGACTCTATTCGGAGGATGTCGACGGAAGGAGCTCAGCGAGTAGCGGGGATCGCCGGCCTTTGAAAGGAGTCCGAATGAGTCCGATGGATGGAGTCCCATGGGACTTGTGGCCACATCCTGTAAGGCTTTTTGGTTCATAACTCGCAATTGAAGCCATTTCAGACCCTTGGGCATCCATAGGGACGAGAGAACGGCCACGACCGTATGTACGTCATCCTTTCAAAAAGGATCTCGTTCACCCTGCATGTAATTGCATGAGATGGTTCGCCGACCATGGCGACGACGGAAGTGGTGACGGAAGTCATTCGCCCATGGGTGGGCAGCCTCAGACAGCTCCTGGCGAGACCCGAGAACCGCGGGTTCGTGCAGGCGTTCGTCTCGAACGTGCTGATCCTTGCAGTGTGCACGAACTCGACCGTCTGGTCCGCCCTGTCGTACGCCAATAGTGTGTCGCCTTTGCTGGCGTCGCTGTCTGTGTCGCTCGCGCTGCAAGAGGACCAAGGCCAGAACGTCAAGTACATCCTGGCTCGGACGCTTGCTGTTTCCGTTGGCGGCGCCGTCGGCCTCCTCATCCTGTACGTGACGTACTATGCGAATGGCTCGTCGTTCGTCAACTCGGTCACGAAAGGGTCGGTCTTCACCGTGCTGACGGTGAGCTTCCTCACCGTGCTGGTCTACTTCTTTCGTCCTCCGGTGTGGACGGCCAAGTACAAAGCGGTGTTGATTGGTGGCATCGCGGTATGCCTCGTGGGGGGCGATGGGTACTGGAGCGGCGACCAGCCGCTCCCACTCATCTACGCGTACATCTTGCTCAACATGACGATCGGGTTATCGGTAAGTTACGTCGTCGCCAACACCGTGCTGCCGATCCGGAAGAGTCAAGTCGTGCGTCGTGAACTGCAGCGGGCAATGGGCTCGCTCAGACCTGGTGTCGCGGACGCTCTCGACGCCATCGGCGCCTTGAAGGTCGCAGGATCCTCGATCGGAACGACCAAGGCTCCCGTCGTGCCCGGGGACGTCGGCGCGACCCTCGTTAAGTGTCGCGTGATGCTCCAAGCGTCCGCATACCTCGAGCATCGGATATGGAGCTGCTGCGCCCAGTTCCCGGTCGACGCCCACCTCCGCCTGGTCGTTGCGCTGCGCATGTACCTGTCGACCATGGCGACCATGTTCGACGTGCTGAAGGACAGCAGCGAGACGATCTCCGTCTCGGAAGCTGGCGCCAAGGTCCTCCGTGGCCTCGGCGATCAGATCGATGCCGCGTTTGACTTTTTGGTCGACTTTCCGCCGCTGTCTTTGGAGGAGGAGTGCATGTACGAGGACCGACGTGCCAGCCTGGGGAAGGCTATAGATGAAGCCTCGGCGCACCTCTCCCGGCTGCAGAGCGAACGACTGCGCCAGACGCAGGGCGCTTCGAGGGCGGCCATGGCGCTGTTCGTGTGCCTTGGGAGGATCACGCACGACATGTTCCCGGTCGTCGCAGCGTGCTGCGGCGAGGTCGAGACGCCGAGCGCCCCGAGCGAGAGCGAGAGCGAGAGCGAGAGCGAGAGCGAGACTGCCATGCTGAGAATGACGCCGTCTGTGGATGTACTTCCCGAGGAGGTCGACGACGAGTTCAAACGACACCGGGCTGACGTCGTCTCGAAGACGGCCCGCAAGGTCACGCGGCTCCTCAGCCTCAAGCCGGCGCTGCTGAAAGCCTGTCTCCAGGCCACGATCGCGCTGACGACAACATGCGTGCTGCTGGTGTGCACCCGGTCGTTCGTTGGGTTGGGCGAGCATGCGCTGTGGTGTCTGATCACAGTGTGGGTCTTCTCCAGCATCGGGCAGTTCGGTGCGGTTGTTCTGAAGGCCATCAACCGGGTCATCGGGACTGCCATCGCCGGAGTGCTGGCGTACGCCCTGATCTACCTGACGTTTGCCATCAACGGCGCATCGTACGCCAACCGCACGGGCAAGTACGTCTCGATGACGATCTTGTACCCGCTCGCCATGGGGGCGCTGCACCGGGAAATGATCCGAGCCAAGCCGCAGGCCAAGTACTGCTTCTACGTCGCCAAAGTGACGCTCTCCATCACGACCCTCGCCACGTACGGGCAGGACGTGGTCGAGCCGGCCATCCCGGCGTGGCGTTTGCTCGCCGTGCTGATCGGGATCCTCATCGAGTTCGTGGTCAAGACGCTCGTCTTCTACCGCGAGTCGGCGACGACGATGCGACACCGGATCCAGGACATCCTGCAGGCGCTCGCGCGGGGCGGTTGGCGCGACCCAGCGTGGCGCGCCGCCACGGCGAGCAAGGTGAACGATCTCGCGACGCTCCAAGATCTCGTTCTCTTCGAGGACAGAATCGCAGCGGCACTCCATGCGCCCCTCTTCGACCGCCGAGTCATCAACGAGCGCTCGATGACCGTGATCCGACGGTCGTTGCGAGCGATTCTGAACCGCTGTTTGACCTTCCTGTACGTCGAGACGACCCTGCGCTCGTTGCGCGCCCCGGACACACATCTATCAACGGGGGCCCTCCACGTTGACGAGGCGGTGCGGGATCAAATACATCGCTGCCGCGCCGAGCTGATACCATCGTGCCTCCGATCCCTCGCCGAGCTGTTTGCCGCCAGACGCGAGCGCAACGATGCCGACATGGCCGAGATCGAGGGCAAGGGCGAGGGAGGGCACGAGGACGCAGAGAGTCCTCCCTCCGACGACCGCGATCCCTTTGACGAACTCAAGTCGGTGATCAAAGGCATCAAAACCGTCCTTGTCGGCCGGGCTGGTTCGAACGAGGGCATCGCCGTGCTAACGTGGAGCGTCTCGGTCGCCGCGGTCGGCAGCACGCTCGCAAACGCGATGGGAGATCTGCGTGACTACCTCGAGGCAGAGGAAGCAATGCAAACAATGACTTAGATGACTTGGATGTATTAGATTCGATATGGAACGGTAACGTGAACAGCAGCTTGGTCGAGGAGAGCTTGTTGGCGCTCTGGGTCCTCAGACCTACGCCAGAATGACGAGCGCAGCAGCAGTCATCATGGCCACCGAGGACGCTCCGGCCCCGGAGACAGTCGCGGTCGGCGTAGCGACCGCAGGCACGTCCGTCGTGGTCGTCGCGGGCACGTCCGTCGTGGTCGTCGCGGGCACGTCCGTCGTGGTCGTCGCGGGCACGTCCGTCGTGGTCGTCGCGGGGACGTCCGTGGGGATCACGCCAGGGGTGAACTCGATCTGTTCTCCATTGCAAAGCCCTTCGATGTTCTGCATCCCCATGTTCGCGTACAGCTGACCGCACCCAGCTGCGTTGTCCATGAAGGCCAACATCGCCCTGCACTCCCCCGTGCAACCGTTTAGCGTGCTCTCCACGCTCTTCCCACACGCGTCAGCGAGAGAGCTGAGCTTGTCCGTGTCGCAGTTCTTCGCGGCCTCCTCGATCTGCTTTTGCCACTCTGCAAGCTTGTCCATGTCAAGATCACCATCCTGCAAGCCGTCCAAGAGAGCTCCCAGGTCAGGCATTGCCATGCCGTTGGGCAAATCCCCTGTCGGTGTGGGGTTGGTGTGAATGTGTCGGTGGGCGCGTGAGATGTGTCGAACGAGCAGAGCGTTTTCTCCTTCCTTCGTACACCGCAACGTCACAAGTCGTCATCTTGGACCCCATAACACTCCTCCATGCGGTCAAACCGACGACAGAACGGAACGAGGTCAATCATCGGACACGTGTCCGGACATTGGAAGGAATGAAATCGCACCCTGCGCGACCGCCCTGGACGTGCACGCGACGAACATAGTAGCCGGAATCAACAGCTTCATCATGATTGCTTACGAGAACGGATTAACCCAACGTTTTTGTGACGTGGCATGAGCGAGCCACTTGCACAGGAGTACGGGATCTCGGATCCGAGATCTCGAGAGAGCCCTAGCTGACAGCTTACAGCTTGAAATTGTGCATCTTCAAGCTCGTAAGATTCTCCAACCCAACGCCGTCCTGAGGCCGCATCCGCTTCTTCATGAGCTGCTTCGTTTCCACCTGTTTCCTGAGCTCCATGTACTCGATGCCCTCGTTGACGAGCGTCAAATACGCCTGGCAGATGGACCTCGAGCACGTCTTGGGCGGTTCGTTGAACTTGAGCCCCTCCATCAGCCGGAGCATGAGCTCCCGCTGCTTCTCCGCCAGGCCGTCAATCCTGGCTTCGGCAACGTTCTTCAGGTGCAGACTCCGGATCAACACGCGCTCTCCGTCGCGCGGCAACACCGGCTGCGCGTGCTCGTCGAACAGCGGCGGCTTGCCGACCGGGGCCTCGTTCGAAAATTCGCTGATCTCGATGAGCTCCTGCCGGGCCGCCGCGCTCGGCGCCCCGACGGCACCCTTGAGACCCTCCTTCCCGTCCTCGGCCTTTCGCTTCGCCTCGATTTTGGCAGCCTGCGCAAGGATCGCGTCCTCCTCTGCCTCTTGCTCCGGGTTCCGCTTGAGGTACTCTTCCATGCCCGCCTTCCTTCGCCGCTCGTGCTGCGCGTCAAACGGATGCTTGATGAGCACGTGGTTGCCGATCGCCGTCGTCCCGCCCTCCCTCCCGATCATCAGCTGCCTCGCCACGTCGTAGTACCGCTCCTTGATGTCCTCGACCGACCTCGACCGGCCCTCGTACTCGTACCGGTCGGCCACGGCGATCCACCTCATGTCCATCATCTCGATCAGGTCGAGCAGGTAGTCCGTCTCCTCCCGGGTCCAGCCGTCGTTCGCCTTGACCAGCGACTTCCATTCCTCGTCGTTGTACCGCAGCACGTTGGGCTTCTTATTGTACTTGGCAAACGTGTAGCCGTCTTGCTCCTCCGGGATGGTCTTGATGTTGTTGGCCACCGACGTGTAGCACTTGACCCAGTGGCTCAGCTGCAGGTCGTCGCCCCTCGCCGGGTTCGCGAACGGGCGCCACTCGTACGAGATCTTCCCCCTGAACTTCTTCTTCGCAGGCTCTTTCTTCTCATCCTCGGCCTCGATCTCGCCCATCAGCTGCGACGGCATGAGCGGGTGCGTCTGCGACATGAGCGCAAAGGCTTCCCGAGACATCCCCTTGGGTTTCTGCAGCTTGGCCTTCTTCGATTTCTGTGCTTTGGAGCCCTCCGCGCCCAGGGCGGCGGCGCCCTTGGGCAGGCCCATGATGTCCTTGATATCACTCATACCGAATCGTCAAGTGGCCGGCGTGCTTGCTTGAATCGACACGGTTGGCTCCAACGGCCGCTCGATATCCGAAGGCGCGCGGCGCAACGCAAGGCCTGGGTATAATGGTCGGTTTGTCGAAGCCGCGCGGGTGATGGCGGCGAGCAGAGGCCGTAGGATGGTTTCGTTCTCGAAGAATTTTTCCTTGCAAGGAATCCCAATTGGGAAAGGAATGTGTTGCAAAAGACGCGAGGGCGGTCCGTTCGGTGAGATTAAAGAACCGGAGGCCGTCTCGTGAGACCGCGCTGGCATAATTTTCGGCCAGGCTAGTAGGGTTGATGCTTCGCACCATGGCATCTGCATCGGGCGTTCGGACCAAGGGCGGCATGCCGTGCCGCAAGCTAGGGCGGACAGGGCTTGATGTCTCAATCCTGGGCTTCGGCTCGTGGGTGAGTTTCGACTATCAGCTGGACGTCCCGGCGGCAAAGGCGCTGATCAAGAAGGCCTACGAGAGCGGGGTTTCGTTCTTCGACAACGCCGAAGTCTACGCGCACGGGAAATCAGAGCTGATCATGGGCCAAGCGTTCGCGGAACTGGACATTCCACGCACGGACGTCGTCATTACCACCAAGGTATTTCACGGCACAACGCCGGATCCCGAGCCGACGGCGCGTGGGCTCTCGAGGAAGCACGTCATCGAGGGCGTTCGGGCGTCGTTGAAGCGGCTTCAACTCGACTACGTCGATGTCGTGTTCGCGCACCGACCGGACGACAGCGTGCCGATGGAGGAGGTCGTCCGCGCTTTTAACTGGGTGATCGACCAGGGCTGGGCGTTCTACTGGGGGACGTCCGAGTGGTCGGCCGCGCAGATCATGGAGGCGTGCGAGGTCGCAGACCGGCTAGGGCTCGTGGCGCCGTGCTGCGAGCAGCCCCACTACAACTTGCTCCACAGGAAGCGGTGCGAGCACGACCTGAAGCCCCTCATCGAAACGCGGGGCCTCGGGCTGACGACGTGGTCCCCCCTCGCCTCGGGTCTGTTGAGCGGGAAGTACAAATTCATGGACGTCCCTGAGGACAGCAGATTCGCAGTAGAACGGTACAAATTCCTCAAGGACGGTCTGCTTCATCAGGACAACATCGACGCCGTCGAGAAGCTGCGTGGGCATGCCGAGAAGCACGGCGTCTCGATGGCCCAGCTGGCGCTGGCGTGGACGATGGCGAACACAGACGTGTCCGTCGTGCTCATGGGCGCGACAAAGATCTCGCAGCTCGAGGAAAACCTCAAGGCCGTCGAGCTGGTCGCTAAGTTTGACAGCGGCCAGTTGGACTGGAACGAAATCGGCGATGCCGTGAGCGAGTCGACCTCGGTTCTCAGCCGGTTCTAACGAATTGATGAAACTGATTTCAAAGTTCATTCTATATAGCCGCCCGCCAAGCCTGCTCACTTCCAGACAAACACATTGTCGGCGTTGACCCTTCCCAGGGACGCCTGAGGCGGTGGCGGCCTCTCTCCTGCCGGCCTCTTCGGGAGCGTCTTGGACCGCAGCTCCGTCTTTCCGTTACCGTAGAGCGCAAAATAGTCCATCTGGACGTAGTTGAGCTTGTCGTACAAGGACACCGCCGCCCGATTGTCGTTCTCGACGTGGAGCCAGAGCGACTCCTCGCCCCAGAGACTCGCCAGCAGCTCGCACCGGCCGACCATCAGGGACGCCAGCCCCGCTCGCCGATGCTCCCTGTCGACGACGATGTTGCTCGCGTACGCTCGGAACGGTTTGCCGGTCGGGAACGGCGGCGGCAGGGCAGACTCGCAGCGTGCCATGCTCAGCGACGCGCACGCCACCACGGCGCCCGTCTCCCGCTCCTCCACAACCAGCACCTGCAGCTTGCGCAGGATGCGCGGCAGCGGACGTCTCGGCGTGCCGTCTGGTCCGTTGTACCGCTGTTGGCGACCGCTGCGCGGGTCGGTATTGACGGACAGCGTCTCCTTGAGTCGCAGCCGGTCGTCGATGCTGAGAAAGTGAAACTCTCTCCTCGCACGGTCCTTTGCGCTCAGCGCGCGTGTGAACTGACTCCGCCACTGCTCGAGCGACTGGGCGGCCGGCGAGAGAAACCCGCGGTCGCAGTCCTTGAACGCATCGAAGCAGAGCTCCGACACGCGGGGAATGTCGTCGACGTGGACCCGCCGGAGTTTATATGTCGACCGCGATTGCAATGGAGACGACGGGGTGTCTCTCTCTCGGCCCGATGTAGTGGCCTGGAGGGCGAGACGTGGGTGGGTGGTTGCGTGCAGCCTGACCACACCGCCGCTCATTTTGGACGACACTCGAACAGCACGACGACGACGTCCTCGCCTGTGACGGACGGACTGACGATGATGAAGTTGGATCGTCAATGTCAACAAAGAAGATCAATGAAATGCGTGTTCTTCAAGTTCCTCATTCGTTATTTGAGAGTCCTGGCCCTCTACAAGCTCTTGTCGGGCCGCGCTGCGGCGAACGCTGCAGTCTCCCCACCCTTCACCGCCCCAGATTCCCGCACGCTCTCCGACAGGCTCTTGGAGTCCCGCACGCCGTCCGACGCATCCTTCACTTCCGCCGCCTTGTCGAACTTGCCCTGCATCACGGACAGGATCATCGTCCACCCGAAGCTCACCCCGGCCACGTACGGTACCCGCAGGTGCCTCGGCACGAACGCGAAGTTGATCAGCTGCAGCGGCACCCACACGCTCCACAGCGTCTTGACGCTCGTCCAGATCTCGCTCTTGTATTTATCAACTGCATACGACATCGGCTTCCCTGAGACACTCGCTTTGATCCCATAAAACACCGGGAAGTACACGAATGGATGGTGGAGGGCCTGGTCGATGAACGTCTTGACGGGCGCAGACGCCTTGTGCCCGAACCGCGCGGTGATCGGCCCGCACCACTGCGTGAACTTGACGTTGTACAGCCAGTACTGGAAACCCCCAAGATACAGGAACCCGAACGTGCAGAACGTCGCGTGCCGCTTCCAGTCCATCTCCTCGCGCCCCTCGAGGACCTTTTGCGCAAACGCGTCGGCGGCGCTCGTCTTCAGCCCAGACGTCCAGATGCCCGTGGACAGGGGGTGCCGCTTCGCCGTCTCATTGTACCATCTACCTACCGAACAGAACGGGGCAAGTACACGCCGTCCTACCTCGGCTATCGCGCTCATACTACTGCGGGGCGTGCACGACTGGGCGAAAGCGCGTAGCGCGAGTGAGAGAGTCGGGGCGCGCATCATCAGGCCAGAGGGCGTGAGTGAAGTTGTTGGAGGTTGGAAGTGGCGCAGTTTTTCTGCCGATCGGACGCGCCGGTCGGTATATGGACGAAGAAAGCAGAAATGTGCCGATCGACGGGGCAGGATGGGGCAGGATGCCCGGTGGGGGCGTTCAGCGGTCCGTCCACGGGGCATTCAGTCGAACGAGTTGTTCGAAACGACGAGCGACGGGACTGTGCGTCGCCGTTCTGGCCGCCGTGCGTGGCCAGATTGCCGCAGCATCGCGTGTATATGATGCAGTTGGCGTCGCGAACGTACCTGTGAAAAAAATGCCTCTCTCCCGCGAGAGGGTGCGTGGGTTCGAGGGCTTGGGCTCTGGTCGTCCCAAAACGGCGAGCGTCGCCCTCAGTCCGAGACACCCACGCATCCAGATATCCTGCCGCTCGGACATCCAGCCACGTAACCAATGAGCCAAGCAGCCGCTCGTGGGTACCACTCGGAGGCTCGGCTGCTCGCGAGCCTCGGTGACTCGCGGTCCGCCATGGCCGGTCGGTGGCGTGGGCTAGCCGACACCACGGCGATGAACGTCGCGTCCCCACACCATGAGCGTCGCCATCAGTCCCCCGATCGCGTGCGATTCGGTTCATGTTCGGCGGACAGGACGGACTCCCAAGAATGGATCCATCTTATTCCCTTATTCTTGCATGCATCTTTGCCCCCCACGCAAGGTCGCAAACTGAACCACGACGATATCCCTATCACCTCCAAGAGAAGAACACAACACCAACCGGATACTTACGAAGAGCGCGTCTTGGGGTCTCCCGTGCGAAGGCGAAGAGAAACCGAGCACATATTTGGACGACCCCTGCGATGGTTGAAGACGACACCACCACGAGGCCTCCGGCACTCGTCGTGGAGAACGACGACGACGCGCCCAACTCGCAGCAGCTTCCACGGAATCCCATTGACGACAGCCGGTCGTTCAAATCGTTCAAGAAGTTTATGGACCATGACAGCCGGCAACGGTTCTGGTACTCGCTGCCGACCGTCACCAAGGCAACACTCGCCCTGTCGTTCATCACGAGTGTCGTGCTCATCTCCTACGCGATCGTGATGGTGAGCCTGGTGGACAGCGACGAAGAGGCGCACGTGGCGACGACGATCATCATCCTGTCGGCGTTCCAGTTTTTGGTCTCGGTGGAGGCGGTGATTTACGAGAACACGATTCAGCTCATCGCGTCCATCCTGCTCAACTTTCTCATGATGGTCAGGGTCCTCTGGTTCATCGCCAGCAAGAACGCAGAATCTGCCTATCTTGCTCTGAAAGTGGCCTGGGGTGCGGTCGTCTGCGCGGTCGTCCTGTGCTACATCGGGTGCTCGCTGATGTCGTGCCGCACGTTTGGGTGGCGGTTCTACAGTCGGATGGGCGTCGACTTCCGGCGTCCCGGGGCCAAGGCGATCATGCGGATGACGTTCGTCACCAACGTGTTCAATACGCTCCTCAAGTTCGACTTCATCCTGTTGGTCGTCTTTTGCGCCCTGGGCATCATCATCTCGGTCGAGGGGCGCGACCAGTTGCAGGTCCCCATCTTCGTCGTGTCCATCTGCACGTTCTTTCTCAACCTTGGAATCAGCATTATGGCGCTCTGGATGGCCTCTTCGAGGTGGAAGTGGAAGCGGAAATGGCTGATACACGTCCTGATGCCGCTCTCGCTGGCCGGCCCGATCGCGGTCATCACCATGTACTACGACCAGGAACAGGACGTCGCCAACGCGGCCACGTCGTTGCTGATTGCCGGTATCGTATTCATGGTGGTCCGTCTCCTGCTGTGGGCCACGTATCGAGTGGTCTCGAACGACACGCAGATGGTGATTGTCGGCACCCGGGCCACGCTCCGGCGGGAGGCCGTCAGGGTGTCGTCGTGGAACAAGTTCGAGTCGAATCTTGCGGAGGACGAGAAACTTGCTCCACTGCTCCGCGGGGCGTGGCTGGGGAAGCCAACACCGCGCAATCCGAAGAAGACGCGGTTCTTCCAGCTCTCGCACGACGCGTCGACGCTCCGGTGGGGCTGGTCGAAGTTCGTGCGGATGTACTACGTGGAGGACATCCACTACTCTCCGGAGGAACTCTCCATCCGGATGAAGTTTCTTCCGGAGGGAGAGTTGTTGTTGGAGTTCCCGGACTCGGACACGTTTGACGTCTGGCAGGCGGGCATCGAGCGGCTGATGGTCGTCCTGATGAGTCCTGAGGCAGACAAGGAGAGGGGCGCTGATCCGGTCGCCGTGGAGGGACTCGCCGCCCCCGCGAATCGAGACGACGAAGAGTCGGGGCTGATGCAGATGCTGTTCAGGTCGTTCAGCGTACGACGGAGCAGTGGGACGGTGGGACTGACGAGCTCCCTGGAGACGCGACCGACGGATTCGTCCTACGTCAAGGCTCCGAAAGAGGAGGAGGACGCGCCGCCGTCTACGAGCCAGTTGCAAAAGCGGCAGCGAATGGCGTCGTACCTGTTTCGCACGCCGACGTCGCCGCTGTCGTGGATGGGAAGCTTCCGACGGGAGGGACGCAGCGGGAGCACGCCGACGCCGACGGGGAAGATCGTCATGGTTTCCGTCGGCACGCGGATGGACCCTTCCGACCTTGCCTACCTTGATGAGATCAACGAGATCGGCGAAGCAGGCTTCACGCGACGCGAGACGGACGACGACAAGAACGCCGATATCGCGGCGCAGTACGCTGCCATGTTCGCAGGGTTTGGCGGGGAGCCCGCAGATTCTTCTCCCGGAGGACAGCAGCAACGACAGCAACGACAGGAGCGACAGGAGCAAGAACAAACCGAGCATAAGCCCCCCCGGTCGCTCCCGAGGCCGCCGGCCTCGCCGCTGCTCTCGGAGAACAGCGCGGCCCCGCAGTCCTCTTCAAAACCAGCTGGCGCGTCGCCGCCGGGTTCCACCGTGGCCTCGTCCCTGCACCTCGTCGACAGACTCAGGGCGAGGTCGGCGGCCGCGTCGGCTGCGTCGCCCCCGGGCTCCCTCGGGGTGGAGCACCCGAGCCCGCACGCCGGGCCTTCGGGGCACGCTGCCGGCCTTATGGTGTCGGTCGAAGTCGTCGAGTTTGGCAACATCACCATGGGAAAGCTGCTCGGTTCGGGCAGCGAAGGCGACGTCCACGCGGCGTGGTACCTCGAGTCGCCCGTCGCCATCAAGCGATTCAACCGTCTCGAGGACGCGTCGTACGAGGCGGGCATGTACCTGACCACGGGAACGCACGACAACATCGTGTCGCTTCGAGCGCTGTGCCAGCACCTCGACAACATCTACCTGGTCATGGAGTACTGCCCCCGGGGCACGCTCGACTCGCTGCTGCACTACACGAGCAGGTCGGTGCAGTGGGATCCTGTCAATCTGCTGCCGATCATCAGGGGTATTTGCAGGGGCATGTACCACCTGCATTCTCGCGGGATCCTCCACCGCGACATCAAGCCCGCCAACATCTTCATCGGCCACGGGTCCACGATGAAGATCGGCGATTTCGGCATGGCCTGCATCATCGCGCCCGGCCAACCGAGCGTCGAGGACTTCATCAAGACGACGCCGGACGAAGTATACGAGCTGGTGGGGACGATGCAGTACACCGCGCCCGAGCTCATCAACCGGTCGCTCCGAAGCCGGTCGAGCGACGTCGACCTGCTGGAGATCAGCAAGAAGGTCGATGTTTACTCGTTCGGCGTCACCCTGTGGGAAATTTTGGAGCGCCGCAGGCCGTTCGAGGGCCTCGACGCCCTCGCGATCCAAGGCATGTGGCTCAACGCGCCGTACACGGCGCATCGCACCGCGAGCTTTCCGAAGCTCAACATCCCGACGGACGCTCGCGACCCGATCAAGCTCAAGGTATACCGCTCGCTGAGCGATCTCATCGACGACTGCCTGCGACTAGACGCAGCACAGCGCCCGAGTTTCAAGGACATACTGACACGGCTCAAGGAGATCAAAGACGGCCGGTAGGTCGTTCGTTTTAAAAAAGCATAAGCACGTCTCGCTCACTCTTCAGTATGAGGTACGTCCGGCAGCGGTGCGAACAGCAAGCTCGATTTGTGGCCACGGTCCGCAACGGGCGGGGGCCCCCCCGACGAGAGCGACGGGGACGGACTGGGACTCGACGTCTGCCGGCCGTACGTGTACGTTGGATTCAGACCCGCTTTAAAACGCTGCATAGCCAGCACGACCTGCCCAATCGCCCGAAACGTCTTCTTGGGCGGCTTGGGTGACGTCTCTGCCGCTGCTTGAACTTCGATCTTCACGGGTTGGGCCTCGGAGGTGTCTCTTCCGCCGCCCCGCTCGTCCGTATCGTCGCCCTTTCTCTCTCTCCCCAAGACTCCGACCTCGACGTCAACGCTAGGCCGTAGCTTTTTGCTGCTGCGCGGCGACAAATCGTTCGATTCGCCCATGAAATTTTTTGAACAGGGGTGTTCAACGCGTTCGCGGTGTGTCTGCGCTGCTGCCGCCGCCGCTGTCGTCGACGGAGGAGTGTAATGGACTGTTCGCTGCGTTATAGCATGCCAATTGTCTGTGTGAGGGGTGGCAGGATAGAGGTTCTCCTAATAATCCACGTCCATGCAGGACACCGTACGGAATCGTTCGAACAATCGAGAGGCTTCCGGGACACTCGAACGAACCGATAGTACCTGGATGGGGGCTCGCAACGGCCTTCGGGCCTTGAGCAGACGCTTGTCATCTTCCGGTTCGCCCTCGCCCTCGCCCTCGCCTTCGCCCTCGTCGTGGCTCGATCGGAGCTTCCTGCCCGAACGGCTGGCCCAAGCGAGCGTCGAGTTCGCGGAATCCGGCTGTGCCGTCCTCGACAACGTCCTCGCCGAGGGCGACGCGCGCGCTCTGCGGGACAACGTGCGCGAGCTCTTCCGCGTGAACGCGGCGCGGGTGACGCCCAACTCGACATTTGTCGTCGACCTCGCCCGCCAGCAGACGTCGCTCTTTCCCAAGGCGCACATTCACGAGTACGACTACGTGAGTGCAGGGCCGTCGGGGCTCGCGTTGCTGGATTCCATCGCGTCCGACGTCGGCTTCTCGTCCATCCTGACCTCGGTCCTCAAGCTCGACGACGCCCTGGTCGCCCAGAACGTCAAGGTCCAGAAGAACGACGGCGGCGGAGGATGCTTTCCGATTCACTTTGACACGGACGGGTCATACGATACGCGCAAGTTGAGCTGCATTCTCTACCTGAACGAGGAGCCAGTCGGCGGCGAGCTCGTCTTGTACCCCTATACAAAGCCGCGCATGATCGTGGAGCCCACCTTGAACCGAATGGTGGTCTTCCGGAGCGACACAGTCGCTCACCGGGTGCTCCCGAGCCTGTCGGAACGGTACTGTCTGACGATCTGGTGTTCGAGTCGCCCCACCCACGCTACCGTCGACGAGTTCGAGAAGGAGAAGACCCACCTCCTGGTCAACGCGCTGCAGCGGGCGACGGGCGACGAGCAGAAACAGACGATCCGGGACGCGATCGAAGCGCTGCCGGTGGTGCAGAAGACGCTGACGAAACTCGTGTTGCAGGACGAATGGCGTGCGAGTCTCATCGAGAGCCACGCGCCTTCACCAGAGCGCGACGCGCTCTTGGCGTCGTTCGACGCCGAGCTCGAGCACATCCGTTCCTTTGCCCGAATGATCATGTAGTGATCACGTAGTGATGTAGTGATGAGGGTTTGCAAACCGAATATGAAAGTAATACATGCAGAAGTACCATGCGTGCCTGCGTACGATGATGCATTCCGTCTCCACCACGTCTTCACCGACGATCGCCAACTTGACGGCTGCCGAGCGAAAACACCCCCCGGCCTCCGACGTCGGCGATCCACGCGCGATCCTCCTTCTTTCCGTACGCCGCGTACGTCGCCTTGCTTGTCACCCCCCGCAGCTTCCACTTGGGCCACACGCTGATGCTCACGGCTTCCTTGGTGTTGGCTGACTTGACCGATCTGGGCGACATGCTGTCCGCGAAGGACCTATCGTTATAGGGGTTGCTCACGTCGTTCTTGAACCCGACGTAGATGTAGTACTTGCCCGACTCGCCGAGGTATTTCCGACGCACCGTGCACGTCGTCCCCTCGCACAAGGTGCCCTTGAGCGCGTACTCTGTCGGCGCCGCACACTTGATGCACTTGTCAATCCATTTCTTGTAGCTGGATTCCGTCATCATGAACGTGACGAGCGGCTGCTTCGAAATCTTGGAGCTGGTCGTCTTGGGCACGTCGAACGTCCACTTGACCTCGGTCGAGTTGGTCACCTGGCGAGGAACGAGGAGCATCGAGTGAGCGCAGAGTCCGGGCGTGCGCATGGCGCATATATCGTAATACCTACCTCCATGACCTTGAAGCTCTGGGCCATCCATCCCCTGTCGTAGTTCTCGAAGAGATTGTAGCCGACCGTCCCGAGGTACCCGTTGAATGTGCTCGCGGGCAGGCCCCAGTTGTACGGCTGGTCCTCCGCCTTGTCGCCGACGCCGCACTTTGTGTACGTGTACTTGGTCCGGATATCGTAGCTGTACCCTGCGGGGAGCCGCTGCTCGTTGATCCAATTTCTGATGTTCTTTCCCTCGGTCGTGAAAAAGTCGACCGTCAAGGAGTTGCCGATGAAACTGGGATCCAGGTTCAGACCCTGCGGCGGCGCCAGTTTCATCGTGCACGACGTCGAGAATCCCTTGCTGATCTGGCACGACGACGTCGACATTGGAACGACCGGGTTGGTGCTCCCCTGCAGCTTGTCCCCGGCCACGGGCCCTCCACGCAGGGCGGCAAACGCCCCCCACTTCGATCGGGCTTGCTTCGGCAGCGTCACCTGGGCGCTCAGCCCGCACAGGCTCCCTCGGTAGTCGAGTCCGGTGACGCCTATCGGCAGCCCCGACTTGGAGCGAAGCGTCTGCTCGTCCTTCACACGCTTGGTCTGGACCGTGTGCCAGATGCACGAGGCGGTGATGTTCACAGAGTCGAAAGCAGGCGTCTTGATGCACGCGTCGCGCTTCTTTTGAGACTTGCACAGCGTGTCGGTCGCGGACGAGCCAATACCGATGCACTGACTCGAGCCGGCGTACGCCTGATAGACCTGAATTTTTCAAAGGGGCGAAGGCGTGGAACGTGAGCGATTGCGTGCGACGGCGGGGCGACGGACGGCCCGACAGCGGCTTGAGAGACAGGTTGTGGCCGAGTACTGCCGATATACGGCCGACAGGCGCCCGTCGGAGACTGACGTGGCCGAATCTGACAAGCCGTTCGTCGGTTTGAATTCCGGTACAGCGAGGCAATGTACGTACCAAAGCGAGAAGGACGGCCACCAGCACCTGGTAGGAAGCGGAGAGAAGCGCCATCGTGCTCCTAGTCTGTTCTTACTTTCGGAAATTATGAACGCGAAGCAGAATAGCCACGAACGGAGTCGGTTTCCTCTCGTTCAGTCGGAGAGTTCGCTATGACCCCTCAACGGGCGAAGGACGCGTCCTCGAGCTGGTCTGCATCTCCCGACACGCGCACACCAACAAGAGATCGGTCGACGACAACAAAATGCTTTCAAAACTGACACGAGACGTATCTTGCCGTCTCGGTGCGCCCCTCGCGGCCGCCCTCAAGGCCGGAAGTGCCGCATCCACGTCATTTTCCGTTGGGCCAATCTTCCAAAATGATTCCGGGAGCCCGACGACCACGACCCAGGCTCGCTACGCCTCCAGCCACGCCGAGAACACGAATCGGTTCATAGAAGAAGCGCTGGTAGGTGGTGAACGCGATTGGCGTGCGAGCCTGGCTCCGACGCCCAGATTCGCTCTCACTCACGCTCGTTCGCTCGTTCTCCAGGATCACCTCGAATACCCCGAGAAGCTTCGGAAAATGCTCATCGCGCCTGTTCGGGAAATCAGCGTTCAGCTTGAGCTCCTCAAAGACTCTGGCGAGGTCGAGACGTTCAGCGCGTACCGCGTGCAGCACTCGGACGACCGCGGGCCCTTCAAAGGCGGCCTCCGCTTCCATCCCCAGGTCGATATCGACGACGTGCGGAGCCTGGCCAGTCTGATGACGTGGAAGACGGCCGTCATGGACATCCCGTTCGGAGGAGCAAAGGGCGGCATCACGGTAGACCCACGGATGCTCAGCGAGCGGGAGCTCGAGGGCCTCACGCGGAAGCTCGTCCAGGCCCTCAAGCCGGTCCTTGGCGTCTACGAAGACATTCCGGCCCCAGATATGAACACGGGGGGACGGTATGTTGTTTGTCTGTCTGTCTGTCTGTCTGTCTGTCTGTCTGTCTGTCTGTCTGTCTGTCTGTCTGTCTATCCATCTGTCTGTTCATATGCTGCTCACGCTCGCTGCACCAACCAACCAACCGACCGACCAACAACCCCAGGGAGATGGCGTGGATCTTCGACGAGTACAGCAAGTTTTCGGGATTCTCTCCGGGCGTGGTCACGGGAAAGCCGGTGTGGCTGCACGGGAGCCTGGGACGCGAGTCGGCCACGGGACGGGGCACCGTGTTCGCCATCCGGGAGGCCCTGGCCGCCCTCGGGCTGGGCGACATCGCCGACAAGACGTTCGTCATCCAGGGGTTCGGGAACGTGGGTTCGTGGGCCGCGGAGATCCTACATGAACATGGGGGCAAGGTGGTGGCCGTCGCCGACGCGTTTGGGGCCATCGCGAACGAGTCTGGTCTGGACGTGCCAGCCCTGCGGAAGCACATCCAGGACGGCCACTCGCTTGCGTCCTTTCCTGACGGCAAGGCCGCCGACAAGGACACGATCCTCGAGGTCCCGTGCGACGTGCTGATCCCGGCGGCGCTGGGCGGGGTCATCACGGAAGTGAATGCCGGCAAGGTTCGATGCAAGATGGTCGCCGAGGCGGCCAACGGCCCGACAACGTTCGCGGGGGACCAGGTGCTCCGCGAGCGCGATATCCCAGTCCTGCCCGACATTTACACCAACGGCGGGGGCGTGACCGTGTCCTTCTTCGAATGGGTGCAGAACCTGCAGAACTTCAAGTGGACCGAGTCGGAGGTGAACGGAAAGCTCGACTTTGCCATGACCCAGTCGTTCCGGTGCGTATTTCTAGACGTTGTTGTCCCTCACGCACACAACCTTTCCCCTATACCCCCTCATCTCACTCCACTCCCTCACGCACTCGCTCCTCAACGCCAGGAACATTTGGGAGATTTGTGCCGCCAACAAGCTCCCGCTCCGGACGGCCGCCTTTGTGCTCGCGCTCCAGCGCGTCACCAGGGCCCGCGTCCACAGAGGGTTCGAGTAATGATACATGATACACGATACACGATGAAGTGAAAGCGAAACATCTTACCACCACCACCACCACCACCACGCTTAGTCCCCCTCCGAGTCCGAGCCGCCGTACCCGCCAAACAGCCCCCCCACGACCCCAGCAACTTGGTCGGCATCCTCGCTTTCTTTCTTTTTCACCACCTTTAGCCGCTTGGCAAGCGACTGCTGCTTCGACGGCCTCGATTCCGGCGGCGGCCTCGGACCCGACGGCGCAACCTCGCCATCATCCCCACGTTCACTTCCACCACCACCACTGCTGCTGCTGCTGCTCCCTCCGCCGACCCGCCTCGCCCGCTCCTGCTGCAGCAACATCATCTGAACCTGCACCTCGTCCGCCTCGTCCAACTTGGCCTCCACACTCATCCCGCCCGCGCCCCCGGCGCCCCCGGCCCCACGCACCCGCCGCAACGCCGTCTCAAAGTCCACCCGCTCGTGCCGACTCCGCAGCGTCTTCATCTCGTCCAACGCATTCGCCATCTCCAACTCCCGCTTGCTGTCCAACGTCCGATTCTCCAACGCCTTCATCGCGTCCCCCTTCTCCTCCGCTTCCTTCTTCCGCCGCCGCTCCTCCGCCAGCTTCCCCGCCTCCTTCCCCGCCTCGTAATTCCGCGTCGCCCCGGCCTCCACGATGTAGTCCGCGGACTTCGGATCCGTCTTCATACAAAACTCCGCGGCACAGTTCTTGCACTTGTAGTAGAACCGGAAGATCTTCATCCCCAGATAGTCTTCGTTCTTCACCAGCTCCATCCGCACGTTGAACTTCGTCCCCTTCGACATGTAATTCCCACACGTCGAACACCGCACCGACATCGGCAACATGGTCCGGACCTTCTGCTGGTCAGACGCGTTCCGCGCCGCCTTTTTCTTCGGGAGCTTTGACGGATCAAAGTCCGGCGGGATGTACTTGTTCAGCACCTTTCTCTCCGCCATCGTGAAGAAGCGCGTGTGTGCCTGGTGTTGGTTGGCTGTCTCGAAGACGACGACGACGACGACGACGACGACTGGTTCGGTGGCCGCAACGGACACGACGTTCGCGTACGTTCGCGTCTCTCTCCCCGTTTTTCTTCTTCGCGCGCTCCCGTGTCCCACGACGGCGACGACGACGACGACGACGATGACGACGATGACGACGACGACGACGACGTCTCGTGTGTCGTCGCGTATACAACGAGACCCCGGAACAGCGAGACCGTCCAGGCCTGGTTAAGATTGAAAAAGCGGGCGATCGGACGACCAACCTCAGAAGATCGCGTCATAGCCATAATAAACTCGCTCATGATGATGCGCTCGACCCATACACCCAATGCCTCAGGGCGCTGTTGCCCCGGGACACCCACCGTTCGGCACGGGGCTGCGAAATCGATTCGTTCAGTGCATCCGGCTGCCCGGCCAATTCTCCCGTCGCTGGGTCGTTCTGCGCTCGTCCGTCGGGTCGGCGGGCTTGATTCGTGCCGTGTGCGTGCGACTGTGTTCGAGAAGGACGAGGCGGCGAACGCGATGCTGGTGAATCCGATCGGTGAAATTTCGGGGCTGGTCAAGCTGCCTGGGAGCAAGTCGTTGTCGAACCGGGTGTTGCTGTTGGCGGCGCTGGCGTCGGGTACGACGGTGGTGGAGAACATCCTGGACTCTGAGGACATTCGGTACATGGTGTCTGCGCTGAAGACGTTGCAGGTGCGTGTGTGTGGTTGTGGTGAATGGTCGAGGGCGGCTCTGAGTCTTGACGACGACCGAATCTCCCTCTCCCTCCCTCTCTCTCTCTCTCTCTCTCTCTCGTCTCAGTCGCTCACATAAATTCCGTCACGTCTACTGATACGCAGGTCCCTCTGGAGGAGCGCTGGGAGGAAAACAAGATTATCGTGGAGGGCTGCGGGGGGAAGTTTCCGTTGGCCGGGGAGGATACGGAGCTGTTCCTGGGCAACGCGGGGACGGCGATGCGGCCGTTGACGGCCGCTGTGGCGGCGGCGGGGCACGGGACGTACGTGCTGGACGGGATTGCGAGGATGCGGGAGCGTCCGATTCAGGATTTGGTGGACGGGTTGGTGCAGCTGGGCGTGGGGGCCGAGTGCACGCTGGGGACGGGGTGTCCGCCGGTGGCGGTCAAGGCAGAGGGTATCAAGGCCGGCGGGCGGGTGGAGCTGAGTGGGAGCGTGAGCAGTCAGTATCTGACGGCGCTGTTGATGGCCGCGCCGTTGGCAAAGGGGCCGGGCGGGACGGATATCGTGATCGTGGACGAGCTGGTGAGCAAGCCGTACGTGGACATGACGGTCAAGTTGATGCGGAGGTTTGGGGTCGAGGTCGAGCTCAAGGACGGATTGCAGCATATTTATGTGCCCGGGAACCAGTGCTATCAGTCGCCGGGGACCGCGTACGTCGAGGGGGACGCGTCGTCGGCGTCGTACTTTCTGGCGGGGGCGACAATCACGGGCGGCAAGGTGACCGTGGAGGGGTGCGGGAGCGAGAGCCTACAGGGGGACGTGCGATTCGCAGAGGTGATGGGGCTGATGGGTGCCACGGTGGAGTGGGCGCCGTATTCGATCACGATCACGGGGCCTCCGAGGGGGGAGCTCAAGGGCATCGACCATAACTGCAACGATATTCCCGACGCGGCGATGACGCTGGCGGTCGCGGCGTTGTTCGCCGAGGGGACGACGGCGATCCGGGACGTGTACAACTGGCGCGTGAAGGAGACGGAGCGGATGGTGGCCATCGTCAACGAGCTGACCAAGTTGGGCGCGACGGTGGAGGAGGGCAGGGACTACTGCGTGATCACGCCGCCGGAAGGTGGGATCAAGGCCGGGGTGGAGATCGAGACGTACGATGACCATCGTATGGCCATGGCGTTCACGTTGGCGGCCGCCACGGGGACGCCGGTGACGATCCTCGACCCGGGCTGCACGAGGAAGACGTTCCCGACGTACTTTGACGTGATGTCGACGGTGGTCAAGTCTGCGTAAGCGCGAGTATTGTAATGGTATGATATGGTATGGTAACGTGTTGAATTCATATGACGAGACAGTCCCAAAGGATGAGGGACTTGTACGCGCGAAACTGGACGGTGGCGAGCGAGAGGCCATCGACATCGTCGGGACGCTCGCTGCTCGCCTTCTCCGTCGTTCCCGGCGCTTCTCCTTCTTCTGCATGTGCACGCACTTGCGCTCGCCGTTCTTGAAGCCGGGGCCACCACGGGGACTTGGTGATCCGGTCCGTGTACGTGCGCCGCATCGTGGCAAAGTCGTGGAGCTCGTCGTCCTGCATGGCGGCCTGCAGCGTGGCGAGGTCGTCGAGAAAGTCGGCGGGCATGCCCGCGAGGACTTCGAAGGCGCGCTGCGAGACGTGGTCTCGGATGAACTCTTCCTTGGTGCCCACGTCGTCGTACTGCGACACGTACGCGTGTATCTTCTCGAGCAGGATGGCCAGGCGTTCGTCCACACGGCCGCGGCTCTGCACGTTGACACGCTTCTTGAGCTTGGAAGTCCGCTCCGAGTCGACAAACTCCATGTGATCGGTACTGACGCTGCCGTCGTCGGCGTGCGTCGCGCACAGCGTCTCGTACAGTTGGACAAGGCCCTCGTCCGGCGCCGCCGTGCCCGTCGCGTGGATACGCTCGACGCTCCAGGCCACGGCGCTCCTGACGTCCTCGTGCAGCTGGACTGTGTCGTGCGGGTTCCGCGGCGGGACGAACCCATAGTGGACGAAAAAGTCGTCGTTGCTTCGCTCCCCGTACGACAGCGTCACTTCCTCGCCACGGACAATGTCGCGCACAGCGCTGACGACCATGACGAGCTGGCCGCCGATCTTCGGCACGAGGTCCCAGCGGCACGCGTCGGTCGCCAGCACCTCGAGGTCGGACCTGGACGCATCGCACATGGCCAGGTCGACGTCGCCCGCGTGGTTCAGCAGATCGATTCCAGGCATCAGCAGCCGCGCAAGCCCGCTCGGCCTCTCCTTGGCGGGTATCGAGAAGGTGCGACTGTGCACGACCGTCATCGCGTCGCAGAACGCCTCCTCGGTGGTGCCCTCTGGCAGCTCCGGGAGGCCCGGGCCACCTTCGAGCAACCGCTTGAAGTTGCTCGACGCGATCCACCGGGAAAAGTCCACCTCGGATCGGGCAACCTCGTCCCCGATGGCCACCACCTGTTCGAAAGCAACGTCCGGACTCGTCGGATTCGATACCCGATCGGGGAGCACGTTGATATACTCGGACCACAAACACGCGTCTCCCTCGGCCTTGAGACGCAGCAGCTTTGCCGCGAGGCGGACGCTCCAGGGGCACTCGTCGCCCTCGGCGTCGTCGACGACGCCGAGGGCGACGGGGACTTGGAAGATGACCTGCCCGGCCTTGACGTCCTTCGTGGCGATCAGGCCCCTGTTGTTCGTGTCCTGGAGGAACACCCCGACCTTGGTGTTGGGGTCGTCCGGGTCGCCGAAGCCCTTGGCCCCGTTGGCCGCGAGCCACTGCAGCAACTGCTGCAGTCGCAACTCGTCCGTCGCCGTCGCCGCGCGACATTGAAGGAGGGATCGCCGCGCGGCATTGTGTCTCCGTCTTCCATACGCGCGTATCCGCGTCGGCGTCGGATGGAGAGAGAGGCGCATTTTAAAGGTACGCCGAGATGAGCGTGTTTCGCCGGTTCATCATCATCGATCCACGCCATTTCTTCCGGTCGCCTGCCGATATGTACCCCGCCGTCCTGGTCACCGAGGCCGCTCGCTCGAGCTGCAGACGCTTCAAGAGGCCTGCGCCGTCGCACGCCTCCCGACCATCATCGGTCTCGGTCTCGGTCCCGGCTGCCGGCGTCTCGCTCGCAGCACTCGCTCCCGCTCCATCTCCCGCCTCCACCGCCATCCGCCGACGGACTTCGGCCAGCTCTGCCAGCGCCTCATCGAGCGCCGGCTGCAGATCGAAAGACAGCTTGGCCCGCTTGAGGTTCCGGATCTCGGCCGCCAGTCGCCTCGTCTCGTCGAGCGCGGCGGCGTTGTGCCGCTCGAGCTCCTCCATGAGCAGTCGCTGGCCCTGAAGCTCCTGTATGCGGTCCTTGGACCCGGCCTCGAGCGCTTCAAACTCCCGGAGCATCGATTTCTTGGCATCGACGCGCGCATCGTATTCGACCAGCTGGGCCGACAGACGTCCCAGTTCGGCGTCCATCCACTCGAGCTCGGCAATCGCAGCAGAAGCCTTACGGGATTGATCCTCGACCAGATGCTCGCCTTCGATGGCAACCTCTTCCAGCGCGTCCAGATGCCGACCCCGACTCACGATGGCGGCGTCGAGCGTGCGCACCTGGCGAGAGGAAGCGCTTCGAGTGAGCGCGACAGCGAGGTCGAGGTCGAGGTCAATATTGACGCCGACGCGAGCACGTACCTTGTCTCCCAGCAGGTCCATCTCTCCCAGCTTGTCCTCGAGGGCAGCCGTCACGTCCCTCAAAAGACAATGACGCTCCTCGGCGAGTCGCGTGGTCTCTTCGATGTCACCGTTGAGCCTTCGAAGCAGATCCTCCGACATGGCAACTGACGCAGCGGCCAGTCGTCGCTGCTCGGCGAGCTCGTCCAGCTCATCGTCGAGGCTCGGCATCCGCGGGACGGGGGACGTGGCGAGGCGTCTCCGACTGCAGGCCTCGAGCTCGTTGTCGTCTCCATCGCCGGAGAACCGGTTGCTCGAAGTGGGCGGTGTCGCGTGCGCGCGAGAACGGGCCGCCGTCCCGCCGAGCGCTCGCAAGGCGGAGTTCAAGTTGCTCAGGATTGCGTCGTGATGGACGCTCGTCGTGGACTGGCTCGGCGGCGTGGTCGCGTCGTCGGAGGACGGAGCATGGGCGAACTTACGCTCGACCACCTGCGCCAGGCTCGACGTCCCCGATCCCGAGGACGCGACGGACATGTCGAATTTCTTCCAACGTCGGTTAACCGAAATTCGGTTGGGATGAAGTGGGTCGTTCGGTGGCCGGGTTCACGGATGGTCCGAGCACAAAGAGACAGCGTTAGAAATGAGAAACAGACAGTAGTACATGTAGTGAAGGGGCCCCGTGTGGCGAGCCTTGTGCCGTCGCACGTTCTTCTACTTGCACTCCACGTTCGACGGCCAGTCGCAGTAGTTGCCGGCCTCGTTGAATGCCAGCCCAGCGGGACACGGCATCAGGAAAGCACCTGTTACGTCGCACACGATGTACTTCTCGCAGTCGCTCGAGACGTCCGCGTACGAGCCATTGGGCTTGCCCTGGCAGAAGGACGTCGGGTCGGACGGGTCGACCGGCGGCGAGGGCACCGGCTCGGGCGGCGAGGGCACCGGCTCGGGCGGCGAGGGCACCGGCTCGGGCGGCGAGGGCACCGGCTCGGGCGGCGAGGGCAC
>Ga0181582_10000064_pt1 | contig 59422 bp, 50 predicted proteins | sample 071ome_32_FD_132438 | JGI IMG/M metagenome (GOLD analysis project Ga0181582, IMG submission 132438) | Coastal salt marsh microbial communities from the Groves Creek Marsh, Skidaway Island, Georgia - 071405AT metaG (megahit assembly) | ecosystem: Environmental > Aquatic > Marine > Intertidal...
AGCTGGAGCAGGGGCTGCGATCGTATCCCGAAAAGTGGATGCTGAATTACCGCAACTAGTGGTGCCGGATACCCACAAGGCGCTCGGTGCTATTGCACGCCTCAACCGGATGCGCAGTATGGCCACGGTAATAGCGCTCACGGGTAGCCAAGGCAAGACCACGGTAAAGGAGATGCTTGCCGCCATTCTCAGCAATAAGGCGAGCACCCTGGCAACGCCGGCAAATTTGAACAATACCATTGGCGTACCGCTCACCTTGCTCGGGCTTGCCAGGGAACACGAATATGCCGTTATTGAAATGGGGGCAAACTGTGCCGGAGAAATCGCGTTCAGTTCACAGGTGACCTGTCCTGATATAGCCCTTATAACCAACGCCAGTGCTGCGCATGTTGAAGGGTTTGGAAGCCTCCAGGGAATCGTGGAAGCCAAGGGTGAAATTCTGGATAGCCTCACTGAAGAGGGCATCGCCGTTCTTAATGGCGACGATCCGAACGTAGAACAATGGATCGCCCGGTCCTCACACTGTCGACAGATTCTGTTCTCGGCCAGTGGCAACAAGGCAATGACCTATCGAGCAGAAGACGTCAGCCTGAATGATAAGGGCCAGGTATCTTTCAGGCTCTCAGGTCCAAGAGGTGAGGTGGTGATCGCTCTGCAACTGCTGGGTGTTCACAATGTGGCTAACGCACTGGCAGCGGCGGCGGTTGCGCTGGAAGCGGGTGCGAGCCTGGACGATGTTCGTGATGGGCTGGCAGGGTTGAAACCTGTGCCTGGTCGCCTTGTTAGCATGCCGGGGCTCGGCAATTCGCTGCTGATTGATGACACCTATAACGCTAGCCCTAATTCATTCTTCGCCGCTATCGATGTGCTCAAGTGGTTGCCGGGAAGGCAGGTGCTGGTAGCTGGGGACATGAAGGAGTTGGGTGATGAAGCTGAATCATCACACTTCGCCGTTGGTGAGTACGCGCGTAAGGCGGGCATCCCTGAGCTATGGGTTACTGGTGAATATGCGGAAAAGATGGCTGCGGGATTTGGTAGCGATGCGAAAATTTTCCCCGATCAGGAATCTCTCAAGAACCATTGTATAGAACAAGCCGACAGCAACCTGGTATTCCTGATAAAGGGATCCAGGGGTGCTCATATGGAAGTTGTGCTGAACAAGTTGAAGCTCAAGGGAGATGCCTGATGCTGGTATGGATGTCAGACTTTCTGATGCAGTTCGACAGTAATTTCGCTGTGCTGCAATACATTACCGTGCGCGGCATCTTCAGCATACTCACCTCGCTGGGTGTTTCCCTGGTAATTGGGCCTTACATGATCAGAAGGCTCAACTATCACCAGATTGGCCAGGTCGTGCGTGAAGATGGTCCCGAATCCCACTTCAGCAAGGCCGGCACTCCAACCATGGGTGGGGCGCTTATTCTGGTAAGTATTGCTATTAGCACGCTTCTCTGGGCTGACCTCAACAATCATTATGTGTGGATCGTGCTGCTGGTGACCTTGTTGTACGGTGCCATTGGCTGGGTTGACGATTACCGAAAAGTGTTTGAGCAAAATCCAGCTGGCTTGTCTGCGCGATGGAAGCTGTTCTGGCAATTCGTGATAGGCATTGCCGCCGCGGTAGTGCTTTACGAGACCGCGTTCAGTGAAGTTGAGACCGACTATATCGTTCCCTTTTTCAAGGATGTGGCGATAGATATAGGAATTCTCTATATAGCGATCAGCTCGCTGATGATTGTGGGATTTAGTAATGCCGTAAACCTTACCGATGGCCTGGACGGTCTGGCGATTCTCCCCACGGTCATGGTTGGAGGGGCGCTGGGAGTCATCGCCTATCTTGCCGGCCATGCTGAGTTCTCCTCCTATCTGAATATTCCGAATGTTGTTGGTTCGGGAGAGGTTGTTATTTTTGCTGGCGCCCTTGTTGGTGCTGGCATGGGTTTCCTGTGGTTCAACACCTATCCTGCGCAGATCTTTATGGGCGACGTGGGTGCTCTTGCCCTGGGGGCAGCGCTAGGTGTCATGGCTATCGTGTCAAGACATGAGATTGTGCTGTTCATAATGGGCGGTGTATTCGTGATGGAAACCGCGTCGGTGATCCTGCAGGTGGCGTCCTATAAATTAACCGGCAAACGAATTTTCCGGATGGCGCCATTACATCACCATTTTGAATTAAAGGGTTGGCCAGAACCCAGAGTGATCGTTCGTTTCTGGATTATTACTGTAATGCTGGTGCTGTTTGGGTTAGCGACCTTGAAACTAAGGTGATGAGTCTGGCGAACCAGTTAGGGACGGAACACTATGGTTCCTAAGTCGGAGCGCTACAAGCTCATCGTTGGGCTCGGAGCAACCGGTTTGTCTTGTGCGCGATTCCTTGCCAGCAAGGGTGAGAGTTTCAGAGTGGTAGACAGCAGGCCAAATCCGCCGGCACTGGCTGAATTCCGGAAGCTGTTTCCAGCCGTTGAATGTGAGTTAGGTGATTTTCAAGTGCAGACGTTCATGAATGCAGAGCAATTGATTGTGAGTCCTGGAGTTAGTTTACAGACTCCAGTGATAGCTGCTGCCATGAAGAGCGATGTACCGGTAACGGGCGATATAGATATTTTTTCCAAGGAAGTGACAAGTCCAATCGTTGCGGTGACTGGCTCTAACGGCAAGAGCACAGTTGTGGAAATCCTGGCTGCTATCCTGAAGTCGGCTGGTGTGAAATATGCATTGGGTGGAAATCTGGATGGGGCAAACTTCAAGCCAGCCCTGGATCTTCTGGTAGGGCCGCCTGCGGAAATTTACATATTGGAGCTGTCCAGTTTTCAGTTGGAGACTACCGAAAACCTGGCCGCCGAGGTGGCAACAATTCTCAACGTGAGTGAGGATCATCTCGATCGCTACACTAGCCTGGAAGATTATACGAAGGCGAAGCAGCGAATTTTTAATGGGTGTCACCGTGTGGTAATCAACCGAGACGATCCCGCCACAAATCCTCCCGATTCTATAGCCGTCCCTTCGATGGACTTCGGTTTCTCAAGACCCGGGGTGAATGGGCTTGGCCTCTTGGAAGAAGACGGTGATCAGTATCTAGCCTATCAGTTTGAAAAGATCGTGTCGGTCAATGAACTGAAAATAGTAGGACAGCACAATATCGCTAACGCACTGGCTGCCATCGCACTCGCTCTCAGTGTGGGAATCGAACTCGATGCGATCCGTCGGGCTGTGCGAGAATTTACTGGTCTGCCCCATCGCTGTCAGTGGGTGGCGTCCATCAAGGGTGTTGACTTCTATAATGACTCCAAGGGAACCAATGTTGGTGCCACCATGGCCGCAGTAGAAGGTCTCGGTCATCGGATCAGCGGACACATCCTGCTGATAGCTGGCGGCGTTTCCAAGGGAGCCGATTTCTCTCCGCTCGCACCAGTGATCAATCGCTGGGTAAAGGAAGTTATCCTGATCGGTCGTGATGCCATGGAGCTGGCGGCCAACCTCGACAGCGACTTACAGACCTATTTCGCCAAGGACATGCAGGATGCTGTAGCGGTTGCCCTCGAGCACGCATTGCCGGGCGATGCAGTGTTGCTGTCACCCGCCTGTGCCAGCTTCGATATGTACGATAACTACCAGCATCGTGGTCAGGTATTCGTGCAATCCGTGGAGCGCCTGCAATGAACATGGCTTCCATTACACACCAGATTCCGGGAGGAATTCGGCGCGAACAGAAATTGAATCTGCTGCTGCTGGTAGTAAGTCTGTTGATAACTATTGGCTTGCTCATGATGACTTCTGCGTCGGTCGAGATTGCCAGCAGTCAGTACGGCGACCCTTTCTACCATTTCAAGCGCCAGATTATTTTCGCGACCATCGGTGTGATTGGCATGCTAATCACTTTGCATCTGCCCATGCATTTGTGGCGCAGCCTGAGCTGGTTTCTGTTAATGGCATCCTATGCGTTGCTACTGCTGGTTCTGATTCCCGGAATTGGTAAGGTGGTTAATGGTAGCGCGCGCTGGATTGACCTGGGCTTCTTCAATCTGCAGCCTTCCGAGTTGGCGAAAGTGTTTATCGTCATGTACATCGCCGCCTATCTCGAGCGGCATATGGAAGAAGTACGGGATCAGTGGTCGGGATTTCTCAAGCCCATGCTGGTAATTTTGGCGGCCGTAGTGCTGCTGCATTTCGAACCCGACCATGGTGCCATGGTGATTCTTCTGCTGACGGCATTCTGTATGATTTTCCTTGCCGGGGCCAAGCTCTATCGGTTCGTGTTGATGCTGGTGCTCTTCACGGGAGCAGTGACTTATGTCGCCGTGATGAAACCCTATGTGATTGAAAGATTCTCTTCCTATCTGAATCCCTGGGCCGCCGAGAATGTCTACGGCGGAGGTTATCAACTTACCCAGGCGTTGATCGCTTTCGGTCGGGGAGGCTGGTTTGGAGTTGGCCTGGGAAACAGTATTCAGAAGCTGTATTTCCTGCCGGAAGCACACAACGATTTCGTGCTGGCTATTATCGGTGAAGAGTTGGGCCTGGTAGGGGTGAGTTTCGTTGTGCTGCTGTTCGTTTCCCTGGTGTGGCTGGGATTTTCAATCGCCCGCAAGGCAGAGCAGCAGGGTCAAGTATTCAACAGCTTCGTTGCCTACGGTATCTCGCTGTTGTTCGCGGGACAGGCATTGATCAATATCGGAGTGAATATCGGCTTACTGCCAACAAAGGGTCTGACCCTGCCTTTCCTTAGCCAAGGGGGTGCCAGTCTGATTGTGTGCTGCTTCATGGCTGCGATCCTGATTCGAATTCAATATGAAACAGAATTTACAGATTCTGAATCGGTAGAGAGCATCTGGCCATGGAAACAAGGAGACTGAAAGTGTTGATCATGGCAGCAGGTACGGGTGGTCACGTGTTTCCGGCATTATCGATTGCTCATGCCTTAAAGGAACAAGGTGCAGATGTGCAATGGCTTGGTACGCCTCAGGGTATGGAAAACAAGCTATTGGCGGACACCGATATTCCCCTGCACCAGGTTTCAGTGAAAGGCTTGCGCGGTGCTGGCTGGAAGAGGCTGCTCGCCGCACCATTCATGATTATGCAGGCATTCTGGCAATCGCTACGGATCATGAGAAGGCTGGATCCGACTTGTGTCGTGGGTATGGGTGGGTTTGTCTGCGGCCCGGCGGGTGTGGCCAGCAAGGTGCTCGGTATCCCGCTACTTATTCATGAGCAGAACGCGGTCGCAGGACTTACCAACCGCCTGCTCAGCCCCTTTGCAGATAGAGTTTGCGAGGCGTTTCCCGGGACATTCAAAGCCAGCGACAGGCTGGTGTTTACCGGAAACCCTGTGCGCAAGGAGATTGGAGCTCTGAAGAACCGGAGTGATCAGGCGGCCGATAGAGAGGCTGATAAAGAGGCTTCCTTCCGGCTGTTGGTGCTCGGCGGCAGTCAGGGCGCACAGGCTATCAACCAGGTGTTACCCAGAGCGTTGCAACTGCTCATGCAGGAAGTCTCTGTGCAGTGCCTTCATCAAACCGGCAGTGCACAACTTGACGCTGCCCGCAGCGCCTATCGGGAACTGGGCATGGAGTTGGATTCAGATATTCGGGTGGAGCCTTTCATCAATGACATGGCGGCAGCCTATCGGTGGGCAGATCTGGTCGTGTGTCGGTCCGGAGCGAGCACGGTGTGCGAGATCGCAGCAGCAGGATTGCCAGCCATATTCATTCCTTACCCCTATCACAAGGATATGCAGCAGACCTTGAACGCTTCCTGGCTGAGCGAAGCCGGTGCTGCCGAAATATTGCAGCAAAGTGTCTTGTCGGATGCCGAGCTGTCATCTCGGATCGTGTCCTACGCAACTGATCGAGAGAAGCTGGCCAGTAGCGGAGAAAAGGCTCGCGCCCAGGCGATCTATGATGCCGATATGCGCATTGCTCAATTGTGTCGAGAGGTAGCTAATGGCGCGTAAAACCATTTTGCACGATGTGCCGGAAATGCGTCGCATCAGGACGATCCACTTCGTTGGCATCGGGGGTGCAGGCATGTGTGGCATCGCAGAGGTGCTGCTCAATCAAGGCTACCGCATCACGGGTTCTGATCTGAAGCAATCGGCCAACACGGAACGTTTGCGCAAGATGGGAGCGCGGATCAAGGTGGGTCATGAGGCCAGGCAGGTCAGTACCGCCGATGTAGTGGTGTATTCCAGTGCCATAAACCGCAAGAACCCGGAGATCAAGGCCGCCATCGATCAGGGCAAACCCCTGATTCCACGTGCCGAGATGCTTGCCGAGTTGATGCGCTACCGGCATGCCATAGCCATTGCCGGTACCCATGGCAAGACTACGACGACCAGTATTCTGGCTTCGGTGCTGGGTGAGGGCGGTTTCGATCCTACCTTCGTCATTGGCGGCTTGCTCAATAGCGCGGGCAGTAATGCCCGCTTGGGCGAATCTAGGTACCTGGTCGCAGAGGCTGACGAGAGTGATGCCTCATTCATGCACCTGCAGCCAATGGTCGCCGTGATCACCAATATTGAAGCCGATCACATGGGAACCTACGGCGGTGATTTTGAAAAGCTCAAGACATATTTTGTGGATTTCCTGCACAACCTGCCGTTCTATGGCCTGGCCGTGCTCTGTGTCGACGACCCCACTGTTCGCAGTATCTTGCCGCGTATATCCAGGCCAAAGCTCACCTACGGCTTCTCCAGGTCGGCAGACTTTCGAATTTCAAACCTTAGCCAGAAGGGCTTAAGCACGTATTTTGAGGTCATCAGGCCAGATCGCAAGAATCCTCTGAAAGTGCAGCTGAACATGCCCGGCAGGCACAACGCCCTCAATGCGACAGCCGCCATAGCTGTCGCCACCGATGAAGGCATAAGTGACAGCGCCATAAAACGAGGTATCAAATCCTTCTCCGGAGTGGGGCGGCGTTTCGATGTGCAGGGAGACTTCCCTCTCAGCGGTAAAGGCTCAAAGGTAAAATCAAAGAACGACGCCATGATCACCCTGATCGATGACTACGGCCATCATCCCTCTGAAGTGGCGGCCACCGTGAAGGCGATGCGAGCGGCATGGCCGCGCAGACGGCTGGTGATGATATTCCAGCCCCATCGCTTCAGCCGAACCGCGGATCTCTATGATGACTTCGTCGATGTCCTGTCCGAAGTGGATGTGCTGTTGCTCCTTGAAGTCTATTCGGCTGGAGAGAAAAGAATTCCGGGGGCAGATTCACGCAGTCTCAGCAGAAGTATTCGACTGAGAGGCAAAGTAGACCCTGTTTACGTGCAGAACGAGTCCGATGTGCGCTCGGTATTGAAGGACATTTTGGCGCCTGGCGACATCGTATTGACCCAGGGTGCGGGTAGTGTTGGTGGTCTCGCCAAGGAATTGGTGCAAAAAGGCTTTTAGGTCGGGTAATTTATTGATTTTTTGGAAGATTTTCCATGTTTCAGGTTAAGAAATGTGCCCATGAGAACGATAAATAGAGAACGGATACTAGCGAAAACAGGCCACGTGGTTGTGCTCATGGGCGGTGACTCGCCAGAGCGGGAAATCTCCCTCCAGAGCGGTAACGCGGTGTGCAAAAGCCTGGAAAAACTGGGCGTGCATTTCGATGCGCTGGACGTTGGCAAAGATGTCATCGACAGGTTGCGAGAACTGAATCCGGATATCGCTTTGAACATGTTGCATGGTCAACGCGGAGAAGACGGGGTCATTCAGGGCATGCTGGAGATGTTAGGCATACCCTACACCGGAAGCGGTGTGCTTGCTTCAGCGCTGGCGATGGACAAGGTGAAGAGCAAGCTGATCTGGCGACAGTCCGGATTGAATACTGCCGATTTTGTCCTGCTGCAGGAAGATACAGATTGGAACTCGGTGATCTCAAGGTTTGGCAGGGTCGTGGTCAAGCCGGTAAACGGAGGATCCAGTCTGGGAATCTCGATAGTCGATACGGCTGATGCTTTGCGAACAGAGTTCGCCACCGCACGCAAGTTTGACCAGCATGTGATGGCGGAGCAGTACATAGAAGGACCCGAGTATTCGACGGGAGTCATCGGGGACGAGTTGTTTCCTACTATCCTGCTGGAGACAGATCGGCAGTTCTTCGATTACGAAGCCAAGTATATAGATGCCGCGACACGCATTATTTGTCCGGTCGAAATGGAGAGTGAATCTCTGGCAAGGCTGGAGAAACTGGTAAGAGATGCCTACGACACCCTCGGATGCAGGGGGCTGGCGAGAGTAGATGTGATGCAAGATGCCGCAGGAGAGTTTTTCCTGTTGGAGCTGAACACAGTGCCTGGAATGACCTCGCACAGTTTTGTACCTACAGCGGCATCGAAAGTGGGAATCGATTTTGAAGAACTGGTTCTGCGCATACTGGATGCTGAACTGAAGACACAATAGTAGCGCAACGATGAGAAATACGGCGAACACAAAGGGCAGGGCAGGCAGCGTTCGAGCACGCAAAAAACTCGCGCCTGGCAATCAGCCGTTGAATACGCGAGCCGTGCTGCTGCGTAAATCTGCCGTCCTCGTCTTGTTTGTCATTGGGCTGACCGTCCTGGTGATTCAAAATTCAGCGCTTGTGGCCGAGAGAATCGGGCGACCCATTACCAAGGTGCGCATGGACAGGCAATGGCAGAATGTGGAAGAGGCTGAAGTGCGACAGACCCTTGAGGCGTTCATGGGGGCCGGTTTCTTCGAGTTTGATGTAAGCGGGGTCAAGGCAAAGCTCGAACAACATCCCTGGATTCGTCAGGCGACGGTCAAGAAGCAATGGCCCGACACAATAGCCTTGAACCTTGTTGAGGAAATCGCAATCGCTCGTTGGGGTGAGAGTGAACTGATCAATCAATACGGCGAAATTTTCAGACCCGGCAGTCAGCAAGCATTGAATCTGCCCCGGCTATCGGGTCCCCATGACAGCCAGATGAAAGTAATGGAACAGTTTCGGGCGGTAAACCAGTTGTTCTTTCCTGCAGGATTACGGGTTACAGAACTGCGCTTGAGTGAGCGAGGTAACTGGAGCCTGCAACTGAATGATCGACTCGGTGTAACCGCTGGGCGTGGTGATGTGATGGATAAGCTGACGCGCTTCCTCGAGTTCTATAACGGACAGACTGAAGATTCTGCCGCTGCCTTGGTGTCGGTGGATTTGCGGTATGACAACGGTTTCGCCGTCAGAAAGATAAGTGAAGACCTGTCGGGCGTGGCGGCGAGATGATCGCCTGGTCTCAGGGTAAGTCAAGAGAAGTTCGATGGCTGATTGCGGTAGGTGTAGAACTCTCGCAGGAGATATCAACAAATGAATGAAGTGGTCGGTGAAAACATGATTGTTGGACTCGACATCGGTACTTCCAAGGTTGTCGCAATAGTTGGTGACATCAAGGAGGATGGTGGGCTCGATATCGTCGGTATCGGCAGTCATCGTTCGCGTGGATTGAAGAAGGGTACAGTGGTGAACATTGAGTCGACAGTGGAGTCGATTCAACGTGCCATCGAGGAAGCGGAATTAATGGCAGGCTGCCAGATCCACTCGGTCTATGCCGGGATTGCGGGCAGCCATATTCGCAGCATGAATTCACATGGCATCGTGGCTATACGTGATGGCGAGGTGATGAAGGCAGATATCGAGCGGGTGATTGACGCCGCTCAGGCGGTAGCGATTCCCGCCGACCAGAGGGTGCTGCATATCCTTCCCCAGGAATACATCATCGATTCCCAGGAAGGCGTAAAGGAACCGCTGGGCATGTCCGGCGTACGTCTTGAAGCAAAGGTTCATCTTGTAACCTGCGCCATCAATGCGGTCCAGAATATTGAAAAGTGTATCAAGCGCTGCGGACTGGAAACCGACGAAATAATTCTGGAGCAACTTGCTTCCAGCTATTCGGTGCTCACTGAAGACGAGCGTGAACTCGGTGTCTGCCTCGTTGACATAGGTGGTGGCACGACTGATATAGCCATCTTTACCGAGGGTGCGATTCGGCATACCGGTGTCATTCCGATCGCAGGTGATCAGGTGACGAATGATATCGCCATGGCCTTGCGCACACCGACGGAAAATGCCGAAGAAATAAAGATCAAGTATGCCTGTGCCCTGACTCAACTGGTTAGCGGCGACGACACGATCAAGGTTCCCAGTGTGGGCGATCGCCCACCCCGGGAATTATCGAGGCAGTCTCTGGCTGAGGTTGTAGAGCCTCGCTACGATGAACTGTTCACTCTGGTACAGGCAGAGTTGCAGCGTAGCGGATTCGAAAACCTGTTGGCCGCGGGCGTCGTGCTCACAGGGGGCACCAGCAAGATGGAAGGTGTTGTAGAACTGGCAGAGGAGATTTTCCACGCTCCGGTTCGAATCGGTGCGCCGTATAACGTAAACGGCCTGTCGGACATTGTACGCAACCCGATTTATTCAACAGGGGTCGGGTTATTGCTGTATGGCTTAAAGCAGCATCAGGAACAGGAAGGGCTGGATCCACGGCGGGAACCGCAAATTCATTTAGTGGACCGGGTAAAAAACTGGTTCCAGGGACATTTTTAATTCACGCAAACTTATCAACGAAGATTGAAAGATTTTAATAACAAGGGGGCTATATGTTTGAATTAGTCGACAACATTCCACAGAACGCGGTGATCAAGGTCATCGGCGTGGGAGGTGGTGGAGGCAATGCCGTGCACCACATGATTGCGAATCAGGTAGATGGAGTGGATTTTATCTGTGCCAATACCGATGCGCAGGCGCTAAACAATCTGCGAGCGAAAACTGTGTTGCAGATGGGAAGCAATATCACCAAGGGTCTCGGGGCTGGAGCGAATCCCGATATAGGCCGTCAGGCAGCACTGGAAGATCGCGATGAGATTGCTGATATTCTCAGTGGTGCAGACATGGTTTTCATTACCGCGGGTATGGGAGGCGGTACCGGAACGGGTGCTGCACCGATCGTAGCAGAGGTCGCGCGGGAACTCGGCATTCTCACTGTCGCAGTTGTAACGCGACCATTCCCCTTCGAAGGCAAGAAGCGATCAGCGATCGCCGAGCAGGGAATTCAGCAGCTGCAGGAGAGTGTGGACTCCCTGATCACTATACCCAATGAAAAGCTGCTGGATGTACTTGGCAAGGATACCTCTCTGCTCGAAGCTTTCAAAGCAGCGAACGACGTGTTGCTGGGCGCGGTAAAAGGTATTGCCGACCTGATTATGCATCCGGGCATGATCAATGTGGACTTCGCCGATGTGAAGACGGTCATGTCTGAAATGGGTATGGCCATGATGGGTAGCGGAACGGCTCGCGGCGAAGACCGTGCACGAGTAGCCGCCGAAGCTGCCGTTCGCAGTCCGTTGCTGGAAGATATCAATCTGCAGGGTGCACGTGGAATCCTGGTCAATATCACGGCGGGTGAGAATCTGTCTCTGGGTGAGTTTGCGGAAGTCGGTGATACCGTCGAAGAATTTGCCTCAGACGACGCCACGGTTGTGGTTGGCACGGTGATCGATCCAACTCTGGATGATGAGATGCGGGTGACGGTAGTTGCCACCGGCCTTGGCGGCATGCAAATGAAGCCAAAGAAGGTCGTGGACAACACGGACGTGGAGACCGATTACCGGAAGCTGGACAGACCTGCAGTCATGCGCAAGCGCCCGATCACCGAGAGGGGAGCGGCCATGGCACAGGCGGCTGGCGCCGAAACTGACATGGACTATCTCGATATCCCGGCTTTCCTGCGACGGCAGGCGGACTAGATCCGAGGTTCGCTGCCCCGGCACAGTCCGGGGCAGCGCGTCTACTTGAGAAAATTATGGGGAGCGGGTGAACCCCGGCGTTTCTGCCCCTATCACTTCAACGGCACTGGCCTTCAGTGCCTGGCCCGCCTCGCTGCACTTGGTTGAATTCTTTTTTCCTGACCTGCCCCTATATAATAGAAGCAAGACGGTAGTTTCTGGCACATTCTGGTCCTGAAATTGGTGGGAAGCGGACTATATTGTGTTCTGCTTTGGGGAATGTAACCTTATCTGATAAACTTCGCCCCGGTTTGTGCCAGTGCCACCAACAGTCGACACAAATTCGGCCCCGTGAACCCCTTCCAGAGGGATCAGGCGTGCCGGAGGTTGGAAGTGTGTCGCGTATGCGACGGCGTCCCTGGTACATTGGGGAAGAAATTCTGCCGGCAGCCCTCGAAGCACGCGTGTTTTCTGCTTCGCTGCATGGCGCTGAAGCTCCGGATAGCGGAGCCTTTTTTCCCGGAGCTTGAGTTCTGGGAAATAGGGTCGACATAACAGTATTGGCTTCTGCATTGCATGGACAATATTCCTGTGGATCGCGTAATCCAGGGAACTCTTGGCCATCCAAGCAGTCTGATCTGCAAAGGCCCACAGAAGACCTATGTTAAAGCAAAGAACTCTTAAAAATGTCATCCGCGCCACGGGAGTGGGATTGCATACGGGTGAGAAAGTCTATTTGACCCTGCGGCCGGCTCCGGTAAACACCGGGATCGTCTTCACGCGGATAGATCTCGACCCGGCCGTGCAGATTGAAGCACGGGCCTGTAATGTAGGCGATACAACCCTGTCCACCACGCTGGTGAAAGACAACGTCCGTATTTCTACTATCGAGCACCTGATGTCGGCCATGTCTGGCCTTGGCATCGACAATTGCTACGTCGATGTCAGTGCAGCGGAAGTCCCTATCATGGATGGCAGTGCAGGGCCGTTTGTGTTCCTGATCCAGTCCGCTGGCATCGAAGAACAGTCCGAACTGAAGAAATTCATCAAGATCAAGCAGCCTATTCGCCTGGACCAGGGCGACAAGTCGGTGAGCCTGGAACCGTTCGATGGCTTCAAGGTCAGCTATACGCTGCTGTACGATCATCCCGTGTACAAGAAGCACACCAAGAGTGCCACTATCGATTTCTCCAGCACTTCTTTTGTGAAGGAAGTGAGCCGGGCGCGAACATTCGGTTTCATGCATGAGTTCGAAGAACTGCGCAACCGTAACCTCGCACTTGGGGCCAGCATGGATAATGCCATCGCGGTCGGTGACTACAAGGTATTGAACGAGGACGGTCTGCGCTACGAAGACGAGTTCGTGAAACACAAAATCCTTGATTCTATTGGAGATTTATACCTCCTCGGCAATAGCCTCATCGGCGAGTTCAAGGGATATAAATCTGGACATGCTCTCAATAATGCTTTATTAAGAATGCTCGAAGTTAATGAAGACGCTTGGGAAATTGTCAGTTTCGACGAAGAATCGAACGTACCTATTTCCTATATGAAACCCGTATTGGCTGCCTAGCTCCAATACGCTCCTAACCCGCTGTATTTATTGGCTTTTCTCGGTTTTTGAATCATTTTGTGATGTGATTCCTGTCCGGGAATGGGTGGGCGTTGTAGTTTCTCAGGCTAAACCCCAAGTGTTGCAGTAAAAAGGGTAGCTGGATAAACAGCCCGACATGAAAGTCATACTTGTCGATCAACGCCACGGTCACACCAAGACGATCGTCCTCAAGGGATGGGTCAAGGGATTGCTGTCCCTGTGCCTGTTAGGGGCTCCCGTCGCGCTTGGTTATTTCGGCTACCAGTTGGCAATCTCCCAGAATTCCGTCATCTTCAGCGAGGAGACCGCCGAGAGCTGGCAACGGCAGTTACAGGTTCAGTCTGAACAGCTGGAGGAGATCAAGCAGGATTCCGAACAGCAGCTGGAGGCGCTAACCCTGCGCCTGGCCATGTTGCAGGCTCGGCTCGTGCGTCTGGATGCGGTGGGTGAGAGAATCACTGATATCGCAGATCTTGATACGGATGAATTCGATTTCAGTCAGCCCGTGCCAGTGGGCGGCCCCAGTAACACCTATACCGGTTATTCCAGCAGTTACAAGCCATCCGATGTGTTTTCCGCGGTCGATCAGCTGGAACGCCAGCTGGAGGATCGCCAACAACAACTGGAAATTCTCGAAGGATTGATGGTGGATCGAAAGATTCAATCCGATGTGTTTATTGCCGGTAGACCATTGGATCGAGGCTGGATTGCCTCTCGCTTCGGCCAACGCCCGGATCCCTTCACCGGCCGTATGAGTTTTCATGCCGGTATAGATTTCACGACTGGACGTTCGGGGGCCGAAATCCATACCGTAGCCGCTGGTGTGGTGACCTGGTCGGGCCCACGTTCGGGTTACGGACTGATGGTCGAAGTCAATCACGGCAACGGATTCGCCACACGCTACGCTCATTCCGAGAAATTACTGGTCGAAGTCGGTGACGTGGTCAAGAAAGGCCAGAACATAGCCCTTGTTGGTTCCACCGGTCGTTCTACCGGCCCCCATGTGCACTTCGAAGTTTATAAGAATGGTCGGGTGGTCGATCCGGCAGCCTACATACATCGCACAGCAAGATAATCCTCTCTTAGATAACCCCAATTCTCTCTCGTCTAGACCTGGCACTCAGCCTCTGGTCGTGGCGGGCACAAATTTATTTGATCAGGAACAAGCTAATCAGCATGAGTATTCTCAGCAAAATATTTGGCAGCAGCAACTCAAGAACACTGAAGAAGATGCAGAAGACTGTTGCCGCCATCAATAGCCTGGAATCGGAGTTTCAGGCCTTGAGCGATGAACAGTTGCGCGCGAAGACAGACGAGTTCAGGCAGCGAGTTGGCGATGGTGAGTCACTCGACAGCTTGCTGCCGGAAGCCTTTGCCGCGGTGCGGGAGGCCAGCGTGCGCACCATGCAGATGCGTCACTTCGACGTGCAACTCATAGGTGGCATGGTGTTGCATCAGGGCAGTATCGCCGAGATGCGCACCGGTGAAGGCAAGACTCTCGTGGCGACACTTCCGGCCTACCTCAACTCACTCTCGGGCGACGGCGTGCACATCGTGACAGTCAACGAGTATCTTGCTGAGCGTGACGCCAACTGGATGCGGCCTGTATACGAGTTCCTGGGCCTGACCGTGGGAGTGATCAAGTCGGGTCAGAGCCCGATGGAAAAGCGGGAAGCCTATAAGTCGTCAATTACCTACGGAACGAACAATGAGTTCGGATTCGATTATCTGCGAGACAACATGGCCTTCCGTCTGGAAGACAAGATGCAGCAGGTGTTGAATTTCGCCATCGTGGATGAGGTGGATTCCATCCTTATCGATGAGGCGCGAACGCCGCTCATCATATCCGGGGCGGCTGAAGACAGCTCCGAACTCTACATAGCCATCAACAAGCTGATTCCAAAGCTGGAAAAAGGTGAAAAGCAGGAACGCTCCAAGATGGAGATGATGGACAAGAACTTCGTTCCTGAAGACACCGGACACTTCTCTGTCGATGAGAAGGCACGCCAGGTGGAAATGACAGAGGCTGGCCATGAATTTGTAGAAGACTTGCTTATCAAGCAGGGGCTGCTGAAAGAAGGTGAATCCCTGTACGCGGCGACGAATCTGTCCCTGCTGCACCACGTGCAGGCAGCATTACGGGCCCATCATCTCTTTCGCAAGGACGTTGAATACATAGTGCAGAACAACCGTGTCGTACTGATCGATGAGCACACGGGGCGAACCATGGAAGGCCGCCGACTCTCAGAAGGTCTACACCAGGCGCTGGAGGCGAAGGAAGGCCTTGAGATCCAGAGCGAGAGCCAGACCCTGGCGTCAACCACATTCCAGAACTACTTCCGGCTCTATAACAAGCTTGCTGGCATGACGGGAACGGCAGACACAGAGGCTTTCGAATTCAGCCAGATCTATGGCCTCGATGTGGTGGTCATACCTACCAATAAACCCATGATTCGCGACGATGCGAACGACCTCATCTATCTCACGATGGAAGAGAAGTTCGAGGCGATCCTGCAGGACATCATAGAGATCAGGGATGCAGGCGCACCGGTGCTGGTGGGTACGGCATCCATCGACACCTCGGAAATCCTGTCGAATTACCTGACCAAGAAGAAGATCAAGCACGAAGTGCTCAATGCCAAATTCCACGCCAAGGAAGCGGAAATCATTGCCCAGGCCGGACGCCCGGGAGCCGTGACGATAGCCACGAACATGGCCGGTCGCGGTACCGACATCGTGCTGGGTGGAAAGTGGGAGTCAGACGTAGCGGCCTTGACCAATCCAACGGAAGAGCAGATCAAAAAGATCAAGGAAGAATGGAAGAAGCGACACGACCAGGTGCTGGAGGCAGGCGGCTTACACATCATTGGTACCGAGCGCCATGAGTCCCGTCGTATCGACAACCAGTTGCGGGGACGAGCCGGTCGTCAGGGTGATCCCGGATACTCACGCTTCTATCTATCCACGGAAGATAATCTGCTGCGAATTTTCATGAGCGAGGGTGTGAGAAACTTCATGCGCAAGCTGGGTATGGAGAGGGGAGAGGCCATCGAACACCGCATGGTGACCAATCAGATCGAAAAGGCCCAGCGTAAGGTAGAAGGCAGAAACTTCGACATTCGAAAACAACTGCTGGAATACGATAACGTTGCCAACGATCAGAGGACGATTATTTACCGGCAACGCAATGAATTGATGGCAACCGATGACATCTCTGACCTGATCAAGGAGATGCGTGAAGAGGTCATTGGCCAGATTGTCGATGATTATATTCCTCCCCAGAGTATTCCCGAGCAGTGGGATATTGCCGGACTGGAAGAAGCGATCACTACCGAGTTCTCCAGCAAGCAGCCAATTCAGCAATGGCTCGACGAGGATGATCAATTCTATGAGGATCAACTCAAGCAACGGCTGACAGAAAATATTGAAAAGGAATATGAAGACAAATGCGCCCTGGTGGGCGACAAGATGCGCCTGTTCGAGAAGCAGATTACCTTACAAATCCTGGATAGCCTGTGGAAAGAACACCTGGCTACCATGGATCACTTGCGCCAGGGGATATTCCTGAGGAGTTATGGTGGCAAGAATCCTCGACAGGAATACAAGCGGGAAGCGTTCGGCCTGTTTACTGAATTGCTCGATAATCTGCAGCGCGAGGCGATCAAGGTCTTGAGCCATGTGCAGATTCGCCAGGAAGATTCGGCCGATGCCATTGAACGACAACGGCAGGAACAGCAGGCCAGAGAGCGGATGAGTTACCAGCACCAGGAGGTTTCCGCACTCAGTCAGGGCGAGGCCGAAGGACAGGCTGGCGGTCAGGGTGCTGGTGGAGAGCGGGCCGCGCAGCAGGCGCAAGCACCGTTCGTGCGAGACGTACCCAAGGTGGGACGGAATGAGCCTTGCCCCTGCGGGTCCGGCAAGAAATACAAAGTTTGCCACGGGAAGATTAGCTGAGTCATGGCCGTAGGAGAGACTTTCAAGGGGGATATCCATCCCATTCCCGGTGTCCGGCTTGCTGCTGTTGAGAGTGGCATTCGCTACAGGAACCGCCTGGACCTGGTAATGATCGAAATAGCGGCCGGTGCCAGTGTGGCAGGCGTGTTTACCCAGAATGCGTTCTCTGCGGCTCCGGTGAGTGTGGCGCGAAAGAATCTGGATGTCAGGGACAGTCGCTATTTCCTCATTAACACCGGCAATGCCAATGCCGGTACGGGTGAGCAGGGGGCTCTGGATGCGCTGCGCTGTTGTCAGTCTCTTGCTGACATAGCCAGTGTGGAAATAAGCGAGGTGCTTCCGTTCTCGACCGGGGTCATCGGAGAGCGCTTGCCCGTGGAAAAGATCATTGCAGGGATACCTGACGCCTTCACCTCACTGGATGAATCAGCCTGGGAACAGGCGGCCAGGGGTATCATGACTACGGACACGCGCCCCAAACTTGTATCGCGCAAGATTGACGTGGAAGGCAAGTCCGTGTCCATCACCGGTATTGCCAAGGGTGCGGGCATGATCAAGCCCAATATGGCGACCATGCTGGCCTATGTGTGCACCGATGCGGCGATACCCCGACAACAACTGCAGGACATCGTGCGCCGCGCAAGCGACAAGAGCTTTAACCGGATTACTGTGGATGGTGATACCTCGACTAACGATTGCTGCATGTTGGTGGCAACCGGTAAATCGTCTGTAGCGGTCAATGCCGGTATTGAGTCCGCATTGCTCGAAGTCTTCCAGGAACTGGCAACTGCCTTGATCAAGGATGCGGAAGGCGCCACTAAATTCATCACCGTCAATATAGAGCAGGGCGCGACTAGCAAGGAATGCTTGGCGGTGGCCTATGCCGTCGCTGAATCCCCTCTGGTGAAAACTGCGTTGTTCTCATCAGATCCGAATTGGGGTCGTATACTGGCGGCTGTGGGCCGGGCCGGTCTGGAAGATCTGGACATAAAGGCCATCGAAATCAGACTCGGGGAGGTACTACTGGTTAGCGGTGGCCAGGTGGACGCGAGTTATACCGAGGAGTTGGGGCAGAGAGAGATGGATCGGGACGAAATTACGCTTACAATTTCGCTCGGTCGCGGCGAAACCGCCGAGACTGTCTGGACATCTGACCTGTCCCACGACTATATCCGTATCAATGCCGATTACCGAAGCTGAAATTGTCGGAAAATGAGCTTGTCCATGTCGCTGTAGGGCTCATCGTAAACACAGACGATGAGGTGCTGGTGGCGTTGCGTCATCCCCAGAGTCATCAGGGCGGACTGTGGGAGTTTCCCGGCGGGAAGGTAGAGCCCGGTGAATCCGTCTTCGCCGCCCTTGACAGGGAATTCAGGGAGGAACTCGGAGTCAGCGTGCAGCGCGCCTTTCCCATGCGCCAGATCGCTCATGCCTATCCGGACAAGCGAGTCCTGCTGGATGTCTGGCGCATCACCGAGTTCAGTGGGCAGGCCAGTGGCAGGGAAGGGCAGCAGATCAAGTGGCAGGCTGTGTCGGAGTTGCAGGCTGAACACTTCCCCCGCGCCAACTCTCCCATCATTCAATTACTGAGACTACCGGATCGCATAGCGATCACGCCCACTTTGCATTCCAGCGCCGAGCTTGAGCATTTCATCGAACGATGCGCGCGGCGTTCGGTTCGCTGCCTGCAGCTACGCCAGAAACAACTGTCTGTGGGTGACTATGATGCCTGGTTCCAGCTAGCGTCAGCTGCCTGTAACGAGGCGGGGATAGGCCTGATTGCCAACATCCCGATCGCGCGGAGTCCTGCCTATGCTGGCTGTCCTGTTCACTACTCAGCCTCGGATCTCATGCTGGCAACTGCAGAGCCGGACAGTGAGCATCCTTTGAGATCGGCATCCTGTCACAACCTGGCAGAGTTGCGTAGAGCGGCGGAGCTCAACATGGATTTCGTTTACCTGTCGCCGGTGGCCGCGACAGAAAAATACAGCCCGCAGCGGGTACTCGGCTGGGCGGTCTTCGAGGAGCTAGCCGGACGGGTGAGCATTCCGGTCTATGCTCTTGGGGGGATGTGTCTTGATGACCTCGGGCGTGCAAAGGCGCATGGCGCTGTCGGAATAGCCGGTATTGGCATGTTCGATACTTCGCCGTGAGAAGGTGTACCGGCTACGTACGTTGATTGATACAAAAATATAGACATTACCTTCGCAAAACTCAGTAAGCAACTGAAATAAAAGGTTAACCTTGGTCTATTTTCAGATAGATTGTGGTAAAGTTTTGTATCAATTCGCAGATACAGCTGTTTGGAACGCCATTTTTCAGCTAGCCAGCCAATACAAGTCAGTTTTGTGACCTGGGTCACTGAGATTTACGCTAGCTCGGTGAAACTAGGGGCTTTATGGGCCACGAATCGGTCGACTGAAGGATGGTGGACGGGCAGCGTAATTGCGCGGTATCCCCGATAGCAGGGTTCTACAAAGACACCCCGTCGGGGAATTCACAGGTTCAACAGCACACCATATTGCGATCGGTTTTGACAATGGAAACAGTCTTCAGAACAGGCAAGCTACTGCTCTTACTGCTGGTTTGGATACCGGCCTACCTGCATGCCGACGTGGCAGTACTGGTGCATCAGGCGACCCTGGTTGAAACCAACCCGGAAGAAACGGTTGTCTCAGACGAAGATAATCCGAACCCACAGCCTGAAATTGGTACCCGGGCCAACGCATCCTACCTGAGTGCACCTGGTTGGGCCGTCACGGGTTCAACGTTCATCGACGTGGCCACCTATGTTTTCGACCTTGGCGCGACTGAGTCAGTCACGGCTGCCACCTTGCGGATCCCTATACGTGACCACTTTTCCCAGAATGGCTTGACGCCACTGGAGATTACCTTCTTCGCCGACAATGGCGAGATTGAATTTACCGACTACACCAATGGCTTCAATACATCTATCGCCGAAATCGATGTCACGATGTCTGATGTGCTGGAGGTCAGCGTCACTGGCGCCGTGAATAGCGCATTGAACGTGAGCCGGTTTATTGGTTTCAGGATTCGGTCTGGCATTTCACCCAGCCTGGTCGAGGAAACCCTGTTTCCTCCCTATGCTGGCGTGAGATTTACTACCGACCCGGTTCTGGAATTCGTTCCCGGAGCGCCACCATCACTGCCTCAAGACGTGGCGGCTTTTGACGTCCACACACTGGTGGTGCCCGATATCGACGTGCCCAGTGTCGGCAAGGCCTCCGCGCAATTCAGGCTAATTGATCCGGAAAACCTGATCTTCGAGCTAAGTAATGTCACGGTCAGTGAGGAAGTTGGCAGCGGCCCCGCCTTGTCGGGAGCCGATCTGTTTAATTGCTCCGCATTTGAGCCCCCGGTGACCGGTGGTGTGGCTGCAGGTATTGCAAGCTATTCTGTGAATTCAGGCATCCTGGATATACCCAGTGTTGATCTGTTCGGTGAGCAGATCAATGTGCGACTCGAATTGATCGATGGCTCGAGCCCGCCACTGTTTGAGACTCTGGCGCTGGAGGCAGTGCAGTCGGGGCCATCCGATGCGACGCAATCCGCACTTCAAGGTGGTTTACTGTTGGAACCCGCTCAGGACTTTGTGCCACTCTGCCATGGTTGGGTCCTGGTAGGGGATTTTATCCGTAACCGGGTAGTGGAAAGGAATATCATCAGCGGAGAGACAGGGGCCACCTATCCCTTTAACACCGCGCCCGATCAATTCACCCTGGACAAGGCGAACAACCGGGTCTTCATGACTGTATTCCCGGAATCCGAGCGCCTCTACAGGCTGGATCTCAATAGTGGGACCATTGCCAACATCAAGCTGTCACAGACTGTTTACGTCGATCCCAACGATACTAACTCTTCCAACGCTACCTACGGATTCGCACTGCGGGATGTGGCATTGGGTGAGAATGGAAACATCTTCGCGCTTCTCTTCGACGGCGTGCGGCGGCAACCGGCCGACGAACTTATCCCGTATGCGGATCAAGGCCTGTGGATGGGGCTGTTGGACCCCAATGGCAATTTTCTGATTCAGAGTATTCCCCTGGAAGATCCCATTCGTATCGAATACGACCCCGTGCAGGACAATGTTTTCCTCGCGACGGAATCCAATCTTGCCACCCTGAATTTTGATCCCGCTACCAATGGCTTAACAGTCGTACCGGGTACGGATATACCCATTGGTCAAGGCTGTACTGACTTTGATATTTCCCCCGATGGTACGCGTCTCGCCTATGTCTGCCCCAATGGCAACTACGGTGACGGAGATTTCAGCATCGCCGATATGGATCCGGAAGCCTACTATAACAACGATGGTGCCTGGTTCTTCGGCACATCGCCGGTGAGTGCTACTTTCAGTGCAGACGGTACCTTGTTCATAGGCACTGACAACGAAAAGCTTTACATCTTCGATGTGAAGACTCACCTGATTCTGGAAGACTTTGAGCTTGGCCTGATCGAGGGCGAAACCATTCGCAAGGTACGCCTCTCCGCTGATGGGCAGTTGGTCTATATCTTCCTGAATAATCCCAATCGCGCGGCCAACAGCAAATTCTACTGGATGCCCATGCCCGCGATCACAGGCACACCGCTCTAAGCTGCATAAGCAAGGCTTTAATCGCTACTGCAGTTGCTCCGGGTCATCATCGTCCGTGGGATAGAAGGACTCGCCGGCGATGCTGTGCTTCTCGGTAGCCCATTCGCCAAAGTCGATTAGCTGGCACCGCTCGCTGCAGAAGGGGCGAAAGCGGTTCTCGTTCGACCAGACCACGGGTTTCTGGCAGCCTGGGCAATTTACTGTTCTCTTGCTTTCCTTATTCATTAGCTCCTGCCAACTTGAGGTACATGGCGTGCAACTCGTCCACCTGCTTTTCGATAGCGTCCACAGGCCCCTCATTGTGAATGACGTCATCCGCTGCAGCCAGTCGATCTTCGCGACCTATTTGTGATGCGATGATGTTGCGGATCGTGTTCTCATCGCTACCATCCCGAAGCATGGCTCTCTGCAGCTGTGTATCTTCCGACACGTCGACGACGAGAATTCGGTCAACCAGGTCTTTCTGACTGGTCTCCAGGAGCAGGGGAGATTCCAGAATCGTATAGCTGGATTCACTCTTGCGCAGTCGTTGCTTCAATAATTCGCCGATGATCGGGTGTAAGAGTCGCTCCAGCCAGCGTCTCTCCGCCTCGTCGGCAAATACGATTTCACGTAACGCCCGCCGGTCCAGAGCCCCTTCGGTATCGATGATGGCATCACCAAAGTGAGCAGCGATTTCCGCTAGGGCAGCCGAGCCTGTGCTCACGGCTTCGCGGGAAAGCTGATCGGCGTCGATTACTTCGATGCCCAGTCTGGCAAAACATGCAGCGACAGTGCTCTTGCCGCTCCCGATGCCGCCCGTAAGGCCTACTGCATACATTCGCTGAGTCCCCGTTCTGAGTCGCAGTGTCGCTTACAGGCCCGCGCCTGACATCGCGCTGAGATACATGCTGCTGAGTTGTGGTCCCCAGACCAGCATGAGGAATCCGGCGCCTGCCAGGAAGGGACCAAATGGCATAGGCGCGGAGCGGTCTCGCCCCATAATCAGAATCATCAGTATCCCGAATACAGCGCCAACCAGTGATGACAGGATGATGACCGGCAGCAGGCTCTGCCACCCCATCCAGGCGCCGATGGCAGCCAACAGCTTGAAGTCGCCATAGCCCATGCCTTCCTTGCCGGTCAGCAGCTTGAATAGCCAATAAAACGTCCACAGCGACAGGTAGCCGGCGATGGCGCCAATCACTGCATCTGACAGGCTGACCCCAAAACCCAGATCGACGGTATTGACCAGCAATCCTGCCCAGAGCAGCGGAATCGTAATGTCATCCGGCAAGAGCTGGTGGTCATAGTCGATCAGTGTGAGCGTGACGAGACACCAGGTGAACAACATCAGTGCCAGAGTGAGCCACGTGGCACCAAAGCTATAGGCAACCAGCCCGGACAACACGCCGTTAACAAATTCCACCAAGGGGTAACGCAGTGAGATCTTCTCCTTGCACTGGGAGCACTTGCCTCCAAGCAGGAGGTAACTGAGCACGGGAATATTTTCCCAGGATTTGATCTGGTGCTTGCAATTGGGGCAGTGGGATTCAGGCTTGGCCAGGTTGAAGGTGTCGAAGTTGACACGGGCTTCAGCCGTGATTTCTGGCTTGTCTTTGAGTTCAAGGAATTCGCAGCACTGCTGATGCCAATCTCTCTGCATCATTATGGGCAGGCGGTAGACAACCACATTGAGAAAGCTGCCAACCAGCATTCCCAAAATCACACACATGACTATCAGGAAGCCGGGGCTTGCCTGTAGGAGCTCGACTATCGCCATCCAGAGAGCAGGCTTACATCACCGCGCCGAGCTGGAAGATCGGCAGGTACATCGCAATCATCAGGCCGCCCACCAGGATACCCAGTACGGCCATGATCATGGGTTCCATCAGGGCTGTCAGGCCGTCTACGGCGTTGTCCACTTCAGCCTCGTAATAGACCGCGCACTTGTCCAGCATGGAATCCAGTGCACCCGATTCTTCGCCGATACCAACCATCTGTGTGATCATCACGGGAAAGAGGGTGGTGTTCTTGATGGCGAAATTCAATTGCTGACCAGTAGTGACATCGTCCTTGATCTTCTTGGTTGCCGTAGCGTAAACCACATTACCGGTAGCGCCTGCTACGGAGTCCAGGGCATCAACCAGCGGTACACCGGCCGAGAATGTGGTAGCCAGTGTGCGGGTAAATCGCGCGTAGCAGGAGGAGTTCATGATTGGGCCGACAATCGGCAATTTGAGGGAGAGCCGATCGAGAAAGTTGCGGAACGCTTCGGATCGCACCTTGGCTTCCTTGAACATTACTGCCGCAATAGCGGCTCCGATACAGGCTTTCCACCAGTGGGCGATGGCAAAATCTGACAAGGTGAGTACAAACTGCGTGAATGCGGGCAATTCCGCACCGAAGCTCGAGAATGTTTCGGCGAACTGCGGGACCACTTTCACCAGCAGCAGGCCGGTAACCACGATGGCAACCGCGACCACCGCGATGGGGTAGTTCATGGCTTTCTTGATCTTGGCCTTCAGGGCTTCAGACTTTTCCTTGTAGGTTGCCAGCCTGTCCAGCATGGTTTCGAGGGCACCGGATTGCTCACCGGCATCGACCAGGTTGCAGAACAGGTCATCGAAGTAGCGGGGGTGCTTGCGGATACAATCGGCAAAGTTGTTACCGGCGGCGACGTCGTCCCGGATAAGCAGAACCAGTTCGCGCATGGAAGGGTTTTCGAGACTCTCACCGACAATCTCGAAGGACTGCACCAGCGGGATACCGGATTTCATCATGGTGGCGAGCTGGCGCGTGAATACGGCGATGTCTCCCGGCTTGATCTTCTGTTTCTTGGTACCGAAGATCTCCTTGGGTTTGCGCTTGACCCGGGTCGGGTTTACACCCTGCTTGCGCAGCTGCGCCTTGACCAGGGCCTGGCTGGAACCCTGTATCTCGCCCTTGGTCTTGTTACCGGCTTTGTCGGTTCCCTGCCAAACGTAAATATTCTGTACGGCTTCAGTCGCCATATGTCACCTCGTCCAACCCGGCTCGCGTTTATGGATCAGGAACTTGCGGGAATTACGCCCAACTATACCATAGGGGGCCGGGAATCAGGTAAGTCTGTTGGCCTCTTCGAGGGTCGTAAGCCCTTGTGCTACCTTCAATAATGCGGCTTGTCGCAGGTTGTTGAAGCCTTCCTTCTGGGCCTGGTCTGCTATCTCGATGGAATTGCCATCGTCCATGATAATGCGGGACATGGCATCATTTATTTGAACTACTTCATAGATTCCGACACGTCCCTTGTAGCCTTCCTTGCAGCTATCGCATCCCACAGCCTTGAAGAGTTGCAGGTCCTGCAACTGCTCCTCCTGAAAGCCTTCTTCCTTAAGGACTTTTTCGGGAATTTCCACGCTTTCTTTACAGTGGGGGCAGAGTCGCCTGGCGAGGCGCTGGGCGATGATCAGGCTCACGGAGGTGGCGAGGTTGAAGGCTGGAATCCCCATGTTCCTGAGCCGGGTGAGAGTCTCGGGTGCGCTGTTGGTGTGCAGGGTCGATAGCACCATATGGCCAGTCTGGGCGGCCTTGATGGCGATTTCGGCGGTTTCCAGGTCGCGAATTTCTCCCACCATGACCACGTCCGGGTCCTGCCGCAGGAAGGCCCTCAGCGCGGCGGCGAAATCCAGCCCCTTCTTGGCATTCACCGGCACCTGGTTAATACCCTCCAGGTTGATTTCCACCGGATCCTCTGCCGTGGAGATGTTGCGCTCGGGCGTGTTGAGGATATTCAGGCCGGTGTAGAGGGATACCGTCTTCCCGGAACCGGTGGGACCGGTCACCAGAATCAGTCCCTGATGCTGATGCAGGGCTTTCACGTAGAGCTCTTTTTGTGCGTCTTCGTACCCCAGGGCGTCAATCCCCATCTGGGCGCTGGAAGGGTCCAGAATTCGCAGTACGATCTTCTCGCCCCACAGGGTAGGCAGGGTATTGACGCGAAAATCGATAGCCCGTGTCTTGGACACCTTCATCTTGATGCGCCCGTCCTGTGGCACCCGTTTCTCGGAAATGTCCATCTGGGACATGATCTTGATTCTCGAAGCGATACGACTGGCGATGGTGATCGGTGGTCGGGTCACCTCATGCAGGATGCCATCGGTACGAAAGCGGACGCGGTAGGCTTTTTCATAGGGTTCGACATGAATATCGGAGGCGCCGGTACGAATGGCATCGAGTAATACTTTATTGACGAAGCGGACGATGGGCGTCTCGTCGCTGTTGTTCTCTTCCGGTTCTTCCTCCTGCTCCGGGTCGACGATATCCAGATCATCGAGGGCGATATCGTCGAGGTTGCCCAGTGCGGCGTCGCTGTCTTCTTCATTGTCGAGGTAATCGCTAATCGCTCGAGCCAGTTTGTCTTCCTCGACAACGATGGCCTCCACGCCCACGCCGGCTGCGAACTTGACCTCGTCAAATGCCTCAATGTTGGCCGGATCGGAGACGGCCAGGTACAAACGATTGGCGCGCTTTATCAGGGGCAACACATTGTGTTTGCGTATCAATCTCGGATCGACCAGGTTTGCGGGCGTGTGCTGGAAATCGAAGGCATCCAGGTCGAACAGGGGCGCGCCAAATTCTTCCGAAGCGGCGAGTGCGATTGTGTAGCAATCGATATCGTGGCTGCTGATCAATTGCGAGACGAAGGCAATCTTTGCCTCCGCGGCGGATTCCATTGCCGCTAGCGCTTGGGCTTCGTCGATCAGCTTGTCGGAGACCAGCCTCCTGGCCAATCCTCCCATGTGTGTAGACATTGCGGCTTTAGGGTCCCTTTAAAGCGTGTAACAATGCGTGCCGACTAAGTATAGAATATCAATTTGTAAGCAGCTTAAATTATTGGAAATTAAGCATTTTTCGGAGGTTTTGGCATGGATCGGGCGATGAGCAGATGGCAGGCTTTTGGTATTCACCTGGCTATCAGTATGCTGCTGTTACTGGCGATGCTGGCGATCATATTGCTCCTGTGGTACCCCGGCCTGCTGTTCAGCGTGGATGGTGGCTGGACGGGCTTACGCATCGTCATCGGTGTAGATCTGGTGCTGGGGCCGTTGTTGACCCTGGTGGTATTCAAGGCAGGCAAACCCGGTCTGAAGTTCGACCTGAGTTGTATCGCTGCCTTCCAGCTCATTTGTATGACGGCAGGCATGTGGATCGTCTACGACGAAAGACCACTGGCCCTGGTGCTGGCCTACGATACCTTTTACAGCCTGACCAGGGATGAATTTGCCGATTACGGGAAAGACATCGGATTCCTGGATGATATACAGGGACCATGGCCGAAGCTGCTGTATACGGAATTGCCGGACAATGACATTCAGGCGGATATCATCGCGATCCGCGGCGAATTTATCGGTGATCCCCTGTTCATACAAACCGATCGCTATCGACCCATACCCGTCGCAGATGCTGCATCGGTGTTTCGTTGGGAAGGTGACATGAGGGCACTGCTGAGCGAGGAGCTGCGTTCGAGTCTGCCGGACGATTGTTTGCTGAGCCGATTTGTCTCTTCAATCACGAGCGGGTATGTCTGTTTCGACGCAGAGACCATGGAACTGGAAAGTTTCCATCAGGAAAATCTCGCGCTTGAAGCCGGACCCGTGCCGGGGCTGGATGTTTGAGTGAGACTTGGCTGTGGCCTGGTATGCCGGTTCAGCCTAGCAATAGCCGCCAATAACGCAGGTACCGCCGGTCACCCATTGTATGGGAGGCGTTATGCCCTGGAAGGCCAGGATGTAGGTAATGCCTGCGAGATCTGAGCCATCGGCGCGCCAGGTCACTGTGATGACACCGTCGACGACGTCAATGCCGTGGGTGTTGGCGGTTTGAGCCTGGGTGCCAGGGATACCATTGGTGCCAGCATCTGCATCGGTTAATGCATTGAATCGGTCTGAGTGCGCCTGGGTGATGATGGCCGCGCGGTAGTAACCAATGGCGAGTATGGCTTCTGTGAATCGGGCGCGATTACGGTAGAGATCGTAGGCGGGGAGCGCTACTGATACGAGAATACCTATGATGGCTGTCACAATCATCAGTTCTATCAGCGTGAAGCCTTGTTGTGATTGTTGTTTGTTCATGGCTCTCGAAGCTCTCTGTGAGTGTCCGAATCATCAGACTGAGTCTTGCTCTGTTAGTAGCGGCAATTCTGCCTGCTACTGGTAACGCTTGAAACTAAGGGAAAGCAGGAAGAGGGTTAAAGTTAAGGTTAGGGCTAGGGTTAAGCGAAGGCTCTGTGCTCAACCGGTTTGTGTTCTGTGTTTCAGGTTTAGAGAGAAGGCAGCACCCAGCGGAGGGGCATGGATGCTGCCAGAACTCTATCGCTACCTTCATGGTTGATACTTTCAGTAGTAACAGGTAGCTAGCTCGTCAGTAGTCTCTTAGCAAAGACCACTAGTCAGGCATGAACCGCTTTCAGTCCACTGCACAGGAGGAGTAACGCCACCGGCAGTCAGAGAGTAGGTGATGCCGTCCATAGCGGAACCATCGTCCTGCCAGGTCATGGTGATCACACCGTTGGCTACCGCAGCACCGTGAGTAGTTGCAGCAGCAGCCACGTCAGCAGGAATACCGAATGCGCCGGCGTCCAGGTCAGTCAGGGCACAACCGTTACAACGGGTCTGGATAGCCAGTTCCACAGCAGTCTTGCGCGGTGTTACAGCCAGTACCAGTTCGGAGAACGCGGCACGGTTAGAGTAGTTCTGGTAGGCAGGCAGAGCTACCGCAGCCAAAATGCCGATGATCGCTACAACGATCATCAATTCGATGAGTGTAAAACCTTGAGTCTTTTTCATGTCTATCTCCAGTCTATCTAGGGTGTTTAAAACGTGTCTAAAGTTGAGTCGTTAGTCGTTTTGCAAAGTTCTGATCTTCAGTCAGTCGTATCCGCTAAGTGATCAACGGTTACGCTAGTACATTCATGGACCGTGCCAACTTTGAATGTATATGTTAACCATCTGATAAATAAGGAATTGTCTAAAATTTAGCAATAATGGTTTGGTTTATTGCTAAAGTTTCTCACAGCCTGCACGGGCACTTAGTGACAAAAATTGTCAGTGAGGGCGGCAAATTTCCCCTAATGTGTGACTTTTTGGCGGCGGAGTCCCGCGAAAACCAGTGTTTGCATGAGTCGGTACTGAATCCGGTTCCGCAGCCGTTATCTCTAGAGATGATTGCCACCGCAACCCTAGAACGTCGACTGGGCACAGCCGGCGGATTCTGCCTGACCCTGGCCGGCCTGCTTCTGCTGACATTCCTGGTCTACCGGCCAGGTCTGGGCGGGCCGCTGCTGCTGGATGACTACTGGAACCTCCAGCCACTTGGCGAAGGAGGGGGGATTACTTCCCTGGATGCACTGCAAAGCTTCGTCTTTGGCAATGTGTCGGGACCCAGTGGCAGGCCCGTTGCCATGCTGTCTTTTGTGCTGGATAGCCAGGACTGGCCTCCCAACGTGGCTGCCCTGAAATACACCAATATCCTGCTGCATTTGCTCACTGGGGTGCTGGTATGCTGGTTTTCCCTGATCCTTGCACGCCTGCTCGGGCAGCCGGCACCGCGCTGCGCAGTGTTGGGATTGCTGGTGGCGGCGTTCTGGCTGTTGCATCCCTTCAATCTCAGTACCACGCTCTACGTGATTCAGCGCATGACCCAGCTGATGACCCTGTTCGCCCTGGCGTCCCTGATCTGTTATCTCATCGCCCGGGAGAACCTGGAGGCAGCACCCCGCAAGGCAGTCATCCTGCTGGTGCTGTGTCTGTTCCCGTTTGCCACGCTGTCGGTGTTGTCGAAGGAAAATGGTGCCCTGTTGCTCCTCGTCATCGTCGCGATGGAAGGCCTGTTGTTTGCCGGGAGAGCGAGCACCCCGTTTTTCCGGTTATGGTATCGGGCGGGTGTGGTCGTGCCGTTGCTGATGCTGCTGGGTTATCTGCTGTTCACACTGCAGGACAATCTTGTCCTGTATGAAGTCCGGCGATACGGGCTGCTGGAGCGTTTGATGACCGAATCCAGGGTCTTGCTGGATTACCTGAGGCATATCGTCATACCCGATTTTTCACCGAATACACTGTTCTTCGATGACTATGTCGTCTCCCGGGGCTTGTTTTCGCCGGTAACGACCCTGTTGGCCATACTGGCCATTACGGGCCTGCTGGCGACGGCCTGGCATTTTCGCAGGCGCTATCCTGTCTACAGTTTCGCGGTAGCCTGGTTTTTTGGCCTGCATCTGCTGGAGTCAAGTTACCTGCCGCTGGAGTTCTACTTCGAACATCGCAACTACCTGCCCATGGTCGGAGTTCTGTTTGCGATCTTGTGGTACGTGCTGAAGGTCATGGACGGTATCAGGCCACAACAGGGTCGGCCATTGGTGATGCTGGCTATAGTTGGCGTGCTGATGCTCAATGGCGGCCTCACCTGGAACAGCAGTCGCCTGTGGGGCGATACCCTCACCCTGCATGCCAGCTGGGCAGAGCAGCAGCCGCGGTCTGTCAGGGCCCAGGCGTCGTTCGCCGAATACCTGAATGCTGTGGAGCTGCCCGAGGCAGCCATGGAGAGATTGCAGTTGGCCCACACTCACTATCCCAATGAAGTCACCGTACTGTTACAACTATGGAATCAGTCCTGTGCCTATGGGCTTCCCAGGCCTGTGAGCCTGCAGGCGATCGTGGAAAATCCAGACCTGGACTTCTTCGTCAACGATGTAAACCAGCAGCTCCGTGTGTTGTTGGAAAACCTGTATATGGCGCGCTGTGACTATCCTGACCTAGTGGTCATGGAACAACTGTTCGAACGCATCAGTCTGTTACCGATCCCGGACAGTCGCAGGGCTCCCTTTCACACCTATTTTGCCGACCTTTACATCTACCATGGGCAATTGGACAACGCCCTCATCAACCTGAGCCGGGCATTTGCTTTTCGACCGGTGCCCCAGTTGCCGGTGCGCCAGGCGATCCTGTCGGCATCAGCGGGTAATTTCTCTGACGCCCTGGTATTCCTTGAGCGTGCGAAGATTGCCGAGCGGAATAACAATCCGCTGAAGCCCTCCATGGCAGCTGAGATTGATCGGCTGGAACGGGACTTCCGCTCTCGCCTCGATGCGGACGGTCAGTAAACCGGGACGCCCGGGGTAAAGATCAGGCGACCGTATCGAAACTGAGTCCGGTTTTAACTATGATGACGCTTCCACAAGCCACGACGAGCCGTGTACCCTGCTCGACGGGAAATGAAGAGTTCGACTTACTTCGCAGACACAGTGATCATGAAAGATTCCAGAATTTCCATCATAATTCCTGCCAAGAACGAAGCGCAGAACCTGCAGAATTTCCTGCCGCGGCTGAGTGAAGCTGTGGGTGAACAAGTAGAGTGTATCGTGGTGAACGATGGTTCCACCGACGAGACAGCCGCTATCTGTGAACAATATGGCGTCAGGGTGGTGTCTCATCCCTACAGCAAGGGGAACGGGGCTGCCATAAAAACTGGCGCCAGGCTTGCCACGGGAGAGATACTGGTTTTTCTCGATGGTGATGGTCAGCACAAGCCGGAAGACATTCCGAGGTTGCTTGAGGAACTGGACAAAGGTTTCGACATGGTAGTGGGCGCGCGGGATCGCGAATCCCAGGCTGATTCGGTACGGGCCCTGGCGAATGGCATCTACAATTCACTGTCTTCCCGCATCACCGGGCACAAGATACTCGATCTCACATCGGGGTTTCGGGCGGTAAAGGCTGACAAGTTTCGAGAGTTCCTCTACCTGTTACCCAATGGTTTCTCCTATCCCACGACCTGTACCATGGCATTCTTCAGGGCAGGCTATTCGGTGGGTTATGTTCCGATACAAACCGAGAAGCGACTGGGCAAGAGCCACATCAGCTTACTCAACGATGGCATTCGCTTCCTGATAATCATCTTCAAGGTGGGGACCCTGTACTCGCCGTTGAAGATTTTTCTGCCTACTGCGGTCGGATTCTTCCTGACTGGCTGCGCCTACTACCTCTATACATTCCTGGCCCAGGGCAGATTCACCAACATGAGTGCCGTGCTCTTCATGACGGCCGTGCTGGTGTTCCTCATCGGTCTCGTGTCAGAGCAGGTGACCGCCCTTATGTACAAGGACAACAAGTAAGGCTCAGAAGTGGCCGACAGGCAGACAATTCCTGCCAGTCGGGAAGAGGCTGGGCAGTTCAGGATTGCTGGATCTTGAGTAGTTGCAGGCCAGAACCGCCGTAGTAGGCGAGCGCTATAGCACCGGTTGCCAGGTCATTGATGACGCAGATCAGGCGATAGGTCACCGCAATCGAGGCGGCCAGCTCCAGGGGCAGGTTGATCGCCAGAATGCCGACGATAACAGCTTCCCTGACTCCAACACCCCCGGGTGCCCACACTGCCAGGAATCCAGACAGCACTCCCAGGGGTATCGCGGCAAAGAGCAGCAGGCAATTGACCTGCAAGGCTGGCTGCAGGGATGGATAGAAGAGTAATAACAGGACAACACTGGTAAACATCCAGTGGACAAGATATATCACCATCGCCAGAGAGAGGCTGGTCTTGTTCACAACGCTGGGAGCATCGCTCTGTTCGACTGAATTCTGAATCCTGGCCAATCGTTTGAATACGGTCTTCATAAGGTGCAACAGGCGGGAAATCAGGTCGCCGTAGAAGATGCTCACCAGGACGTTAACAAGAAGAAAGCAAACGAAGGCAACGATGAAAAGCGACTGGTTGTAGATGGCGAGTAATGCAAGCGCGGCAAGAAATGTCCCGGTATAAAACGTCAGGAACTGGTCTGCCAGGAGCAATTCCACTGCTGCTGCGGTGCTGTAATTGCGGTGTTTAAGAAGGTAGGTTCGGCCAATCAGACCCCAGATCTTTCCCGGTAAATACTTGCCAATCAGTGTTATGCCGATATGGGCGGATGCCTCGACGATAGAGATTCTGTCTTGTCCCCCAAAATAAATCAGCACGTACCAACTCAGCACGAAGAGTGCCAATGCAACAATTTCCAGCAAGATTGCCTGCCAGAAGTACGGGCCGCGAAGCAGCTGTTCGAGTGTTAATTCTGTAGCATCGCCAAGCAGCGTCAACAAGGCGAGACACAATGCGATCCCAACCAGCACGAGCATGCCTACGCGGAACAGCAGGCTCGTTTCAGCTCTGGGGGTTTTATCGATCATAGGTGCCTTCAGTCTGGATATCTACCTTGACGATGGTCCAGGGAATGGGATTTTGCACCGAAACAATCTTGCCGTGAGGTTCCAGAAGCCTGATCAGGCTGCTGCGTGACCAGTGATTGATATGGCCCGGCGTATTCCCCCAATCACTCCAGTATTTGCCGCGGGCGAAGTTCAGGCAGCGCCATAGCGGCTCATTGGGCACGCTGATAATCACGGACTTGCTGGCCACGCGAAAAATTTCCCTCAATGCAGTCTCATAGTCTTCGAGATGTTCGAGCACCTCCAACAGCAGCACGCAGTCGAATGCATTGTCATCGCGATGCATCTCGTAGACAGTCTCCTGGGACAGGGGTACGGGAAAACCGAACTTCTCATGCATGTCGATCAGACGCTGTTCGAACTCTGAAGCTTCGAAGTATTGTCCCTGCAGCATGTCGACTATGCGACGGGTCGATTCTCCTGGCCCACAGCCGACTTCGAGTATCCTGTAATCGCCGGGCAACTCACGGATCAGGTTTTCTATGCAGGCGAAGAAACCCTGGGTCAGTTTTCGGGCAATGGGATTCTGGCTGCGGTACTTCCCCATGTAGTAGTCCCACAGTTCTTCCGCTGAAGCGGTTTTTTCGTCCAGTGCCATGGTTCGAGTCCGGTAGTTCCAGTTTGCAGAAAAGCTTTTATGCCATATCGGCAGGGCTGGCGATAGGTGTGAAGCACAGGCTGTCGTGCCCGTCACCGCGGCTGCAGTCGGTCGATTAAGCAAGCGTTAATGTGGCGGGCACTACACTTGAGTGCTAAATGTAACTAATTGAAATAAGTGAGGAAAAACAAGCAGTTTGCGGCCGGTTAGCGGCTGCTCGGGCTTGATAATAGGGCACGGCTGGTTTACTGTTACGGCCGATTTGAAGAGGGCAGGAAGGTCGGTTTCCGCGCGTTGGAGCATCAGGCTCCGGGTCGTGACAGGAAACGCAGACCTGGTACCCGTCCTTGAACGTAGTAAGAACCTGGCAAACCGGACAGACTTTCAACGGCTTGCCAAAGAGGAGAAAAGCCATGAATAAATCGGTGCAATCGGCTGGCAAGATTCTGCTGCTGATCGGAACGCTGGCGGGGATGTCAATTGGGCCTGCGGCCATGGCGCAAGACAAGACCGTGAATGACGGCGTGTTTACTGCTGGTCAGGTGAGTTCCGGACAGGCCGTTTATGAGGCACAGTGCAAGACCTGCCACAATATGCGTTTCTACCGGGATACCCTGCGTTCCTGGAACAATCAGCCTCTTCTCTACCTGTGGGAAAACATCATGGGTACGATGCCTGCAGACAACCCAGGTTCCCTGATGTATGAAGAGTACACCGATGTGATTGCCTATATCCTTCACGAGAATGGATTCCCTGCCGGTGAAGCTACTCTGGATCCGGACAGTGGCATGGACAAGATCAAGATCGTGGCGCCCTGATTACCGCGCAAGCCAGACGTAAAAAAGCCGGGCTATGCCCGGCTTTTTTGTGCCTGCTGGAACTGATCGAAACTGCTCAGCCGCTTTTTGTCACTGGATGAGGCTGGAATCCAGTGCCTCGGCCGGGCAATCTTCCAAAATTTTGCGAATCTCCGAGCGATCAGTGGTGCTGAGTTGAATATCATATTTGTCGGATATGACGTCCCACAATTGTGCATACTCACACTGGAATTCTTCTCTGGGAAGGTAACGGCTGGGACCACGATTGTTCTTGCGCCGAATCTCTCTTTTTTCCACCAGCATGATATTGAGGGGGTCATTGGCGAAGGCGATCTTCTTGTCGGGCATCCAGCGGTCTCCGCCGTGGGTATGGGCATACAGCAAGGGGATCACATGATCGATATCAACCTGGACAGCCACTTCAAATAGTTCCCCGGTGTATTCATCCAGCCATTCTCCGGTTCTCACCACACAGTTGCGGGGGTTCGTATATTTCACTTCCACCCGGCTGGTCAGGATCAGCATCTCCTGTCGCGTGGACTGGCAATCGCCATCAAAATCTTCATCGAAAGGCCAATCATCCTCGTTGAAGAATTTTTCCCGATCACGGTAATCGGTAAGCAGGCTGTCTCGTCTTGAACGGCCAACGCTGAAGCTGTCGGGCATTTCGCAGCCACTCAAGTGGCAGTGGTAGGAGGGGCCATAGTAGTGACCACCGTTTATATCGAGACTGCCCGGGTGGCTGGACGCCGGGGTGTTGAACAGCGTCAGAAACGCGGCGCCCGCGACGGCGTTGAGCACGGCCCGGGGCAATGGGCGTCTGGTATTTGAGTTCCTGCTGGCCGAATTAGTCATGTCGAATTCTCTCTGGAATCTCTCAGCGGGTCTTCTCCTGAGACTTATTCCCTGACACTCTGAAATTCACTATTTCCACTTATTTCAATCAATTAGCAAGGACAAATCGAATGCCCTGCAGTTCTTGGTCAAGGCACCAATCGAAATATAGTCTACGCCAGTTTCGGCAATCTTGACCAGTCGATCGCCTTCTATTCCACCGGATGCTTCCAGTTTACATCTTCCCTGGTTGTGCGCGACTGCGCGGGCAATGTCGTCGAGCTGGAAATTATCCAGCATCACGATGTCAGCCCTGGCCGTCAGGGCCTGGTCTAGTTCATCAAGGCTTTGAACCTCTATTTCTACCGGTTTGTCAGCGTGCAGTTGTCGGGCGGCCGCGATGGCGGCGCTGATTCCGCCGCATGCTGCGATGTGGTTTTCCTTGATGAGGAAGGCATCGAAGAGCCCCATGCGATGGTTGCTGCCACCACCAACCAGCACGGCGTATTTCTGTGCGAAGCGCAATCCGGGCAGGGTCTTTCTGGTATCCAGCAGTGTCACCCGGGTATGCCGAACAGACTCCACCAGTTGCCGGGTGAGCGTGGCTGTCGCTGACAGGGTCTGCAAAAAATTGAGGGCACTGCGTTCGCCCGTCATGATCGGGCGTGCTGGGCCACTGAGTATGGCCAGTCTGTCGCCCCTGGCTATGGCATCACCATCCGCGAATTCCCATGAGATAGAGACAGCTGTAGCCAATTGCCGGAACACTTCTCCCGCCCAACTGACACCGCAAAGTATGCCTTCATCCTTGCTTATCAATTGTGCCGTCACAGATTTGTTTTCGGGGATCAGTTTAGCCGTGATATCTCCGCTGCCTACATCTTCCGCCAGGGCGGCAGCGACATTACGTTCGATAATTTCAGTGGGGGGAAGACTGGGCATGGTTAGTGGTCTGAGTGTAAGACAGGAGAATGTTGCCGCCTGGAGGCTCTAAGAGTTTTCATTGTGTTGGCGCAGGGTCAATGTCGATCCCTGCTGCATGAATTCTACCCGGCCGAGGGCGCTCATGCCGAGTAATATAGTGTTGCCCCCCATGCTGGAGGTGATGCTCGCCGCTACGTCTTGCAACACTATGTTACCCAGGATCAGTTCCTCCACAATGGTGGAATACACTGTGACAACGCCATTGGCAGTCGAGGCCTGGCCCGCGTAGCCAGCACGCAGGCCGGCTGCTCGTGCCACGTTGTCTGGAATAGCAACATCGGTAGCGCCAGTATCCAGCAGAAACGTGACAGGTACACCATTTATTGTGCCATTTGCCACGTAGTGACCCTGGCGATTCCGTTCCAGTACGACTTCTCTAATACCGGTATCGGTGAAGCGGTATTGGGGGTCTCGATTGGGATTGGCCTGCCTGTCCAGCACACCGTCAAACAGCATGGTCAGCAAGCCCAGGCCTAGCGCGAAGCTGATGATCAGCATGCCATGGCCCATGAACTTGCCGCTGTTGTTGGGGTCAGGTGATGTCATGCCGGAAATTATGGCCCATGGGCTGGTGAATAGAAAGTTGTCACAGGGGCTCTGCTTATAAGCCTTTGTGAGTTATTCAAGCTATTGTTTTAAATAAGAAAAATGTGAGAATCCCAAAGCTGTGAACCAGGTCAATATTCGCCGCTATAGCCGGTGATATAAGGGTTGTGTCGAAATTGTACAAGCCCCTAATAGCAGCAGGGATTAGTCATGGATTTCGCTTCCGAAATACAGAAGATCAAAGCCTTCGAGTCCGATGATACGGTTCTGCTCGAAAAGGTTCGGTGGTCCATCAGGCAGCGTCTGCGCAAACAGATGCAATTGCTTAATGGCGACTTTTTTGATGCCGTGGATGATTTTCTGTTTTCCGGCGGTCAGCAGGGCCAATTCAGTGAGAGCGCAAATTACATCAACTCGATGCGCGAGTTGAAAGCCAAGCAAAATCTCTTCGAAGAGAAGTTCCTCGACGCCGTAGTGCGGGAAATCAAGGCCAGTTACGGCAAGAACGCCCACACGGCGGATGACTACGATGAGGGGCCTGCTACAGAACTGGATGCAGCGCTGGAACAGGTTGAGATTGACCTGGCATTGCAGGCGATGTCGCGCAAGGCCTGTAAAGTCTATGGGCCGTTTATCGAGCAGATCGATGCCATTCAGGGTAAGAGTTCTTATCCGGCCTCCGAGAAAGTGATTGATGGTGACGTTCTGGTTGACGCCACACTCGACGCATTCACCAGTGCGCACCACGTATTCGCGATTCCCCTGGAAATACGCCTGGTATTCCTGAAATTATTCGAGCAGCATTTCCTGCTGAAGATGGAAAAGCTGTATCTCGATATGATCAGCATCATCAATAATCTCTCAGACGATCGCTTTGTGGAGAAGCTCTATACTTCATCCTCTGCCTTTCGCACCAAGATAACCCGGTATTCGGAACAGGTATCCCGGCTGAGCAAGAACCGTAATAAGCTGGCCAGTCAGGGCGCGCAGAAGGCGCAGTCCACAGAAGCGACCGTGGATCAATTCATCAGCACCCTGTGTGTCAATCGTGAACTTCCAGAATTCGCAGAACGCATGCTGCGCAACCGTTGGCGCGCTGTCATGTTCCTGATTGGATTGAATCGTGGCAGCAATAGTGTGCAGTGGAATGAGGCGCGGCACACGGCATCGCTTCTGGCATCCTGCCTGAGTGACAGCCTGTCCCTGTCGCGCGAAGAATGGAAAGCCATGGTGGAACAATTGAAACAGGGCTTCGTGCTGATTCAGGTGAGCAAGTCAGAACAGGAGGAATTCCTGCTCGAGTTGCAACAACACCTGCAGCTTGCCGGTAAGGAGAGCACGGTGGGCGCGGGTAATATGACCTCCGCTGCAACAGAACTCGCCGGCGGCGCTGTTACGGGAAATCAGCAGCCTGGCAGTGATGTTTCGATCAGTCCGTCGGGCGAAGAGATACTCGACCAGGAAGATCTCGATGATCTCGTGCAGTTACTCGGCAACGGGGAAGAAGAGGGTTTCAAGGCCAAGGTCAAGCGCGGGCTGGCAGATCTGCTGCCGCAGATTGACGCCCTCGGGGAGCACGCGGCGGTGCAATACAGCATAAATGGCGTCTTTGAAGACTGTATACTCTGCCGTAGCCTTGCCAATCCGGAGTTGTATACCATCAACCATCGCAACACGAATTTTTGTATTAACCGATCGCGCCTTGGCCTGGCTATCGCCCTGCAGGACGGTGAGCTAAAAATTCCCAGTATCAATCTGTCCCATCTTGCTGGTGCGCGGACCATCATTCAGGCTGATAACCAGACAAGACACTGATCGCCACCCCTGCCTGCTGAGCACTCTCCAGAAAGCGTACTGTGGTAGACTGTGTCCTCTGCCGCTACAGAACGTCTGCACCCTTCATGCTGTCTATAGACAAACACCTCTTGCAGGATGTGTGCTTCCAGGAATCCCCAAATTCCAGTGAGCGCCCCGAAAACGAAGATATCTCCCTGTTGGTCATCCACAACATCAGCTTGCCGCCTGGCGAGTTTGGCAATGACTGTATAGCACAGCTGTTTTGTAACGAACTGGATTGTGACGCGCATCCTTATTTTGAATCTCTGCGTGAGCTCAGAGTGTCATCCCACCTCCTGATAGATCGCGGTGGAAGGGTCACCCAATTCGTGCCATTCGACAGGAAAGCCTGGCATGCCGGTGAGTCGGAGTTTGAAGGCCGCAAGAACTGCAATGAGTATTCGATAGGGATTGAACTGGAAGGGACTGACTTCGAGCCATTTACCGACCCGCAGTATGAGAGGCTGATAGAGATTACGGGCCTGTTGCTGGTCAGCTACAAAGGTTTGACTCGCGATCGTATCGTGGGCCATAGTGATATTGCGCCGGCAAGAAAAACCGATCCTGGCCCCTTTTTTAACTGGAAGCGATTCCTCGAGGCCCTGGAAGCCTGACGGGCTACGAGCGTGCGAGAACGTATTGATTACACCAATGTGGAGCGACAGTCGGGGCGTCTCCGCACCATCGATTGTCTGTAACGATCAGAAGCTATGAACTTTCTTGTTATTTTATTGGGGCTCACCATCAACTACCTGTGGCTTAAAGACCTCGACCGTTTCGACGACTCGTGGTTTTTCAGGCTAAGGCGTCGAATCGAGGATAGCTTTGCACCTGCTGCGGTAGACAGCGCTGATGAAGAGGGCTCACACCCGGCCCGGGACGATTCGGACCAGCGCTGGTTCCTGCCATTTCTGGTCATTTATTCGTTGCCAATTCTTGCTCTTGCTTCGCTACTCTGGTTTGTCGCCGAGCGTGGCTTCGGTCTGCCTACCATGCTGGTTCATCTGGTCGTGCTGTTGGTGGCATTCGATCGCACACAACCTCTGAAGCTTGCCTCGGAATTCCTGCGTCACTGGCGTGCGGGGGATATGGAGGCCTGCATACTCTACCTGGAGGAGGAGCTCGCTACCGATGAGGAGGTCAGATGCAGCAGTGAAGCTGAAATCGCTGAATATTTTAAGCAGCAGCTGACTTACCGCTGTTTTGAAAAGATGTTCGTGATGTTTTTCTGGTACATGCTCACTGGTCCACTGGGCGTGATGTTCAATTACATCAGTTATCAACTAAGAGACAGCCATTCAGAGGGTCAGGCTGCTAGCCAGGTCAAGTCGGTGGATACAATTATCTATGTACTGGAATGGATTCCGTTGCGACTGCTGGCACTGACTTTTTCCCTGGCGGGGAATTTTGTCTATTGCTTCGAAAGCTTCAGACGCTCGTTGTGGGAGTTTAATCCGCTGGCAGATTCGGCTGCCATGCTCTACAGCTACGCCGGTTGCGCCATGAGCGGACTGACGACCGCGGAATCTGCTGCAGCCCCTGGCGAGGATGCCGATGACTCCTACAGGCAATCTGAGGCACGACAGATCGAGTCCTTGCAGGCCCTGCTGGAGCGGAGCCAGGCGATCTGGTTGGCTGTTTTGGCACTTATTACTATATTTGGTTTACAAATTGCCTGACCCTGGGAGCAGGCATCGATAATAATTTTGTAGTTTTATGGGGAAACAGCGCTCGATTGGCGCTTCAGAAGGCCCTTCCTGGGTCCAGGATAAAATCTAAGTAATTGAATAAAAAGAAATTATTTTCCTGGTTGTCCAAAATCGGCAGGCAAGGGAATATGTAGTAAAACTACATTTATGCCGATTACGACATGGAAAACAGCCGTGATATGGCGTAAAATGCGCGCCGATTTGTAATTAATTTACACGCCAATTTAGGTAAAGCATGGACCAAGCCAGTGATCCTGGTGGCAGATGGGAAGTCAATATGTCAAAGCTTAACGATGCGAATCCGGAAGAAACGAAAGAGTGGCTGGACGCTCTGGAGTCAGTCATTGACGAGGAGGGAATTGAGCGCGCTCACTTTCTCATCGATCAACTGAATGACAAGGCGGTTCGAACCGGGCGCTACGTGCCTATTACTACCGTAGTTACCCCCTACAGCAACACGATCTCTCCACTGGACGAGGAGCGCATGCCCGGCGACATGTTCATGGAGCGTCAGATTCGCGGCATCATTCGCTGGAATGCGCTGGCGATGGTTATGCGCGCGAACAAGCGTGATCCCAGCATTGGGGGCCATATTTCGACTTTCGCCTCTTCCGCGACCTTGTACGATGTGGGCTTCAATTACTTTTTCCGCGGCCCCAACGACAACAACGAAGGCGATCTCATCTATTACCAGGGACATTCCTCACCCGGTATCTATGCCCGATCCTACGTCGAGGGCAGAATTTCTGAAGAGCAGCTGGACAACTTCCGTTCGGAAGTAAACGGTAACGGCCTCTCATCCTACCCTCACCCATGGTTGATGCCCGATTACTGGCAATTCCCTACTGTTTCCATGGGGCTGGGCCCCATTCAGGCGATCTATCAGGCGCACCTGATGAAGTACCTGACAAACCGTGGATTGATGGACAATAGCGACCGCAAAATCTGGGCCTTCCTCGGTGACGGTGAGATGGATGAGCCAGAATCACTGGGCGCGATTTCCAAGGCAGGTCGTGAGCAGCTGGATAACCTCATATTCGTCATCAACTGTAACCTGCAGCGTCTGGACGGACCGGTGCGCGGTAATGGCAAGATCATTCAGGAGCTCGAAGGTGTGTTCCGTGGTGCTGGCTGGAATGTCATCAAGGTCGTCTGGGGTCGTCACTGGGATCCATTGTTCCAGGCAGACAAGGATGGTGAACTGCAGCGACGCATGGATGAAGTGGTTGACGGTGAATACCAGAACTATGCCAGCCGTGGCGGGGCCTACACTCGGGAACACTTCTTCGGTGCCTCACCCGAACTGTTGAAGATGGTGGAACACCTCTCGGACAAGGACATCATGGCGCTGAACCGCGGAGGCCACGATCCTTACAAGGTGTACGCGGCCTATGCCAAGGCAGTCAAGGCCAATGGCAAACCTACGGTGATCCTGGCCAAGACGGTCAAGGGATATGCTTTCGGTGGCGGCGCCGAAGCGCAGAATGCCACCCACTCGGTGAAGAAACTGGACATCGATGCCCTGAAGAAATTCCGCGATCGGTTCGGTATCCCCATTGAAGACGACAAGCTGGAAGAGGTGCCGTACTACAGGCCCAGCGAAGACAGTCTGGAACTGCGGTACATGCGCAAGATGCGCGAATCCCTGGGCGCACCTCTACCCCATCGACGGGTGCAGTCGGAACCGCTAAAGGTGCCGAAACTGGAAGCGTTCGACAGCCAGTTGAAGAGCAGCGGGGATCGCGAGGTTTCCACTACCATGGCTTTCGTGCGTCTGCTGAGCGTGCTGGTGAAGGACAAGGAGATCGGGCAGCGTGTCGTGCCGATCGTTCCCGACGAGGCGCGCACCTTTGGTATGGAGGGCATGTTCCGCCAGGTGGGAATCTATTCCGCTGTGGGGCAGCTCTATGATCCTTCCGATTCCAACCAGGTGATGTTTTATCGCGAAGACAAGAGCGGCCAGATGCTGGAAGAGGGTATCACCGAGTCCGGTGCATTCTCAGCCTGGCTCGCCGCTGCAACCTCCTACAGCGTGAACAATTATCCGTTGGTACCTTTCTATATTTACTACTCGATGTTTGGCTTCCAGCGGGTCGGTGATCTTTGCTGGGCGGCGGGTGATTCCCAGGCCCGTGGCTTCCTGATTGGCGCCACGGCGGGGCGCACCACATTGAATGGCGAAGGCTTGCAGCATCAGGATGGTCATAGCCATCTACTGGCATCTACCGTTCCCAATTGTGTGACTTATGACCCCACATACGCCTATGAGTTGGCGGTCATCGTGCAGGATGGGCTGCGTCGTATGTACGAAGACATGGAGTCTGTGTACTACTACATCACCACCATGAACGAAAACTACCAGCAGCCCGAGATGCCGAAGGGATGTGAAGAAGGCATTATCAAGGGGATGTACCTGCTGGAGGATGGTGGAGCCAAGGAATACAAGGTAGCCAAGCCTCTCTCCAGTGATATCCGTATCCGACTGCTTGGCAGTGGCACCATTCTGCGTGAAGTAAGGGAAGCGGCGAAAATACTGCGAGAAGACTACTCAGTAGCAGTAGATGTCTGGAGCGTCACGAGCTACAACGAATTGCGTCGAGAGGCTCTGAGTGTGAGCAGGGAAAATATGCTCAACTCGTCGAAGTCGGCCAAGGTGCCTTACGTAACCGAGCAGTTGGCCAAGCAGAAAGGCCCGGTAATCTCGACCACCGATTACATGAAAATTTACTCTGACCAGATTCGTGAATTCGTGCCGGATACCTTCAAGGTCCTCGGAACCGATGGGTTCGGTCGCAGTGACAGCCGTGAGCAATTGAGACACTTCTTCGAAGTGGATACCAAGTTTGTCGTGCTGGCGGCGCTGGTGGAACTGAAAGAGTTGGACCTGGTATCTGCCAAGGACATCACCGCGTTCATGAAGAAAACAGGAATCGATAAGGATAAACCTAATCCCGTTGCTCATTAGGGGCAGATCAGGGGACTGTATGGCCAGGTTGAGTATCCCTGGATAATCCGGTAGTGGCATCGGTAACAGGGTAACAATCAGGCATTGATAAGGAGTTTGGAAATTGGCGACTGAAAAGATAACCGTACCTGACCTAGGTGATGCCAGTGAGGTTGAGGTCATCGAGTTGCTTGTAGCCGTTGGTGACAAGGTAGAGGAAAACGACTCGCTGTTGGTGCTTGAAAGCGACAAGGCGGCGATGGAAATCCCCGCGCCCATGGCCGGTGTAGTGAAGAGCATCGAAGTAAATCTGGGTGACCAGGTTTCCAGTGGTGGTCCCATGATGACTCTGGAGGTGGAAGCCTCGGCATCCGCTTCAGCGGAGGCTGATGCGCCCGCCGCAGAGCCGGCTGAGCAGGAAGCAACCGAGACGAAGGCAGTGGCCGGTGAGGCGCCTGCGGAGCCCGCTACAGGCAATGAGCCGGCTCAAATCAGTGAGTCCGTTGTAACCATCTCGGTCCCGGATCTGGGTACCGAGGATGAAGTGGAGATCATCGAGGTCCATGTTGCTGCAGGTGACACGATTGCTATCGATGACCCGCTAATTACCCTCGAGTCAGATAAGGCTGCTATGGAAGTGCCTGCGACTTCGGCCGGAACAGTCGAGGAAGTGCTCATCGCCGTGGGCGGCAAGGTCAAAACCGGTGCCGACATCCTCAAGCTGAAGACGAGTTCGAGTGCTCCCGCTCAGGCTGCAGCCACGGAAAAACAGGATGCGCCCGCGCAGGCTGCTGCAGCTGAGACACCGGCGCCTGCGTCGAAAGCGGTGCCCTCTGCTGAGCCAGCCGCGGCATCGGCCCCAAGCGTAGCCACTAGCGGCAAGGTGTATGCCGGCCCAGCAGTGCGCAAGCTCGCCCGCGAATTGGGAGTAGACCTGGCCCAGGTGCAGGGCAGCGGTGCACGGTCACGCATCGTCAAGGAAGATGTACATGAGTATGTGAAGTCCCGCATCAATGCACCTGCCACAGGTGGTGTGCAGGTTTCCGCGGTGCCTGACATCGATTTCTCTCAATTTGGAGAAATCGAGCAGGTGCAACGCAGCAAATTGCAGAAGGTGACGGCTGTCAACATGCAGCGTAACTGGTCTTCGGTGCCGCATGTGGCACAGTTTAATGAAGCCGATGTGACCGACCTGGAAGCGTTTCGTGCCGAACTCAAGGCAGAAGCGGACAAGCGTGGTACGAAGCTGACCCCGCTGCCTTTCCTGCTGAAGGCCGTCGCCAAGGCGCTAGCCGAATACCCGCAGTTCAATGTTTCCCTGCATTCATCGGGCGAGTACGTAATCCAGAAAAAGTACTACCACATAGGTATGGCGGTTGCCACGCCTGCGGGCCTCGTGGTTCCTGTGATAAGGGATGTCGACAAGAAATCTGTTTGGGAGCTTTCAGCGGAAATCATCGAGCTAAGCAACAAGGCTCGTGACCGCAAGCTTAGCCTGGAAGAAATGCAGGGCGCCTGCTTTACGATTTCCAGCCTCGGCGCGCTTGGTGGCACCGGATTCATCCCCATAATCAACGCACCTGAAGTTGCTATCCTGGGAGTCTCGAAGACCGAGATCAAACCTGTTTACATTGATGGTGAGTTCCAGCCCAGGAAGATTCTGCCGTTTACCTTGTGTTATGACCACAAGGCGGTGAATGGGCTCGACGGCGGCATGTTTGCTGACTACCTTTCCAGGCTGCTCTCGGATATTCGTCAGCTCGTACTCTGATCGGTATATCCCTGGCGGGCCTCATTCCAGTCGACTGGCGGCGGCAAGCGCATGCTTGTTGCCGCTGCTACTGGCGCAGGGCAATAATAAATTGCGTACCGTGATTTGCCGCGCTACGAATCTCGACCTAGCCGCCAAGCAATGTATTGATAATGCGGTGCACGGTTGAAAGCCCGAGTCCGGTTCCTCCCGAATGCAGTCTCGTGGTGAAGTAGGGGTCGAAAGCCTTGCGGGCAACCTCGTCACTCATGCCGATGCCATTGTCGCCGACGATCACGATCACATCAGTATTTTCCATCCTGGTTTCCAGAGTGATTTTACCCTGATAGGACTCGGGTTCTACCTCCTTTCTTGCGGCGATAGCCTGTTGTGCATTTTGCAGCAGGTTGACGAATACCTGCTGTAGCTCGACCGGTAATGCTTTTACCCTTGGCAGTTCCTGCGCAAGGTTCAGTTCTATGGTGGTCGAGTTGATGCTGCCGTCTTCGTGCAATTCGAAGTCCTTGATCGCGAAGTTGATCGATTGCTCCAGCAACTGGTTGATGTCGCAGGGCTCCCTCGAGTACCCACTGGGTTTGCTGAACTTCAGCATATTGCTGACGATGTTGGAGGCCCTGAAAGCGCTCTCTTCAATGGAATCCATGAAGAAGCTGATTTCCCTGCGATACAGGTACTGATTCAGTTTTCCCAGATCCAGTTCGAGTTCATTTGCGACACTGAGGTTGGCCGGCCGGTCGGGCTCCAGCCGGCGTTTTATGTTCTGGATGCCGTTGATGATCGCGCTCAAGGGGTTGTTTACTTCGTGAGCGATACCGGCGGCGAGGCCATCCAGAGAATGCATCTTCTCGGTTTGCAAGACGCGCTGTTCCAACATCTCACGACTGGTTGTGTCGTCAATCTGGATAACCGTAACGTCTTCGAAGGCGTCGAGGGGATAGCAGGTAATCTTGTAGTAATTCTTCTGCTCTTCGTTTACGTATTCGACCCTGTCCAGGATTACCGTTGTTCGCTGGGCGAGCGCCACCTTGATCTCATCCCGAAAACTCTCCAGCATGGGAAATGCGTTTTCCACCGGCGCATTCCTCACCCTCTCCGCATCCATATTGCTTATACGCAAGGCATTGGTGTTGATGTGCTTCACATTCAATTCACCATCGACAGTGATCAATGCCGATGGCATGGATTCGATGATGTTGGAGAAAAATTCCTGGATATCCATGTTAAGAGTCTTGTCCCGCAATCCCGAAACGGCTCCCGGCCCATCCGGTCGGTAGCGCATTAGGTTCAGTATAGGAGATCGGGGGCATGCGTGCTTGTCGCCGGGGCTATCAGCTTTTGGTTAAGTAAATCACAGGCTGGTGGTAAACTGCCTGCTTTTCCCCAACGAATGTCAATTTTTGAGAACCAGTCCGGGAAATATGCCACAAAAGTGGCCGCATTCCAGCACTAACAGACTATAGACACAGGCTTTGAGGCCGGCGCCTGCGATCCAGCCAGGTCGAATGCCTTTCAGGAACAGGAGAGATAAAGACCATGCCTTCTTTTGATGTCGTTTCAGAGGTCGACTTGCACGAGGTGAACAATGCTATCGATCAAGCCAACAGGGAAGTGGATACGCGGTTTGACTTCAAGGGGGTGGATGCTAAATTCACCCTGAATGAAGCCTCCAATGTTGAGATCTCAGCCGAAGCGGAGTTTCAGGTTCAGCAAATGCTGGATATATTGCGTGGCAAGTTGGTCAAAAGAGGAATAGACACCAAGGCACTCAAGGAAGGCAGTGTGGAGATGAGTGGTCAGCGAGCGACGATGCAGGTTACTGTGCAGCAGGGCATAGACTCGGACCTGGCACGGAAGATCGTCAAGATGGTCAAGGAGACCAAGATCAAGGTGCAAACCGCTATCCAGGGTGAAAAATTGCGAGTGACTGGCAAGAAGCGTGATGACCTGCAGGGAGTCATTGCCATGTTGAAAGAGGCAAAACTGGATATCCCGCTTCAATACAATAATTTCAGGGATTGAGCGGTAGCGCTGGTTCCTCGAATTAAACCGAAGCCCATAGATCAGTTGTTGATGAAAAGCTTATGAACGATTGGCGCAGCTACATTCCAATGAGCGCCCGCCCTTATGTCGAATCCGCGCCTCTGGCGGCGTTCTTCCTGGGTATTACCTCTGGCTTCCCCTACGCATTGATTGGCGCCACGTTGACCACACGCCTGGCTCAGGACGGAATTACCAAGAGTGCCGTCACTGCGTTCGCTCTCACATTTCTCTCCTACAACTTTAAATTTCTCTGGGCGCCTGTAGTCGACAATATCAGACTACCTCTTATCGGCGATGTTGGGCAGCGACGCTCCTGGTTATGGGTGGTTTGCGTGCTGGTTATCATGGCTGTGGTCTTTCTCGGCGTGGCCGACCCGACACAGTCGATTATGACGGTAGCGGTGGCCGCGATTACCCTGGGAGCCCTGGGCGCGACTCTCGATATCATAATTGATGCTTATCGAATCGAATTACTGGAGCCTTATCAATTGGGTACCGGCTCGGGTATGTCTCAATATGGCTGGCGCATTGGAAGCGCTACAACCGGTGCCATGGCCCTGTTGGTTGCAAGCAGTTATGGCTGGACGGTGGCATATATTTCCTGTGCTGTATTTACACTACCCGCGATCCTGGTTGCTCTGTTCATGGGAGAGCCTCAGCGTCATATAGAGCCAACCCAGCCCAAGGGATTGTGGGAGGCCCTGGTGGATTATTTCAGCCCGCTGCTGGAGTTTGTTCGACGGCAGGGTGCCTGGCTGGTGCTGTTTTTCGTCCTGATTCACAAGATTGGCGATACACTGGCGAATTTGACGCTTCGATTGCTCTTCGATGACCTGGGTTTCACGAATGAAGAGATTGCGTTCTACGATGTGGGATTCGGTTTTATCGCTTTCCTGATTGGCATCTTTGTAGGTGGTATTCTGTTCGCTCGCATGGGCCTGAAGCAGTCGGTTTTCATCAGCCTGATCCTGATGGCGGTATCGAACTTCAGCTTCGCGGCCCTGGCCCTGGTCGGACACAGCAATCTCGGTATGGCAGCGGCTATTGGCTTTGAGAACTTTGCCAGCGGGATCGGAGGGGTTACCGTGGTAGCCTATTTGTCTGCCCTCTGTAATCTCAGGTTTACGGCGACGCAATATGCATTGCTCTCTGCCCTGGCGAGCATTGCCGGGCGGTTTCTTACCGGAACCACTGCGGGCGGGCTGATCGAAGTGCTCGGCTATGTGAATTTTTACCTGTTGACCACCTTGCTGGCCTTGCCGGGTGTTCTGTTATTCTGGTTCATGATGCGAACAGGCCTGGCTGATGTGTCACTGGGTACTTCGGCGAACGATGAGAAGTCAGTCTCGTCGGGTGTTAATTCGTCTGGCCAGGCCGCCACTGATATTCAGTGAGCGAAAATCTACCGCCAATAAAAACCACGCCTTCAGATTCGAGTTTCCTCTTCTGGGATTGATACTGGGAACTGTCCTGGGGAAATGACAGGCGGCCCTGTGAGTTCACAACCCTGAACCAGGGCAGTTTGGTGCCCGCCGGCAGGTTCTTCATGGTATAGCCCACGTAACGGGCATAACCCGGAAGTTCAGCCAGCCTTGCTACCTGGCCATAGGTGGCAACTCTCCCTCTGGGAATCTCGGCTACCACCTGCCAAATTTTTTCCCGATTATTCATGCAGAACAACTACAATGCGGCGACTTGTTTCTGGCGGCCATGATAGGCTGTCATGGTATCGAATTACAGGAGTAAAGAGTGCGCTTCCTATTTCTGGTCTTCATCGCCGTACCCCTTGTCGAGATGCTGTTGCTCTTTGAGGTGGCTGAAGAAATCGGCGGGATGACTACCCTCGGTCTGGTGGTACTGACGGCAGTCATCGGGGTGCAAATATTGAAACAGCAGGGCTTCTCAACCCTCCTGCGCGCCAATGAAAGGCTGGAATCCGGCCAATTGCCGGCGCAGGAGATTGTGGAAGGCATGATGCTGGCGGGCGCGGGAGCGCTTCTGCTCACTCCCGGATTCATAACGGATACCGTCGGCTTTATCCTGCTCACCGGCCCGCTGCGCCGCCCTCTGGCCCAGCAAGTGATCAAGGCAGGGATCGTGCACACCTTCTCGAGCGGTTCCGGTCGTGGATTCAGCTACCAGGCGCGGCGTGATCCCCGGGCCGGCGGCAATGTCTACGAGGGGGAGTATTCGCGCCCGGACGATCCCCGGCTTGGCGAATCGCCCGCTGAGAAGCAGAAGGATAATGAATAAAACCCAATGAAAAACAATAAGATAGATTAAAGATAGGGTTTCGGCGCAAAAAAACTCTCACCGAATTCGCTTTTGCCATTGAATTTCCTGCATTGATCCCCATTAAGCGAGACAACCATTAATCGCCGCAGGACGCCGAAATCGGGGCTCCGCAGGCAAAAAATTGGAAATCTGGAGTGAGCCGGGTCATGGCCTGGTGGGCTCCCTAGTTCTTTTTATCAAATCTATTTTTCAGGAGTGATTTGAATGAATATCCGGCCTTTACAAGACCGTGTCGTGGTTCGCCGCACGGAAGAAGAAACAACCAGCGCTGGAGGAATCGTACTGCCGGGTTCCGCCACCGAAAAACCAGCCCAGGGAGAAGTTCTCGCAGTGGGCCCGGGCAAGCGCCTCGAGAATGGCGACACCCAGCCCGTCGACCTTAAAGTGGGTGATATCGTCGTGTTTGGAAAGTATTCCAGCAACACCGTGAAAATCGGTGACGAAGAATTGCTGATTCTGAACGAGAGCGAAATTTTTGGCGTGATCGAGTCTTAATCGGATTCTCATTCCACAACGCTAGACATTCTCAAGATTGGTTCACAGAATTTTTTGATACAGGAATAGTAGAAATGGCTAAAGAAGTGAAATTCGGCGACTCAGCACGCCAGAAATTATTGTCAGGCGTAAACGTCCTGGCTGATGCTGTAAAGGTTACCCTGGGGCCAAAGGGACGCAATGTGGTTCTCGACAAGTCCTTCGGTGCGCCTACCGTCACCAAAGACGGTGTTTCGGTAGCGAAAGAAATTGAACTCCAAGACAAGTTTGAAAACATGGGTGCGCAGATGGTCAAGGAAGTTGCTTCCCAGACTTCTGATGTGGCCGGTGATGGTACTACTACTGCAACCGTATTGGCGCAATCCATTCTCAATGAAGGTCTCAAGTCTGTTGCCGCCGGCATGAATCCCATGGATCTCAAGCGTGGTATCGACAAGGCTGTTGCGGCCCTGGTTGAGGAAGTGAAGGCCCTGGCAACTCCCTGTAAGGATTCCAAGTCTATCGCCCAGGTTGGCACGATCTCGGCAAACTCCGACAGCGAAGTGGGTCAGATCATTGCCGATGCCATGGACAAGGTTGGCAAGGAAGGCGTAATCACTGTAGAAGATGGCTCTGGTCTGGAAAATGAACTGGACGTCGTTGAAGGCATGCAATTTGACCGCGGTTACCTGTCTGCCTATTTCATCAACAATCAGGACAACATGATGGCAGACCTGGAGAACCCACTGGTTCTGCTCTACGACAAGAAGGTTTCCAATATCCGCGATCTTCTGCCGCTGCTGGAAAACGTCGCCAAGTCTGGTCGTCCCCTGTTGGTCATCGCTGAAGACGTGGAAGGTGAGGCATTGGCCACTCTGGTTGTTAACAACATGCGCGGCATCGTGAAAGTGGCTGCTGTGAAGGCACCGGGTTTCGGTGATCGTCGCAAGGCCATGCTGGAAGATATCGCAGTACTGACTGGTGGCACCGTGATCTCTGAAGAGGTCGGTCTGAGTCTGGAAGGCGCAACCATCGAAGACCTGGGTAGCGCGAAGCGTGTTCAGGTAAGCAAGGAAAACACAACCATCATCGACGGCGCCGGCGATGCCAAGAAGATCGAAGCCCGTGTTAACCAGATCCGAGCCCAGATCGAAGAGACTTCCTCCGACTACGATCGTGAAAAACTGCAAGAGCGTGTTGCCAAGCTGGCAGGCGGTGTCGCGGTAATCAAGGTCGGTGCTGGTACTGAAATCGAAATGAAAGAGAAGAAGGCCCGTGTTGAAGACGCGCTGCATTCTACTCGCGCCGCCAATGAAGAAGGCGTTGTGCCTGGTGGTGGTGTAGCCCTGGTTCGTGCCCTGCAGAAAGTCGAAGGCTTGAAGGGTGACAACGAAGACCAGAACGTGGGTATTGGCCTGCTCCTCAAGGCTGTTACCGCGCCTCTGCGTCAGATCGTTGAAAACGCCGGTGAAGAAGGCTCTGTGGTACTGGACAAGGTTAAGGCCGGTAAAGGGAACTATGGCTTCAACGCCGCTACCGGTGAGTACGGTGATATGCTGGAGATGGGTATTATCGATCCGGCCAAGGTGACTCGTACTGCTCTGCAGGCCGCGGGATCGGTAGCTGGTCTGATGATTACTACTGAGGCCATGGTGTCTGAGCTGCCTGAAGAGAAGGGTGGTGGTATGCCTGGCGGTATGCCGGATATGGGCGGAATGGGCGGCATGATGTAAAAATCGCGCGCCTGGGAGTTTTAGACTCCCCTGCACTTCGTCAGGCCCCTCTTTTCGATGCTCATGTATATCTGTATACACTGCGCTCGAAAAGAGGGGCCTTTCTCGTTCAGGGGAGTCTAAACTCTCCCAGCCGCGCGATTTAAAGCCTGCTAAATCCAGGCTCCGTTCAGGGTCAGCCCGGTTTTTTCGATGCTCATGACTATCTGTATACACTGCGCTCGAAAAGAGGGGCCTTTCTCGTTCAGGGGAGTCTAAAACTCCCAGCCGCGCGATTTAAAGCCTGTGAAATCCAGGCTTCGTTCCGGGTCAGCCCGGTTTGTGAGAACTGGGTAGGGGATTGATTCCGGTTCGTGCCGATATAATGGATACCAAAGGGCCGGATAGCGATCGGATACTGTGACTGAAGCCTATTGTCTGTGTGAAAACCCCATTGTCACGCCTCTTTTCCCGGTGACGGCAGAGGGGGGCGGGTTGTATGAGCTGCAACGCTGTGAAGTCTGTGGTCTGGTGTGGGATGCGCCGATGCCGGGTGAGGCGGAGTTGGCAGCAGCGTACTCCCAGGCGTACTACAGCTCTACCGAGGCCAAGTTTAACCCGCTCATTGAGGCGTGGACTCGCTATAGCGGGCGGCGGCGGGCACAGGCCTTGCTGCGCAAGCATGGACGTGGCGCTGCCGGACTGCGGGTGCTGGATGTAGGTTGTGGACGCGGAGTCCTGTTGCAGGGTTTCCGGAAGCTGGGGGCAGATGCGCTCGGGATTGAGCGAGGTGGTGCTGGCTTCGAAGAGATAGAAGGCATTGAAGCCCTGTCCCTGGATGATCTCCTGGCGTCAGGTCGCACCTTCGATGTGATTGTAATTTGGCATGTGCTTGAACACCTGCCTGATCCACAGGAAAGTCTTGCCAAGCTGCGACAACTCCTGGCGCGCGACGGAAGCCTGTTCGTCGAGGTGCCAAACTTTGGTAGTCTGCAAGCTGGCTTGTTCGGAGCCCGATGGTTTCACCTGGATCTGCCCAGGCACCTGTTTCATTTTACACCCGATACGCTTGCTGCGACTCTGAGAGAGGCAGGGTTTTCCATAGCGTCCACTGCAACCTTCTCAGTCGACCAGAATCTCTACGGTTTTTTGCAGAGCGCACTGAACTACCTTCCAGTGTTGCCCGCTAACCACCTCTATAGCCTGTTGAGAAGCAAGCTCTCACTTGTTACCTTGTTTGCTATCCTGCTTTACATACCATTGGCTGCGCTGATCGCCATACCCGCTCTGCTGGATACCTTTCTCTCTGGTGTTGCAGGTCGAGGAGCAGTGATAACGACACATGCACGTCCTGAATCCGGAGTTACAGCATGATCAACGGACAGAAAATTGTGGTAGTGATGCCGGCCTATAATGCCGAGCAGACTCTGGAAAAGACCTATCAGGCATTGCCCCATGAAGTCATCGATCATGTCATCGTGGTTGATGATGCCAGTGACGACCACACGGAACAGGTAGCAAGAAAACTGGATGGCGTTCATGTGATCCGCCACAGCAGCAATATGGGGTATGGTGCCAACCAGAAGACCTGTTACCGCAAGGCGCTGGAGTTAGGCGGTGACGTGGTGGTGATGGTACACCCGGATTACCAGTACGAACCGAGGCTGGTGACAGCCATGGCGTCGATGATTGCCCAGGGGGTCTATGATGCCGTGATCGCTTCGCGCATCCTGGGTACCGGTGCGCTGGCTGGTGGCATGCCGCTGTACAAGTACATCGCCAATCGTCTGCTGACTGCCTACCAGAATTTCCTGATCCCATTCAAATTATCCGAGTACCACAGCGGTTACCGGGCGTTTTCCCGCAAGGTGCTGGAAAATTTACCTCTCGAAGAAAATTCTGATGATTTTATCTTTGATAACCAGATGCTGGTTCAGGTCATTGCTCACGGATTTTCGATGGGTGAAGTGAGTTGCCCGACTCGCTATATGAAAGACTCATCGTCGATCAGTCTCGCTCGCTCCATAAAGTATGGTCTGGGGGTGCTGCTGACCACACTCGAATACAAATTCAGTCGATTCGGCCTGAGAAAGAGTGAGCGCTTCGCCCGGGAACAGCGGCGTGACCCGCACTAGTCGCCGCTTCTATCTGCCAGCGGCAGTCTCGCTGGTCCTGATTAGTTTGCTTATCTATGGTGGGGCTGGTGATCATGAGCTGCTTAATTGGGATGACCGTAGTTACACTGTCGACAATCCCTGGGTAAGTAATCCGACCCCACAAAACATTGTGGCCATGTTTACGGAAGTGAGGATGGCTAACTGGCATCCTCTCACCTGGCTGAGTTTTGTACCGGAATATGCGGTCTGCGGTGGCAGGGCAGTGTGCTACAAGCTCAGTAATGCCGTTCTGCATGGCATCAATGCCTTCCTGCTTGGAATCTTTACCATGGTAGTGCTTGGACAGGCTGCGAAGTGTATGCGGCTGACAGATTCCGCGCGTATTGTACTGAACTCATCGCGGGCCGGTCTTGATTTCTCCCACTGGGCTGCACTCTTTGCCGCGTTGCTCTTCCTGGCTCATCCCCAGCATGTGGAGGCGGTGACATGGGTGGCCGAGCGCAAGGAATTGTTGTGTGGGCTATTCTACCTGCTCGCGCTAATTGTCTATTGCCGGCAGCCTGAGGGGACTTATTGGCAGTGCTACGGGCTGACGTTGCCGTTGTTTGCACTGGCTCTCATGTCTAAATCCATGGCGGTCAGCCTGCCCCTGATGCTGGTTCTGCTCGACCTGTTCCTGTTGCATCACCCTCGATTGCTGGTGGAGCGAGACTTCAAATTTGCCCTGTCCAAATTGCTTATTGAGAAGTTGCCTTTCTATGTGCTGATGTGTGGTGCCATGTTGCTAACCCTGTGGTCCCAGACGCCCGATCGGCTGGAGGCGGCCGCCATGGATCAGAAGTTGCTCACGATCCTCGCTGGCTTGCAGCACTATCCGCTCAAATTTTTGCTTCCGTTTGGTTTCTCTCCGTTTTATCCGCAGGAAATGGTTTATACCGGCATGATCAGCTTCCTGCCGGCATTGCTTCTCGCCGCAGGGCTTGGCTTTGGTCTTTACAAGGCGCGTAAGTCCTGGTTCATGCCCTTGCTGGTCCTGGCATTGTTCTCCTACCTGCTTGCCGTTGCGCCGGTGATAGGGATCGTCAAGGTCGGAGAGCAGGCATTTGCAGATCGTTACAGCTACCTGCCCACTCTCTTTCTCTACCTGGGTGCCGGCTGTGGTTTCGCTTACTGTATCTGCAAGGCCAGTCGCCTCGCACTCGTGCTGGTACCCGCCGGGCTACTGCTGGTATTTGTCGGTCTGCAGTCCTATACCTACAAGCAGGTGTGGCGCAATGATCTGGTGTTTTGGTCTACCGTTGTCGAGTCCTATCCCGATGTGGCTGCAACACCGCTGGATAATTTGGCAAACAGCCTGTCCGGAGCCGGCGAATACGCAATGGCGCAGGACTATTACGAACGTTCCATCTCAGTTAACCCACAGGGCCTGATGGCCTATCTCAACCTGGCATCGGTGCAGGAATATCTTGGTGATACGGACGCTGCCCTGCGCACCCTGCAACAGGGTGTCGAGGCGAATCCCGGGAGTGCGGGCCTGCAGAGCAGGGCCGGCAGGTCTTTTCTGTTGGCGGGAGAACTGCAGCAGGCTGAGCGTTACATCGAAAAGGCGCAAGCGCTACAGCCAAACCTGGCCGATGTTCAATTGAGTCGGGGTATGCTGGATCTCATGCGAGGCGATGTGGAGAGCGCGGTTGGGTATCTTTCGGCAGTCCCCGTGTCCATGCCGCAGCACTACGAGGCCGGATTGCTGCTGGTGCAGGCATTGGCCCGACTGGACGGGCAGCAGGCCATGGACGCTCTGAACGGTCTTCTCGCCCGCTATGGCGAGCGACCCCAATTGCTGGAATTGCAGGCGTCTCTGAATGCTGCGGCGGCAGCGGAGAGCCGGTAATCGTGAGCAACGAGACCAGCGGTCCCTGTACGGACCGCTGATCAGTCAATTGCCGCTATCAGCTCGATGAGCTGGTGGGGTGGTCCTAGCCAGCCAGGTTCTGGTTGGCGAAGTCCCAGTTGGCAAGGTTGTCGATGAATGATGCGAGGAAATCGGGTCGACGATTCTGGAAATCCAGATAGTAGGCGTGTTCCCAGACATCGCAGACGAGAAGTGGCTTAAGGCCATCGGTAAGGGGAGTCTCGGCATTGGCAGACTTGACTACCTTCAGTGCGTCTCCGTCAGCCACGAGCCATACCCAGCCGCTGCCAAACTGGCCCACACCACCGTTCACGAATTCTGTCTTGAAATTGTCAAAACTGCCGAAGCTGGCATCGATGGCGGCCGCCAGTTCGCCACTGGGAGTGCCGCCGCCATTTGGGCTGATGCTATTCCAGAAGAAACTGTGGTTGTAATGCTGGCCGACATTATTGAAGAGCGGGCCGCCTTTTTCGGCGCACTTCTTTACCAGGTCTTCAAGGTTGTCAGCATCGATGCCAGCATCCTCGAGCAGTTCATTGCCTTTTACCACATAGGCGTTGTGGTGTTTGCCATGGTGAAAATCCAGGGTTTCGGATGACATGTGGGGGGCCAGTGAATCTTTGGCGAAAGGCAGTTCGGGTAGTTCTAACTTCATAATTTCCTCTTCATTGACGACGAATACGGGAATGAACATCTGGCAACACTCCTCCCTAAACCCATGTATTTACAAGGGTTTTAGACGATAAAGGGAAGCTTGCTTGAAAACAGTAGTTTAACAGATATTTGTGACAGACAAAGCACAGCCCGGGATCCTGCACAGAATCCCGGGCTGGTAGACCGTGCCCGCAGCGCGGTCCTGGCTAGATAAACTGCATCAACAATAACAGGACGATGGCCAATGCCACGCCGCAATGGATCACGCCGACCACCGATGCCATGGGCCCCATCTTGCCTTTGATGGCATTGCCCTCCAGTGCAAGGATAATCAACAGACACAGCGTCATCGCCATCTCGCTGACTCCGCCGTCGGAGGACATGGGAACCCGGCCATAGCCGTCCATATGGGCGGAGGCGCCCATGAAGAACAGCATGGGCAGGGAGAACAGGGTGTTGGTCCTGGAAGCGAGGCCGGCCTTGGCCAGAGCGCCAGCGGCGGCAGGATCGGCCTCACCACCACCCAATACCTGCTCGTTGGAGGCGATGACGATCTTCTGGTTGGGCCAGATGATGATCCAGACATTGAGGAACATCAGGGTGCCGAGCAACATGCCGATGATGATATAGAAATTGACCGCGGCACCAAGGAACCCCGCCAGCGCCAGGCCTGAGAGAAAGGTAAACAGCGCGCCGTAACGAAACCACCACAGGGCCCGGGGCACGAGCTTGCTGATGGCGGAGGATTTAGCCGTGGCATCGGCTTCCTTGAAATACTCGGTTTGTACGAAATTGAAGTAATAGAGCAGGCCGATCCAGGCGACGCCGGCGAAAAAGTGAATCCAGCGAAACAGATAGGCAATTAGCGTGTCTAATTCCATGGCAATACCCTCAAGCAGAGATTTATCATTGTTATACCTGTAGCAGGTTATCGGCTACGCATCAGGTATGCTCGAGCCATCTTATCACCGCGCAATTCTGCGTGCCATGACCCAGAAACGCCTGAAATTGCGGGTTTTCAGGGATAGCAGAACCAGCCCGTATCAAGGATAATGGGGCCATGAAAGATCGCGACGAACTCAGAGACATACCGCCACTGGTGCCAGACCGGGATGACCTGGATACCCACCAGAGCAATCGCAGGGCCCAGGGGCAGGAAATCGTGCGCCCAAGCTATACGACCGAAAAGGTGAAAGTCAGCAGCTGGCCCATGCGGATCATGGTGTTCCTGTTAACCGTGGCGGCGGGAGCAGGGGCTTATGGGTCCTACTATTTCTACGAGCTCTACCAGAACAACCTGCGGCAGACCAATCTGCGTATCAGCGATCTCGAACTGCGACTGGCGCTGGTGGACGAGAGTGCCGCGGAATCCGATAACACGCTCATGCAGAATATCGAACAGACCATCGAACAATACGACCTGCTATGGGCCAACTGGCGCGCCAACAACCGGACCTTCGAGGAATTTCAGGGTGAAATAGCTCGCCTGAAACTGGCGAATGAAGGGCAGGATGAAATCACCAATAACAACGCCCAGCAGATTGCCGCAACCAGCCAGATCCTGCAGACTACCCAGGCCCAGGTGAATGCCCTGGATGATGCCTTCGATCAGCTCAATGCCACCATGGCTTCCCTCGACAGCGAAGTAGGAGACCTCGCGGGCATGCGCGGAGACCTGCAATCGATTCGCGACGCGCTCAATAGCGGAGACAGCACAGTGCTGGGGCTGGTGGGTCGTATCGAATACATCGAGCAGACCCTTGAGTCGGTCAATGCGCATCGGCTGCAGATCAATGAAAGCCTGTTCCGTTTACAGGAAAACATTGAATCTGTGCAGCGTGGAACCAACAGCTCACCCGGAAGCCCGTGATCGGGTAACTGAACTACCCGCCATTCAGTTCTTCCAACACGGCCGCTTACTCACCTGTGAAGACAGGATTCCGTTTCTCGATGAAGGCGCTTACGCCTTCGTGAAAATCTTTTCGTGATGCGCAGTCAGCAAAAGACTCGGCTTCGGCCTGCAGTTGTGATTCGAACTCACTTTCGAGGGAGCGGTAGAGCAAGGCCTTGGTGTTGCCGTACACATGGGTCGGGCCGTTGGCGAGCCTCGTCGCCAGTTTGTGAGTCTCTTCCTTGAGTGCCGCAGCGGGCACGACATAATTGATCATGCCAATGGCCTTCGCCTCCTGCGCATCGAAGCGGTCCCCCAGCAGGGCAATCTCCATTGCCTTCTTGATGCCCACGGCTCGGGGCAGGTGAAATGAAGCCGATCCGTCGGGACTGGTGCCGATCCGGCAATAGGCGAGGGTGAAGAAGGCGTCGTCGGCGGCAATGATCAGATCGCAGGCCAGTGCCATACTGACACCAGCGCCGGCGGCAGCGCCCTGGCAACTCGCGATCACGGGTTTACGCATGCGGCGCATGGCAAACATGATGGGGTGCAGGTCATGAATGCGCAGCACAAACTCCTTGCGGATCTCGTCAGGTGACTTCTTGATCGATTCGCCCATGCCCTTCACGTCGCCGCCCGCCATGAAATGCTCCCCGGCACCGGTCAGCACCACGCAGCGTATGGAGTCGTCATGCTCAATATCGTGCAGGCTATCCGCCAGCATGGCCCGCATTTCCATGCTCAGGGCATTGCGAGCCTCCGGCCGATTCATGGTGAGGGTGGCTATCCCGTCATTCACGGAGATATCGAGATCAGGCATGGGAATTTCCTTCTTGTTCTGGATGGGCGAGGGGCAAGTATAGCCCTGCGAGGCGCTTGGGCACAGTTTCAAGGCGTCTTTCAAATGTGTTTGGTTTCGGTATAATACGCGGCCTTGCGGGGGATAACCCCACCCTCTGTGCGGACGTGGCGGAATTGGTAGACGCGCTGGATTTAGGTTCCAGTGCCGTAAGGTGTGAGAGTTCAAGTCTCTCCGTCCGCACCACTTTTTGGCCCACAAGACTTCTCCTGAACTCCAGAGCGGCGTTGCCAGCGTGCTCGTTCGGTCACGTACTGTCTTGTACGCTCCCTCCCTGCGCGCGCTGGCGCCTTGCTCTGAAGTCCATGAGAAGCCTTGTGAACCAAAAAGCGAAGACTGGAGGG
>Ga0181582_10000065_pt1 | contig 59155 bp, 46 predicted proteins | sample 071ome_32_FD_132438 | JGI IMG/M metagenome (GOLD analysis project Ga0181582, IMG submission 132438) | Coastal salt marsh microbial communities from the Groves Creek Marsh, Skidaway Island, Georgia - 071405AT metaG (megahit assembly) | ecosystem: Environmental > Aquatic > Marine > Intertidal...
ACCTCGCCGACGTTGTACTGGTGGGAGCGGGCGTCGGGGCCGACCTCCTCGCCGTTGATCTCGGCGTAGCGACGCATCACCGGCTGGCGGAATCCGATCCACCGGCCCGCGTGGGTCTCGTAGGAGGCGATGTCGTGCCGCTCGCTGCCGACGCCCATCGGGAGCACGTAGTCGGCGAACCAGGCGGTCTCGGACCAGGTGGGGGTCAGGGCGACGTGACAGCCAACGCGTTCGGTGTCCTTGAGGGCCTCGAGCCAGCTGAAGCCGTCCGGGTTGGTCCAGACCGGGTTATAGACGCGCGTGAAGTAGGTGTCGAGGCGACCGCGTCCCTCGTTGAGGAAGTGGGGGAGCAGGATCGACATCTCGTGGTAGGCGAGGGGGTACTCGATCGGCCAGTTGAGCTCGTTCCACTCCTTGATCGGCTGGCCGCCCTTGGGGGGAGCCGGGGTGAACTTGTTCCAGCCGTTTCCGCTGGTGCCGCCGGGGGTGCCGACCGAGCCGGTCAGCACGTTGACGAAGAACAGACTCCGGGCCACCTGCCACCCACCGAGGTTGCCGGCTCCGGCCGAGCGCCAGTTGTGCGAGGCGAACTTCGTCGGATGACGTCCGATGATCTCGGCGATGTCGCGGAGGGTGTCACCGGAGACCCCGCAGACGTGCTCGGCCCGTTCGGGGGTGTACTCGGCGTACTCGTCGAGCAGCGCCTGCTCGAGGCTCTCGAACTCGCAGGGCAGGTCGGGGCGTCGCTGCTGGAGGTAGGTCTCCCAGTTGACCCAGCGACGCACGAAGTCGCGCTCCCATGTGCCGTTGGCGATGAGGAGACGCGCGATCGTCAGCATCATGAACGCCTCGGTGCCCGGCCACGGCGCGAGCCAGTAGTCGGCCTTGGCCCCGGTGTTGGAGAGCCGCGGGTCGACGCAGATGACCGTCGCGCCCCTCGCCTTGCCCTCCATGATCCGCTGCGCGTGGGGGTTGAAGTAGTGGCCGGCTTCGAGGTGGGAGGAGATCAGGAAGATGACCTCGGCGTTCGCGAAGTCCGAGGACGGGCGGTCGAGGCCCATCCAGGACTGGTAGCCGATGCGGGCGTTCGATGAGCAGATGTTGGTGTGGCTGTTGTGGCCGTCGACGCCCCAGGCCGACAGCACCCGCTCGGTGTAGCCGTCCTCGCCGGGTCGACCGACGTGGTACATCACCTCGTTGCCGCGACCCTCGGTGATGGCGGTGCGGATCCGGGTGCCGATCTCGTCGAGTGCCTCATCCCAGGTGATGCGCTCCCACTGGCCGGAACCGCGCTCGCCGACGCGACGCATGGGGTGCAGGATCCGCTCGGGGTCCTGCACCTGGTTGAGGGTTGCCGGACCCTTCGCGCAGTTGCGGCCGCGGCTCGCCGGGTGCTCGGGGTTGCCCTCGAACTTGGCGACCTCGCCGGTCTCCTTGTCGATGAAGGCCACCAGACCGCAGGCGGCCTCGCAGTTGAAGCAGGTGGTCGGCACCAGCGTGTAGTGGCGCTCAACCCGTTCGGGCCACGCCTTGGCGTCGAGTTCGGTCCAGTCGTGCCACTGCTGGTGCGGCGGGTGGTTCATCAGGGTCATCGGGGCTCCTCGTCGGCGATCGTGGCGGTGGTCAGGACAGTGGAACGGATTGGCCGGCGCGCACGTAGGCGTCCTCGTAGCTGAACAGTCCGATGAGGGCGAGGAGTCCGCCGAGGGCGACGACGCCGTCGGCGAGTCCCGTGGCCAGGTCGATGTAGACGATCGCCGCTGGGATGGCGATGCCGACCAGCAGACCTCCGATCCAGAACTTGCGGGCCTGGGCGCCCCTCGTCATCTCGAGGGTCGCGAGCTCGACGGTGCGCGACCCCTTCGACCAGATCTCGGTGGCGAGCAGGAGGGCGAGGACTCCGAGACCGATGAGGAAGGCGATCCCGACGGCGTCGGGTTCAGGGATGTCGACCACGAGATCGATGACGCTGTAGGTCGCGCCTCCGGCGACGAGGGCCTGGGCGAGCAACGTTGGGAGGAGCAGTGGTGTCTGCCAGAGGTCGCGACCCTCGCACTGTCCGAACAGGAAGGCGGTGTAACCGGCGACGGCCGCGGCAAGCAGTACCTGCGGTAGCACGAGCCAGGGCAGCGCGTCGCCCGCGCCGATGAGGGCGAGCAGTCCCCAGAGCCCGGTGAGGCCGGCGAAGGCGCCGAGGATCCAGGCTCCGCGCACGAGCCATGAGGACGTGTTGGAGCGGGTCAGGATGTAGAGGAAGCGTTTCGGCTGCTTCAGGTCGGCGATCAGGAGCACTCCGGTGATCGCGGTGAACACCCCGGCAATGACCGCGGGAAGGAGCCCGGCTGCTGTTCCTGAGTCGCCGTGGCCGAGCATGACCATGAGCGCGGCCATGATCATCGCGCCCGCGGCGATCGCCTTGGTCACGAGGTAGCCCGAGACCTTGGACTTCCAGGTGATCGGGTGCGTCGTGGTGTAGGCGGTGCGAGCCACCACCCCCGGACCGCTGTGGTCGCGCATGACATCGGTGATCGTCGGATGGTCAGGGGTGGTGTCCGCCCAGATCATGCCGTCGGAGGAGATGGCGGTCCGTGTCGGATCGAGCGAGGCCTGGTCGACGCCGCGGTAGAAGACCTTCGGGTTGGTGCCCTGCTCGGGAGCGCGGACCGCGACCTTGTCACGGGCGACGATCTTCGAGATCTCCGAGTCGGGGTCGTCGAGATCACCGGTGATGATGGCGTGGGTGGGGCAGACGGTCACGCACGCCGGTTCGAGGCCGACCTCAACGCGGTGGTTGCAGAAGTTGCACTTGTGCGCGGTGTTGGTCTCGGGGTTGATGTAGATCGCGTCGTAGGGGCAGGCGTTCATGCAGGCCTTGCAGCCGATGCAGTTGCCGTCGTCAAAGTCGACCACGCCGTTGGGGGCGCGGTGCAGTGCGCTGGTCGGGCAGATCGTCATGCACGGCGCGTCGTCGCAGTGGTTGCACCGCATCACGGAGAAGGAGCGACCCGTGTTCGGGAACGATCCGGACTCGATGTACTTCACCCAGGTTCGGTTCACGCCGAGGGGCACGTCGTGTTCGCTCTTGCAGGCCACGGTGCACGCGTGGCATCCGATACAGGAGTCGCTGGCGAGGACGAATCCGAGTCGTGTCATGTCTCTCCTGGGGGCGGTGATGTGGTTCTTCGGGCGGTGGGGGTCAGGCGAGGCCTTTGAGCATGAGGTTCCAGTAGAGGAACGGCAGGCCGTACTTCTTCAGGTACCACATGTCACGCCGTGGCTTCACAGTATTGATCATCGGGATCGATGGGGTCCGCTTCATCGAGTAGTCGAACTCGGCGAGCAGCATCGATGAGCGCGAGGTGGTGAGGGGGCAGGAGGCGTAGCCGTGGTACTCGGCGGAGATGGCGCGTCCCGAGAGGTAGGAGTCGACGTTCTCGACCACGACCGGCGCCTGCTTGCGGATGGCCGCGCCGGTCTTCGAGTTGGGGGTGCTGCCGGCATCGCCGAGGGAGAACACGTTCGGATATTGGACGTGCTGGTGGGTGTGCTTGTCGACCTCGACGTATCCGGGCCCCTCGCTGGTCGCCAGCGGGCTGGCCTTCACCCAATCGGGTGCCGACTGGCGGGGAACCACATGGAGCAGGTCGTAGGAGAGCGTGCTGGTGCCGTTGGCCTCGCCGAGGTTGGTAACGGTGACGGTCTTGTTGCCGCTGTCCACGGCGGTGACCTCGGCCTCGGTGTGGAGGTGGATGCCGTAGTCGGTGATCACCTTGTCGAGCTCGTCGGCGATCTCGGGGATGCCGAAGGCGCGGGCGCCCGGGATGACGAGGTGGATGTCGATCTTGCCGAGGAGACCCTGCGACTTCCAGTAGTCGGCCGCGAGATAGGCGATCTTCTGCGGCGCTCCGGCGCACTTGATCGCGCCGGTCGGCATGGTGAACACCGCTGATCCCGACTTCGTGTTGCGGATGAAGTCCCAGGTCTTCGGCGCGAGGTCGAAGCGGTAGTTCGAGGACACCCCGTCGCGTCCAAGGGTGTCGCTCAGGCCGGGCATCTTGTCCCAGTCGAGCTGGATGCCGGGGCACACGACCAGCGCGTCGTACTCGTAGGTCGAGCCGTCGGAGCACTCGATGGTGTTGTCGTCGGGTCGGAAGGCGCTCGCCGCCTTCTTGATCCAGGTCGCTCCCTTCGGCATGACCGAGGACTCGCTCCGCTCGGAGGTGCTGGCTTGGGAGACGCCGCCACCGACGAGGGTCCACAGCGGCTGGTAGTAGTGCTTGTCGGAGGGTTCGATCACGGCGACGTCGCTGTGGCCCTTCTTCAGCAGGCGCGCCGCGACGGAGATGCCGGCTGTGCCCCCGCCGACGATGATGATTCGGTGTTTAGCTGTCGTGGTCATGGTTCTTCCGAGGTGTCGTGCCTTCAGGTCAGGCGCTCTGGGTGGTCTCGCTCCAGGCGCCGAAGCCACCGAGGATGTCGCTGACGTCCTCGAAACCGTTCTGGCGGAGCAGGCTCGCGGCCACCGACGAGCGATATCCGCCGGCGCAGTAGATGACCGTCGGTCGCGAGGCGTCGAGCTCGCCGAGCCTGGTCGGGATCTGCCCGACGGGGATGTTCACGGCATCAGGGATCATCCCGGACTCGACCTCGCCGGGGTTGCGGACATCGACGATCTGGATGTTCTCGACTTCGGCGTGACGGCCGTTGAAGGCCTCGGAGGTGAGTCGCGAGGCCCGGCGAACCCGATCGGGGTTCTCGACGAGCACTCGGGTGGTCTCGCTCACCGCTCCGATCACGCGGTCGAATCCGATGCGAGCGAGCCGGTTCTTGGCCTCGAGCTCGTAACCATCCTCGACGAAGAGCACGATGTCCGCGTCGCTCGGGATGATCGAACCGGCGAACTCGGCGTAGCGGCCTCCGAGCCCGACGTTGATCGCGCCCTCGAGGTGTCCGAGGGCGAACTCCTCAGGGGTGCGGCCATCGACGAGCAGCGCGCCAGCGGCGACAGCCCGGTCAGCCTCGTCGAGCGTCATCGCGGCCGGGAGGGCCTCCTCGTCGAGGAGTTTGCGGTTCTTGCGGTTGAGGATCGCGTCGTACACGAAGTAGCTGGGAGCCGGGGGCTGGCCGGCGGTGACCATCTCTAGGAACGCGTCGCGATCGGGGGCCCGCAGCGCGTAGTTCGTCGCCTTCTGGTCGCCGATCGTGGAGGTGAGCTCGGTGGAGAGGTTCTTGCCGCATGCCGAGCCGGCGCCGTGGGCCGGGAAGACACGGGTGACGTCGGGGAGGGTCATCAGTTGGTTGTGGAGCGAGTCGTAGAGCTTCTCGGCCAGTTCTTCCCGGGTGAACCCGACTGAGGCGAGGAGGTCTGGGCGACCGACGTCGCCGATGAAGAGCGTGTCACCCGTCAGGACGCCGTAGGGCTCGCTGTCGTCGGCGCGCTCGAAGAGGACCACGCTCATCGACTCGGGGGTGTGCCCGGGGGTGTGTCGGAACTCGAGGGTGACCTCTCCGAGCGACACCCGCTCGCCGTCGGCCATCTTGCGGTGGGCGAACTCGGGTTCGGCAACCGAGGAGTAGCAGATCTCGGCCCCGGTGGTGGCGGCGAGTTCCAAGTGCCCGGAGAGGAAGTCGGCGTGGAAGTGGGTCTCGATCACCATCTCGATGGTGAGCCCAGCGGCCTCGGCATCGGAGAGGTACTGGGAGATGTCGCGCTGAGGGTCGACGACAACCGCCCGGCCGGTGGTCTCGTCACCGATGAGATAGGAGGCGTGGGAGAGGCATTCGAGGTAGTACTGCTGGAATTTCATCGGAACTCCTTCGTCGTGTACTTGTGAATCTAGAGGTACGGACATTTGAGGTCAAGACATTGGTACGGACATATCTCGGGTGCTGTGTAGCTCGTGCCGGTGACGGTCTCCGACGGCGCCACGGACGAGCCGCGACCGGCCTGTGATGCCGCCACGACGGTCAGACATGGCGTTCCTCGAGTCCGGCAGCCCGAAGGTCGCCGGGCGCCGGATCGGCGTCTCCCGTGATGACCTCGACCGCTTGATGCGCGGTGGCCTGGATGCGCCCCTCGAGGCGTTGCCAGAGGCCAGCCCGGCGGAGCACATCGCGAACCGGCCCCTTCACATCGCAGAGGTGCAGTGTCACTGGTGAGTCATCGATGTCGGCGAGGATCTCCGAGAGGGTCTCGGCGCCGGTGGCGTCGATGTCGTTGATGCCCGAGCAGTCGAGCACCAGCGCTCGCGGCTCGACCGCGAGTCGGGCGGCCCGATCGGTCAGCAGACGCTTCACGTGCTGGGCGTTGACGAACGACATGGCGGCGTCGATGCGGACCACATCGATCCCCGGGATGGTCTCGGCATCGGGAAATCGCTCAAGATTCCGCCAGCTGGTCGTTCCCGGGATCCGTCCCAGGACCGCGTCGTGGGGCTTTGACATGCGGGCGAAGACCACGAGCATCGAGGCGACGACGGCGATACCGATCCCGACCTCGATGCCGAGCACGAGGGTCGCGAGGAAGGCGACGCCGAGTCCGACGAGGTCGGTGCGCTTGACGGCGGCGATGTGACGCATCTCCGCGATGTCGACGAGGTTGATCACCGCGACGATGATGATCGCGCCGAGAGCGGCCTTCGGGAGGTTCTCGAACAGGGGTGTGAGTACCGCGATGGTCACTAGGACGATCGCGGCGGTGATGACGCTCGCCAACGGAGTCCTCGCACCGGCCGAATCGTTGACTGCGGTGCGTGAGAATCCGCCGGTGACCGGATAGCCGCCGAACAGGCCGGCAGTGACGTTCGATGCCCCGAGGGCGATGAGCTCCCGGTTGGCCTCAACCTCGTAGCGATGGCGCCGGGCGTAGACCTTGGCGACGGCGATCGACTCCATGAAGCCCACGAGGGTGATCACGAGCGCGGTCGGTAGCAGGTCGCCGATGGCACCTCCACTCAGCTCGGGCATCGAGAGCGCCGGGAGCGAGTCGGGGATGGAGCCGACCGTGGCGACACCCTCGGAGGCAAGATCGGCGATCGAGACGATCACCGTGGCGGTGATGACCACGACGAGCGCGCCCGGCACTCGGCGGGCGATCCGCTTCAGGATCAGGAGGAGCGTGACGCTCCCGGCGCCGATGGCGAGCGTCGTCGGATGGGTGTCACCGAGGGCGGCTGCGAGCTCGCGCACCGTCTCGTGGAAGTGCTCGGTGCGGGGAATGGAGACGCCGAGGATGTGCTTGACCTGCGAGAACCCGATGATGATCGCCGCGGCAGCCGTGAAGCCGACGAGGACGGAGTGGGACAGGAAGTTGACGATGAAGCCGAGGCGGCCGAATCCGAGGACGAGATGCACGACGCCGACCAGCAGTGCCAGGAGCGCGGCGGCGGAGATGTAGCCGACCGAGCCCTGCTCGTAGAGCGGGGCGAGCGCCGAGGCGGTGAGCAGCGAGACGATGGCGACCGGGCCGACCGCGAGTTGACGGGAGGTGCCGAAGAGGCCGTAGGCGAGGAGGGGGAGGGTCGATGCGTAGAGGCCGATCTCAGGTGGCAGACCCGCGAGCAGGGCGTAGGCCATGCCTTGGGGTACGAGCATGGCGCCGATGGTGAGGCCGGCGGCGAGGTCGGGGCGCAGATTGCTTCGTTGGTACGCGCGGATCCAGGAGGGTGCGAGTGTCGTGCCACGGGTCACAGAACTAAATGTACGTACATTTAGTTCACGCGTCAACCACCCTCTGACGCCGTTGCGCATCCTGTTCAGCATTCGGGTTCTTCGCTGCTTCGATCGGTAGTTTCGTGGGGGTGAGCACGCGCACCGCCGAACAGACCCTGATCGAGCGCTACCGGGGGGTCCTCCCGTCGTTCGTCAGCCCGCTCTACGCCGAACCGGTCGAGATCGATCGCGGCAGTGGGTCCGAGGTCTGGGACTCGGCCGGCAACCGCTACCTCGACTTCTTCGGTGGGGTGCTGACCACGATGGTCGGCCACGACAACCCGCAGGTGACGGCCGCGATCCGCGAGCAGGCCGGCAAGGTGCTCCACACCTCGACCCTGTACCTGTCCGAGCCCATGATCGAGTTCGCCGAGATGGTGGCCGAGGTCTCGGGGATCCCGGACGCGCGGGTCTTCTTCACCACCTCGGGCACCGAGGCGAACGACACCGCCCTGCTCCTCGCCACGAGCTATCGGAAGTCGAATCAGGTGCTCGCAGTTCGCAACTCGTACCACGGACGGTCGTTCACGGCGCAGGCGATCACCTCCCACTCCAGTTGGTCGTCGACATCGATCAGCGGTCTGCAGGTGCAGTTCGTGCAGGGCGGGTACCGGCTCAGGTCGCCCTTTGCCCACCTCGACGATGAGGCGTACACGGAGGCCTGCACCGCCGATCTCGTCCAGCTGCTCGACATGACGTCCGCCGGGGATGTGGCCTGCCTCATCGCTGAGCCGATCCAGGGAGTCGGCGGCTTCGCCACCCCACCGGACGGCATGTTCGGCGCCTTCGCGAAAGAACTCGCCAACCGAGGGATCCTCTTCGTCTCCGACGAGGTGCAGACCGGATGGGGTCGTACCGGAGAGCATTTCTGGGGCTATGAGGCCCACGGCATCGTGCCCGACATCATGACCTTCGCGAAGGGTGTCGGGAACGGGATCACGCTCGCCGGCGTGGTGGCCCGAGCCGAGATCATGGACACGATCGACGTGCTGTCCTTCTCGACCTTCGGTGGCAACCCGCTCTCCGCCGCGGCGGGTGCGGCAACCCTCCGGTACGTGCTCGACAACGACCTCCAAGGCAACGCCTTACGCATGGGTCACCGCTTCGCGGAGCGCATCGGCCCGATCGCCGAGCGCACTGACTGGATCGCAGAACTGCGCGGGCGGGGACTCATGTGGGCGCTCGAGATCTGCCATCCCGGCACCGTGGAGCCGGACCCCGCGCGCACCGCCGCGGTGCTCGAGGCCGCGAAGCGACACGGGCTCCTCGTCGGCAAGGGCGGGCTCTACGGGAACGTCATCCGGATGTCGCCCATGCTCGACATCGACGAGTCGACCATGGACGAGGGCCTCGACGCGCTCGAGTCCGCCATCGCCGACTGCTCGTGAGAGCGCGCCGTCCCGCGGCGAGAGTCCTCCTCGCTGCCACGCTGTTCGCAGGAGCCTGCGCAAGCGGGGGATCGGACGCCGCCCCCGAACCCTCGACGTCAGTCGCGCCGAACGAGCCTGCCTCCGGCGCCGAGGCGCCATTCCTCGCCCTCGTCGATCCGGACGGCGCGGAGGCGATCCTGGCCTCCGGGGCGGTCACGGTGATCGACGTCCGTACCCTGGCCGAGTTCGCTGACGGGCACCTTCCCGGTGCCGAACTCATCGACATCTCGGCATCGGACTTCGTCAGCCGCATCTCGGCTCTCGACCGCTCCGCGACCTACTTCGTCTACTGCCGAAGCGCCAATCGATCGGGGCAGGCGACGGCGCTCATGGCCGATCTCGGTTTCGAGTCGATCTACGAGCTCGAGGGCGGAACGGTCGGCTGGGAGGCCAGCGGTCGTGCCCTGGCCACCGGCTGAACTCCGATCTCAGAAGAGCGGCAGCTGCTCCCAGGTGGTTGCGACCTCCGCCACGTTGCGCCACCTCTGGCGTCCTCGGGGGCCCGGACGCCGAACCTCGAGCGCCTCGGGTCGCAGCGAGCGCGCCGAACCATCGGGGTCGTGAAGGCAGATACTCCCGTCCGGCTCCACCCCTGAGATCCGACCGACCACCCATCGTCGGTTCGCGTGGGGCTTGAAGCGGACCTGCTCTCCGTGGATCAGGCCGATCTGGCGGAGAGCGGACCGATCGGCCATCGTCGTCAGAGACCGAGGGTGCGCTGCTGCAGGCGTTGCATCCCCGAGATCCAACGCGCTGGGTCATCGCCCTTGTGGCGGAGGTAGTCGCCCACCTCGGGGTGCGGAAGGATGAGGAAGCGTTCCTCGACGATCGCATCGTGGACGATGTCGGCCACCTCGGCCGGTTCGAGGACCGTGCCGACCGCTCGGACGACATCGCCGCCACCGCCTCCGACAACGTCGGAGTTCAACATGTCGGTGTTCACACCCTGAGGGCACAGGCAGGAGACGCGGAGACCGCGCGCCCCGTAGGTGATGGCGAGCCATTCGGCGAAGGCGACCGCACCGTGCTTCGTCACCGAGTAGGGGGCCGAGCCGATCTGGGCGAGGAGCCCGGCCGCCGAGGCCGTCGAGCAGAAGTAACCCTCGCCCCGCTCGATCCAGGCTGGCAACAGGTGCCGAGCCGCCCAGCGGTGCGCGTGCAGGTTGACCGCGAACGATGTGTCCCAGGCCCCCTCGGCGTCCATCGGGTCGGTGCCCATCGCCACACCCGCGTTCGCGAAGAAGAGATCGATCTCACCGTGATGGGATCGCGCCGCCTCGATCAGGTCGACGTTGCCGGCCTCGGTCGAGATGTCGGCGGCCACGGACAGCGACCCCGGCAGCTCGTCGGCGAGCGAGTCGGCCCCTCTGAGGTCACTCATCGTGACTCGGGCACCGCCGGAGTGGAACCTCCGGGCGAGCGCTGAGCCGATCCCGCCGGCCGCTCCGGTCACCACCACGTGTCGATCGCGCAGATCCATGAAGGCATCGTAGGTGCGGATGCGTCTCGCCGACCCACCGCCCCGATACGGTGTGGGTGATGAGTGATCCGGCCCTCCAGACCGACGACGTCGAGCAGCACACCGCCTCGGGGTCGCTGGCCCTCGAGGACCGGCCTGAGCGAGACGCCGATGCCGTGATCGCCTCGGCCATCGAACTGGTCGATGAGGCGCTCGGGCGGATGTTGCAGCGCGAACTCGTGTCCTCGAACGAGGTCACCGACGTACTGCTCGACCTGCGCACCGTCCTGATCTCAGGCTGACCTCCCGGGTCAGGGTCAGCGTCGACCGGCGATCCGGTCGAGGGGTTTCGCCAGCAGGCGGGCAAGGGCTACCCCCGTGGCGGCGCCACCGACGACATCGCTGGCGTGGTGGATGCGAACCACCGCCCGACTGACGCCGACGACCACCGCGAGGGTGAGCCACAACGGCGAGGACCGCCGCCGACCCCAACGCATCAGGGTGACAGCGGCGAAGGCTGCCGCGCTGGCATGACCGGAGGGGAACGCCGAGGTGCTCGGGCGTCGTACCTCGTACCGTTCGTCGCCCGACTCGGTCGGGCGCTCCCGCCGGAAGAGCCGTTTGACCCCCTGATTGACGATCAGGCTCTCGGCGGCGAGGCCGATGTCGAGGGCGATGGCCTCTCGGAAGCGGCCACTCGCGAGCGCTCGCGCGAGACCCGCCGCATGCCAGATGGTGCTCCAGTCGCCGAGTCGGGAAGCGGTGGTCGCCACCCGATCCGCGGCCGGATTCCCGCGGATCGACTCGAGCCACTCGTCGACGATCTCATCGAAGCGGGCGACACCGGGTCCGAGACCCCCGAGGCCGGGCACCGAGGGCGAGCGTTCGTCGTCGTTCATCTCCGGGCCACCCCCTCATAGACGACCGGGGCCTCCTCGGCGGCTGCCGTGGGGTCGCCACCGAACTCGGGACACCAGCGCTGGTAGGCGCACGAGCGGCAGAGCGCGCTCTTCTTGGGCCGGAAGTCATCGCGCTTGCAGGCGGTGGTGATCGCGGCGTGCACCGCGGTGACCCGAGTGGTGAGGAACGAGATGGCCTGCTCGGTGGGCTCCGCGGTCAGCACCTCACCGGAGCGGACATAGAGCAGACGCACCGAGCGCGGGCTCTCATCGAGAACCTCCCGGCAGAGCAGCGCGTAGAAGTGCACGCCCGACATCGACTTCTTGCGGTAGGCGGGGGGCGGCGTGCGGCCGGTCTTGTAGTCGCTCACCACCAGTGCGCCATCGTGGTCGCGCTCGAGCCGGTCGATGATCCCCCGAAGGGTGACCGGTCCGACCTCGGCCTCCAGTCGCATCTCGAGACCGACGGTCTCGACGGCGTTGGGATCCTCCATGGTGAGGTAGTTGCGGGCGAGGGAGCGGGCGTCGTCGTCGAAGGCGGCGAGACGGTCGGCGTCGAGGGCGAGCCAGGCGAGTTCCGGTCCGTCGTGGTACTCATCGATCGCGATCTCGGAGCAGGAGTCGAGGAACTCAGCCGTCCGCTCTCCTGACGGCGCGTCCATGAACAACTCGAGCGCTCGGTGCACGAGGGAGCCCTTGGTGGTCGCCTCGGTGGGAGGGTCGGGGAGCCCGTCGAGGCTCGCGAACCTGAAGGCGAGTGGACAGGAGAGGAAGGACTCGATGCGCGAGGGCGACAGGGTCGTCGGGGGCGTGTGGACGGTCATGGCGCGCCTCCGAGGTACTCCGCAGCGATGTCGGCGACCTCGTCGGGGTGGCTGAACGGGCCGAAGTGGGTCTGGTGCTCGAGGCGTCGGAACTGGGCGTGGGGGAGTCGGTCGGCGACCAGGCCGGCGAAGGAGGACGGTTGGGCCTCCTCGTCGGCGCCGGCGAGCACGAGGCAGGGCAGCGGAATGCCCTCGAGCCGTGACCACACGTCGAGGGCATGAGCGCCGACGAACACATCTCCCTCGAAATTAGGTCGGCAACGAAGCTCGACGCCCTCATCGGTGGGTCGAGTACCGAACTCGACGTAGGCGCGCAACGTCGACGGCGTCATGACCGACAGCGGGGGTTTTGATCCGTAGTTGTCGATGGCCGATGCCACATCAGGGAACACCGCCCGTCGACGCCGAGCTCCCATCACGATCGGGAGCGATTCGGGGTCGAGGCCGGACAACGGTGGAGGGGTGATCGGTTCGAACAGCACCGCGTTCGCCACCGCACCGGGATCGATCTCGGCGAGCATGACCGTGGCAGCGGCACCCATCGAGTGACCGAACACCCGGACTCGGGTGTCGGGGCTGACATGGCGGCAGACACGCCGCAGGTCGTCGGCGAAACCGCTCCAGTCGCGAAGTCGGGTATTCGGCTCCGAGGAGGATCCGTGACCGCGATAGTCGAAGGTGATCACACGGAAGCGCTCCAGGAACGACCCGATCATGTCGAGGTAGCAGCGCCCGTGGAAACCCGTGGCGTGCGAGACCACGAGCGTGTCGCCTGCGCCGCCGAAGTCGTACACGGCCAGCGTCACACCGTCGGAGCCTTCGATGATCGAGGTGCGCGCGGCGAGGACGCTCACGGGAGTCGACCGACGGTCAGGAGAGCGCGCGCACGAAGAGCGCGGTCTCGTCACCCATGTGGGCGGGCACGGTGTATCCCTCGCGGTCGGTGATCTGGCCCCAGTTGTCGCGGATCTCCTCGGGGCTCAGCGTGGCCGAGGTGAAGCCATCGCACTCGCCGATGAAGACCTCGGCGACGCGACCGCCGCCGACCGAGAAGAGGCGTCCCGACGCCTCGCAGCTCTCGTGCGCGAGGTAGGTGACGAGCGGGGCCACGAACTCGGGCTGCAGCTTCTGGCCGAGGTCTCCGAGTAGGTCCTCGGTCATCCGGGTGAGGGCGATCGGTGCGATGGCGTTGGCGCGGATGTTGTTGCGCGCTCCCTCGACCGCGAGGACCCGGGTGAGCCCGACGAGGCCCATCTTGGCGGCGCCGTAGTTGGCCTGCCCGAAGTTGCCGAAGACACCGGCCCCGGACGAGGTCGACACGATGCGCCCGTAGCCCTTGTCACGCATGATCTTGAAGGCCGGTTGGGTGAGGTTGAGCGCCCCGCGCAGGTGCACCTCGAGGACGGCGTCGTACATGGCCGGATCCATGTTGTGGAACGCCTTGTCGCGGAGGATGCCGGCGTTGTTGATGACGATGTCGACCGTCCCGAAGGCCTCGACAGCAGTGGCGACGATCGCCTCGCCACCCTCGGGTGTGGAGACCGAGTTGGTGTCGGCGACCGCTTCGCCGCCGAGGGCGCGGATCTCGTCGACGACGCGCTCGGCCGCGCCCTTGTCGGAACCGGTGCCGTCGACGGCTCCGCCCAGGTCGTTGACGACCACCAGTGCGCCGCGCGAGGCGAGCATGAGCGCGTGCTGGCGCCCGAGTCCTCCTCCGGCCCCGGAGATGATCGCAACCCGTCCGTCGAATCCCAGTTCTGCAGTCATGGGGGGAGACGTTAGCGAGAGGGTGTGCCGGCTCCCCGTGCCGACCGGCCGGGGCCCACGGTGTGCGGTGCGCCGGCGATCACGAGGTCGGCATCATTGCCCTCGAGGTGCTCGACCAGAGTGGCGTCGGCATCGATGTGGACCCTGAGTCGCGAACCGCGGTGACGCAGCGAGAACGACACCGAGGACCAACCGGGCAGGGGGCGTGGTTCGATGTGGATCGTCGGTCCCTCGGTCCTCACCCCGGCCAGACCGTGGACCACGGCGGCCCAGACACCGCCGGCGTTCGCGACGTGCACCCCGTCGCTCGTGTTGCCATGGGAGTCGACGAGGTCGAGGGTGAGTGACTCCGCGAGATACCGGTGAGCGAGGTCCTCGCGGCCCACGGTGGCCGCCATGATCGACTGCACGCAGGCCGACAGCGAGGAGTCACCGGTGGTGATGGGGTCGTAGTAGTCGAAGTTGCGCCGCTTCGTGTCGAGGTCGAAGTGCTCCCCGCGCAGGTACATCGCGAGAACCACGTCGGCCTGTTTCAGCACCTGGTGCCGGTAGATGACCAGCGGGTGGAAGTTGAGCAGGAGTGGGTACTGCTCCGCTGGGGTCCCGGCGAAGTCCCACGGCTCGAGGTCGAGGAAGGCCTCGTCCTGCGGGTGGATGCCGAGGTGGGCGTCGAAGGGCAGGTACATCTCGTCCGCCGCCCGATCCCACGCGTCCACCTCGTCGTCGGCGAGACCGGTCGCCCGCGCCAGCCGCTCGTAGGCCATGGCGTCCTCGGCCCGGATCTCGCGGACCGTGCGGGCCGCGAATCGGAGGTTGAACCGCGCCATGACGTTCGTGTACAGGTTGTCGTTGACCACCGTCGTGTACTCATCGGGGCCGGTCACGCGGTGGATGTGGAACCGACCTCTGTCGGTGGAGCGGTCCTCGGGGGCGTAGAAGCCGAGGTCCTCCCACAGTCGCGCGGTCTCCACGAGGATCTCGGCGCCCTCATTCCTCAGGAACTCGGTGTCGCCGGTGGTTTCGACATAGCGCTCGAGGGCGTATGCCACTGCCGCGTTGATGTGGTACTGGGCGGTGCCTGCGGCGTAGTAGGCGGATCCCTCCTCGCCGTTGATCGTCCGCCAGGGATAGAGCGCCCCCCGTTGACTCAACTCGGTGGCCCGTCGGCGGGCGGCGTCGAGGAGGCGGTGCCGGAACAGCAGGAGTCGCCTCGCCGCCTCAGGATCGGTCTGGGCGAGGAAGGGGACCACGTAGACCTCGGTGTCCCAGAAGTAGTGGCCCTCGTAGCCGGCGGCGGTGACACCCTTCGCGGCGATTCCCGCGTCCTGGGTCGCCGCGCTCGCCTGAGCCAGTTGGAACAGGTTCCACCGGAGCGACTGCTGCGCGGCGGGATCGTCACCGACGACGAGATCGCTCCGTGTCCAGAACTCGTCGAGCCAGGTGCGTTGTTCGGCCTCCAGTCGGTCGCGGCCGGTGCCGACGGCGCGTTCGAGGGTTCGGGCGCAGCGGTCGGCGAGTTCCTCGCAGGGCACCCCGGTCGAGGTGTGGTAGGCGACGTACTTGGTGACCCTGAGGCGACCTCCCTCGTCGAGGGAGGTCGCGAGGACCGTCTTGGCGTGATCGGGACGCACCTCGACCGTCGCCTGCAGTGGCGTCCCGTCGCTGTCGACCTCGTGCCGGTAGGCGCTGGCGATCGTCATGCGGCTCTCGGCGCATCGGTGGCCGAGCACGACTCCGCCACCCGTGTTCCCATCGTCATCGAGGCCCCGTTGGACGTTCGGCACGAGGACCCGCCGGCCGAAGCGTCGAGACTGCCGGGGATCGGTTCCCTCCCCGAGGGCAGCCGACTCGATGTGGTACTCGTCTTCGCCGTCCTGGCGGTTGAGGAGTTGGGACGAGACGACGACGGGCGCGCTGCCGGCGAGCATGGTCACGTCGAGGGTGAGCACCGCGAGGTGCCGGTGGGTGAGGCTGGCCATTGTCGAGGAGGAGACCTGCACCCGCTTGCCGGCCGGTGTCCGCCAGACGAGATCGCGCCGGACGATGCCGGAGCGGAAGTCGACCGACCGCTCGTAGGACTCGAGGTCCGCCGAACCGAGACGGAGCGGCTCGTCGTCGACGTAGAGCTTCATCAACTTGGCATCGGGCACGTTGACGATGGTCTGACCGGTGCGAGCGAAGGCGTGTGCGGACTCGGCATGCATGATCGGCCAGGTCTCGTGGAATCCGTTGATGAACGTCCCATGGGAGTGCGCGTCACGTCCCTCCGGCGGGTTCGAGCGAAGGCCGAGGTAGCCGTTGGCCGCGGCGAAGATCGTCTCGGTGTGGCCGAGATCGCCCGGGTCGTACTCGGTCTCGACGAGGCGCCACTCGTCGACCGGGAAACGGTGTCGGTCGAGTTCGGTCGGGCGTCGGACCGGTCCGGTCACGATCCACTCCCAACGGACACCTCATCGAGATCATCGACGACGACGTCGGCGCCGGCGGCGAGCAGCGCCTCGCGGGCGTCCACTCGATCGACTCCGATGACGAGCGCGAAACCACCCGCGGCACCGGCTAACACCCCGGACTCGGCGTCCTCGATCACCAGCGCGCGATCCGCCGTCACCCCGGCGAGATTGGCGGCCAGGAGAAAGGGGGCGGGGTCCGGTTTGCCGACGATGCCCTCGTCGGCGATCACGACACCATCGACGACGACCTCGAATCGCGGGGCTAAACCCGCGGCCCGCAGCACCGGACGGGCATTCCGGGACGAGGACACCACGGCGGCCGGCACACCGGCCTGCTCCAGCCGGTCGATGAGCCCGATGGCGTCGGCGTAGGGAGCGACCCCGTCTCGCTCCAGCATCTGGCGGAACAGCGCGTCCTTGCGGTTGCCGAGGGCGCACACGCTCGAATCACCGGGAGGGTCTGATGGGTCGCCCTCGTCGAGGGTCAACCCCCGCGAGGCGAGGAAGCTCCTGACGCCGTCGTACCGACCTCGGCCGTCGATGTGCCGGAGATAGTCGTCGTCGGTGAAGTCATGTTCGACGAAGAGCGCTCCCCAGGCGACCCGATGGATCTCCGCGGTCGGCGTGAGCACCCCGTCGAGGTCGAACAGGACGATGTCGTGGACACCGGGTTCGATGTCGGCCCGCCCCATGGTCTCCCGCCCCACACGGAGAGCCTATGAGCCGAGTGCTACGGCTCACCCTCGAGGCCGACGCGCTCGCGGGCGACCTCACCGAGTCGGCGGTAGTCGAGCTTCCCGTTCACCGCTCGGCCGACCGTCTCCACGCCGAGCACCGTGCGGGGTGCCTTGTAGCGGGCGAGTCGGTCCCGAACGTGGTCGATGAGCGCATCGGGGTCGGGAGGGGAGCCGTCCTCGGTCTCGACGAGGGCGCACACGGTCTGGCCGAACCGCTCGTCGGGCAGCGCCACCACCGCGGCATCGCGCACCGAGGGGTGGATCTTGAGCGCCTCCTCGACCTCCTCGGGGTACACCTTCTCGCCGCCGGTGTTGATGCACTGGCTGCCGCGTCCGAGGAGCCGGACGGTGCCGTCGGCATCGACCTCGGCCCAGTCGCCTGGGATCGAGTACCTGGTTCCGTCGATCATCTGGAAGGTCGCGGCCGACTTCTCCTCGTCCTTGTAGTAGCCGAGTGGCATGTGGCCACGCAGCGCCACGCGACCACGCTCACCGGATCCGGGCACGACATCGCGGCCGTCGTCAGTGACCACGCGCGTTCCCGAGCCAAGGGTGAAGGTCGCGGTCTCCGAGGAGGACTCCGAGGTGGTGGTGTTGGTCGCCATGCCGATCGCCTCGCTGGAACCGAGGGTGTCGAGGAGGATGAGGCGGGGGTTGTGTCTGAGCAACCCCTCCTTGGTGGTCTGGGACCACATCACCCCCGAGGAAACGATCACGCGCAGGCTGGAGATGTCCCAGCGATCGGGATGCTCGTCGAGGGCCGACAGGATCGGTCGCGCGAACGCGTCGCCGACGATTGAGATCGAGTTGATCCCCTCGCGGTCGATGGTGTCGAGGAGTTCGACCGGGTCGAAACTCCTCCCCACGAGCGAGGTGATCGACCCTCCCATCAGCAACGTGCTCATGGCGTTGAAGAACCCGGTCCCGTGCATGAGCGGGGCGCCCGGAAGTCCGCGCGGCCCGGGACCCCTCAGACGTGCGGCCGCCGATGTCGAGTCGGGTTCGGCGGGCAGTCGCCGCCGGTTGTTCGCCTCGAGGGCGCCGATCACATCGTCCTGGCGCCACATGACCCCTTTGGGCATCCCGGTCGTGCCACCGGTGTAGAGCAGGAGCAGATGGTCGCCGTTGCGACCCCACGGCGCGATCGTCCGGCCGGGGACTGACTCGGCGACTGGCGTATAGGGCACCGCCCAGTTGGGGGCGGCGCCGGTGCCGTCGTCGACGTGGAGCCACAGACGGACGCGGGGCACCCGCGACCGGATGGCATCCACCCGCTCGGAGAAGGTGCCGTGGAACACGACCGCCGCGGCGTCAGCGTTGTCCCAGAGGTAGACGAGTTCGTCCTCGGTGTAGCGATAGTTCGTGTTCACCGTCGCGAGACCGGCCTTGAACGCGCCGAACACGCTCTCGAGGTACTCCGGCCCGTTGTGCAGGTACTGAACGACCTTGTCCTGCTCGACGAGGCCGGCGTCGAGCAGGGCGCGCCCGATCCCGTCCGCGCGCCGGTCGAACTGCGACCAGGTGGAGGTGCGATTCCCCTGACGTTGCGCGGTGGCCTCGGGGATCACCTCCGCGATCTGCTCGAAGACGTCGGCGAAGTTCCATCCGGCCATCGCCGGAACGCTAGCGACGGGCGATCCGGCGCCGGGAGTCCACGCGTCGTACCATCGGTGCATGGTCGCCACGATCCGCGAGGACCTCGTCAAGCGGGCTGTCGACGTCGCGCTCTCGGGGGCCGATCTGGCTGAGGAGCGACGCCGCCTGCCCGAGGAGACCGTCGACGCGCTCGCGGAGGCGGGACTCCTGCAGATGTGCCTCCCGGTCGAGCTCGGCGGGCCGGGAGTCGATCCCCTCACGACCATCGGTCTGATCGAGCGGGTCGCCTACGCCGACGGCGCCGCCGGCTGGTGTTCGATGATCTCGAGCACCACCGCGTCGATGTCGGTGTTCCTCGAGCCCGATGTCGCCCGGGAGGTGTTCGGCTCAGCGCGGGCGACCGGCGGTGTGTTCGCTCCGAACGGCAAGGGGGTCGTCGCCGGAAGCGATGTCGTCGTGACCGGTCGGTGGCAATGGGGGAGTGGGACCCAGCACTGCGACTGGGTGGTCGGGGGCGCCCGTTGTGACGATGGGGTGCAGCGCACCTGCGTCTTCCCGGCGTCGATGGTCGAGTTCCACGACACCTGGTACACCTCCGGAATGCGGGGCACGGGGTCCCTCGACTTCTCCGTCGACGCCGTCGCGGTGCCGCTCGAGCGCACCGTCGACCCGGTGCGTCAGAAACCCCGGGTCGACGCGCCGATCTCGGCCTTCCCGAACTTCACGCTCCTCGGGATCGGCGTCGCGGCCGTCGGGCTCGGGGTCGCCCGTCGCGCGCTCGATGAACTCGTCGCGCTCGCCGGGGCGAAGACACCGCAGTTCTCCTCTCGAACCCTCGCAGCGAGCGGATTCGCCCAGACCGAGTTGGCCCGGGCCGAGGCGGTGCTCCGTTCGGCGAGGGCGTTCCTACATGAGGCGGTCGAGTCGGCCTGGGGAGAGGCTGTGGAAGGACGCCCGGTCGGGGTGGAACGGCGGGTTGAGATGCGCCTGGCAGCGATGCACGCGGCTTCGGAGTGCGCCCGGGTGGCCGACACCGCTTTCACGGTGGCCGGTGGCTCCGCTGTCTACGACACCAGCGTGCTCGGACGGTGCCTTCGCGACGCGCATGTCGTCACCCAGCACATCATGGTCGCGCCCAAACTCGCCGAGACCCTCGGCAAGCACTACATGGGTGTCGAACTCGACGCCTCCATGATCTAGATCCGCGCGCCACGGAGCCCGTCCAGGCCGCCGCCGTCGGCAAGTATGTCGCCATGAGCGCCAGCACGGGTGACGTCGGAGCGTCTCGAACCGCCGACGTCATGGATCACATCATGACCACGCGCGCCATGCGCCGGTTCACCGATGAGCCGGTCGACGACGCCGTGGTGCTCGAGTGCCTGCGCGCCGCCCAGCAGGGCCCGTCGGGCGGCAACGTTCAACCCCAGCAGTATGTGGTCGTCACCGACCCCGATGTCCGTTCGCGAATCGCCCACTGGTATCGGCGCGCGTTCCTCCGATACGAGGCGACGCTCGACACGCCGACCGAGTTCCGCTCCGAGGAGGACCGGACCTCGTGGGAGCGGACCCGCGCGGCGAGCCATCACCTGGCTGAACACCTGGCCGAGGTGCCCGTGCTCGTGGTGTTCCTCCAGCCGATCATCCCGTGGGGCTCGGCCGACGATGACGGCCCACTCGACATCGGCCGTCTCGACGCGAGCGTCTACCCCGCGGTCCAGAACTTCTGCCTCGCGGCTCGCGCCCACGGCCTCGGCACCGCGCTCACCACGGTGATCCGGGTGCACTCCGAGGAGGTCTTCGCCGAACTCGGGATCCCGGAGGGCCGCTACGAGATCGCGGCGCTGGTGCCTGTCGGTCACCCGACCGGTCGATTCGGGGTCGCCCGCCGCAAGCCCGTCGAGGCGGTCACCCACTGGAACCGCTTCGGCGACCGGAGGCGTTGACCGCCGGAGCGTCATCGGGGTCGATAGCGTCCTCGCGGCATGTCAACCCCCCTCGCTCAACGCGACGACCTGCGAAACCTCGCGATCGTCGCCCACGTCGACCACGGCAAGACGACGCTCGTCGACGCCATGCTCCGCCAATCGGGAGCCTTCCGCGCGAACGAGTCCGTCGCCGAGCGGGTCATGGACTCGATGGACCTCGAGCGGGAGAAGGGCATCACCATCCTCGCCAAGAACACCTCTCTCGTCTGGGAGGGGATCACGCTCAACATCGTCGACACCCCCGGCCACGCCGACTTCGGCGGCGAGGTTGAGCGAGCCCTCACCATGGTCGACGGGATCGTCCTGCTGGTCGACTCGGCAGAGGGACCCCTGCCGCAGACCCGCTTCGTGCTGCGCAAGGCCCTGGCCCGGGAGATGCCGGTGATCCTGGTCGTCAACAAGGTCGACCGTCCCGACGCGCGGGTGGCCGAGGTCGTCGACGAGGTCTACGAACTCTTCATCGACCTTGACGCCTCCGACGCCCAACTCGACTTCCCGATCGTGTACTGCGCGGGCCGTGACGGGTGGGCGAGCGCCGATCCGGGGGTGGCCGGCGACGATCTGAGCACCCTCTTCGAGACGGTGATCGCCCACGTGCCGGCTCCGTCCTATGACCCGTCGGCGCCTCTCCGCGCCTGGGTGACCAACCTCGACTCGAATCCCTACCTCGGGCGCCTCGCGCTGTGCCGGATCATCGACGGCACCATCGTGAAGGGCCAGCAGGTCGCATGGTGTCGCGCCGACGGCTCGGTGACCCGCGCCAAGGTCGCCGAGTTGCTCATCACCGAGCACCTCGAGCGACGCCCGGTGGACAGCGCGAGACAGGGCGATCTCGTCGCCGTCGCGGGAATCCCAGAGATCACCATCGGCGAGACACTGGCCGATCCCGACGACCCGCGCCCGCTTCCGGTGATCACGGTCGACGAGCCGGCCCTCTCGATGACGATCGGCATCAACACCTCGCCGCTCGCGGGCCGGGAGGGGTCGAAGTTGACGGCTCGCCTCCTCAAGACCCGGCTCGATGCCGAACTGGTGGGCAACGTGAGCCTGCGCGTGCGTCCGACGGAGCGCCCCGACTCCTGGGAGGTGCAGGCCCGAGGGGAACTCCAGTTGGCGGTGCTCGTCGAGACGATGCGGCGAGAGGGCTTCGAGCTAACGGTCGGCAAACCCGAGGTCGTCACCCGCGTCATCGACGGCGTCCGACATGAGCCGGTCGAGGCGGTGACCATCGACGTGCCGGAGGAGCATCTCGGCACCGTCACGCAACTCCTCGCCGGTCGGCGAGGTCGTATGGAGTCGATGGCGAATCACGGGCTCGGATGGGTACGTCTCGAGTACCTGGTGCCCGCCCGAGGTCTGATCGGTTTCCGGACCGAGTTCCTGACCGAGACGCGAGGCACCGGCGTGATCAGTCACGTCTACGACCGCCACGAGCCCTGGGCGGGAGACATCCGCGCCCGTGAGCGAGGTTCGGTGGTGGCTGACCGCTCCGGTCCCGCGACGACCTATGCGATGGTCAACCTGCAGGAGCGCAGCACGCTCATGGTGGGTCCGGGCACCGCGGTGTACTGCGGGATGATCGTCGGTGAGAACTCACGTTCCGGTGATATGGACGTCAACATCTGCAAGGAGAAGAAGCTCACCAACATGCGCGCCGCGGCCGCCGACGAGACGGTGAAGCTGACACCCCACCGGGAGTTGTCCCTCGAGCACGCGCTCGAGTTCATCGACACCGACGAGTGCATCGAGGTGACCCCGTCCAACATCCGCCTGCGCAAGGTCCATCTCGACGTGCAGGATCGGATCCGGCACGCTCGCAAGCCGGTCGAGGTCTGATTCGGGCGGGTCCTCAGTCCGCTGAGAAACCCGGATCGTGGGCGTCGACCCGTTCGAGGAAACCGGGATAGTGCCGGTCGAAGTCCGTGAGGATCCGGTCGAGGGGCAGGTCGTCGAAACTGCCGTGGTCGCGCAGGTACTCCATGTGGCGTCTTCCGGAGGTGTCGAAGGGATGCATGAGCGCATCGTCGGTGCCGTCGAAGTGGAGGACGCCGACCCCGAAGCGCTCGCACAGCTCGATGTTGAAGGCGGTGCTCAACTTGAACCACCGGCCGTCGAGCAGGACCTCGGCGTATCCGTGCCACATGAAGACGTCGGTGCCCATGGCGGCCTGGAGCCGCTCGGTGGTGAGGTGATTCCGAACGTCGGCGAAACCGAGTCGGGCGGGAATGCCCTGCGATCGGGCGGACGCGCAGAGCAGGACGCTCTTGGGCACGCACCAGTTCGACTGGCTGAGGGCGATCTGGCTCGCCCGGTACTCCCCGGGTGAGCGCGAACACCGGTATGGGTCGTATCTGATGCTGTCGCGGACCTGTTCGAACAGGCCGACGGCGACCTCGGTCGGCCCCGAGGGAGACAGATCGTCCAGGGCTCGGGCCACGAACTCGCCGACCGCGGGATGGCCGTGGTCGATGAACGCGGTCTCGGCCAACCAGGCCGACTCGGACGCTATGTCGGGCACGCCCGAAACCTACGTCCTCCGGTGTCTCTCGCGGTTGTCGGGGCGCGACCCACTCCCGTGGTGACGTGGAATGCCAGAATCAGGGGATGACCCCGGTCGGAGGAGCGCTCGAGGTGCCAGGGGCGGTGTCGGCGGCGGCCCTCGACCGTCTCCGGCGCGCCGTCGCCGATCTCGACGCGGTGGTGGTGGCCTTCAGTGGCGGGGCGGACTCCGCGCTGCTCGCCGCCATCTGCCATGAGCAGCTCGGTGACGCCGCGGTGGCCGTCACCGCGGTCTCGCCATCGCTCGCCGGTGCGGAACTCGATGACTGCGCGCGGCTGACCTCGTCGTGGGGCATGACCTGGGAGCGGGTGGACACCCTGGAGATGGAGTCCGCCGCCTACCGCCGGAACGACCCCGATCGTTGTTTCCACTGCAAGTCGGCGCTCATGGACGCCGTCGCTCCACTGGCCGAACAACTCGGCGCGGTGGTGGCCCTCGGCGTGAACCTCGACGACCTCGACGATCATCGTCCCGGTCAGCGAGCCGCCGCGGAGCGTGGAGCACGGTTCCCGCTCGTCGAGGCGGGCCTCACCAAGGCCGACGTCCGGGCCTGTTCGCGCGAACTCGGCCTCGAGACATGGGACAAGCCGGCCGCAGCGTGCCTCGCGAGTCGGGTGCCGCACGGCACGGAGGTGACCGTTGATCTGCTCTCGAGGATCGAACGGGCGGAGTCGGCCCTCGTCTCACTCGGTGCCGGTGATCTCCGCGTGCGTCATCATGGTGATGTCGCCCGTATTGAGGTTCCGGAGGCGGCCTTCGAGCGGGTCGTCGCCGACCGTGACCGGATCGTCTCGGCCCTGAGGTCGATCGGATACCGCTTCATCACCCTCGACCTCGAGGGATTCCGCTCGGGCAGCCTGAATCCCAACGGGTCGGACGCGTGACCTCCGACCACCGGTCGCGGCTCGCCCGGCTGCGTCGTCGACTGATCTCGATCACGGGGCTGGTCGTGATGGCGGGCCTCTCCACGGTGCTCGTTCCGCTGTCGGCGCCGACGCTCGCGATCGTGGACCTCGCGAGGGGGCGTCGTCGCCTTCCGCTCGCCAGGCTCAACCTGTTCGGGGTCTGGTGGTGCTGGATCGAGATCATCGGTGTCGTATCGGCTCTCGCGCTGTGGATCACCGGTCGTGGTCGAGACGCCGATCTGCACTATCGGCTCATGTCGTGGTGGGCTGGCGCGCTCATGTGGGGGATGGGGACCGCTCTCGGGCGTCGTCCGAGGGTGGAGGGTCTCGAGCACCTGTCCACCGGTCGAGCGATCGTGCTGTCGAGGCACGCGAGCCTCGCGGACTCGCTGTTGTCAGCGTGGTCGATCGCCACGACGGCGCGCCTGCACCCGAGGTACGTGTTGAAGCGGGAGTTGCTCTGGGATCCGTGTCTGGACATCGTGGGTCTGCGGATCCCGAATCACTTCCTGGCGCGAGCGGTCGACGACAACTCCGCCGAGTTGGAGTCGCTGCGGGCGCTCGCGACCGGGCTCGGGGAGCGCGATGTGGTGGTCATCTTCGCCGAGGGCACCCGCGCGAACCCGGCCAAGCGGACGCGGGCTCTCGAACGGATCGCGGAGCGCTCGCCGGAGCGAGCGGCGCGAATGTCCGCGCTGCAGCATCTGCTCCCACCGCGGCCGGCCGGAAGCGTCGCGCTCGTCGAGGCCGACACCGACAACGACCTGATCAGCGCCTGGCATGTCGGTTTTGAGGGCATGGACACCTTCGGCGGGATCATCTCGGTACTCACCGAGGGCGTGCCCGCCTTCTGCTTCGTCGCGACCCGCCACGACCGGTCCACCGTGCCCGACGGCGCGGGGTTCGCCGACTGGCTCGACTCCCGTTGGTTGGAGATGGACGCCGAGGTCGATGGTGCGCTACGACAGGGGCATGATGACTGAAGCAGTGCTCGCCCTCTCGACATCAGGAGCGCTCGGAGGGGCCGCCGTGGCGGTCGCCGCCCTCATGGTGGGGACCTGGCTCGTCAGCCTGGTGCTCAGTAACGCCTCGATCGTTGACATCACCTGGGGGCTCGGCTTCGTTGTCGTCGCCTGGGTGAGCGCACTGCGCGCCGATGCGGCCTCGGGAGCGGCATCGGTCCTGGTGGCGATGGTGACGGTCTGGGGTCTCCGGCTCGGCGTGTACCTCTTCTGGCGCAACCACGGAAACGGGGAGGACTATCGCTACGTCGCGATGCGCCGTCGTTGGGGGAAGCGCTTCTGGCTCATCAGCCTGGCAACGGTATTCGTCCTGCAGGGAGCGCTCATGTGGATCGTCTCCCTGCCGGTGCAGGTAGCCCACGTCGGCGATGCGCGCGACGGCGCCCTCGCCGGTGTCGCACTGGTCATCGGACTGGCGCTCTACGCGATCGGCCTCCTCTTCGAGGTGGTCGGCGACGCCCAGCTCGCCAGGTTCAAGGCCGACCCGACGAACGAGGGCAAGGTCATGCGCTCGGGGCTGTGGCGATACACCCGACACCCGAACTACTTCGGTGATGCCTGTGTCTGGTGGGGGGTGGGCATCGTCGCACAGGCGGTCACCGGGACCTGGTGGGCCCTGGTCGGACCACTGGTCATGAACATCCTCCTCCTCCGGGTGTCCGGGGTCGCGCTCCTCGAGCGGTCGCTGCGGAAGCGCAAGCCCGACTACGCCGAGTACGTCCGCGTCACGAGCGCCTTCGTGCCGCGGCCGCCGCGCCGTTGAGTCCCGACCGGGTGCCCGTCACTCGTACCCCATAGAGTCGATCCCATGAAGCTGTCGATGATGATCAACTACTCGGGTGACTTCCACGCCGACGTCAAGCAGGTCCAGGCACTTGAATCGGCCGGGCTCGACCTGGTCTGGGTACCTGAGGCCTACAGCTTCGACGCGGTCAGCCTGATGGGCTACCTCGCGGCCAGCACCTCGACCATCGGGATCGGGGCGGGCATCCTCAACGTCTACTCACGCACGGCGACCTGCATCGCCCAGACCGCGGCCGGCCTCGACTTCGTGAGCGGCGGCCGGTTCACCCTCGGACTCGGCGCCTCGGGTCCGCAGGTCGTGGAGGGTTTCCATGGGGTGCCCTATGAGAAGCCGATGCCGCGCATCCGCGACTACATCGAGGTCTGTCGCATGGTGTGGCGACGCGAGCGGGTCGAGTTCGACGGCTCGGTGCTCACGGTTCCGCTCCCCGCGGGGGAGGGCACCGGGCTCGGGAAGCCGCTCAAGCTGATCAACCATCCGGTGCGTGAGGACATCCCGATCTACTGGGCCTCGCTCATGGGTCTGTCGGTGAAGGCGACGGCGAAACTCGCCGACGGCTGGCTGCCGATCTTCTTCGACCCCGATCGCTTCGATGCGGTGTGGGGCGAGGACCTGCGCGCCGGCCTCGCCGAGCGCGACCCGGCCCTCGGGCAACTCGAGATCTCGGCCGGTGGCATGGTGGCGATCGGAGATGAGTACGCCGAAGCCGGCGCTGATGCGATCCTTGACTTCGCGAGGCCGAGCGTCGCCCTCTATGTAGGTGGCATGGGTGCGCGCGACAAGAACTTCTACAACACGATTTGCCAGCGCTACGGATACGTGGATGAGGCGAAGGAGATCCAGGACCTCTACCTCGACGGCAAGAAGACCGAGGCGGCTGCTGCGGTGCCGAGGGAGATGCTGGTCGGCACCAACCTCGTCGGGCCGGCGGGGTTCGTGAAGGAGCGGATCGCTGCCTACCGGGAGGCTGGGGTGACCCATCTCCAGGTCATGCCGATCGGTCCCGACCCGGTAGCGATCGTCGAGCAGCTCCGCGGTCTGATCGACTCCGCCTGATCGGGGCAGCCCGGGCCCAGGGCTCAGCGGGGCTCGCGGGGGAGTCCGAGGACGCGCTCGCCGAGGATGTTCCTCATCACGTCGCTGGTGCCGCCCATGATCGTGTACCCGGGGGCGTAGACCACGCCGCGCGTGACGTCGTCCCAGATCATCGTCTCGGCCCCGAACACCGAGGCGACGAACTCGGCGACCCGCCACTCGTGTTCGGTGCAGAAGCACTTCGTCGCCGCTGAGAAGCCGGCCGGCGCCTGCGAGAGGACCTCTCTGGTGACCAGGATTCGACCGATGCGGTAATCGGTCTCAAGGCGCGCGATCCGTTGGCGGACCCGCGGGTCGGAACGGTCCGCCCTCGCGAGCGCCATCTCGTAGAGGGCGCGGTTGGAGACGAGGCGGTCGATACCGCCCCGCTCGTGCTCGAGCTGACGCATGGTCTGTTTGAAGGCGTTGCCCTCGACACCCACGAGGTTGGCGGCAGGCACGCGGACATCGCTGTAGAAGACCTCGGCGAAGTGACGATTGGTGGTCATGTCCTCGATCGGACGAACCTCGATGCCGGGGGTGTCCATCGGCACGATGATCTCGCTGATGCCCCGGTGGGGTGGGCCGTCACTCGAGGTTCGGCAGATGAGATAGCAGTAGTCGGCGACAGCGCCGAAGCTGGTCCAGATCTTTTGACCGTTGATGATGTAGTCGTCGCCGTCGAGGACCGCCGTGGTCTTCAGCGAGGCCAGATCGCTGCCGGCGTTCGGCTCCGACATGCCGATGCACCAGGTGGTTTCTCCCGAGAGGATCCCCGGCAGGAACTCCTGTTGCTGGTCGGGTCGACCATGGGTCATGAGTGCCGGCCCCATCTGTCGATCCGCGAACCACATGGCAGCGATCGGGGCTCCCGCGGCGATCAACTCCTCGCCGATGATGAGGCGGTCGATCGGTGGCCGACCGCCACCGCCGAACTCCTCAGGCCAGGTGAGGCCGATCCAACCGAGCTCGCCCATGCGTCGGGCGAACTCCTTCGAGAACCCGTTGATCCACGAGTCGAGATGCCAGCCGTGCTCGGCGACGGCCTGTTCAGCGACGGAACGCGCCCGGGACCGGAGCTCCTGTTGTTCAGGGGTCCAGGCGAAGTCCACGGCTCAGGAGCGCGCGGTGATCGGCGTGTAGTCGCGCGCCTCCGGCCCGACGTACCACTGCCTCGGCCGGGAGATCCGCTGATCCCCGTCGGCGAGCAGCTCCTGCCAGTGGGCGAGCCAGCCAGCCGTCCGTGGGATGGCGAAGAGCACGGTGAACATGTCGACCGGGAATCCCATCGCCTGGTAGATCAGGCCCGAGTAGAAGTCGACGTTCGGGTAGAGCTTGCGGTCGACGAAGTACGGGTCGGCGAGCGCGACCTCCTCGAGCTTGAGCGCGATATCGAGGAGCGGGTTCTTCCCGGTCACCTCGAACACGTCGTAGGCGGTCTTCTTGATGATGGTCGCACGCGGGTCGTAGTTCTTGTAGACGCGGTGCCCGAATCCCATGAGTCGGCCCTCGCCGGCCTTGACCGAGTCGATGAAGGCCGGGACCTCATCGATCGAGCCGATCTCATTGAGCATCCGCACCACGGCCTCGTTGGCGCCACCGTGCAGTGGACCGTAGAGCGCGCTGGCGGCGGCAGCCGCTGACGAGTAGGGGTCGGCGTGGCTCGAGCCGACGACACGCATGGCTGTCGTGCCGCAGTTCTGCTCGTGGTCGGCGTGGAGGATGAAGAGGATGTCCATCGCGCGCTCGAGGACCGGGTCGACCTCGTAGTCATCGCCGATCTTCCACATCATCGAGAGGAAGTTGGCGGGGAAGGAGAGGTCGTTGTCGGGGTAGTTGAAGGGCAGGCCGACCGAGAAGCGGTAGCACATGGCCGCGATGGTCGGTGTCTTGGCGATCAGTCGGAGCACCTGCTTGCGGCAGGCCTCGGGGTCGCCCACCTCTTTCGCCCCGTCGTAGAAGGTTCCGAGCGCTGCCACCGCAGAGACGAACATGCCCATCGGGTGGGCGTCGTAGTGGAAGCCGTCCACGAAGCGCTTGCGCATGTTCTCGTGGATGAAGGTGTGGTGGGTGACATCGTGGGTCCAGGTCGCGAGCTGCTCGGAGGTGGGGAGCTCCCCGTGGAGCAGCAGGTAGGCGACCTCCAGGAAGGTCGAGCTCTCCGCGAGCTGCTCGATCGGATAGCCGCGGTAGCGGAGGATCCCGGCTCCACCGTCGAGATAGGTCACGGCGGATCGACATGAGGCGGTCTGCATGTAGGCGGGGTCGTAGACGAACAGCGAGGGGTCGAGATCGCGAATGGCGCTCGCCGGGAAGACACCCCCCTCGATCGGTACGGTCACGGTCTTGCCGCTGCGGTCGTCGGTGATGGTGATGGTCTCAGGCACGGGGGCTTCCTTGGTGTTCTGGGGTCGCAGGGCTTTCTCCCCGCTCCGCCAACCTACTTGCGGCAGGGTGATCGCTCCAACGGGGAGCGGGCGGCTGCCGCGATGGAGGAGCGGTGTCAGAGCGGGGTGTTTCCGTGACGGCGCCGGGCGAGCTGCTCCCGCTTGTCGGCGAGCATCTCGAGGGCCGCGGCCACCTCGCTCCGGGTGTCGGCGGGGTCGATGACCGAATCGACATATCCGCGCTCGGCAGCGGTCCACGGGTTGAGGAGGCGGTCGGCGTAGTCGGCCTCGAAGGCTGCCCGTTCCTCGTCGGTGGATCGTCGCTGAAGGATCGCAGCCGCCTGTCCGGCGCCCATGACGGCCAGCTCGGCCCACGGCCACGCCAGGCAGATGTCGTTGCCCATCCGCTTCGAATCCATCACGATGTACGCCCCGCCGTAGCTCTTCCGGAGGATCACGCACACCCGTGGCACGGTGGCGCGGCCGTAGGCGTACACCAGCTGGGCTCCGTGGCGGATCATGCCCTTCCACTCGAGGTCCTTGCCGGGGTAGAAGCCGGGGGTGTCGACGAGCGTCAGCAGCGGGAGGTTGAACGCGTCACAGGTGGCGACGAACCGCGCGGCCTTCTGCGAGGCGGGGATGTCCAGGGTTCCGGCGAGCGCGAGGGGTTGGTTCGCGACCACGCCGATGGGTCTTCCGGCGATGGTCGCGAAGGCGGTGACGATGTTGGCTGCCCACCGGGGCCGCACCTCGAGCATGGAGTCGGCGTCGACGATCGCCTCGGTGACCTCGCGCACGTCGTAGGAGCCCGTCGAGGATTCGGGGATCAACTCCCCGGCTTCCGGGCAGGGCCGGGTCGGTGGATCGCTGATCGGCCAACGCGTCGGTTCGAGGTCGCAGTGGTCGGGCAGGTATTCGAGGAGTTCTCGGACCATGTGCGTGGCTCCCTCGCGGTCCGGCGCGACGGCGCACGGGAGGCCGGCATTGCGGTCGAGCGCCCCGGCGCTCCCGAGTTCGTCCTTGGTGACGTCGACACCGGTGAACTGGCGAACCATGAGCGGACCGTTGACGAAGGCGTAGGACCGCTCGGTCATCACCGTGAAGTCGACCAACCCGAGTATGAGGGCGGGGCCCGAGACGGCGGGGCCATCGACGATCGCGAAGGTCGGCACGACACCGGAGCATCGTGTGAGCACCCGCGCCACGCGGCCCCAGCCGTGGAGCGGGGCGATGCCTTCGGCGATATCGGCGCCAGCGCTGTTGACGACCATCACCAGGGGTAGGCGCTCCTCGAGAGCGGCTTGGGCGCCCGCGAGCATCACGTCGGTCATGGGTGACCGCAGTGGGGGCGCGGTCTCGCTCTCCTCGAACTCGATCCACACCACCCGTCGACCGTCGAGGTTGCGGATGACGGCGGTCACCTCACCCGGAACCCCGGCCGCGAGATCGACGTCGGGGAGTTCCGCGCCGGCCTCCGGCTGGGTTCGGGTGTCGGCCACCCCGTGAGACTAGAGCCTCAGCCGGCGCTCGACCGTTGTGGGTCGCCGCTCGAGTCGAGGTGGATCCCGGGTTGCTCGGTGGCGTGTGCCTCCACCACGAGGCGGAGGACTGAGTGGACGGCGTTGGTGGCGGCGCTCGGGTTCGGGCGACGTCGACGCACCCAGGCGACCACCCGCTCAGGAAGGTCATCAACGCCGATCCAGTGCGCGCCCTCGCCGAGATCGCGCGCCGCGGTAGCCGGCACGATGGCCGGTCCGTGGCCGGCGCTGGCGAGGGTGGTGAGCAGACGGACACCGTCGATCTCGGCGGCGGCCCGGAGCGTCGTCCCGCTGGAGGCCGACGCCCGATCGATGATCCGGCGGAGCGCGGCCCCCTTGGGTGGCATGAGGAGCGGTGTGTCGCGAAGATCGCCAAGGTTGACGCTGGATGCCCGGCTGAACCGGTGGCCGGTGGGGAGGAGCAGGACGAGTTCCTCGGAGAACAGTGGTTCGGCGATGAGATCCGGTTCTTCGACCGGGAGGTGGATCACAGCAGCGTTGAGCAACCCGGTCACCACGTTCGGCACGAGGGCCGAGGTGCTGCCCTCGCTCAGCACGGTGTGCACCTGCGGGTGGAGGCGAGACATCTCCTCCATGAGTCCCGGGGCCAGCCAGTTGGCTGCCGAGCCGATCATGCCCACCCGGGCCTCGCCGGAGACCTCGGAGTCGAGTGAGGCGATGTCCGAGGCGATGTCATCGAGTTCGTTGAGGATCCGTCGGGCTCGTTCGAGCACTCGCTCACCCTCCTCGGTGAGGCGTCCGGCGGACCGGTCGATCAGCGTGATGCCGAGTTCCCGCTCCAGTTTCCCGATGTGGCCCGAGACATTGGACTGCACGGTGAAGAGCGCGCGCGCCGCGGCGGAGAAACTGCCGTGGTCGGCGATCGCGACCAGGGCGGAGAGCTGCCGGAGATCCATCTCAAAAAACGATAGCGGGTATCGCTACGTTCGCCTTGCGCGATGCACGACCTCACGTGCATACTTTCACAAGCAAGACGACGCGAGTACACCCCCCATGTACCGCTCGGGGAAGCGGTGGAAACACCGACTTCCAGGTTGAGACGCCCCGATCCCCCATCGGGGCGTTTCCCGTTGTCACCGACGTTCCAAGCCCCTCGGCCGACGCCGTAGCCGGTTCCCAGCTCAGGTGTTGAGCGCTGGTCCGTCGAACCGGTCGATCGCGGTGAAATCGCCCACCGGCCGTCTCGAGAGACGGGTCACCCGCTGCGCTGGCTCACCGAGGAAGATCAGGGCGGCGAGGGAGTGGTGCTCCGGAAGCCCGAGCATCTCGTCGACCGAGCCCTGGACCCGGGTGACGAAGGTCGTCAGCACCCCGCCGAGACCGCGCCGTGAGGCGGAGAGGAGGATGCTCCAACAGAAGGGGTAGATCGATGCGCCGGCGGCCAGCGGCAGACGACCGGATTCGGCGTCCATCGCCGCGATGGCGCGGATGTCGGCGGCGATGGCGAGTACCACTGGCACCTGCTCCACCCGATCGATCAGAGGATTGGGTTGACCCGGCTCGACCTCGGCCGGAGGTGCGCCATCGACGACGCTGAACGGCACCCGTCCGTCGGAGGTGATGGCGACATAGTCGTCCCAGACCGATCTCGTCGCATCGACCACCCCTCGACGCACGGCCGCATCCTGCAGGACCGCCACACGCCAGGGCTGCCGGTTGCCACCCGAGGGGGCGAAGCGGGCGTCGTCGAGGATGGCGTGCACCTCGGCGTCTGAGACGGGGCGGGATGTGAACTCCCGTGCCGCTCCGGTCGAGCGGAGCGGATCGAGCTCAGGCACCGCCCGACGCGACCCGCTGGCGGACGATGTTGAGGGCCGATCCGGCGATGAACCACTCCACCTGCTCAGGGCTGAACGTGTGCGAGGCGGAGAACTCCTCGGAGGTGCCGTCGGCGCGATCGATGCGACACGTCACATCCTGACCCGGAACCGGCGGCAGTCCGAGCACGCTGATGCGGTCGTTCTCACCGATGCGGTCGTAGGTGTCCGGGTCGACGAACGTGAGAGGCACCATCCCCTGCTTCTTGAGATTGGTCTCGTGGATACGGGCGAACGACCGGGCCAGCACGACGGCGCCGTTGCGGAACCGGGGCTCCATGGCCGCGTGCTCGCGGGAGGAACCCTCGCCGTAGTTGCGGTCGCCGATGGCGACCCAGCGGATACCGGCCTCGTGGTAGCGCCGAGCGATCTCGGGGTAGGGGCGACGCTCACCGTCGGTGATGTCGAGGCCGACGCCGACCTCGCCGTCGAAGTCGTTGACCGCGCCAGCGAAGAGGTTGCCGGAGATGTTCTCGAGGTGCCCTCGGTACTTGAGCCACGGCCCAGCCGCGGAGATGTGGTCGGTGGTGCACTTCCCGCGGGCCTTCATGAGCACGGGGAGCGACTCCAGGTCGTTGCCGTCCCAGGCGGGGAACGGCTCGAGCAACTGGAGGCGATCGCTCGTCGGCGCGACCTCGACGCTGACCCCTGCGGGATCGTCCGGCGGGGCCGTGAAGGTGTCCTCCCCGGGGTCGTAGCCGGCGGACGGGAGGACCTCGCCGACCGGTGCGTCGAGGCGCACCTCGGTTCCATCCGGAGCGGTGATCGTGTCGGTCACCGGGTCGAAGTCCAGCTGTCCGGACAGCGCGATGGCCATGACGGTGTCCGGAGAGGTGACAAACGAGAGGGTGTTCGGCGAACCGTCGTTGCGCTTCGGGAAGTTGCGGTTGAACGAGTTGACGATCGTGTTCGGCTGACCGGTGGCGGACTCGGGTCGGCTCCACTGGCCGATGCAGGGTCCGCACGCGTTGGCGAGCACCGTCGCCCCGACGGCCTCGAGATCAGCGAGGATCCCGTCGCGCTCGATGGTGGCGCGGGTCTGCTCGGACCCCGGGGTCACCAGGAGCTCGGTCTGCGCCCGGAGGCCGTGCGCCGCGGCCTGACGCGCGATGGCGGCAGCGCGGGTGAGGTCCTCGTAGGAGGAGTTGGTGCACGATCCGATGAGCGCTGCCGACACCTCGAGGGGCCAGTCGTTCTCCGCGGCCGCCGCGCCGACACCGTCCGCGCCCACGCGGTGGGCGCGATCGGGCGAATGGGGCCCGTTGATCAGGGGACGGAGCTCGTTCAGGTCGATCTCCACCAGTTGGTCGTAGTGGGCCCCCTCATCGGGACGCAGATGCTCGGCCACCCCGTCCGCGGCATCGGCAAGGCCGCTTCGGCCGGTGGCGCGCAGATAGTCACCCATGTGCGCGTCGTATCCGAACACCGAGGTGGTGGCGCCGATCTCTGCGCCCATGTTGCAGATGGTCGCCTTGCCGGTGGCTGAGATCGAGTCGGCCCCCGGGCCGTGGTACTCGACGATCGCCCCGGTGCCGCCCTCGACGGTGAGTCGGCGGGCGACCTCGAGGATGACGTCCTTCGGGGAGGCCCAGCCGCTCAGCGAACCCGTGAGCCTCACGCCGATCACCTTGGGCCAACGAACGTTCCACGGGAACCCGGTCATGACATCGACGGCGTCGGCGCCACCCACGCCGATGGCGACCATTCCGAGGCCTCCGGCGTTCGGGGTGTGGCTGTCGGTGCCGATCATCATCCCGCCCGGGAAGGCGTAGTTCTCGAGGACGACCTGGTGGATGATGCCGGAGCCGGGGCCCCAGAAGCCGATGCCGTACTTCGCGGAGACGCTCCGCAGGAAGTCGTAGACCTCGCGATTGGTGTCGACGGCGACACCCAGGTCGATCGAGGCGCCCACCTTGGCCTGGATGAGGTGATCGCAGTGCACCGTCGAGGGAACGGCAGCCTCGGGCAGGCCGGCGGTCATGAACTGCAGGAGGGCCATCTGCGCCGTCGCATCCTGCATAGCGACGCGGTCCGGGTGGAAGTCGGCGTAGGAGGCGCCGCGCTCAAGTTCCTGACCCTCGGGATCGGCGAGGTGGTTGATGAGGATCTTCTCCGCGAGCGTCAGTGGCCGCCCGAGGCGACGCCGCCCGATGTCGACCCGCTCCGGCAGGGATGCGTAGACGCGCTCGACGAGTTCGACGGGGGTGGAGGAGCTCACGGTCATGCCCACACTGTACTGACCACCCCGTCGGGAGGAGCAGGCCGCTCGGCGCTCTCAGTCGAGTCGTGTCCCCCAGGAGTTCCAGTGGGTGAGTTCGTGCGCCGGGAGTCGACTCGCCGGTCGGAACTCGGTACCGATGGTGTGAGCGATCGGGAAGAGGCCGCCCTGGCTGTATCGATCGAAGGGGATGCCGAGGAGATCGGCTGCCTGCTCCTCACCGCCGTTGATCAGGTGCAGCGTGGTCCACGCGGATCCGAGCCCACGTTCGCGCAAGGCGAGCATGAAGCTCCACACCGCTGGCAGCAGCGAACCCCAGAACGCGGCCGAGGAGCCGGAGGTCTCGGGTTTGCCCTCGATGCAGGGGATCATGAGGATCGGGGAGCGGGCGAAGTTGTCGGCCAGGTACTGGGCCGAATCGACCACACGGTCCGCTGCGAGCGCTCTCGGGTCGTCGGCGTCGTAGTTCGGGCGCGGGAGACTGCGGTAGAGCGCGAAGTTGTCGGCGTAGATGCGGGTGAGCTCCGCCTTCTTGTCCTCATCGTCGACGAAGACCCACTGCCACCCCTGTCGGTTCGATCCCGTCGGTGCCTGGAGCGCGATGTCGAGAGCGCGCATGACCGTGTCGCGGGAGACCTCTCGCTCGAAGTCGAGCCGCTTGCGCACGCTGCGGGTCGTGGTCAGTACCTGGTCGGCGTCGAGGCCGAGGCGTCCGTCAACGTTCGTGTGTTCTGTCACGGCAGGAGTGTGGCAGACGGTCCACCGTCGCCCACGGTCGGTGGGCCCGACGGGTGGTCTGACACACTGTCGGGATGACAACGCGCGTGGAGACCCCCGACCCGGAACGAGTGTCCCTCGAGATCGATGAGGGCGTCGCCATCGTCAGGTTCGAGCGCGCCGACAAGCGCAACGCCCTCGACGGTCGACAGTTCACCGCGATCGAGTCGATGGGAGAACTGCTCAAGGCGCGTCCTGACGTCCGCGCGGTGATCCTCACCGGGTCCGGTGCCTCGTTCTGCGCCGGCCTCGACTTCTCCGGCTTCGCCTCGATGCTCGACGGCGGTGCCGCATCGAATGACGAGGGCTCGCCGGGTCGACTCACCGAGTCGGGTCTCACCCATCTCGGCCAGCAGATCTGCTGGGTCTGGCAGGAGATCGAGGTGCCCGTCATCGCGGCCATGCACGGTCACGCCCTCGGAGGCGGGCTCCAGATCGCGCTCGGCGCCGACATCCGCGTCGCGCATCCCGAGACCCAACTCTCGGTGCGCGAGATCCACTGGGGAATCATCCCCGACATGACCGGGACGCTCATGCTCGACCAGCTGGTGCGTTCTGACATCGCGAGAGAGTTGACGTTCACGGGTCGCATCCTCGATGCGAACGAGGGGATGCAGATCGGACTCATCACCCGGCTGAGCGAGAACCCCCTCGATGACGCGCTGGCGATCGCGCGGGAGATCGCAGGACGTAACCCGGAGGCGGTCCGGGCGGCGAAGCGGCTGCTCGGACGTCGCGGCAATGACGGTTTCGCCGAACAGTTCGCCGAGGAACGCCGTGAGATCTCGGCCCTCATCGGACGCCCGAACCAGGTCGAGGCGATCACCGCCAATATGGAGTCACGACCCCCGGTCTTCAGCGACTGAGACCTCCCGGCGGTTGCCGGGTGTTCGGTGTCACGGTCCCTACGCTGTGCCGGGTCGCGGACCCCGCAGTACACTGTCGCTTCCTGGGCCAATGTCGTCCCAGCGCAATCCGTCCCCCTACCTGGAGAGCGTCATGACGACCACAGCCGATCGACCTGCGCCGCGGGGCCTCTACGACCCCCGATTCGAGCACGACTCGTGCGGCGTGTCATTCGTGGCCGACATCAAGGGCCGCGCGAGCCATGATCTCGTGCTGACCGGCCTGCGGGCGCTGACGAACCTCGAGCACCGCGGGGCCACCGGGGCTGAGCCCGACACCGGTGACGGAGCGGGAATCCTGATCCAGGTCCCCGATCGTCTGCTGCGCGGTGTCATCGGCGACCAGTTGCCTCCGGCGGGGGAGTACGCCGTCGGTATGGCCTTCCTTCCCGACGACCCGGCTCTGGCCGACCGGGCCCGCGCCGAGATCGGCGGGATCATGGAGGCCGAGGGGCTGCGTGTGATCACCTGGCGCGAGGTTCCGACCGATCCGTCCACCCTCGGCGCGACCGCCCGCGCCGCGATGCCGCGCTTCGAGCACCTCGTGGTCGCGCCCGGAGACGGTCGCAGCGGCATCGAGATCGACCGCCTCGCCTTCGTGGCCCGCAAACGTGTCGAGCACGAACTCGACGGTGAACTCGCCACCTACTTCCCATCGCTGTCAGCGAGGACTCTCGTCTACAAGGGGATGCTCACCACACCCCAGTTGGCCGACTTCTACCCGGACCTCACCGATGAGCGCACCGAGAGCGCCCTCCTACTGGTCCACTCCCGATTCTCGACCAACACGTTCCCGTCCTGGCCGCTCGCGCACCCGTACCGCTATGTGGCGCACAACGGTGAGATCAACACGGTCCAGGGAAACCAGAACTGGATGCGCGCTCGCGAGGCGATGGCCTCCTCGCCGCATCTGCCCAACCTCGAGCGCGCCTTCCCGATCTGCACGCCGGGAGCGAGCGACACTGCCCGATTCGATGAGGTCCTCGAACTGCTGCACCTGGCCGGTCGGCCGCTCCACCACGCCGTCCTGATGATGATCCCCGAGGCATGGGAGAACAACGACTCGATGGATCCCGAACGCCGGGACTTCTATCGCTTCCACTCCTCGCTCATGGAACCGTGGGATGGTCCGGCGAGCGTGACCTTCACCGATGGCGAGGTGATCGGCGCGGTCCTCGACCGAAACGGGCTCCGGCCGAGTCGCTACTGGGTGACGAACGACGACCTGGTCGTCATGGCATCGGAGGTCGGGGTCATCGACATCGACCCGGCGAAGGTGGTGACCAAGGGTCGCCTGCAGCCCGGACGGATGTTCCTGATCGACACGCGACGGGGTCGCATCGTCGACGACGAGGAGATCAAGGCGGAACTCGCGGCCGAGCATCCCTACGGTCAGTGGCTCGACGAGGGTCTCGTGGAACTCGAGGATCTGCCCGACCGCGAACACGTCGTGTTCAGCCACGAGAGCGTGCTCCGGCGTCAGCAGATGTTCGGCTACAGCCACGAGGAACTGAAGCTCATCCTCGCCCCGATGGCCGCCGGTGGTGTGGAACCGATCGGGTCGATGGGAACCGACACGCCCCTCGCCGTGCTGTCGGAGCGGCCACGCCTCATCTTCGACTACTTCAAGCAGTTGTTCGCTCAAGTCACGAACCCGCCGCTCGACGCGATCCGCGAGGAGGTGGTGACCGCCGTCGCCGCCACCATCGGACCCGAGGCGAACGTGTTGACACCCGGACCGGACAGTTGCCGACAGTTGGCGCTGCCGTTCCCGATCATCGACAACGACGAACTGGCCAAGATCATCCACGCCGATGACGACGGCGACCGCCCCGGCCTCCGAGCCCACGTGGTCAGCGGGCTCTACGACGTGACCGGTGGCGGGGTGGCCCTCGATGCCCAGCTCGAGGAGATCTTCGCCGAGGTGACCCAGGCGATCGCCGATGGGGCGAGGGTGATCGTCCTCTCGGACCGGAACGCCGACGTCGCCCGCGCGCCGATCCCGTCACTGCTGTTGACCGCGGCGGTGCACCACGAACTCGTTCGCACCCGTCAGCGCACCATGGTCGGGCTGGTGGTCGAGGCCGGGGATGCGCGCGAGGTGCACCACATGGCCTTGTTGATCGGATACGGGGCGGGCGCCATCAACCCCTATCTCGCCTTCGAGTCGATCGAGGACATGATCAACGCCGGTCTGCACGGGCTCGGCGGCGTGGACCCCCAGGTCGCGCTCCGCAACTACATCAAGGCCTGCGGCAAGGGTGTGCTGAAGGTCATGTCGAAGATGGGTGTATCGACCGTGGCTTCGTACACGGGAGCGCAGATCTTCGAGGCGATCGGTCTCGCCGATGACCTTGTCGAGCGCTACTTCACCGGCACCGTCAGCCGGCTCGGAGGGGTCGGCCTCGAGCAGATCGCCACGGCCATCCACATGCGCCACTCGCTCGCCAACCCCAAGCGGCCCGAGGAACGGGCGCACCGCCGACTCGAGGTCGGTGGTGAGTACCAGTGGCGCCGTGAGGGGGAGCACCACCTCTTCAACCCGGAGACCGTGTATCGACTCCAGCACGCCACGAGGACGAAGCGGTACGACATCTTCAAGCAGTACACGTCCCTCGTCGACGAGCAGTCGGATCGGCTGGCGACCCTTCGCGGTCTGCTGCGGTTCGCTGACGACCGTGTGGCCGTGCCGATCGAGGAGGTCGAGCCGGCCTCGGAGATCCTGAAGCGTTTCTCGACCGGGGCGATGTCGTACGGATCGATCTCGGCGGAGGCGCACGAGACCCTCGCGGTGGCGATGAACTCCATCGGAGCGAAGTCGAACACCGGAGAAGGCGGGGAGGACGCCGAGCGCCTGCACGACCCGACCAGACGGTCGGCCATCAAGCAGGTGGCCTCGGGCCGCTTCGGCGTCACCGCCGAGTACCTCACGAACTCCGACGACATCCAGATCAAGATGGCCCAGGGCGCCAAGCCGGGTGAGGGCGGTCAGCTGCCGGGTCACAAGGTGTACCCCTGGATCGCGGCGACCCGACACTCGACCCCAGGGGTCGGCCTCATCAGTCCGCCGCCCCACCACGACATCTACTCGATCGAGGATCTCAAGCAGCTCATCCACGACCTGAAGAACTCGAACCCCTCCGCCAGGGTCCATGTGAAGCTCGTAGCGGAGATGGGGGTCGGTACCGTCGCTGCCGGAGTGTCCAAGGCGAAGGCCGACGTGGTGCTCATCAGCGGACACGACGGCGGCACAGGCGCATCCCCGCTGACCTCTCTGAAGCACGCGGGCGGTCCGTGGGAGCTCGGCCTCGCCGAGACCCAGCAGACGCTGGTGATGAACGGTCTGCGCGATCGAATCGTGGTGCAGACCGATGGACAGCTGAAGACCGGCCGCGACGTGGTGATCGCCGCGCTGCTCGGTGCCGAGGAGTTCGGTTTCGCCACGGCACCTCTCGTCGTCTCGGGTTGCGTCATGATGCGCGTCTGCCATCTCGACACCTGTCCGGTCGGTATCGCCACACAGAATCCGGAGCTGAGGAGCAGGTTCTCGGGGCGGCCGGAGTTCGTCGTCAACTTCTTCGAGTTCATCGCCGAGGAGGTCCGGGAACTCATGGCGCAGCTCGGCTTCCGGACCATGGACGAGATGATCGGTCACGTCGAGGCCCTCGACACCCGGCCGGCGGTCGATCACTGGAAGGCGGCCGGTCTCGACATCTCGCCGATCCTCGCGATCGCGGACAACCGCTATGAGCAGGCGCTCCACTGCACCCGAGGCCAGGACCACGGTCTCGATGAGGCGCTCGACCTCGAACTGATCGCCGAGGCCCAGCCAGCGATCACCGAGGGTGTGCCGGTGCGGATCGAACGGGAGATCCGGAACGTGAATCGGACCGTGGGAACGCTCCTCGGTCACGAGGTGACGAAGGCATGGCGAGGCGAGGGCTTGAACGATGACACCATCCGGGTGCGCTTCACCGGCTCGGCCGGACAGAGTTTCGGCGCATTCGTGCCGCGAGGTATCACGCTCATCCTCGAGGGCGATGCCAACGACTACGTCGGCAAGGGACTCTCGGGCGGACGGCTCGTCATCCGCCCGCCGGAGGGTTCGACCTTCGTCGCCGAGGAACAGGTCATCGCGGGCAACGTGATCGGCTACGGGGCGACCTCGGGTGAGTTGTTCATCAGGGGTCGCGTCGGCGAGCGGTTCTGCGTTCGGAACTCGGGCGCTCTTGCTGTCGTCGAGGGGATCGGTGACCACGGCTGCGAGTACATGACCGGAGGACGGGTGGTCGTGCTCGGATCAACGGGTCGCAACTTCGGTGCCGGCATGTCCGGAGGCATCGCGTACGTGTACGACCCCGATGGGAGTTTCGACCGTCGGGTCAACACCGGCATGGTGCAGATCGAACCCCTCGACGCGGTCGACACCGAGTTCGTGCGCGAGACGGTCGCCCGCCATGTTGAACTGACCGACTCCGATGCCGGTCGCCGGGTACTCGCCTCGTGGACGATCGAGTCGGGACGATTCCGAAAGGTGATGCCGACCGACTATCGGCGGGTGCTCGATGTCATGGAGGAGGCGGGACGCGACGGGCTCGACGAGCACGCGACCCTCGAGCGAGTGATGGAGGCATCCCGTGGGTGAGTCGACCGGGTTCTTGAAGTGGGAGCGGCGTCTCCCTGAGATGCGGCCGGTTCCGGTGCGCTTGCGCGACTGGAAGGAGGTCTACGAGGAGTTCCCCAACGAGCAACTGAAACTCCAGGCCGGAAGATGTATGGACTGTGGCATCCCGTTCTGCAACAACGGGTGCCCGCTCGGCAATCTGATTCCCGACTGGAACGATCTCGTCTATCGGGAGCACTGGCGCGCCGCCCTCGACCGTCTCCACGCGACGAACAACTTCCCAGAGTTCACGGGTCGGCTCTGTCCCGCTCCGTGCGAGTCGGCCTGCGTCCTCGGCATCAACCAGCCCCCGGTCGCGATCAAGCAGGTCGAGGTCGAGATCATCGACCACGCCTTCGAGCAGGGATGGGTCACCCCGCAGGTGCCGTCGGTCCGGACCGGCAAGCGGGTCGCGGTGATCGGCTCGGGCCCAGCTGGACTCGCTGCCGCGCAGCAGCTCACCCGGGCCGGTCACGAGGTCGTGGTGCTCGAGCGCGCCGACCGCATCGGCGGTCTGCTGCGCTACGGCATCCCCGAGTTCAAGATGGAGAAGCGCCACATCGATCGCCGTCTCGAGCAGATGGCGGCCGAGGGGACCGAGTTCCGAACCGGCGCGATCGTCGGGGAGAACATCGACATCGATGTGCTGACCGCGTCGAACGACGCGGTGGTCCTCGCCTGCGGCGCCACGGCATGGCGGGACCTCGCCGTTCCTGGGCGGGAACTCCGCAACATCCACCAGGCCATGGAGTACCTCCCCCTGGCCAACCGGGTGCAGCTCGGCGACATGGAGTCGTCGCCCATCGACGTGCGGGACCGTCACGTCGTGATCATCGGTGGTGGAGACACCGGCGCCGACTGCCTGGGTACCGCGCACCGGCAGGGGGCGGCCTCGGTAACGCAACTCGAGATCATGCCGAGGCCCCCGGAGGAGCGGGCGGGGTCCAACCCCTGGCCGCAGTACGCGATGGTCTACAAGGTGACCTCGGCTCATGCCGAGGGTGGGGAGCGGATCTACTCGGTGAACACCGAGCGCTTCCTCGACGACGGTGAGGGCAATGTGCGGGCACTGCTGGTGCACGAGGTCGAGCTCGTCGACGGCCGTTTCCAGCCCGTCGAGGGAACCGAGCGGGAGATTCCCGCCGACTACGTGTTCCTGGCGCTCGGATTCGTCGGACCGGAGAAGGGCTCATGGCTCGACACTCTCGGAGTCGAGCTCGACGCCCGGGGCAATGTCGCTCGAGACGACCGCTACATGTCGTCGGTACCCGGGGTGTTCGTGGCCGGAGACATGGGGCGCGGGCAGAGCCTCATCGTGTGGGCGATCGCCGAGGGCCGTGCTGCGGCCGCCGGGGTCGACGAGTTCCTGATGGGGGAGAGTCACCTCCCGTGCCCCATCCCACCGACCGCTCGATCGCTCATGTGACATGGGTGCCCCCGGCATGGGCACCGCACGGAATACGATGATCACATGATCAGGCGCGCGGCTCTCGCCGCTCCGGTCGCACTCGCGGTGGCAGTGCTCGGCGTTGGGTGCGCCACCGATGACGCGGCGGTGTCCCCGACGGTCGCGCCCATCCAGCCGACCTCGTACGTCGTCAAGGAGCTGGTTACCACGACCACGACCACCCTTCCCCCGACGACCACCACGATCCTGGGGCAGTTGCTCGAGCCGATCGAGTACATCATCGTGTCCGGTGACAACCCGTCGCGGGTGGCCGAGCGATTCAGCATCTCGATCCAGCAGTTGGCCGAGGCCAACGCGACCAATCCCGTCTACACCAACTTCCTCCTCGGTGGCACCCTCATCATCCCGTCCGGGGCGGTGCTCCCGGCGGCTGCTGCTGCCGCGGCGACCGGCGACGCCGCGGTCGCCGCGAACTGCACCTTCGAACAGCACGAGGTGGTCGCCGGCGACAATCCGACGGTGGTCGCCCGCAAGTACGAGATCACCATTGAGGGGTTGGCTCGGGCGAACGCGACCAATCCGGTCTACTCGAGCTTCATCATCGGCGGGTCGCTGATCATCCCCGTCGGCGACTGCTGACCGACGGTCAGTCGGAGCGGCGACCGAGATCGGGCCAGGCGCGCGCCCTCGCGCTCCTGCCGCCGACACCGCGGCGCCGGAACTCGGTGAGGGCCCAGGCGCGGCGCCACGGTGAGGCGCTCGGCCCGTGGAGTCCGGTGGAGTCACCGGAGGCGGCCATGCGGGCCGCTGACCAGAAGTCGCCGTTCGCCTCGAGGGCCAGACGGTTCACGGCCTGCTCGATCCGTTCGTTGAATCGGCGGGTGTTCTCTCCCTCGGCCGGTCGTATCGGTCGACCGAAGACCACCCGTGTACGGCCCGGGCGCAGGCGCGAGGCGCCCTTGCCGAAGATCGCCCCGGTCCCGTCGATGTAGACAGGCACGACCGCGGCGCCGGTGCGGGCGGAGAGATAGGCGGCACCGCCCCGGAAGGACTGCCCCCACCCATCGGGGGAGCGACCCCCCTCTGGGTAGATAAGCAGACTCGATCCGCCCTCGACCAGTTCGCGGAAACGATCGCTCGACCGCCGGTTGGTGACCTCGCGGTCGATGGGGATGGCATTGAGCGCGAGGGCCGAGAGCGCGGCCTTCCACCGCTGGTCGAAGAAGTAGTCGGCGGCCGCGGCGACGACGAGGTGCTCGCGCCAGGGATTCGGTACGACCGAGCTCATCAGCAGGGTGTCGAGGTGGCTGTGATGGTTCGGCGCGAAGATCAGGGGAGGGCTGGGGTCGAGCTCCGCCAGGTCGCTCAGACGATCGACACCGTCGACGCTCGGCCGAGCGGCGAGCATCGTGGCGAGCCGAAGGGGTCCCCGGGTGATGACCCGCCTGACGCCGCTGGCGAGAGGTCGGCGGGCCCAGTCGGTGTCGTACTCGGCCCCGAGATCGTCGGGGGTCTCCGGGACCTCGACTCCGGTCGGCACCGGAGGAGGCAGCAGGGGGAATCCGCGTCTCCCGAGAGGGCGCATGGCACGCCGCGTGAGGCCCTCCACCGGCGCGATGACGCGCTGCAGGCGACGGGTGAGGTCGGTGCTCGGCACGGTCAGTGGACGTCGGCCACGAGGACGGACGGTACGTGGAGATGGGTGATGGTGGGTGAGCGGCCGACCACCTCGGAGGCGAGCTCGAAGGCGTCGTCCATGGTGGAGGCCGGGGTGAATCCGAGTCGGCGGACGGTGGCGGGATCGCCGCCGACGATGATCACCCGTCCGGCCCACTGCTGGCCGTGCGCTCCCCAGTACCAGGCGTAGAAGGGGTGCACGCCGTGGTAGGCGTTGCCGGTCCGGTAGAGGTGTCGGTACCACTCGTCCTCGGCGTACTTGCGTTCCCACCGGGTGGACATCTCGGCTGGGTCGGTCGTGTCGGCGAGCACCTCATCGAAGAAGTCGATGTAGCTCGGATGGTGGACCGGGTGGAACTCGCGGGTCGTCGGGTGGGTCATGATCACAACGCCGCCCTCGCGCACCAGAGGCTGACCGCGGTACATGTTGAACAGGTAGCCGAGGCCCATGCACATGACCAGCACGGGGTTCATGATCGACTCGGGGTTGTACGGGCTAATGAACGGGATGCCCATCGTCAAGATGTCGGTCTGGCCCTCGACCGGCACGATGTGCTGGGCGTGGACGTGCTCGAGGGTCCGCTCGTGGACGGTCTCGGTGAAACCGGCCTGCACGCTCGTCATGGCGTAGGGGGCCTCGATCGAGTGGAACACGCGGCGGGCGAGTCGACGCGGGGTGCGGTCGAGCACCTTCGACGTTGCCAGGAAGGTGGCCCGGTCGCGTCCCGTCCACTCCCACTCCCGCTTGGACAGGAAGTCGAAGGGGGAGGGGAAGGCATCGTTGTTGATGGTCGACTCGACCTGGAACACCTTCGGGCCGTTGTCGCGGAGGACGGCGCCCATCCTCCAGATGGAGTGATGCAGCGCGGAGTGATGGCGGTCCATCAGGCTCCGGGTGTTCTGGAGGGACTCCGGATTGTGATGGTGCGAGAGGCATCGGTAGGAGGCCACCCCGGTCACCAGCGACTTCCAGCCGCCGTCCATGGCGACCTGGTTGACATTCGCGTAGACGACCAGGTCTGACTCGGCCACCCGACGGTTTATCTCGAGTATCTCCCCGTGGTCGGTCTCGCCGAGGACGGTCAGGTTCTCGTGGTCCTCCGCATCGTGCTGGTACAGGGCCCCACTCGGGTGGAAGGCATCGAAGATCCGATCACCGAGGACATGGCGCAGCTCGTAGTCGTGCATCCTGCGGTGCAGGCCGAGCGCGGCGATGATGTGCACGTCGTCGACCCCGGCCTCGGCGGCCATCTCCAGCACCGCCTCGATGATGCGCTGCCGCGAGTCGGGTCGACGCATCTTGGGGAGCGACAGGCTCGCGTCATCGAAGCAGATCGTGAGCTTCATGTCCGGTCTGAGCAGCTCGGGGAGCGGCTCCATGTCGAGGGGCTCGAGCAGCGCGCGACGGACGGCGGCGTCGGGGTCGGCGAGGCCCGGAAGCGGCTCGGCCGGGTAGATCACCCGCGAGCGATCCGCGGGCAGGCGCTCGAGGCTGAACCGCTCGCCGTGCCAGAACAGCATGGGTGGCGTCGATCTGTCGACGTCGAGGACGAATCCGGGTCGTGGCATCAGTTGCCCCTCCTGAGGTCGAATGCGATCTTGACGGCGCCACGTCGACCGGCCTCCGCCGCGTGGGCGAGGGCATCGACGTGACGTTCGATCGGGTAGGTGGCCGAGAGCAGTCGTTCAGCCCCCGACGAGAGAGCGAGGTCGATGGCCAGGGAGAAGGTCCTGGCGGCGGTGCCGTCGTCGAGGATCTCTGTCCCGTAGGTGTAGCAACCGCGCAGTTCGGTCTCGCGGTGCCACAGCGGCGTCATGTCGAGTGAGATGTCGGCGGGCATACCGAGGAGGACCACCCGCCCGCGGGGTCGTGTCATGGAGATGCTCTCCGCGATCGAGTCCGACGACCCGACGGCGTCGACCAGGCAGTGCGCGCCACTCGAGAGGTGTCGTCCGATGACGTGCGAGCCGGTCCGTCGACGAATCGCGGCGGCGAGATCCCCGGAGCGCACCACCTCGGCGGCACCGAGGGCTCGGGCGATGGCGAACTGATGCGGGTAGCGGGCACCGACCACGACGTCAGCCTCGGGGACGTGGGCTCGGAGCGCCGCGACGGTCGCGAGGCCCATGGTGCCGGCGCCGAGCACGCCGACGACCAACGGACCTCGTTCGAGGAGGTCGGCCCGGCGGAGCGCGTCGCGGACGCTGAAGGCCGCGTGGACACCACCGGCCAGGGGTTCGACGAGCACGGCTGCCTCGTCGCTCAGCTCGTCGGGCACGGCGTGGAGCTGTGACTCATGAGCCCAGAACCACGGGGCCCAGCCGCCACCGGTGGAGTTGCAGAAGCCGGTCTGGATCCCGGGTTCGAGCGGTCCGGTCACGAGATGCCGGTAGTCGTCACCGTCGGCGGGCGCGGCCTCGGGGGACGGTGGGACCGCGCCGCGCGCCGCGTGGCCGAGAACCGGTTCGATCACGACCCGTGAGCCGTCGTCTCGCCGGCCGACGACCTCGTGGCCCGGCACGAAGGGGAACGAGACCCAGTCCTCGAAGTAGGCGGACGCCCGTCCGTCGGCGAGCGCGAGGTCGGACCCGCAGATGCCCGACAGGACGGTGTCGATCCGCTCCCAGCCGGGTCCCGGCTGGTCGGGGTCATCGATCTCGCCGAGCGTCAGTGGGCCGACGCGAGTCGCGGAGCGCGCGCTCACCGTGGAGATGAGGCGGGCCGCGCCGAATCGGGGCACGCTGCGCTGGACGCTCAGGGCCCTCATCGCCCACTCCGTCGGAGCCGTTCATCGCCGAAGGGGGCGATGGGGAGCAGGGGCCTCGGACCTCCGGAGGCCTTCGACCAGTGCTCGACCAGCCAGCCCCGCTTCCGGGCGATGGCGGCCAGTCGGGTCTCGGGGTTGACCGCCACCGGGAACCCGACGGCCTCGAAGAGCGGGAGGTCCGAGGAGGAGTCCGCGTACGCGACGCACTCATCGAGTCTGAAGCCCTCGGCCTCGCAGTAGTCGGCGAGGAGTTGGGCGCGGGCCTCACCCGTCGGTGGGACCGAGGTCATCTCCCCGGTGAGGGTGCCGTCGTCGCGGACGCTCATCTCGGCGGCGACGATCTCGTCGAAGAGCGGCCTGAGGCCGGCGACGTTGAAGTCGAGGGCCCCCGTGATCAGGATCGTGCGGTGGCCGGCGGCACGGTGCTCCCTGACCCTCCGGATGCCCTCCGGGAAGCTCTTGGTGAGCACGAGATGGGTCATCATCTCGTTCACGTCCTCCTCGATCTGCTCGATGGGGGCGTGCTCGTAGCGGCGGTAGAAGTGCCGCAGGAAGTCGGTGCGGTCCCTCCGGTCGAGCCGGAGCAGCGAGGGTGCCTCGGCGAGGGTGCGCGCGATGTAGCGCAGGCGCTCTCCGCGGTCGAGTCGACGGGTGGCGAGCCAGGAGTAGTTGGCGACCACATTGGATGCGATCAGGGTGTTCTCGAGGTCGAAGGCGGCGACATGTCGCGCGGGGTCGAGCACCTGCCGTCTGAGACGAGCGGATCGGTCGGTGGTCTTGGCCCGCCCCGGGGTGGTCTTGACACGGGCGTGCTCGATGATCGACGGGAGGTGGATCTCGTTGATGTAGGTCGCCCAGTCGACGAGCTGGGGGTCGAAGGCGAAGTCCTGACGGTCGGTCTCGGGGAGCCGCTCCCACAGTTCCAGCAGGTTGTCGACCTGGTAGATCGCCTCGCACTCGGTGTAGAGGCCGTAGAGCTCGACGTACTCGAGCGCGCGCTCGACCTCCATGCGGCGCGTCTCGAGATTGGCAGCCAACTCGGCCTGGCGTCCGCGCAGGGGGAGGGCCTGGAGCGCGGATTCGGCGCGGGTGATGACGGCTTTGGCCCTGGTGAGCTGGGTCTGGACCCGTCCGCGGCCCGGGAAGCTCCACTCGGGGACGATGATGGGCTGCCCCTCGTTGTCGTAGAGCGGGTGGGCGGTGAACCAACTGCTCACGTTGTCCACCAGGGCGCGATAGCGGAGCGGGTTGATCCCGCCGGAGGCCACCTGGGTGATGGGAGGGGCTTCCTCGGGGCCGGCGGCGGCGACGGCGACGATCGCGGCCACCACCATGTCGACCGGGATCACGTCGATGGTGCCCTCGGGGACGCCGGGGAACTCCTTGAGGAGGCCTCGCGCGTAGGACAGGATCACCGGCTCGGCCATGCGGAAGCCGCGGATCCAGCCGGGTCGGGGTTCGGCCCAGGCCGACTCGATGATCGATGGGCGCACGATCGACACCGGCACTTGTCCCCGGGTCTCGGTCAGCGCCTGCTCACCGAGGGCCTTCGTGAAGGCGTAGGCGTCCGGCCAACCGACACTCGCGGCCCGGGCGCGGCCGGCGGTCACGAGTTGGTCGCGAACCCAGCGGTTGCGCAGCTGCTCGGTCTTGGCGGCGAGGGCGGGTGCGCCAGCGGCTCCCAGTTCGGCCCGCGCCCTCTTGCGGAACTCGCGCAGCCGCTCGGGGCGCCGGCTCTCGGCCTCGGTGTCGCCCTTCAGGCGTCGCGCGGAGGTGACCTCGTCGCGCCAGCCGAGACCGATGTCGAAGGGGCCCTCGCTCACCAGCTGCTCCGGGGCGGTTCCACGTCGATTGCCGGCCACGTAGCACGTGGAGACGGCCACGAGGTGGGGGGTGATGTCGAGATCAGCGCAGAGGGCGGCGATACGGGTGGGGCCGAGGAGGTTGATCTCGACGGCCTGATCGAGGGGGGAGTCGAACGAGACGGTCGCCGCGGAGTGGATCACGATGTCGACGGTGGCGAAGACCTCGCGAGCGTCGGCGTCGAGGCCGAGCCCGTCGCTGGACACGTCGCCGGCGATGGTGGTGACCCGTCGAGCCGTGAGCTCGGCGAATCCCTCCTTGCCGTGTTCCTCCCGCAGACGGTCGAAGGCGTCGTTGGAGAGGAGTTCGCGTTCGGTGCGGCGGGCCGCCGCCGTTCGACGCCCGTCCCGCACGAGGAGCACGAGCTCGCAGTCGGGGACACATCGGAGCAGACGCTCCACGAGAGCCGTACCGACGAACCCGGTCGCGCCGGTGATGGCGATCCTCTTTCCGGCGAGCGACTCGGCGATCACGCCCCTATGTCTATCAGACTCTCTACCAAGTGGTAGACGCCGGCCCATGGTGCGAGACTGTGCGCGTGCCGGAACGTCCCACTCGCGAACGGATCCTCGACGAGGCCGTCGACCTCTTCGGGTTCCGAGGGGTGGAGGCGGTGTCGCTCGACGAGATCGCCCGCGCCGTCGGCGTGCGCAAGCAGTCCGTCCTCTACTGGTTCCCCTCCAAGGAGGCCCTGGTCGCCGCGGTCCTCGACACCGTGGCCGATGAGCTGATCGTGGTGATCTCCGCTGCGATCCGAGCCTCGGACGACGACCCGCTGGTGCGGATCGACGCGGTCATCCGAGCGGTCTTCGGCCCGGCGGTCCGGCGTCCGGCGCTGCTCGGACTGGTCCGGGAGCTCGGACGCCTCGACCCCGAGCTGGTCGATCGACTCCGCTCGCGGGTGCAGCCGCTCGTGGAGGCGTGCGTGCGCTACCTCGAGGGCGAGATGGACCGGGGTCGACTCCGCCGCGCCGACCCACGGTTGGTCGCCGCTCTCGCCTACGCCACCGTGACCGGGATCGCCACCGAACCCGAAGCCCTCGAGACGGTCGGCTGGCAGCGGGACCTCGCCGGACTGCGCCGACTCCGCGACGAGCTCCGGTCCTTCATCCGGGCCGCCCTGGCGCCCTGAGTCTCAGAAGTCGACGCGCCGGGGTCGGGCCGCGTGGCGCTCGAGGGCGAGCTCGATGAGCCGTTCGATGATCTCGCCGTACGGCACACCGGAGGCCTCCATCATCTTCGGGAACATCGAGATCGGGGTGAAGCCCGGCATGGTGTTCACCTCGTTGAGGAGGACCCCTCGGCCGTCATCGGAGAGGAAGAAGTCGCAGCGCGCGAGACCGTCGCAGCGCAGGGCGCGGAACGCCTGGCGAGCGAGATCGCGCACTCGCTCGACGGTCGGCTCGTCGAGGTCAGCGGGCACCACAGTCCGCGACCGACCGTCGAGGTACTTGTCGGCGTAGGAGTAGAAGTGATCGCCCGGGATGATCTCGCCGGGCGCGGAGATGAACGGATCATCAGATCCGAGCACCGCCACCTCGATCTCGCGCCCACCGATGGCCTCCTCAATCACCACGGTTCGGTCGTAGGACAGGGCCGCCTCGATGGCGTCGACGAGCGAACCGGCACCGTCCACTCGGCTCACGCCAACGCTGGAGCCCATGTTGGCTGGCTTGACGAAACACGGGAGGCCCGGGTGCGAGCGCACCCGCTCCACGACATGGTCGGGGTCGGTGAGGTACTCGCGGTCGGTGACCACGGTGTGCGCTGCCTGTGGGATCCCGCTCGCGGTCAGAACCACCTTGGTCATGGCCTTGTCCATGGCGACCGCGGAGCCCAACACCCCGGAGCCGACGTAGGGAAGGTCCATCAGCTCCAGCAGTCCCTGGACGGTGCCGTCCTCCCCGAGGGGGCCATGCAGAAGGGGGAGGACCACCGCGCCACTCCGGGCTCGGAGCACCTGTGTCGGCTCCGCCACCGGACCGGTGGCGCTCAAGCCGTCTGGACCCATCTCCGCCTCATGCCACCGGCCCTCCCGGTCGATGCCGATGAGCGTGACGGGATGTCGGCGTTGGTCGATGGCGGCGACCACGTGGCTGGCGGTGATGCAACTGATCTCGTGCTCTGCCGACCGCCCTCCGAAGAGCACCACGAGTTCGATGACCTCACCGCCCACCCGGCCGAAGGTACCGTTCACAGCGATGAGGATCGAGGCACCCTGGGTGGCCCAAACGGTCCGAGGGGTCCCCGTCGGCCGGATCGACGACATCGTGATCGACGGTTGCGACTTCGACTCGCGAACCATTGGAGCCGGGCAACTGTTCGTCGCCCTCGTCGGTGAGCGCGATGGTCACCGTTTCCTCGAGCACGCTGCCGGGGCCGGCGCTGCGCTCCACCTGTGCTCGGATCGGGCGGCCCTCGAAGCGGCCGGAGTGCCGGGCATCGTCGTGGACGACACCCTCGCGTCGCTGGCCGACCTCGCCACGGCGGCGCGCCGCGACCTCCTGACCTCGGTGCCGGTCGTGGGGGTCACCGGCAGTGTCGGCAAGACCTCGACCAAGGACCTCATCGCGGCGGCGCTCTCCGCCGAGCGGATGACTCATGCGAACCGAGCGAGCTTCAACAACGAGCAGGGCCTGCCGGTCACCGTCCTCGGCGCCCCGGATGACACCGAGGCGCTCGTGGTCGAGATGGGGATGCGGGGGCACGGCCAGATAGCGGAGCTCTGCCGGATCGCTCGGCCCGATGTCGGCGTGGTCACGGTGGTCGGGGAGTCGCACACCGAGTTGGTGGGAGGCCTCGACGGGGTGGCCCGGGCCAAGGGGGAACTCATCGAGGCGCTTCCGTCATCGGGCACGGCGGTGCTCAACGCGGGTGACGAGAGGGTGTCGGCGATGGCGGCGCGATCGTCGGCGCCCGTGGTGACCTTCGGTGACGGCGGTGAGGTGCGCCCGGAGGGGGTTTGTCTGGATGCGTCCGCTCGCGCGAGCTTCACCGTCGTGACGCCCTGGGGTCGGGCTGAGGTGCGCCTCGGGCTGGTCGGTGAGCACATGGTCGCCAATGCCTGCGCGGCGATCGCGGTTGCCGGTTCCCTGCACGGTGACATCGACGCGGCCGCTGCGGCGCTGTCGGAGGTGACCTCGGCTCCGGGCCGGATGACGGTCCATCGCGGCCGCGGCGGCTCAACGATCATCGACGACTGCTACAACGCGAATCCGACCTCGGTGGAGGCCGCGCTCCGCGCCCTCGACGCGGTGCCGGCGCGCCGGCGCATCGCCGTACTCGGGATCATGGCGGAACTTGATGCACCCGGTCCGGCCCACCAGCGGGTCGCGGCCATCTGCGAGGCCCTCGGGATCGAGCTCCTCGCCGTCGACTGCCCTCTCTACGGTGTCGAGTCGATGTCCCTGGAGGATCTCGGCGACCTCGACCTGGCTGAGGACAGCGCCGTGCTCGTCAAGGGAAGCCGAGTCGCCGGTCTCGAACGCGCGGTCGCGGCTCTGATGGCCTGACCGTCAGAGCAGGCGGGTCGGCCCGTCGTGGGCGATCGCGTCACCCTCGTCGACCGGTAGGAAGTCGTCCGGCGACAATCGGTCGAGATCGGTCCACCGACTGAGCGCCACGGCGGTCAGCGCGCCGACGCCGAGCACCCAGCGGGCGCCGATCGCGTCCATGATGGGGCCGGCGATCAGGTTTCCGAACGGGATCGTCCCCCCGAAGGCCATGAACCACAGTGGCATCACCGAGGCTCGCTCGCGGTCGAGCAGGTTCTCCTGGAGGACGGTGACGAGAGCGGTCGCCGTCATGAAGTAGACGAACCCGAGCGCGGCCGCGACCGGGAACGCCGCGACCGGAGAGCGGAGCACGGCGAAGACCGCCAGGAAGCAGGCGAAGAGCGCGTAGCCCCGGACGATGACATCGCGTCGACGGGCCGAGGAGAGCACGGTGCCGACGGCTATCGAGCCGAGGAACGCTCCGAGACCCCAGACGATGTAGAGGAACTTGTAGGTCGATCCGTCCGGGGACAGACCGAGGTTCAGTCTGGCGACCGAGGGGAAGAGCCCGATGTAGGGGAGGCAGACGAAGGAGAAGATGCTCATCGACAGGAGCACCCGCGACAGTGAGCGGCGGCGGCGGGCGAGTGCTGCACCGGCCGTCAGCGCTCGGAAACCCTTCGCCGGTCCGGCTCCGGCCGGGCTCGGAAGGCGCACCATCACGATCGGCACCACGAGGAACAGGTACGTCACGGCGTTCACCGCGAACAGGCCCGGGATGCCGACACCGAGGGCGGCGAGGGCCGCGGCGAGGGTCGGGCCGAGGATCCTGCTGCCGTTGATCATCGCGGAGTTCAGGCTGACCGCGCCGGGGATGTCACGTCGGTCGACCAGCAGGGGGATGCTCGCCGAGAATGCGGGCGCTTGCACGGTGTTCGCGATGCCGATGACGCCCTGGATGACGAAGAGGGTCCACAGGGGCGAACTCGCCCAGGTCGACACGGCCAGAACGATTGACATGGCCATCATCACCGCCTGCATCGCCGTCACGAGCCGGGTGCGATCCGTGCGGTCGGCGAGCACCCCGGCGGGGATCGACAGCAGCAGGAGCGGACCCAACTGGACGAAAACCAGCAGCCCGACGAGCGAGGCCGAGCCCGTCACCGAGTCGATGTAGGCGGGCAGGGTGAAGTTCTGCATCCAGGTGCCGACGTTGGACAGCGTCGCTCCGATGAACAGGATCCGGAAACGACGATGACGAAGTGCGGCGCGAGCGGTCCCGTGCTGCTCGGCTCCAGCGGTGGCGTCAGCGTTCACGGCCGGTTTCGGTGTCGGGGGGCACGGCGTCGCAACCTAACGGTCGACCGAGGCCACCGCGCGATCGGGATCCGCGGAACGGTCGACGGGCTGTGTGAACATGACGCCGTGAACCACGAGTCAGCGGTCAGCGCGATGACCACCTCCGAGAGTGTCGGACCAGCCGCGGCCTCCATTTGCCGGTCGCCTCTCGGAACCTTCGCCGAGTGTCCTCATTGCGGCGGCGACATGGCACCCGAGCACGCCCACTTCCGTTGCGGATCGTGCGGTTGGCGCGACTCCTGCTGCGACTGAGTCAGTCGGCGAAGAGCGAGGCGACCGCGCCGAGCGATGACGCGGGACCACTCAACAGGAGAGTGGTGAGGCACGATTCACGCCAGCGGGGGATCTCGGCTCGGATCTTGTCGATCGGACCGACGAGCGCGACGTCCTCGACCATCTCGACGGGGATTGCGCGAGCTGCGTCCTCCTTTCGGCCGGCCAGGTAGAGCTCCTGGACCTCCTCCGCGACGGACTCGTAGCCCATGCGGGCGAACACCTCGAAGTGGAAGTTGGCGCCGCGTGCCCCCATGCCTCCGGCGTACAGGGCGAGGAACGGTCGAACCAGGTCGGCACAGGCCTCGACATCGTCACCGGGGATGACGGTGACCGTGGCGGACACCTCGAACGAGTCGGCTCGATCAGGCCGGCCGGACGCAGCGAACCCGTCCTCCAGACACTGTCGGTAGAAGCCGTCCTCCTTCGGTGAGAAGAAGAGGGGGAGCCACCCATCACAGATCTCGGCCGCGAGGGCGACGTTGCGTGGACCCTCGGCTGCCAGATGGATGGGGATGTCGGTCCGGAGCGGGTGAACGGTCGACTTGAGGGCCTTCCCGAGTCCGGTGCCGTCGGCGCCCGAGTACGGGAGGTCGTGATGACGGCCGTGGAACTCGACGGGCCGCTCGCGGGAGATGATGTCGCGCAGGATGGCGACGTACTCCCGGGTCCGCTCGAGCGGTCGCGGATACGGCCGCCCGTACCAACCCTCGACGACCTGAGGTCCCGATGCGCCGATGCCGAGGATGAAGCGACCCCCGGAGAGGTGATCGAGGGTGATGGCAGCCATAGCGGTGGCCGCCGGGGTGCGGGCCGACATCTGCATGATGGCGGTGCCCAGACGGATGCGTTCGGTCTGTGCGCCCCACCACGCGAGGGGTGTCAGGGCGTCGGACCCGTAGGCCTCAGCGGTCCAGACCGAGTCGAAGCCGAGACGTTCGGCCTCAGCGACACCCTCTAGGGCACCCGAGGGCGGGCCCGAGGACCAGTAGCCGGTGTTGTATCCGAGGGAAAGCGTCGCCACGTCCCGATCGTAGGAGGTGGGATCTCCTCGTCGAGGGTCGAGGTTGTTTCGGCGCCGATCGTCCGACGCCCCCGCCGTTCAGGGGCTCGATCAGTGGAGCGAGGAGGCCACGATGTCGTTGACGACGGCGCCAGCGCGCACGTTGAGCCCCGCGGTGAGGTCCGGCGGAAGCTCGTCGCCGTCGGAGGAGTCGACGAGACGGGCGATGTAGGGGAGGGTGGCGTTGGTCAACGCGAGCGTCGAGGTGTGGGGGACCGCTCCCGGCATGTTGCCGACCGCGTAGTGGATGACACCTCGATCGACGAACGTTGGGGCTGAGTGCGTGGTCTCCCGTGTGGTGGCCACGCAACCTCCCTGGTCTACCGCGACGTCGACGATGACTGAGCCGGGTTGCATGTTGGAGACCATCTCCTCGTCGACCACGACCGGTGCGCGATCCCCGGCGACGAGGACGGCGCCGACGACGAGGTCGGCCGCGGCGACGGCCCGCGCGATCGACCCGCGGTTCGCGGCCGCTGTGGTGACGCGACCGCGGTACGTCTGGTCCGCCCAACGGAGTCGATCGAGGTCGCGGTCGATGACGACGACCTCGGCCTCGAGGCCGGCCGCCATCCGCGCCGCGTTCCAGCCGACGTTCCCCGCGCCGATGACGACCACCCGGCCCGGTCGTACCCCCGGGGAGCCGCCGAGGAGCACCCCCCGTCCACCGTGGTGGGCGGCGAGGAAGTGGGCGCCCATCTGGGTGGCGAGTCGACCGGCGATCTCGCTCATCGGGGCGAGCAGTGGTAGGGCGCCGTGTCGATCGGTCACCGTCTCATAGGCGAAGGCCGTGCAACCCGAGGCGGTGAGGGCATCGGACACCTTCGGGTAGGCGGCGAGGTGCAGGTAGGTGAACAGCGTCAGATCGGGACGTAGGTGGTCGAACTCGGCGGCCTGGGGCTCCTTGACCTTCACGACGAGGTCACAGGCCCAGGCCTCCGCGGCGCTGCCGACGATCACCGCGCCGACCTCCTCGTAGGAGGTGTCGTCAAACCCGGCGCCGCTTCCCGCGCCGCTCTGGACCCGCACCTCGACCCCGCGCGCCGCCAATTCGACGACACCGTCCGGGGTCAGCGACACGCGGTGCTCGTCCGTCTTCGTCTCGGCGGGAACGCCGAGGGTCCTGATCGTGCTCATGCGGTCAGTGTGCGCCCACCATCGCCGAGGATGTCGGCCGTTCATGGGCAAGAATGGCCTCATGTCACAGGAGAACACGAATTTGGACCGCTTGGACCGTCGAATCCTTGATGAACTGTCCGATAACGGCAGGATGACGTGGCGAGAGTTGGGTGAGGCGGTGCATCTCGCACCGACCTCGGTGGCCGATCGCGTGCGCCGTCTGGAGCGCGACGGTGTGATCACCGGCTATCGCGCGGTCATCGACCCCGGGTCCGTCGGGCGGTCGCTCCGAGCGGTGGTCAACCTTGCTCTCGCGCCCGGTGCGTCAGCCGAGGAGTTCGAACTCAGGCTCGCGGAGCGCGACGAGGTGGTGTTTGCCGCCTACGTGACCGGCACCGCGGACTACACCGTCGTCGCCGAATGCACGGACGCCGAGGGCCTCGACGACCTCGTACGATGGCTGCGGGCCGATCTCGGCGTGGCGCGGACCGAGAGCAGCCTGATCCTCCGAGTGGTCGTCGGTGACTGAGCGTCACATTCGATGGGGCGGTTCTGCTACACAACGTCCATGAGCAGCTCCAACGGGGACACCTTCAGAAACTTCATCGGTGGCGAGTGGTGCGACAGCGCGGACGGTGCGACCTCCTCGGTGGTCGATCCGTCGACCGGAGAGGAGTACGCGCGGGCGGTGGTCTCCGGACCGGCGGACGTCGACCGCGCGATGGGTGCCGCCGAAGCGGCGTTCGAGAGCTGGCGAGACACCACCCCGTCTGAGCGCTCGCTCGCGCTGATTCGGATCGCTGACGCCATCGAGGCACACGGCGACGAGCTGATGTCGATCGAGTCGCGCAACTGTGGCAAGCCGTACGCGGTGCATCGTGGAGAGGAGATCGGCCCGATGGCCGATCAGATCCGATTCTTCGCCGGCGCCGCCCGGCACCTTGAGGGGCGCGCCGCCTCGGAGTACATGGCGGGTATGACCTCGATGATCCGCCGTGAGCCGGTTGGGGTCTGCGCGCAGGTGGCCCCGTGGAACTATCCGATGATGATGGCGGTGTGGAAGTTCGCCCCGGCCATCGCCGCTGGGAACACCGTGGTGCTGAAGCCGAGCGACACCACGCCGGCGTCCACCACCCGACTCGCGGAGATCGCCGCCGAGTTCCTTCCCGCCGGAGTGCTCAACGTCATCTGCGGTGACCGCGACACCGGTCGGGCCATGGTCGAGCATGAGACCCCGGCGATGGTCTCGGTGACCGGCTCGGTGCGAGCGGGACAGGAGGTCGCCGCTGCCGCATCGTCGAGCCTGAAGCGCGTTCACCTCGAACTGGGTGGCAAGGCCCCCGTCGTCGTCTTCGACGACGCCGACCTGGAGAGCGCGGCCGAGGGCATCGCGACCGCGGGGTACTTCAACGCTGGTCAGGACTGCACGGCGGCGACCCGTGTGCTCGCCTCGCCGCGGGTCTACAACGACCTCGTCGAGGCGCTCGCGGAGCAGGCCCGCACGGTCGGGGTCGGCACACCCGAACGCGAGGACATCCTGCTCGGACCGGTGAACAACGCGAACCAGCTCGCGCACGTGAGTGGCTTCATCGACCGGTTGCCCGATCACGCCCGCGTGGTCACCGGCGGGAACCGCATCGGGGACAGTGGGTTTTTCTTCGAGCCCACGGTCGTCGCCGATCTCGCGCAGGATGACGAGATGAGCCAGCGCGAGGTCTTCGGGCCGGTGATCAGCGTGCAGCCCTTCTCCGACGAGGACGAGGCCGTCCGCTGGGCCAACGGGGTCGAGTACGGACTGGCGTCGAGTGTGTGGACCCGTGATGTCGGTCGGGCGATGCGCATGGCGCGCCGCCTGGACTTCGGATGCGTCTGGATCAACACCCACATCCCGCTCGTCGCCGAGATGCCCCACGGCGGGTACAAGAAGTCCGGTTACGGCAAGGACCTGTCCTCGTACGCGCTCGACGACTACACGCGCATCAAGCACGTGATGGTCGACTTGTCGTGACGACGCCCGCCGTCCGGCGCGTCGCGGTAGGACCCGTCGGTGCGCCCGCGTGGGTCGAGGCGGCCGTGCGCGAGGGTGGTGCTGAGGTGGTCCCCCTGGGTGAGGCCGATGCCCTGGTGTGGGCCGATGCATCGGCGGTTCGCGAACTCGGTGAATGGGTGGAGCGTCGGCCCACGCTCGAATGGGTGCAGCTCCCCTTCGCCGGGGTGGAGGACTATCTGGCGCTCATCGACGACGAGCGTGTGTGGACGTGCGGCAAGGGCGCCTACTCCCAGCCGGTCGCCGAACTCGCTCTCGCGCTCGCCCTCGGCGGGCTGCGGAGCACCCACCGATACGCGAGGGAGCGGCGTTGGGTCGAGCCCTCGGGACGGGGACTGCACGGGGAACGCGTGACCGTCGTCGGCGGTGGTGGCATCGCGCGGGCGTTCCTCGAACTCCTCGCCCCCTTCGACTGTCGGACCACCGTGGTGCGACGCTCCGACGAACCGGTCGCCGGAGCCGATCTCGTCGTCTCCCCGGACCACCTCGTCGAGGCTCTCGCCGACGCCCTGGTCGTCGTTCTGGCCGCCCCGCT